>Ga0078972_1016010_pt1 | contig 11252 bp, 8 predicted proteins | sample YelNatPaOPGAMG01_FD_67568 | JGI IMG/M metagenome (GOLD analysis project Ga0078972, IMG submission 67568) | Hot spring thermophilic microbial communities from Obsidian Pool, Yellowstone National Park, USA - OP-RAMG-01 (SPADES assembly) (version 2) | ecosystem: Environmental > Aquatic > Thermal...
TTAAGCGGTTGCTGAAGCTGAGATATACATCCTCACCAGCTGTGGGAGCGACCTCGGGAGGAGTGGAGTAGAACATAGAGCCTGATTCCCCTATGGTTATCGGTTTCTGGGTTCTGGGAGGATTTGGTCCTGGATAGTGGAGGCTGAAGATTTCGCCCCTTCCACCGATATCTTCATCACCATCTGAGGAAACGGGGCGGGTTCCATCCAATTCCTTTATCACCTTTGCCAATCCATAAATTCTCTCCAATACCCAATCCAAGGAGGGAGCGATATTGTTGGGGATTGCTCCATAGGAAGCCATAATCTCATTTGCGACGCTCCAGATGACAACCGAGGGATGATTTCTATCCCTAAGGACGAATTCCCTTATATGCTGAGAGGCTCTACGCCAGAAATCATCATTGTAGCAGAAATTGCAGGCGGAAGCCCAGATGGCGCTCTCATCGGTTATGAGGATTCCCTCCTCATCGGCGATATCAAGGAAGAAGGAGGGATAAACCTGAGCGTGGAGGCGAATGTGATTCAATCCCGTCTCCTTTGCCATTTTGAACCAGAGGCGAGCATATTCCGGCGTTTGATAGGGGATTCCCATATAATGCCAGGCATCGCCCCTTAGCTTTATTCTCTTCCCATTGAGATAGAAGGCGTTTCCCTCAATCCAGAATTCCCTGAAGCCGAAGCGGAGGCGATACTCATCCTTCATTGAAGAATTATGAACATTTGCGACTAAAGTGTAAAGATAGGGGTCATCGGGAGACCATAAATGGGGGTCATTCCAAGGGATGATAAACTCCAGCTCTTCTCTTTCATCGGGCGCCAATCTCGTCTGCTTTTCCTCAATGGAAAGGGGCACCTCCTTACCTTCCTTATCCAGAATTGAAAGGGAAACTTCCAGATTCTGTTCGGAGGTGGATTTGTTCTGAATCCAGAGCTTGACCCTCATCTCCTTATGGCGATAGGAGGTATTGACGAAAACATCATCAATATAGACCGCTGGACGAGCAAGCAGGTAAACATCCTGCCAAATTCCCCTTATATGACCTCCCCAGAACGAACCCCAGGGGTAGGGGGTAAGCCCATTGACATCGTAGAAGCTCCTATCCTTTACCCCCACTAAGAGCTCGTTTTCTCCCTGCCAATTGACGAAATCGGTTATATCAAACTCAAAGGGAGTGAAGCCACCCTCATGGGAGCCAACCTTCTTGCCGTTTAGATAGACTTCGCAGTAGTAGTGAACTGCTTCAAAGCGGAGGAAGAGGCGCATACCCTCCATAACGGGAGGTATGGTGAATGTTCGTCTATGCCAGCCTATGAGATACTTCTCCCAATCGGCGGGGTAGGAGGGGAAGAGTCTGAAATCGCCTCCTTCTCCCCGAGAGAAGGAATTGACATTCCAGGGGGAGGGGATGCGGATGGGGACTTTGTCCCATTTTCCCTCCGGTAGGCGGAATTCCCCTTCCTGTCCTTGAAACTGCCAATTGCCGTTGAGACACAGTCTCGGGCGGGTAGGGGATAGCCAAGAGACTTCCTCGGCGAAGAGGAAGGAAGAAAGAAGGATTGCGAAAACAAGATAGATTGATTTTAGATTTCTCCTCAAGTCTAAATCTCACCTACCTGTTAGGTTTTGATAAATTATAATGAGAGCAAGGGAAAGTGATAAGGAAAAAGGGCAGGGTTTCCTTTTATAAATAAAAAATTGTCCCTTAGGAAAATTATTCCTTACTTGACCTTGCCTCCTTACCCTCCTAAAATATAAAATATCAAACTATGCAATGGAACAAGTTCCTTGAGCTCGTTAAGGAAAGACTTCGCCCTTTTCAAGGGATGATTACCTATGGGAACCTCCGTTGGGAGACCCACTCCTGGGGGGAGGGAGATGATACAACCTATATCTTTTCCGTAGTCTACGAAACGCCCGGCGGCTCCACCAACCAGATTAGTGTTTACTACCGACCCGCATTGAGTAGGTTTGAGGCGCTGGGAGAGGAAGAGAAAAACGATTTACGAACGGAATCCATTGAGGAAGTTTTGAAATGGTTGGAGGAAAGGGTGAGGAAAATACCGCAGGTAAGGTTAGCGAAGCTGAAGAGCAATATAGACGAGTGGTTCGCGAGCGGAAGAACGAGGATGGAGATGCTTCAGGAGATGAACAAATTGCTCCAAATGGACTTCAAAGGAGGGAGCATCACCCATACGGAATTGAAAGAAGGAATCCAATATATCATCTCGCTTTTGGAGAAGAACAAGAAGTCTTGAAAAGGAGGAAGCGGGAATGTTAATCTACCTTAATGGAAAGCTTGTTCCCAAAGAGGAAGCGAAAGTCTCCGTCTTTGACCACGGATTCCTCTATGGAGACGGAGTTTTTGAGGGAATAAGGATTTATAACGGAAAGATTTTCAAACTCAAGGAGCATATTGAGCGTCTCTACGCTTCCGCCCACGCTATAGACCTCAAGCCTCCTCTAACCCAAGAAGAGCTCCTGAAAGCCACGGTGGAAACGGTAAGGGCTAACAATTTGAGAGACGGATATATAAGGATAGTTATCTCAAGGGGAGAGGGAGATTTGGGCTTGGACCCCAGGAAATGTCCCAATCCCACCGTTGTCATAATAGCGGATAAGATAGCCATTTATCCCGAGGAAGTCTATAAAAAGGGAATGAAGATAATCACTGTCTCCACGCGGAGGAATTCCCCTCAAGCTCTAAATCCCAATATAAAATCTTTAAATTACCTCAACAATATTTTGGCCAAGATAGAGGCAAATAGGGCGAATGTGCCAGAGGCGATTATGCTTTCCATTGAGGGATATGTAGCGGAGGCTACGGGAGATAATATCTTTATAGTAAAAAATAAAAAGCTGATAACTCCACCATTGCATTTGGGGGTTCTTCCTGGTATAACTCGCCAAACAGTGATTGAGCTGGCAAAGGAGAGAGGAATAATAAGCGAGGAGAAGCCTTTTACCCTCTACGATGTTTACACTGCTGATGAGTGCTTCTTAACCGGGACGGCAGCGGAGATAGTGCCCGTAGTGGAAGTGGATGGGAGGGAGATAAACGGTGGAGTTCCGGGGGAGATTACCCTTCTTCTTATGAAAGACTTTCACGAATATGTAAAGAAGGAAGGAGTGGAGGTATATAAATAAATGAGCGAAGGGGAGCTTTGGTCGGGAAAGGAGACGATGTTCGGCACCTATGAGTTCCCATCTGCTGAGGAGATAGTAGAGGATTATTCCAAAGAATTTCAAAACTACATTGAGCCCAAGGGTGAGAACATCTTTGGCTTTTGGATGCAGACGATAGCGGATATAGAATTTTTGGATTTGGAATTACAAGGATTAACGGAGAGCTACAAAATTGACCCAGTTAGCCGAACGGTGGAGCTTGAAGGAGATAAGGAGTTTATAAGGCTAAGGATTGCTCATTTAGAGAAGGTAGGCGGTAAACCAACCCTTTATTCGGACTTTGTTGATACCTTCGGCGACACCAACGCCTACGCTTTCCATAATCTTTATCCCTACAAGGGGAAGTTCTATCCAAGAATCGTGAGGACCTTGATCAATGCCTTTAAACTGGACGAAAATTCCCTTCTTTTAGACCCCTTCAATGGCTCAGGCACAACTACTCATGAAGCTTCACTTATGGGTATCAAGAGTATCGGCATTGATATCACTCCTATGGGCGTGATTTTAGCCCGACTGAAAAACGATTTATGCTTTGTTGAGGAAGATTTTTTCACCCTTAGCACGAAGGATTTGATGGAAATATTTCAGCAAATTGAGAGAAAAGAATGGAATAACCCTAATGAAACACTGAGAAATCTTATGTTTGTTCTTTACTTTGATACAATAGATGCATTTATGAGAACATCAAGTTACGAGAAGACCGGCAAAGTGGGTTTGTTTATAAGAAAATTTAACTACATTAAAAATTGCTTCAGGAAAACTCGGGAGATAAAGGAAAGATATGGCTTGAAGTTTTCCTCAGCGCAAATAATAGAAGGTGATGCTTTGGAGTTGAAGAAGTTCAAAGAATTTGAGGAGAGATTTGATGCGGTCATAACTTCCCCTCCTTATTACTTTTCAATTGACTATGTCGGCAAGGACAAAATCGCTTACGATTATTTTGGCATAGATATGAAAAAGATAGAAGCAAAGTATTTGGGGATGAAAAGCAGCGGTAAGTTGACCAGATACTACGGCAATTTCCCACTCAAGGTTGCGATGTATTATGAGGATTTGCGACAATCAATAGAGAACATTTACTGGGTTTTAAAGCCAGGAGGGAAATTAGCCATTATAGTTGGGGATAGCACTGTGGGTGGTAAGAAGATACCCACAACTATTATGACGAAGAATTTCTGCGAGGAAGTGGGCTTTAAATTCAAAAGATTGATATTCAATCCTCTATTGGGGGCGAGGAATAGGGCAATTAGGGGCGAGAGCACGATAATTTGCGAGAAACCCTGAGAGCGCTTGATGAAATTACGCAAATTACTCATACGCCTCCAGCCTCAAAGTGAATTGGAGAGAAGCTTAAGAAGAATGTATTTGAGGAGGATAAAAGAGCTTTTCAAGAAAGCCGTGAGTTTGGAAACGGATTTCAATGTATTTGATGAAATCTTTCATGGCTTGGCTAAGGCATCTATTGAAAGTGAGAATTTTCATAGCTTTTATGAATCCTTCTTGACCATCACGCAGTATTATCAGCATAGTCAAGCGGGAAGGGGCAGTATGGCGATAAAGCTTTTGCAAGAACTGGGGAATAGCGAAAAGATGGAGTTTGAGTTTGTATTAAGAAAGCTTCCTCGCTTTTTAGGGGTAGAGGAGCGGCTTCCTGATATGCCTGAGACAAAGCAAAGATTTGACATCATAAACAAAATACATGATAACCTTGTCTTATGTGAATTGAAGATGAAGGTCTACTCGGGATGCTCAGCCGGTAGGATTGAACTTATGGAAAAATTCCATAAATTCGTAAGACTCGTGCTTGAGAGCGAAAAATTCAGAGAAGTTTTGAAGAAAGGGGGGATAAAGAATGTTTATCTTGTTGGAGGGGTGCTTTTTAATATAGAAGGGAACCCAGCCACAGTTGAAAATGATAAGGAATTCGGAATTTGCTACAATGGACTGATAAGGGCAAGGGAGGAAATAGCTAACACTCTTAAGCAGGCGGGAATTCCATTTAAAATAACAGAAAATATGCACCCAGAAAGGGCTTTCTCAATAGAATTTTCCCTTGAAGAACTTAAATTTTATCTAATTGCCGTTTATGGTAATGAAGTGGCAAAAAGCCTTTTCGTTGGGAAGGCTAAACATAATATAGATTACTTTAAACAAAAGCTAGAAGGAATGCTTTTTGATGATTTATGGTTAGGACAAATAATTGCTATAAGCGAGCGAGCAATCCTTGAGCAAATGTTCAAAACTTACAAGGAAAGAATCAATTACTTACTGGCCATAGTTGAGGACGATGAAATCTTGCGAATGATTAAAAGAATCCCTGCCATTATTAGCGAAGAAGATTTACAGTTTGCCGTGTCAGAGATATACGAAAAATTAAAAACTAATCATCCTCATCTTTTGGCTGTCAAGCCTATCCCAGCGGTATCAATATTGGCAACTGCTCAGGAAGACTATGATGTGAAGCATTATCTGGGAGATATCATCCAATTTTTGTCTTGCGGTGAGCTCCTCCAGCAGATTAAGGGGGAAATAGCTTGAAATGCAGTGCTTGTGGATTTAGGGAAGCGTCTTATATTGCTTATATTAAAGGGAAGGGAGAAAGACTCATAGTTTCCCTTATTTGTGAAAATTGTTCCCGCCGCTATCCATCCTCCCAACTCCTCAGGATACCGAGCTTTTCCTCTTCTCTTACCTGTCCCGCCTGCAATTTTCCCTTGACAGAATTCTTCAAAATAGGAAAGCTCGGCTGCCCCCTATGCTACGAACATTTCTACGAGCTAATCCTTCCCCTCATAAATCATATTCAGCAGAAGAAATGCAGTTGAATCCTCTGATAAATATAAAAGGAATAAACCCCCTCCTATGGCTTGAGGGAGAGAGCGACCCAATCTTTTTATCATCTCGTATCCGAATTGCGAGAAACATTGCCAATCTTCCCTTTCCTCACTGGGCTAAAATGGAGGAATTGGAAAAAGTTTTGAAACTGGTCTATGATGCTTGGAAAAAACGCAATTTCCCCTTTCTCTTCTTCTTTCCTCTACAAGAACTCTCTCCCTCTGAGAGAAATCTTTTTGCGGAATTGCATCTCATAAGCAGGGAATTTGCGAGGGGAGAGAGCGAGGGAAGGGCTCTTCTCATATCACCTGATGCCTCACTTTCCGTTTTGCTAAACGAGGAAGACCACATAAGGATATCAGCCCTTGGTAAGGGGAAGAATCTCAAGATGGCTATGGGAAGGGCTTTTCAGCTGGAGGAATATTGGGCAAAGGAGATTGGCTTCGCCCATTCGCCTCGCCTTGGCTTCCTCACTGCTTCCCCAAACAATCTGGGAACGGGAATTCGCCTCTCCTCAATCGCCCATCTTCCCGCCCTCACTTTATTGAGAGGAAGGGATTACATTGAGAATTTCCTCGCCGATATGGAAATCAGAGGATTATTGGGAGAGGGAAGCGAGCCGATAGGATTTCTATATCAGATATCAACGAGGAAAACGCTGGGAATAAAATTGGAGGAAAGCATCAAAGAAATCGAGAAAGCTGTCTCAATTATTGAGAAAGAAGAAAGAGAGGTAAGAGAGATTCTTTTCAAAAGAACGAATATAGAGGAGAGAATAGAGGATGCTTATGCCCGTATTTCTTCGGCAAGCCACCTCTCTACTTACACCGCAACCCAGCTTCTTTCCATCCTCAGACTGGCATCAGCGGAAAGGCTTATCCCCATTCCTATGGAGAAAATAGATATCCTCCTTTTCCTCATTCGTCCCACTGCAATTCAATTTTTCAGTGGAAGAAAGATGAAGGTGGAGGAAAGAGATAAGGAAAGGGCAAATCTTTTGCGAGAAAATCTCATCCTCTAATAGCGTCCCAATTTCTTCGCTGCCTTTTTCAATAAGGCAACCGCCCTTGGGTCGTAAAGCTTCCCTGAATTTTCCTCCATAAAGCGAATTGCCTCCCCAGGTGGGATTCTCTCCCTATATGATTTATAACAGGTCATATCGTCAAAATCACAACAAGCACCAATTACATAAGCCCAAAAGGGAATTTCTTCTCCCTTTCTTCCCTCCGGATATCCGCTTCCATCGGGACGCTCGTGATGATAACGAATATAATCGGCGACAGTTCGGAGATGTCCAAGATGTTCTATGATTTCCGCGCTTCTTACACTATGATATTCAAACTCCTTAGACTTCTCTCCCTCCTCCGTGGGATAATTCAATAGGTCATAAGGGACATCAACTATACCTATATCGTGAATTATGGATGCCAAAACTATCTTCTCCCTCTCATCATAGGGAATGTCTAAATCCTTTGCTATCTCATCAACAAGCATTCCCACTCTTCTTCCGTGTCCAACCATACCCATCCATCTGCCTTCCGCAACCTCAGAGAAGGCTTCAAATACACCGCGAGTGTTTATGCGATTTAGCGATGTGGCGCGCATTATATAGATGAAAAGGATTAAGAAGAAACCGGAAATGCCGAACATAGCCATTTGAAAGGGGGTATCGTAGCCGGCTGAAAGAATGACGGCACCTAAAAGCAAGAGGAGATACCAAAGATAGCTTTCCTCCCACCTGCTTACCCAGAAATTCTTCTTGAAAACTCTCCCCTGCTCCAAAGCTGTCTCCAAGCCCACTATTATCCTATCGGAGGCAAAATAAGCCGCTCCGCAAGCGATTGTTTTCAGGACAACCAGATGGACATTTTCCCCCCTTCCTCCCATAGCGACGAGCAAGAGATGGATGGGATATAAGGAAACGACCTTTAAGGAACTTTCCGTAAGGGAGCGGAGCAAATTATCCCTATGAACAACGGTTGAGGTGAGAAAGGAAATGAACCAGAGGGTCCAAATAGCGGTGGGAAAGCCGAGACTCATCATAAGGGTTAACGAAAAAGGATAACTGGCGGTGAGGAAATCCCCTTCCCTGCCAGGCACATAAAAAACCTCGCTGAGCAAGAGAAGAAAGGAAAGAAAGATATAAGCTTCCCATTGTCTGAAGCCGAAGGTGAAGATAGCCTGGGATAAAGGAGCGACATTCCAATAAAGAAGATAAAAAGAGAAGGTGATGACCACTATTTGATAGATTCTCCATAGGATTTTATCCCTCATTGAGAATCTCCCTGATTTCCTGGTTATGATTCAATATATATCTCATAGTATCCAAAACCTTCTTATCCCACTTTCCCCTTTCCGCCTCCTCATATAATATCTGAAGGGCTTCTTCAAGAGTAAATGAAGGATGCTTGGAGCGGTAGGGACGAGGTGATGTGAGGGCGTGAATCGCATCAACCACTCCCAATATCTTCGCCTCAATGGGAATCTCATCCCCCATCCTTCCCCAATAGCCTGAGCCATCTTCCTTCTCGTGATGAAGGAGTATCCAATAGCCAACCTGCCGAAGATAGGGAACATCTCGCATCGCTTGATAGGGAACGGAAGTGTGTCTGCGAATCTCCTCCCTCTCACGGGGAGTAAGAGGTTGCGTGCTTTCCAGTATCTTCTCATCAATCGCTATCTTTCCGATATCGTGAAGCCTCGCTGCATAGGATAGCTGCTCTCTCTTCCACCAGGGGATGCCCATAGCCTTCCCGACGGCTAAAGCCAATCTTCCCACCATATCGCAGTGCTTTTTCGTGGGCAAATCCAGTCTCGCAAGCTGTTCGTGTAGGAGCTCCATAAAGAGATTGAGTATCCTTATCTTCTCTAAATGAACGAGATAGCCGAGGCGGAGAACGGCGAGGAAGGAAAAGCCGATTAAGAGGAGAGGAATACCTCCTAAATAATACAAGAGGACATAGAGAACGCCCAGAGCGACTTCTATAAAAACGAGGATGGCACTCCAAGAATAATTTGTTAGCCAAACCTCGCTAAACCGTCTACCCGTCCAAAGCGAGCCAGCGATGCTAACGGAAACAGTGTTCAAGACCACATAAATTATCCCGATTAAGAAAAGAGCGGGAATGTGGAGATAGCATTGAGAAGGAGGGGAGAAATGGCTTGCGTAGACCCAAACTAAACCCGCGATTCCACCAGAATATGTGAAGCTTCCCATATTGAGGAAAAGAAAGGAAAGGCTTTGTAGGGATTCCTTTAAATCCCTACTTAAAAGTGATGTTCTCCTCTTCGGATGAAAAAAGACGGACAAAAAGAAGGAAAAAGAGTGAAGCCAAGCGCCAGCAGCGGGTCCATAAAAGATTATAGCAGTGGTTACGAGGGGAAATACAGGGACCTCTTCTACCCCTCCTATAGGTAGTGAGACGCCATAAAGGAAGAGAAATGTCGCGGGGATAAGGAGGATGATGAATAGAGGTTCAAGAGGGGAAAAGGGAAAGTAGCGGGAAAGGATGATGAGAAATGGCAGGGATGTCAATCCCAGAGTCCAGGCGTAGATTTGTAATTTTAAGAGCCTTCGCTCCATTTCTTTCTCTATCCCCCTTCTCCGCCCGGCTATGTGGGCCAGAAAATGCCTTGTGCTCCGCCGAGCAGGAGAAAGCCCAGGACGGCGGCGATGATTTTGTAGAACCTCGCCATATCTATCACCTCCTGGCTTTTTTCTTCACCCCTTCTCCGCTATTTTAGGGGTGAGACACGACGCTCCCGCTCAGCTTGATTTTTCGGCTTCGCTCCGCTTCGCCGGGGGATAGGGGGCTTTTTTCATTCCTTTTCCGATGCCGCTTCGCTTAAATAAATTCCAAGGCGCCTGTTTATGGCGTTCAATGTAGCCAAAACAGTTGCCTTTCCTACATCCTGCTTGACCAGGGCGGCGCCGGCAAGCGGCTCCTCCCCGTTCAAGGTCACAAGGTCTATGAGGACGACAACCGTCTCCCTTCCCTTTGAATTCGTTATTATCAAATCGTCAAGGGAAAGGGAAACCTCCTCGGGAAGGCATTTCTCAATAGCCTTCAAAGTCGCTTGGGAGAAAAGATAAGGGATGTTTCTCGTGCTCGCAGGTCCGATGGCTTCCCCCTCCACTATCTCGTCTCCCTTCTTCAATCTCACGAAAGCCCTCGCCTTTATGGCGGATATGGAGAGGGAGATATCAAGAAATTGTAGGCGGATATGAGCGGAACGGGGTTCCTCACCTATCTGGGCGACGCTTATCTTCCTGTGGTCAACCGCCACATTGCACTTCGCCAAAAGAACCGATTCTATATCCCTAACCACTTGCTTTGGAGAGCGCTTGGCATCTACAATGACATGGATTTCCTCAATTTTGCCTTCCTCATCCGCCACGACCTTAACCCCATTAACGCCTCGCACCTCGGAGATAGCCTCCTCTATCTCCTTCGTTGATATGCTGCTCAGGCGCTCTTCCTGACTCATTCTCTTACCTTTGCCTCCAATCTTTCCTTTAATGCCTCCTTTATTTGATTCATCAATGAATCCACTTCCTCAGATGACAGCGTTCGGTCCGGGGCACGGAAGGTGAGGGAGAAGGCAAGGCTCCTCTCACCCTCTGGAACGGGCTTTCCTTCATAGACATCGAAAAGAAAGATATCCTCAAGCAAATCTCCACTTGTTTCTCTTATTATCTCTTCAATTTTCTCAGCGGTCAAGTCTTTTTTGACGATGATTGATAAATCCCTCTCCACTGAAGGGAATTTAGGTAAAGGGGAGAAAATCTTTTCCTTCTTTCTTTCCTCCCTCAATCTCTCAACGCTTATCTCACAGAGATAGAGTGGTTTATCAATATCATAAAAATCCCTCAATTCCTCTCCTATCTCACCGATGAACCCGATTTCCTTTCCCTCTATCTCTATTTTCGCGGAGCATAAGGGGTTTAGGAGGGGATGCTGAGCCGGCTGGAAACTTCCTTTTATCCCTAAAGCCTCAAATAGGCTTTCAATTACTCCCTTCAGGTAGAAGAAATCGTTTATCAAGCCCTCTTTGCCCGTTCGCCAGCTTTTCTCCCTTCCGCCAGCAACCGCTATTCCTAAGACTTTCTCTTCCCCTTCCTTTTTATAGACCTTACCAATCTCAAAAACCGCTATATCCGTGATGCCATAAGAGAAATTACGAGAGGCAACTTTCGCTAAAGAAGGGAGAATTGAAGGGCGAAGGAAGG
>Ga0078972_1016013_pt1 | contig 11252 bp, 4 predicted proteins | sample YelNatPaOPGAMG01_FD_67568 | JGI IMG/M metagenome (GOLD analysis project Ga0078972, IMG submission 67568) | Hot spring thermophilic microbial communities from Obsidian Pool, Yellowstone National Park, USA - OP-RAMG-01 (SPADES assembly) (version 2) | ecosystem: Environmental > Aquatic > Thermal...
CACAAACTGCCCTGGTTCCCCGGTAACGCCACCGACTGGCGACAGGGCGCCCTGAACGACGGCCTGTACGTGGTCGACAAGTTGGATCCATCCGTTGTCAACTCGGTGGCCGTGTGGCACTCCTATGTGGGTGGAGCCGGCGTCTACGGGCATGTGGCCTGGGTCACAGCCGTCAGTGGCGATTGGTTCCAGGTGCAGGAGCGAAACTGGTTCAGCACGGGCGCGGATGATACGCGCTGGGTCCAGTGGCAACAGGGCATCTCGTTCATTATCTTTGCACAGCCCAGTGACCTGCAGCTGACCCAGCCACTCACTATTGACGACCCGAATCCGCAGACGGGGCAGGTTGTAAACGTGCAGTTCACCATCCAGAACGTGGGCCAACTGCCCATCGCTCTGCAGAACCTGGTGGCCGGTGTGCGCCAGGGCTCCGATTTTACCGGTGATCCCCAGGACTTTCCGGCGGATGCCATCACCCTGCAGCCGGGCCAGGAGTACACCTACCAGGCGACACGCTCCTTCAGCCAGAGCGGCGATTATGTCGCCCAGGCGATGATGTACATGCAGGACTATGGCTGGGTGCCGGTGAACGATGCCGACGGCAACACGCCGCGCCTGAGCTTTAGCGTGCAGGAGCCGCCGACGCCACAGCCGACTGCGCCGCCAACCGCTACCCCAACCGTCCAACCCGAGGCCACGGGGCAGTTCATGCACGGTGCACTGCGGGCCATTTCCCTGCCCGCATCCGCTACCGGGGCTTACGAGTCGCCGACGGCCACCCCAACTGTTCAGCCGACCACTCAACCGACCGACCAACTGACCGCCCAGCCCGGAACCACAGGGCAGTTCATGCAAGATACGCTGCGGGTCATTTCCGTGCCCTGACTCGCGACCAGGGCCTTGCGGCCATCGGCAACAGTCAGCGGGTGAGCGGCGCAAGGCAAACGCTCACCCTGATCTCGTGTGGGTGAGGCAATCTCGCCCGCACGAGATCGGGTCACATAGGGCGACTCCGAATAACATGACATGGAATGAGGTAACGAGAGGTCTATCGTGTTTGACAGGATAAAAAAGGATACAGTGCGCCTGCTCGTGTTGGGCGTACTGGCCCTGGGCTTGATCCTGCTGCGGCCCAACCTAACCGCAGGCCCAATAACAGTTGTCAAGGCTGAAGGCGTGCAATCCGCTCAGGACGCGGCGCACGCTGTTCCCAATGATGACCCCTATCCCGACAGCACCCAGTGCACCTATCGGGCCTGGCAGCTTGCGGCCCAGGCCGGGCACAAGCTGCCCTGGTTCGCAGGCGATGCCACCGACTGGCGGCAGGGCGCTCTGGATGATGGGCTACGCGTGGTCGACCAACTGGATCCATCCGTCGTCAACTCGGTGGCGGTGTGGCATGCCGGCGTAGGCGGCGCCGGTGACGCCGGGCACGTGGCCTGGGTCACGGCCGTGCAAAGCAACCAGTTCCAGGTGCAGGAGCGCAACTGGAATAACCCCGGCGCCGATGATACGCGTTGGGTGCAGTGGGAGCCGGGCATCTCCTTCATTGTTTTCAGCGCCCAGCCCAGTGACCTGCGGGTGACCCAACCGCCAGCCATCGACCAGCCCCACCCGCACACGAAAGAGGGTGTGCATGTGCACTTTTCCGTCAAGAATGTGGGCCAATCGCCCATCACTCTGCAGGAGATGACCGCCAGCGTGCGACAGGGGTCGGATTGGGCCAGCGAGCCACGGGACTTTGATTCGGTCAAGGATATCACCCTGCAGCCTGGCCAGGAATGCACCTACCATGCGACGCGCTCCTTCTCTCAGAGCGGTGATTATGTCGTCCAGGTGATGATCAAGATGCAGGGCTATGGCTGGGTACCGGTAAACGACGCCGGCGGCAATACGCCACGCCTGAGCTTTAACCTGCAACAGCAGAGCACGGCGCTATCCACCGATGCCGTCAGCCGCCCGCAGGATCCGGCACAGGCCGCCCCGCTCCCGTTGCACGCCGATTCTCTGTCCGCGTCCGGCGATGTGCTCACTCAGCACATCGCCCTGGCGCCCGGTCACCATCACAGCTAGCCGGGTCACATAATAAAGCGCCCCCTTCCCCAGCCCCACACTGGGGAAAGGGGGCGCTTTGCCCGCTCTACAGCCCCCCTCTACGTTACCCCCTCTATTTCTACCGGGCTTCAGGTCCATCTATGGCTGGCTGAAGGCACGGCATGTTGCCGCAAAGGCGCCAACCGCAAGCTGCGCGGCTACAGCCGCCTCCAGACACGGCTTGGGGAAGCCCTGTCTATGCCATTGGACCGATTTCACAAGACCGCCCCCTTGTGGTATGATGGTTGGTTGCAGTAGCAGCCGGCGGGCGGAAGGAGATCGGAACCGCCCGGCTACAGGAGTATGCGGCCAACAGGGCTTGGGCCCTGGCCGCATACACCACAAGGTCGGCCCGCTGGCCCAATCGCACCCACACGACATCTTTAGAGGAACGCGCAAAATTGGCAAAACCATCACCTGTCGCCGGTCCAGGCCTGTTGACGGCCACTGCCGCCTCACCGCGGCAGCGACCTGCCAGCGTCCATACCGTGCTGTCTGCTGCGCGCGCGCAGACCCTGGCCGACAGTCGTATCACTCAACAACATCTCCAGTCCGAACCGGCATCGCTTTGGCTTGCCCCTCGTGGCATCGTTGTCCGCGCACATAACGCCCTGGCCCGCCAGAGCCTGGCCCTGCCCGACTATCGTGGCCCTCTGATCATGCTCCTGGGCGGGCTCCTGGCGGCTCTGCTGGCCACCCCTGGGCCCTGGCCCAGCCTGCTCACGCTGGCCAGCCTCGTGTTGGCCTACGGCGTCTACCGCCTGGCGCGCGCGCTCGCCGAGCGTGGGCGCTTTGCCTGGGGCGCGGCAGTGATCATCGCCTTTGCCCTCATCGCCGTGCCCCTGGCTTTTGGCCCCGACCCGGTGATACACCGCAAGGTCACCCCGCTCAACGCCTGGGCCTATGACCTGGGTGCGCACCTGCCGGCCATCGTTCTGCCGGCGCCCAACCCCAATGCGATCGCGGGGCTCCTGGCCATCGCGCTCTCGCTGGCGGCCGCCATGGCGCTCTACCGGCATGGCTGGCGGCGCTGGCTGGCTGCGGGGGCGGCCGTGCTGGCCGGCGCCTCGCTGATCATCACCGCCTCGCGCACAGGCTGGCTCGCCGGGGCGGCAGCGCTCTGCGTGGTCGCCGCCTCGGGCCACGGGCGCCGCTGGGCCCTGCTCGCCCTGGGCATCGCTGGGCCGGCCATCGCCGTGCTCATGTTCGTGGCGCCCACCCTGCGCTCGCCCGCTGACCTGGCCATCCGCAACAGCCTGTGGGAAGCCACCATCAACCTGCTCTCCAGGCACCCCGTCACGGGCCTGGGCATCAGCCGGCTGCGCGCTGCGGGCATTATCGCCCAGAGCGCCTATGGGCGCGCGGCCCTCATCACGCCCCACAACGCCCTGCTCCAGCTCTGGGCCGACGGCGGGGTGCTTGGGGTCGCCGGGCTCGCCTGGCTGCTGGCGCGCATGGGTAAGACGGTCCTCGCCCTCAGCAGCGAGCGGCACCCGGCCATCGCCTGGGCCGCCGCCGGCGTCAACGGCGCCCTGATCGCCTTTGCCGTGCAGGGCCTGTGCGAGACCAACACCATGTTCGTTTGGCAGTCGGGGGCCGTCTTTCACGAGATGCTCTCTCCCCTGCCCCTGGCGCTGCTGGGCTTCCTGGCGGGGCTGCAGCGGTGGCGGATTAGGCTGGCGGAGGAAGAGAAACAGCGCTCGCTCAGAGAGCGCAGGTCAGCCTACCGCAGCGCCAGCAAGACGAAGCAGGCGGAACTCGCCAGGGTGGCGATAGTGGCCCGCAGCGAATCGCGGGGATTGCATAGCTAGAGCGCAAGACCTGATCAAACCTCGAAAGATGGGCCTGCACCAGCCTGAATCTCAGGGGGTGCAGGCCTTTTGTGGGCCACACCATCAGTCTCCTCCTGCCCCCACTTGACGACCTCACCATGAGCGGCACAAGCCAAGCCTCTCATAGCACCCATTTGCGTTGCCAGCACCTTGCTCATCATGCAAGAAGGCTTCCATCGCACATTCGCTCAATCGGCTTGCGGTGCTCCTCGCCTTCGTCGTGCTTTCGCCTTATCGCATTGGCCCGAAGTGTTAACGATTATTAACCATGGAATAGGCCACTAGATAGATGTGTGGCGAGAGGAATCATGCTACAATGGCCCGTGGTAGAATGCTTAGGGAATGAACCCAATGTATCGGCTTGCTATATCTGACTGCCCGGCACCGGCTATACATCAAGTAGTATACGATCACGGAATGGTTGTTCGCCGATATGAAGGCGAGGACGCGGTAGCCCAAAAGAGGTGGCTCGCAGTAGGCTGGGTTGATCTCAACATTTCCCTAAATGCTTCTAACAAAATTATGCGCAGCGCGATCTACCTGGAGACCTAGCGCCTACCTGGAATTGCCCCTGCCGATTGGAAATCGGGCTCTCAGGGCCTGCGGGCCGGTTTTGGGCCTACGCCCACAGGGTTCCGGGCCTCATCCATGGAGATGGACGAGCGGCGCGCACGCCCCCCAGGGTGATCTCCAATCGCCAGGGTTCATGCCGGACGCCGTCGGGCGGATGCAAGGAGAACAGGGCGCAGTACGGCGGGCACCACGCACAATCAACTTGGAAGCATTTCGCATACTTGCTGCGCGTCCAGATAAGCAGTTCTATTGAACTGCTGTTCGCCAGCGAAGGCGAGAGCGCGACAGATGAGGTGGAGGCATATGATGAGGAAATGGTTAAGCCTTATCATGGTAGTGCTGCTTCTGAATCCTGCGTTTATCCCACCTGCCTCACGAACTCGAGCTGAGACGTTGGCGTACGGTAGACCAGTTGGCGCCGAGCCAGCGATGCCCCGAAGTGTTGGCACCGAGGAGAATGATAACCCACTTCAGATCTACTACGCCAACGATGCGGGCTCAATGTTCTCACTTCAATACGACAATGTGCGGTATGATAGTGATGGATCCCTCACGGCAGATATCTCTCTCGTCAACAAGAAACACGTCGTGTACGATTTGGTGTTTGAACACTCAGGTAGCGTGCTGCTTCCCGGACACGGCATAGACACACCCTATTTTCCGCTAGTGCCAGCCAGGCCGTGGCGGGTATCGGCCAAGTTCTACCCTGGGAGTGCGCTTACCCTCAAACTGGACAGACTGGGACACAGTGCCGATGGAAAGAGCTTGGTTCTTTGGCTCGATGTGTGTACACTGATATGGGTGGCATTATGGGGTGACTACCTCCCTGTAAGGCCTGAGGATATCAAAGAGGGCCTTGCCGACCAAGTGCGGGACATCATTTCCCATTCAGCAGTGGACCTGACCGCAGTGGTAGTAGATGCGGATCAGAATCGCTGGCAGGATGCGTTGCAGGCGCTTGTCGATGCCTGCAAGCATAGTGCTCAAACGGTGTACGATATCCTCTACCTCCTGGTCAGCAACCCGCCTAATAAGGATCAGATCGACGGCTGGCTGCAAGACGGTGCTCGCCTTCTTGGCTTAGTCAAGGTCGCACCAGTCGTGTGGGACTTTGTATTCGCACCACGAACCGCCCAGATAACCATTTCGCGAGATGGCCCTGTCCCGACCCCACCACCCGTCGAACCCGCGCCTCCCCCTCCACCTACCGTGGACCACGCTACATTAGCAAGCGATGCTACACTACCCGCAGGCACCGCGGTCTTGACAGGCCAAGCCGTGCTGAAAACATGGCGCGTGACAAATTCAGGTACCTCGACTTGGGATGGCTATAAGCTCATCTTCGTCCAGGGTGACCAGATGGGCGGCGCCAGCCCGGTAAGCATCCCCACCACCGCCCCAAGCCAGGAAACCAATATCAGCGTTTCCTTGCAGGCGCCCAGCACCTCCGGCAACAAAGTTGGCTATTGGCAGATCGTCAATCGCGACGGGGTCTATGTGGATGGCGGTCGGCTCAGCGTCAACATCAATGTCGTCTCGCCAACCACAGGGGGCCACATCACTGCCTTTAGCGCCGATCCGCCTTCGCCCTCGAGCGCGAGCACTGTCCGGCTGCATGCCCGGGTAACCTGGTGGGACCGCTTCCGGGCCATGCGCGTGAAGGTGGACAATGACGTCATCGGGGAGACATCAGAGGTCGATCACTACTTTGACTGGAATGCGGGCAGCGCCAGCCGCGGCGACCACACCATCGTGCTGGAGGTCGCCGACCAGACGGATACCTCCTGGAGCCATCCGGAGCGGCGCGTGCTAGCCTACACGCTGCAGGGCACACCGGGTCCCGCGAACCTGGCCCCAAGCCGGCCTGTGCCGCACCAGAACCCGGGCGCTTACGACTGGTACGTCACCATCGGCACTCCCCCTCAGCTCTGCGTCCAGGCCACCGATCCTGAAGGGGACCCTCTGGAGTACTGGTTCCACGCCGAAGCCTCTCAGGGCACCTATGACAGCGGCTGGGTGAGCAGCAGTTGCTTTACCTTTGGCAGCATGGTGCCGGGCACTTATACCTGGAAGGCCAAGGCGCGGGACGCGGGCACAAGCCGGGAGTCGGACTGGAGCGATCCCTGGCACTTTTCCGTGGAATCCTCCGGTGTGACGATCAACACGCCTTCCGTGTCGCCCGGATCGCCGTCCAATGCTGAGCGCGTGGACTTTTGCCTGACGACGTCGGGCCACGCGACGGTCAATATCGATGTGCGGGCGATGGTCAATACCGCCAGCGACGGCAGCGCCAGCGGTGAGTGGCGCTACCTGGATGGCTATTTGCCGGGAAACAACCAGTGGTGTTGGTGGTGGAACACCCTGGAGTACAGCGACGGCGATCACCTGGTGCGTTTCGACGCCCGTGCATGGGAGCCCGATGCGGCGGATGCGCGCACGATCACCTATCACCTGAACCACCGCCGTCCTGCCAGCCCCAACCTGCTGGCGCCCATCCCGGCCTCGGGTAACATCAACGAGGCAATCTACCTCAACTCGCGCACCGTGACCTTCAAATGGGCGCCGGCCATCCGGGCCACGAGCTATACATTGCACGTCAGCACCAGCAGCTCGCCCAAGGATGATCCGAGCCCTGTGCTCCGGCAATCCTTGGGCTCGGGCACGACACAGTACACGGCCACCTTTACCCAGGATTACCCAACCCTCTACTGGCAGGTCACGGCGACGGATGACGTGGGCAGCACCGACTCGGGCGCTCAGCGCTTTGGCATCGACCGTGTGGCGCCGACGGCTGCCGTACAGCCCCTGGCGGCGGCCGTGGCCGAGAGCACGTTCCCGGTGTACTGGAGCGGCACCGATAGCCTTTCCGGTGTGTGCGGCTACGACGTCCAATATCTGGACTCGGGGCGCAGTGAGTGGACGGACTGGTTGACTGTACCCGTAACCAAGGCCTATGAGCTTTTCACCGGCCAACCGGGACACACTTACCAGTTCCGTTGCCGTGCTAAGGACAACGCAGGCAATACGGGCGACTATCCGGCCAATGCGCAGGCACTGACCAAAGTAGACCCCACGACGCGGCCGCAGACCCCGTGGTGGAACTCGGCCTATGCCAATAAGCGCAACATCATCGTCCTCAACAACATGGGCAGCATGGCCTTGCCGGTAGGCTACCCGGTCAGGCTTCACCTGGATAATACGACAACCCCTACGGCAGCAGAGGTTTACAACGCCTCGCAGACCAGCCCCAAGGGGAATGATGTTCGAGTTGTCTACAATGACACAACCGAGCTTGATCGCGTTATCCAGACCTTTAGCAGTTCAGCGATCGATATTTGGTTCCGGTCACAGGTGAGTGTCGGCGCCGGATCGTCAAATAATACCAGCCACCAACTGTACTATGGCAATGCGGGGGCTGGCACACCCCCCGCCGATCCCACCAGGGTTTGGTTCCCAGGGAAAGATGGCAACACCGTCGGCCTGTGGTACTATGACGAGGGCTCAGGCTCCAGCGTGTACGACTCCTCCGGCTATGGCAACAACGGCAGCACCGGCAGCCTGAGCTGGTGTGCTGGCAAGTTCGGCAGCGCCCTCTACTATCCCTCTCCCACAGCCGGTGCACCGGGCGCCTTTATCCCGGGAAGCAGCTCCATGAATGTCAGCGCCTTCACTTTCGAAGCGTTTGTCAAGCGCGGCCCTACGAACTGGGGCATATTCGCTGGCCAGGGTGCGGCGGGCAGTGCCCGCGAACGCTGGCAGTTCTCGATCCAGGACGGCAAGGCCAAGGTCGAGGTGTGGTCAGGCGGCGGCAGCACGCAGGCCTTCAGCGATGGCAACTTCCTGCCCGACACTAACTGGCATCACGTGGCCTTTACCTTTGATGGGAACCGTACCGTGTCCTTCTACCGCGATGGCTCACTGTTGAAGACCGTAACCCTGGGCTGGAGCGGCATCAATGGCGGCAGCCTCGACCTCACTCTTGGTAGCGGATTTGGCAGCAATGTGCCTCGGTTCGAAGGCGCCATGGATCAGGTACGCCTTTCGAACGTTGTGCGCACTTCATTCCCCTATGGGCTTTTTGCGCTTGTGACCAGCGAACCGAGCCTGGCGTTGGGCGATCCGACTGCCCCGCCGATCGCGGGCTCTCCGGACCTGGCGGTGCTGAGCCTGAACGCCTATCCCAATCCGGATGGCGGCCTGCTCGTGCAGGCTGTGGTCAAGAACCAGGGCGCTGCACCCACCCAGAACGGCTTTTATACCGATCTGTACGCCGACCACTTGCCCGGCGGCCCCGGCGATTACACGGGCAGCATCCACTTCTGGGTGGCCAGCCCCATCGATACCGGCCAATCAATCACGCTGACAACTGTCATCACCGATGTCTCTACATTGGGCCAGGCGATGGGGCAGGCTGCCAGTGCAACGGGTGAGCAATCTCACACCCTCTACATGCAGGTTGATTCAACCCAGGCAGTCGCTGAGGCCAACAAGAGCAACAACATCTCAACGGGCACCCAGGCGTGTATCGCCTCCGCCGATGCCTTCGAGCCCGACGACAGCCCTCAGTCGGCCAGGCCCCTCGCGCTCGGCGAGAACCAGGCCCACAATTTCGCCAGCCCCGGTGATCAGGATTGGCTCAAGATACATGCCCGCACTGGGGTCAGCTACACCATCCAGACTGGCAATCTTGGACCCAGCAGTGATACCTATCTCTACCTCTACGACCGGGGCGGGCAGACGCTGCTTGCCGCTAACGACGACTATGACGACACTCTCGCGTCCCGGATTGACTGGAACTGCCCGGCAGAAGGGGACTATTATCTCCTCGTCCGCCACTGGAACCCCCAGACCGGCGGCTGCGGAACAGCTTATGATATCGCAATGAACGAGCAAACCACACCGCCAACTCCGCTCTATATGCCATGGGTCGCCAACGGCAGCCTGGGATATGCGGCCACCGGCGCGTCCCAGCCAATGGTCAAAGCCCCGGCGGCGACGAGTGCACCCAGCCCTGCGGCAACAATATCGTCTCCTGTCACCGCAGTGGAGCCATCGGAGCGCTACCGTGCCCACGCGCCCGGCTATCAGGGCGCCTGGAGCAGCGATAGGCCTATCAGATGAAAACGCCCTTCGGCTTCCGGGCGCCCTGCTCCGCGCGCAGCCGGAACGGACCTTCTATGCGGTGTGGGTCTGCGGGGCGGCCGAACAGCAGCCGCCCCGCAGACCCACACCCTCTGAGATCAGGCCGGGCCTGGGCGGAGCGGGTCAGCCGGCAATCGCCCGGAAGGGCCCCGGCGCCATTTTCCAATCAGGCATCATCTTGCACAGAATAGACTCCAGTTGGCTTTGCGCTATAATCCTCATGCAATGGCGTCTCAGGGAGTCTATCGAGGGCTTCCAATTGGCGCCGGCCGACTTTGGCCGCAAGGTCAATGCTACCCTCTATCCGCCGCCCACCGGTGACCAGCTCGAGGCCCAACGCCTTGCGTTCATCGGCCTTATCGATGAGGTGACCCGGCTGGCGGTCCAGATTGTGGGACGATCCCTCCAGGAGAATCTGCGATGCAAGCCGTCGTCAAGGTTGCGCCCGGTGTGGGCCATGTGGAGCTGCGAGAGGTGCCGGAGCCGCAGGTGGGCCCCGGCCAGGTCAAGATTGCGGTGCAGGCCGCGGGGATCTGCGGCACGGACCTGCACATCTATGACGCCGAATATGCCAGCCGCCCGCCGGTGATTCTGGGCCACGAGATGGCGGGGCAGGTGGTCGAGGTCGCCCCCGATGTGACGGAGGTGGCCGTGGGCGACCGGGTGACGGCGCTGCCCTTTGCCGTGACGTGTATGCGCTGCACCTACTGCCGCCAGGGCGACTATGCCCTCTGCCCCAGCCGCCTCTCCTTCGGCAGCGGGGTAGATGGCGCGTTTGCCCCCTACCTGGTGATCCCCGCGCACATTGTGCGCCGCCTGCCCGATCAGATCGACTGTGAGTGCGGCGCCCTCACCGAGCCCCTGGCCTGCTGCTGCAAGGCGGTGCTCCTCTCGGCCACGGTGCGGGCCGGCGATGTGGCGGCGATTGTGGGGCCGGGGCCCATCGGGCTGCTGGCGCTGCAGCTGGCCAAATTGCAGGGGGCAGAGACGGTGCTGATCGGAACCGCTGCCGACGCCGGGCGCCTGGAGGTGGGGCGCAGCCTGGGAGCTGATCATGTTCTGGTGGCCGGCCAGGATGATGTGCCGATGGCGCTGGCCGCTCTCACGGCGGGTGAGGGGGCCGATGTGGTCGTCGAATGCGCGGGCGCGCCGGCCGCCACCCGCCTGGCCGTCCAGATCGCCCGCAAGCGGGGGCAGCTGGCGCAGATGGGCCTGCACGGTAAGTCTTTCGAGCTGGACTTCCAGCAGATTGTGTACAAAGACCTGCGGGTGATCGGCTCCTTCGCCTCCTCCGGGCCGGCCTGGGAGCGCGCCCTCACCCTCCTGCAGCAGGGCCGCATCCAACTGCGCCCCCTCATCTCAAGCGTCCTGCCCCTGGCGCAGTGGGAAGAGGGATTCGACCTGTCGCGCAGCAAGTCGGGGCTCAAGGTGTTGCTCAAGCCCTGAGGGCGACATTCAGATGGCTGGCGAGCCGCCGGCGCGGTTGGCGGCGAAAAAGCGCTCCACGGGGAAGGGGGGTGAAGCCGCGGTGATGTAGGTCAGGTCCTCATCACCGGGGTTGGAGATGCTGTGCGGCACGCCGGGGGGCACAAAGACCAGGGTGCCGGCGGA
>Ga0078972_1016014_pt1 | contig 11252 bp, 8 predicted proteins | sample YelNatPaOPGAMG01_FD_67568 | JGI IMG/M metagenome (GOLD analysis project Ga0078972, IMG submission 67568) | Hot spring thermophilic microbial communities from Obsidian Pool, Yellowstone National Park, USA - OP-RAMG-01 (SPADES assembly) (version 2) | ecosystem: Environmental > Aquatic > Thermal...
GAGTCTTACTTATGAAATCCAAGTAATTGGCAATTTCTATTAAATAAATACCATCAACATGATATCCTTGCTGACGACTCAAAACTGCAACAAATAAATCAAATCCTTCTAAAATATCCGCAGAAGAAGGAATTTTGGATAAAAACACAAGAGGAATAAGAATTTGAGGAATATTTTGACTAAACGGTTTTTTTCTTATTTGGTGTTGTATAGCAAATATCTCTTGCAATTTAGAACCAGTGAGTTCTTGATTTGGAATAGGAATCACTATTACCTCTTTATCAGCGACAGAGAAGATAAAAGAGGCATACCACATTCCAAGAAGTGCAAGGAGTGCACAGCTTTTGCAGAGCCTCTTCGGACTGGATGGTCTCCCAATGTAATATCTTTCCTTGTCTTTTTTGGGCTCAGAGTCAAGTTTATCTCTTGAATGATGATAACCAGATTCTGCCGCAAGTCCTAAAACAGTTCCAACCTTCTCTAATTCATGTCCACAAACAGGTTCGTCTTTTACATTTTTCTTCATTAGAAAAGGATGGTCATACACATTTAGAGAAAAATTATCATCCACTTTAAAAATTATGTTTCCAACAAAACCTCCGCCTTTTCCTGACTTTTTAATCCCGGGAGTATTTAGAGGAATATATTCAGAGGATAGCAATCGTTTGCAAACCAAATTAAAAGTTTTATCAAGTTTGCCACATTCACTTTCACTAATATTAATTATTACTGAATAAAAACCACCATTATTATGTATAGAGACCTTTTCTATTCCAACCGCCTCAATCGCTACTCTTGCCAGTCCATAAGCAATCTTAACTTCCAAATCAGGGAAACCAGTTGCAGGGGTGTAAAGGGTTAAGGTCATATTTCTCTCCATATGCCAAATTCATCAACTTTAAAAGTTCTATCTTCACATAAAATTGAACCAGGAGTCCAGCATAGATCAGATGGTTTCGGCAGTTTTTGCCCCGCGCCTTTGTCAGGGTCCCATTCTCTACCTACTAATAGTTCAATGTCTCCCTTTATTTTCAAGTTTTCGAAGTGGTGAACGTGAGCCCAAACGGGGTCGTCTCTCTTCAAAGATATGCATACTTCGCCATTTTCCTCTTTCCATTCTCCAGGTAATACATTAAATTTTGAGTCTTTAACTTCTTCATTGTTTTCGTGAAATAATTCTACCAGTCCAAACCCATACTTTCTTTCTCCACCGAGCTGTAATCGATTGGCTAACTGGTCTTTAAATTCAACCTGTTTTCCATTACAGGTTATAATTACTTTATCTTTTGTTGAAAGTGAAATATCATTTTCTGAAAATTCTCTAACCCAGATAAACCCAGACAAAAAAACTGGCTTTCCATCATCAATGGTATAGGGGCTGATAAATTCTACTTCATGGAGCATCCCCTCCTCAGCGGTAAGGGATTGAGCCTCAATAGCAGTAGATGCCATTGAACCTATGAATCTTTTCTCAAACTTATATTTAGAGAGGTGACCAAACATCAAGCCATTTTCAGTATATTTTGGATAATACAGTTCGCCTTTTTCGTTACTCTTTATATAGGGATAGAGATAACCCGGCCGAATCGCCTTTTTTAGAAACTCACCGACTTTAAGATAGTCATTTAATCCAAGAAGAGGTGTAAGTTTTGCTGTCAAAGCACCCCAGAGAAGTTTCCCAGGGACATATGGTCTTGTTCTGTAAAAATGCATTACCTTGTGGAACCCGACATAAAGTGGAGATTTCAAGCGAAATGTCCATTTAAAAAGGCTCCAGCTCATTGGTGCTCCTCGCTAACTTTGGAATTCTGGTTATTACCTTTTTCTTGCGAATTTGCGAAAGCCTTTGCGTGGTACTTGGCATAAATAAGTGATTTCTCCAGCACCTGAATAGCAAGCAAAAGGTCATCAAGCCTTGAGGCAAGTCCGTTTTCTTTTCTGATTTCGTTGAGTAAATCGGCATTGCTGATAAGACCAAGTTTATCCCTTAATAACTCTTTAGTTATCTCTTCCATCTTTTCAGCACCTTTTTCTTCATTGCTTCCTTTTTTTGATTCACAAAAAAGTACAAAGGCATAAAGACCCTGTTCCTGTAATACTCCCAGAGCTTTTGTTATCAATGATTCTGTTTTTTTTGCGGCTGCTTCTTCAGTATCTCTTTTTTTTGAATCAGCTTCTTTGGCATCTTTTTTAAAGAAAGCCCCTTTAATTTCCACAGCAAATTTATATCCGTATTCTGCACAAAGTCTATCTAAGTTTTCCATTTTAACAATCCTCCTTTTCAAGATTGAGAACTTTTAGCCGACCCATTCCCCTTGTCCCCATTCCACCAATGCCAAGGGTCTCAAAAAGTTTCAATCCTTTCTCTACTTGAGTCTTAATCCAGGAAATACCTGCATCTCCATTGCCTTCGGTTTTTAATTCCTTCTCTGCAATTCTAAATGTCTTTCCAGAATTGTAGACTATCTCAAATTTTAAGATAGTTCCCCTTGGAATAGCTTCATAAGTAAAAAGAGCACCTTCTTCCGCTGTTCCCGTCTGTGGGTCAATACTAACGGAAGTTCTTACTTCAAGATTACTATTAACTATTAAGGAAAACAAATTATCTGAAACAAGGACTGCCCTCTGTGTAACCACCTTGGGTATCCCTTTTTGGTCTAATTCATTAAGATTTCCTTTACCAGTGTCTTTATTCAACATAAGCCAGCCAAAGTTTAACTTATTTTTAAGCGGTTCTCCCAATGGATAAAATCCATCAGCAGGAGCTTGGAATTCCTGTTGTAAGCCTAATCCTTCCAGAGCCATAGGTGAAGTTACCCATACAGGACCAACCATTGATGCCACTGGGAAAAAGAGGATATGTGCGTCAAAGAATTGGGCAAGTCCTTGCATACTATAACTTGTTCCCTTGGAGAAACCATAAGGTATACAGACTGGACAGGCAGGATTTACTTTTCCACAGTGTTTTTCACCACCTTCACCTCCACGACCAGCACAAGAATATTCAGTATCCCTATCTTTCCACAAATATCTATTAGTTGCTATTGCTGTATATGCTCTTGCAGTTCCACTGAGACTCGTCCCCGGTATCTTTGGAAGATTTGTTCCTGGCTCTCTTATTATGGGTAAATCCACTCTTCCCAGCCTTGACCCCCCCCGTGCCAATATGGATTGGGTCAAGGGTTATTGCGTAATATTGTTTAATCTCATACGGATTCTCACTCATTTTTGACCTCCTGTGCTTTTTCAGGTTTTACTTTTCTTACCTGAAGGTTCCAGTGTAAGCAAATATCCAGCAACCCATCCTTGGTTGCATGGAATAGTTTATTAAATACTTCTTTATCCTCTTTTGGGGATAATTTTAAAATATTGATAAGAGATGATTTTACAAAATTCTCCCAAACCGAATTCCCTCCGTAATCCTCATATCTTTTCTTAACATCTTGCCAGTAAGCATAAAGTTGAGAGATCCCGAGTTTTTTTGATTTAACAATCTTCTGTATCTCATTCCAAATATCATCCGTCCGCTCGATATCATCAAGTGGTCTTAAACCGTCACCAATTCTAAACCTATCTGCAGCATTTTCCAGAAAAGTTATCTTGAAATAAGATGTTGCAATATTTATGCAATCATTTACTTTAAGTTCTTTCACATGAACTACATAATCGCCATTTCCAGTATAGTCAAAGGAGTAATTTCCTCTATTGGGGTTATTACCATTAAATCTAATGTAAGGATGCCACTCGTCCTGCTGGTTGGGGTCACCTGTAGAATAAGAAATGTGCCAGATAATCGGAACAGAAGAATAACACGGGTCAGGATTTAGTTTTAATCGTCGGACATATTTACCTAATTCATTGTTAGATACATCATCAATTGAGTCAATTTTAGCATTTATTGTTTTTGTTTTATTCTTAAATGTTTCAATAAGCCTTTTGCCAGCATCCATTGCCACATATAATGGAGTTCTTTTGTGAAAAGCAATTATGCCGATGTGAAACGGCAATCTATCTCTTACCTTTGAAAATTGAATCTCATATTCTTCAAGAATCTTTTTTGCAATATCAAACGCATCATAGGCGGGAACAAGAGCCATAAACTGGTCAGGATATTCATAGATTTTTATATAAGGTATATAATCCTGAAATCTATCGTCTGCTGGCTTAGCCATTGATATTTTATATCCTTCTTGCCATTTATTGTCATTCTCTCTTTTTACTTTTATGTTTTTCCCCTGCATCCATAGAGCAATCTCATTTAGTGTTTTCCCCTTATTGGACAGGATTTGGATGTTAGCCTCGGTTATGAAAATCCCTTTATTTTCATCAACACAAACAGGGCTGAGCCTTACCCCTTCAATGTCTAAATCCAGTGTTGCACCGATAGGAATACAAGGATTAGGTTCAATAGTAATCTCTATCCTTTTTCTTCTTAACTCATTAAAGGGGGTATTAGTGCCAAAAGGATATTTATCAAGGATACCTTCAAAAATGGTAGTTTGAATAAATTCCTGTGTTGTTTCCCATATCCGGTAAATACGAGCAAGAGATGGATGTTTTCTAAAGAGGAGTCTAATCAGATGCTTTGCCTTTTCAGAATTATTTGTAAGTGATACTGATCTAACAGTTGCATCTCTTTCTGCTATGGGTTCCCAGAAGTCACTGATAAAATTATCGGGTTTTACTCCTATAAAGGATTTGCAAATTTCTTTCATGTCATTATTCAAGTTTTGAGAATTATTAAATAGTTGTTCAAACCCCTTTTCCAAATCTGAAATAGTTTGTATGTTTAATGTACTACATATAGTTGCATATGTGTTTTTCCACTCATCAAAAGTTTGTGAAACAAAAGTGTTTAACAATTCTCCAGAAAGCCATTTTCTCAGGTCAAATTGCCCAATTATCAAGGCAACACAATCATTATGGTCGGATACTTCATCTAACCATATTGTGCTTTTCGGTTCTTGGATCCAGTTTTGTGCACGTTCTTGATAGCGAGCCTCACATTTTTTGCATCTTTCTATTCTTAAAGATTTGAGCCTGATTCTGCAGACAGGACAGAGTTCTTTATCTCCATCATTTTGGGAACTTATTAATTCCTCTTTTATGTTCCCAAAACTAATATGTGGATAGGAAATTTCTTTAAGAGATTCTTCTCTCTCACTTGCTAAGATGACCATACTTCTACTTTTATCAGAAATCTCAATTTGTAAACTGAAGTCAAGTTGATTTAAACTTTTTAATTCACTAATTATTTCTGTCTTTAAAGCGTCTTTATCCTCAATACCGGGGCATGAAAAATAGATACCAGTTGAATCACGATAGATCTCATTACCCAAGGGGTAATGAAACTCTAAGGTTTTCTTAATTTCGTCTAATACGTTTTCTATTTCTTGTCTATAACCAAAAATATCCCCTATTTTTAGGCCCTTTGTCAAAAGTTCAATAATGCTCAGATTTATCTTTAAAATTCTCCATTGTGATTTCCCTCTCGGTTCATACCATCCATCAAGAATCATCTTGGCCAGATTAGATTTAGTAAGAGATGCAATGGTGTGTGCATAATCATAAAGAGAAATTTCATTAATTGATCGTCTCGTTTCACCAATGGTTTTAGAAAAATATTCTTTGATTGTATTAATAAAATCCGTATAATTCTCATATGAAACTGATTTGTTTTGGAGTATATTATCCAAAATTCTTTTGATTTCTTTGAAAAACTCCTCTTTTACTCTTTTAATATACTCTTTATTTACATTATCCAAATCTGTAGCCTTAAGCAATCCTATTTCTTTTTCATATCCAAAAACCGTAGCCTTGAAAGTATATGCCTTTCTTTGTTTTCCTGAATGACCTCTTCCTGCTAATGCCTTATCTATTCCTGATACTATTCCATGGGCATCAGCAAGTATTTTAAGGAGTCCTTGTGGGTTATCGCTCCAAGTATGTTTTTCAATAAATTCACAAAAATTATTAACTTTGTTTGTTGATAATTCATTAAGACCACTCAAAGTTATATTTATTAAAGGCTTCCAATTTGCACTTTTTAGTAAAACCTCCAGTCCTGTGTTCTCAAAAAAAGATGAAACATTGCATACATTTTTATAATCAAAATTGCTATTAGTATTTGTAGCATCTTTAGCCTGAGATTTAATAAACTCTTCAGAAAATCTTCCAAGCAAATGTAAGTATGCTCCAATCTCCGCAAGGAGGATTGCGGTTCTGTTATCCTCTAACTTTTTAAGAAGACTACTCATCTGTTCCCCTTTCTATTTTGTCAACAACTTTTTCCAATTCATCAAAATTTCCAAACTTGTGGGCATCCGATATTTCTTTTATAACCAATCTGCTTTCTGTTTTATCCCAGTTGTTTTCAATTACTCCATATCCAGAGGATTTCTTTGCTGAAAAACCATATTTTAGCATCATCTCTTCCAAACCCTTTATGACATCTTTAAGGTCTTTGATGACCTTATTTTTCAATTCAGGAAGCGGTGCTCCCAAATAGTGAAATGGCAAATATAAGAGTCTGAAGAATCCCTTCGCGCCTTCGGGCACAATTTCATAATAAATAGGATTTTTGCCTGTTTTTGTCTTTCTATCATGTGGATTGATGACTTCCAAATCAATTCTGTCCCAGAATGTAGGATAGAAATAGAGCATTCCCGTAAGAGAAGGAGCTTCATCTTTACCAAACCGTTCTTTTAATTTGCTTCTGTAAACATCTTTTGCATTGAGGCATAAATCATCAAGATATTTTGTCCATCCCTTCGCCATCTCTTCCATCCCTTTCTCAGTTCCAAATAAAAGGGTATGCTTGTAGCGTATCTCAGCGAACTTTGCTGGATCATTTACTTTTGGTTCCAGATGAGCCTTCATCATTATCCATCTCAGGTTTCCTTTCCATGCCGTTGATGATATAAAAGGCACGCCAAACACTTTGTCCTTCCTTACAGGATTTTCAATGATATAAAGGGGAACATCGTCCTTAGATATAAATGGCTTTTTCAAGGTGATAGGAAATTCAATAATCCAGCTTCCTTCGGGGAGTGCTGAAATTTCTATTGGCGAGTTTAAACCAAGAAGAGAGAGCTCGGATAATTTGCATCTTAGCTGGTCATTATAGTTACCGTTTGAATGAATGAGGCTTTTTAAGCCTGATGGCTTATTTCTATCCCCAGCCTTTGCATAATTTTTAAGTTCTTCTTCCTCAATAGAGGACAATAAAGCCATTATTCTTGATAAAACATCAGTTAATCCTCTATATTTTCCGGAACCTGAAGTAAGTTGATCTATATCCTCTTTGCTTTGAATTCGAAAATCCACATAAAAATCGTGGCTCATCAACTGCCTCCTTTTTCTTCTAAAAGACTCTGCAGATAATTGTTAATATCGCTTTCATTTTCCTTCACGGTATCTCTTGGAGAGTTAAATTCTCGCCAGACTTTAAGTCTATGATTGTTTGTATAATTTCCTAAAAGACTTGTCCACGGGATGGTTATCGTGCCATTTCCATTTAATGCTTTTATCAATTTATCCAAAAAATTGTGTCTTTCAAATCCATCGGGATTTTCTCTTTCAGGGATCCATCCCCAGACTCTAAATTCCCATGTTGTGTTGTTAATTCTGTAGGCACAAGAGACATTGATTTTTGAAGCAGATTTCTTATCATCCCTCGATTCACCGAAAAGCCAATTAGAAGTCGTGCTGTTGGAAACTTCACTGAAAGGAGATACTTGTAATAGCTTGTCATTTTTACTTTTGATTTGTTTGCCATATCTCAGCCAATTCTTTATCGCAGGAGAAATAGGAACTGAGTTGTTGTTCACCCAATTAATCATTCTTTGGTCAGTTTCAAATCCTTCATAGAAATTTCTTTGTTCCCTTTGATTTCTTTTAGCAATCCCGTCAACCTCTTTCCACCAGTCATTATTCTGACCCTCAAATTGAACCTTCGCAAAAAACATCTCCTTTATATTTGGCAATGCATCGTTTGTAGCGTTTCTTTCTTTAATGTTTAGTTTGTGAAGTCGTTCACTTTTAAGGATTTTGTCCAATGCATCCTGGAAGTTTTCAAACCTCAATCCAACTTTATCTTCCAACTCCACAACTCCATATCCATGTTGTGTTTTGGCTCCTATGCCACCCCACATTGCAGCAATAGCTAAAGGAACGAGCACAAGGTTTTCAACAAAATCCCTATCCAGTGGAATTATGTTCAAATCAATTTCTCCTTTAAGACCACTTCCCAGATACCATCCTCTGTTTCTTTGATCAGGTTTTATATTTATTGCTCCACCATCAAATATCTTTTCTCCACCACTTATTTCCAGCCTGAAAAGTCTCCTTATTCCAGTTGCTCCAAAAATAAGACATGCAGGACAATATTGCATTTCATCTTTTATCTTTTTTGGGCAGCGTTCATCTCCAGCAGGGTCGCAGGCAAATTTACCCGTACTCCTTAAAATGGCTTCAGTCCACCATCTCAAAGAACCTATAATTCCAGTGGAGTGAAGCCAATCACTTTTTGAATCAATATCCCCTGTCCAAATAGGTGTTTTAATTCTTATCTTCATAACACCTTCTTTGAATATTTTCTACATATTTATTTATCTCTTCCACCATCAACCAACCCCCGTAGTAGTTTACATCATCTTCTTTTTTATATTCCTTTCTTTCAGAGGCAGCAGATACATCGCAAAGTTTTAGTATATGATGAACAAGTGATGCCTGTATACGTTTCTTGTGCTGTTCTAAAAATCCTCCACTCCTTGCCCAGACCCTTAATCCCCTTGCCATATTTTTTAAATCTTCAATTGTCAGTTCGTTTAACTCCTCTGGGAATAGTTTTTCATCTAAGGTTTTTGTCTCATCCGACCATTTAATTTTACCATCATTATCAACAATTCCCTCAATGATTGCTTGAACATCTGGCCTTTCAATGTTGTCTCCAAGAAGCCCACTGTCAGTATGATGAATTGCAACTGCAAAGACAATAGATTTTTTTAAATCATCGGGGTGATTTTCTCTTGTGAACTTCTTATAAAGATATGCAGCCCCTATTGGAGCATGAGAGGGTAATTTTTCACCCAAATTCTTTTGCCACTTCTCAGTGAGTTTTCCAATATCGTGAAATACTATCATATCAGTGAGTAAGTTTTGTATTTTTTTATTACTATCTTCCAAAGAAAAAATTCTCTGAATTATAAATTCAAAAACAGGAGAAATAATTTCAAGTTTATTTATACATTTTTTGATATGCTCCATATATAATTCATTTGGAGCACTATATAATCCAACATTCATCAATTACCACTCCTTTTTCCGAGTTATAGTACTGTTTATCTAATATGTAAACTCCAAAAGGTCTAATCCTTCTATCTTCCTCTTGTGCCTCCTTTTTATCTTTTCCAAATAAATTATGGACGTACAATTTATTTTTTTTCGCTTTTTCGTCATAAGCCCATTTTATTTCCCATTTTATCGGTCCCTCCTTTTTCTTACTCCTTTCAAACAACCACCATATAAACTTTATATCCACTTCTAAAGAATTTTCTTTTATTTCGTCCACATTCTTATTCAATCTTTCTTCAAGTATTTTCTCTCTTTCCTCGTTAATTTCTAATACTATTAAATAGGCAGGTTTACTATTCCTTACTTGAATATTTTCTGGCTTTGCATCTGCATATAATACACACTCATATAAATCTACTAATGTATCCCTTGCTTCAAAGTCATTGGCTTGATAATCAAGAATGTTAACAAAAGAACAAACCTCTTCAAATTTTTTAATATTAAGCTTTGGATTTTCCTTTATCCAATTAATTGTCCTCTCTAAATGTTCCTTTTCATAAGGCTTATGTCCTTTTTCGTCTTCAACGGGGAAAATTATCATCTCCCCTTCTTCCCCTTCATATCTTGCACACCTTCCTGCTCTTTGAACAAGACAGTCTGCAGGTGCAATCTCAGTCAGTAAGAGCTCGGCTGAGAAGTCAATTCCTGCTTCAAGAACTTGTGTTGAGACAACTATTCCAACCCCTTCAGGAATTTTTATCTTTCCATTCTCTTTATGAGGGATTAAAGATAAAGCAGTATCTTCATGCCTTTCTCTATCTTTCTTTGTAAATCTTGAATGGAGAAGAACAATCTGATTTTCATCTAATCTTAACCTATTTTTTATTTCTTCATATACCTTCTGTGCCCTTTTAACCTGATTAAGAACTATAAGGGTCTTCTTTTTCTTGATTTTTCTTAAGAGTTCATCATCTATATTGACCTCATTATTCGCAAATAAAGGTTCATCCCAAATTTTGATGTGTAATTTCGAACTTACAACATCTTCTCCAATTATCTTAGCGTAATCTTTAATATTTTCAAAAAGGCTCTTCTCAAGGCTTTCGGGCATTGTAGCAGTCATAACCACAAAAGGTATCTTGTTCTCATAGAGAATTTCCATTATGGCTCTCATAATTGAAAAAGTAAATTCATCCCTGTACATATGGGCTTCATCAAAAATGACCAGAGATGAGGCAATAGCACCCGCTGGCATATCAATATGGTGTCCAACCTGTCGACTTGCCCTTACAAATCCATAAACAAACTGGTCAAGGGTTGTAACAACTATGTCACCAATAAAGAAGGGCGAATCAGGGACATCACCGTGCTGGATTTTTACAGAAATCAAGGGAGAAATTTTCTCTGCATATTTTTTAATTCTTTGAGCAATGCTATTTACCATAACCCTCATAGGTAATACATAAATGAGCCTTGGAGCGATATAGAAACTATTTTCTAAAAACTGGGAAAGAAATGGAGCCAATACAGCCTCTGTTTTTCCAGAACCTGTGGGTGACTTAAGTAAAATAGAAGAAACTCCTTTACGTACACATTGGAAAACCTCCATTTGAAATGGATAAAACTCAAACTCAAAAATCTTCTGAATTTGTGCATTCACCTCTCACATCCTTTTATATAAAATTAATTTTACACAAAATTTACTAACAGTCAACAATTTCATAATCATTTATAATCCCTTTTGAATTATGGCTCATAAACTTCAATCATTCCAAAACCCTGACTGTTTTTGGCGCCGATGCCACAATCAAAGGCAATTTCTAATAATTCATTCGCACCTCCAATTTTATATATCCCAGACCAGGCTTTTATAACAGTATCTTTATAAAAAATAATGTGTTCATTCTTTTTTGATACTCTTTCTGGTAGAATGTAAAAATCAAGATTTGGAATACTAT
>Ga0078972_1012003_pt1 | contig 11251 bp, 9 predicted proteins | sample YelNatPaOPGAMG01_FD_67568 | JGI IMG/M metagenome (GOLD analysis project Ga0078972, IMG submission 67568) | Hot spring thermophilic microbial communities from Obsidian Pool, Yellowstone National Park, USA - OP-RAMG-01 (SPADES assembly) (version 2) | ecosystem: Environmental > Aquatic > Thermal...
CCGGGCAGAGTTTTAATATCTTTACTTGATAATTAAAGCCTTACTTCACGGGCTGTGTGAGAGCCTGAAGACAAGACCATGAGGAAAAGAGGTATTTTTCTTTTTCAGAAAGCTATTTTTTCTAATTTTTCTAAAAGCGCGAATTCTGCCATTTTTTTTACCATAAAATCATAATCAGAGGGAGGGAATAATGCCTTTCACTACCTGGCTTATTATTATCGGCGCCGTCTTAGTTTTTCTGGTAATCGTCGGCCTGATCATGGCTGCTCAGTACCGCAAAGTTGGACCCAACGAAGCCTTAATCATCGCTGGCGGAAGGAAAAGGACCATCACCCTGCCTGATGGCTCAAAAATCAAAGTGGGCTACCGTTATAAACTCGGCGGCGGCACTTTTGTCTGGCCTTTTATAGAGAAAGTCTATGTTCTGCCACTGGAAGTTATCTCCATCTTCATCAAGACCCCGGAAGTTTTAACCCACGGCGGCATCCCCATCCTGGCTGAAGCTTCGGCTCAGGTTAAGGTGGACTCCACCGAAGAAGCTATCCGGCTGGCGGCTGAACAATTCCTGGGCACAGGCAAAGAAGGTATCCGGGACGTAGCCACTAACGTCCTGGAAGGTAAGGTCAGAGAAGTCATCGGCACGATGACCGTAGAAGAAATCTACCGCGGCCGGCAGGAATTTTCCCGTCGGGTGGTAGAAGCGGCCCGGGAAGACCTGGCCAGAATGGGCCTGGTCATCCTCTCCTTCTCGCTCAAAGACATTAGCGACACCCAGGGCTACATTGACGCCTTAAGCAAACCGGTTATCGCTGCGGCAAAGAGAGACGCAGCCATAGCTCAGGCTGAGACTGAAAAAGAAGCCATCATCAAATCTTCTCAGGCCAGGAAAGAAGCGGAAGTAGCCCGGCTGCAGGCCGAAGCTCAGATAGCCAAAGCGCAGTGGGAGAACGAAGCCAAAAAAGCTGAATCTCAGGTTTTTGTCAACCAGAAAAAAGCCCAGGCTGATTTTTCTTACGAACTGGAACGTAACAAGCTGGCTCAGGAAATAAAGAAGGAAGAAGCCCGGGTTAAACAAATAGAAAAAGAACACGCCATTCAGATTGAAGAACTGGAAATTAAGAGAAAAGAGAAAGAACTGGAAGCCAACGTTCTCAAGCCCGCTGATGCCCGCAAGTACCAGATTAAAGCTGAGGCGGAAGCCGAGGAAATCAGGCTGATGGCCGAAGGAAAAGGCAAGGCCGAAGCCATGAGGCTGGAAGCTGAAGCCAAAGCTGAAGAAATCAGGCTGCGCGGGCTGGCTGAAGCTGAAGCCATGATGAAAAAAGCCCAGGCCTGGGAAAGATACAACGAAGCGGCCCTGCTGGAAACCTTTATCAAAGTGCTTCCTGAACTGGCCAAAGCTATCGCTGAGCCTCTGTCCAAGGTGGATAAGATTGTCATCATCGGCGGTGAGAAAGGGCTGGGCACCAGCCAGATTACTGGCCAGATAACCCAGATTATGGCCCAGATGCCGGAAGTTCTGAAGACACTGACAGGCGCGGACCTGAGCAAATTCCTGCGCGACAAACTCGGCAGCCCGGCGGAAAAAGCTCCCGAGCCGGCAGAAAAGAAAACCGAGAAGAAATAATTTCTGGATAAAGCAGGAAAACCATGGTTTCAGAAAGAGCAACTAAAATCGGCACTTCTCCCACCTTAAAAATCGCGGCCAAAGCCAAAGCCATGAAGGCTGAAGGCCTTGACGTGGTGGACCTGAGCGTGGGTGAACCTGATTTCCCGACCCCGGAAAACGTCAAGGCCGCGGGTATAAAAGCCATTGAACAAAATTTCACTAAGTACACAGAAAACGATGGCATCCCGGAGCTAAAAAAGGCTGTTTGCAAGAGACTTAAAGAAGACTATGGCCTGGAATACAAGCCCAACGAAGTACTGGTTTCCAGCGGAGCCAAGAATTCTCTTTTCAACCTGGTGCAGGCCATCGTCAACGAAGGCGATGAGGTCATCATTCCGGCGCCATACTGGGTCACTTATCCGGAACAGGTTAACCTGGCCAAGGGCAAGCCGGTGATTATTGAGACGCGAGAAGAAGATGGTTTCCTTCTTACGCCCGAACAGCTGCGGGCGGCCATCACCCCTTCTACCAGGGCTCTGGTGCTCAACAACCCCAGCAACCCGACCGGGGCCGTTTACTCCAGAGAACAGTTACTGGCGCTGGCCGAAGTCATCAGAAAAGAAGACATTTACGTCATCGCTGACGAAATTTATTCCAAGCTGATTTATGACGGATTCCAGTTTGTCAGCTTCGCCGCTCTGGGTGAAGACCTCAAGAAAAAAACTATCATCATCACCGGCGTTTCCAAAACCTATTCCATGACTGGCTGGCGCATTGGTTTTGCCGTGGGCCCGGCTGAGATTATAAGCGCCATGAGCAAGATTCAAAGCCACACCACTTCCAACGCCTGCTCCATCTCGCAAAAAGCCAGCGTGGAAGCCCTGGCCGGACCGCAGTACGAGGTAAACCGCATGGTGGCTGAGTTCCAGCGCCGGAGAAATTACGTCTTGATGCGCCTGCAGCAGATTCCTGGCATCTCCTGCTTTAAGCCGCAGGGAGCCTTCTACGTTTTCCCCAACGTCAGTTCTTACTTTGGCAAAGAAGCCGGTGGTATACAGATCAGAAATTCTTACGGACTTGCCTATTACCTGCTCAAAGAAGCCCGGGTAGCCATCGTGCCGGGTGACGCTTTTGGCGCTGACAACTACATCAGAATATCCTACGCCACTTCCATGGAAAACTTGGAAAAGGGTCTGGACCGCATCGTGGAAGCCATGTCCAGGCTCAAGACTGCCAAGAAAGTCAAGAAGATTTATCTGCAGAATTACCTGACCAGAGTGAAGAAGTCCGTGCCGGTAGAAGTGGTCACTGAGAACAGGCTGCGCGACGCTCTGGTGGCTGAGATGGAAAGCCACCTGGGTTACGAAAATTATTACGAATGGAACGCCAACATCAACGGTACGATTGTCCAGTTGCGGACCAACGTCGGCCATCTCTACGATTTCTGGGTAGAGAACTGGTTCCCGGGCCAGATTGAAGCCGGGCTGGAGCCCCATGCTGTGATTTACGCCGTGGACAACGTACCGGGAAGAGAGCCGCGGGCCTTTTACCATCCAGAAACACGCACCGGAGTGCTGGTCAACACCGACAACTACGGCGCCCTGAGAAAATTAGCCTTGGGCATGGTGCTTGATTCCCAGGAACACCTGGGTATAAACGCGGTGCGGGGCATGGCCGTGGCCCGGGATGGCAACTCTCTGGTGCTGGTGGGCCAGCCTGGAACCAGAAAAACGGACCTGTTTTTTGAACTGCTAAAACAGCCCCGGATGCAGGCTCAGACAAACGAAATTCTGTTTGTGCGCTTTTCCGGAAGCCGGGCCGTGGCGGACAGCGTGGAAAGAAAATTCTACCTCCCGACCAATACAGTAGAACTTTACGAGCGGCTGGCCAAGCTTTTTGACCACAGCAAGTGCGAGAACGTGGTGACCAAACGCGAAGATTGCACCGACCGCACCTGCCCGCTGCAGGATGAATGCCGGCTGGACAAAGGAGCACCGTACTGCTTCAGAGCCTCAGCGGAAGCTCATGCCATGCTGGACCCGAACTGGATAGCCGGACCGCAGAGCTTGGCCCGGAGAACCACGCTCAAGACCCTGGTCATCCTGAGAAACGACCAGGTTTCACCGGCGGTGGTGGAACTGGGAAAAGATGAAGCCCTGCGCATCCTGGAGAGCGGAGAGCCCTCAGGTGCAGTTAAGACCGTTTCCGGAAAAGCTCAGCCGTTCTTCAACCCGCACCTTCTGGTAGTGAACGAAGAAAAGCTGGCCCTGCAGAGGATGTTCTTCAGCCGGCTTTTAGACCAGGTCAAGTGCTATCTGGTGAACAGCGGTGCAGCTAAAATCGAAGACCTTCTCCGCCTCCTCTAAAATGGGGACAAAAACTATATTTCCTATTTTTTTCTCTGAAAACCAAGCCACTGAAAATGGGGACACCAATTATATTTCCTATTTTTATTGGCTAATTTCGTAAAACTTCGGTAAAAATAAAAACTGCTCACTTTCGGACAGGAATATTAATTAGTTTTGCTGGCCGGTCTGCTTTTTTTCCGATGGAAAAATGACAGGTAACAGGTAAAACGCAGGGCGCTTTCTAATCTTGCTTTTTCAAAGTCCACCACGGGTTGGTTTAACTCTATTGGTTTATCTTTATTTGAATGGTTATAAGAGGGCCCACCAGCTAACCAGCCTGTTTTCTTTCTTTTTCCCCCTTAAGACAGGGCCGGTTACTCTTCCATATCAATTGGCCTCAGTGGCCTTGATACCTAAATCGGTGCTACCCTGACCACCGGCACAAAACTGGTTTCAACCTTCATATTTCTTTTTTTAAAAAACCAAAAGCAGAGTGTCCTTCCTGTCCGATAATTTATTAAAAAGAGTTTCTTACACCGCCGCGCCTCCTACCGCTTCAATTTAATTTTGTTGCTTGAACGTTTAACTCAATAAATAGACCAGCGCCGGGTGATAAAGCCGTTGCGAATTTCTTTCCAGCTACCCAGCACCTCGTCAGCTATCCTGTTTATTTCCTGGCGGACGCGTGAAACCTCAACTCCCCAGAGTTCCACGTTCACGGCCTGCGGTTCGGTAATGGGCTCGTTGATTGAGCTTACCATGTAAACATAGGTTTGCTTAACTTCAGGAAAAGTCTGCACAATGCGCTCCGCCATCAACTGGCTCATGATGCTGTAAATTTTGCCCACGTGACTGACCGGGTTTTTACCAGCCACTGCTTCCAGACTCATGGGGCGGTAGGGCGTAATCAAACCGTTGGCTCTGTTACCACGGCCGACCTGGCCGTCGTCTCCGGCTTCAGCACTCGTTCCGGTAACCGTCAGGTAGGCTGAATTTTCCGTGTCTGCATGGTTTAAAACCACCCGCACCCGGCGTCTCGTATAGCGGGGAACAAATTCTTCCAGCAGGAAGCGCCCAATTTCCCTCTTCATCTCTTCATACTGCTTGCGGTCACGTACTTCTTTATCCACAAAAGCCGCGGCTATGGTCAGGGTGATTTCGTCATACTTTCTTACACCCATCACTTTGATATCTTCACCGAGGGCCGGGAATTTCTGCTTGCCTTCCGGACTGTTCAGGAATTTTTCTGTCTCCATAACCAGTTTTTCCAGGTCGCTGAGCGGAGCATAGCCCACAGCCAATGAAGTATCGTTAGCCCGTGGTGGTTGCTCATTATCAGCAAAGATACTGACCAGGTCATCGCTGCCTGGCCGGATAAGGAGAGAAACATCAAGATGTTCTTCCCTGAAATTGCGCACCTGGCTCCTCAGCCAGCCTTTAATTCTTTTTTCCAGCTGGCTGCGGTCAAAAAGGTCCTGGCCGTCTATTTTTTCAGCCGCCCGACCGACAATGTAAACCTTGATGGGCTCGAGCACGCGGCCACCACCATACTCGGCTTTGGAGCTCCCGCCGACCAGCACTGCTTTGTCCACGTTATGGTGAAGAATGTAGCCGGTTTTTTGCCGATAAATTTCTGACAGGGCAATAGAAAGCTCTTCCGCCGCCCCATCGCACAGTGAATCCGGATGCCCCTGACCCTTCCTTTCCACTATCTCTACCGGCATCTCATCGGCCAGAAAATCCCGCCCTTCCCTCGCTTCGAAATAATACCTGGACATAGTAACCTCCATTACAGCAATAAAATTTCTGGAACGGTTACCAGGCGGGGATGATTTCGGGTGGAAGTAGTAAACTTTCTCAGTGGAACATCTCCCACCGCGGTCTCCGCTCCAATTTTCTGGCGAGGCGCCTCTCTTCTACTCGAGAGGAGCGGGACCTGGTGGCGATGCTCGCTTTCGCCCCACTCCCCTCATCTTTCGTTCCAGCCGAAGCTGGAACTCAACGCTTTTGGCACCTTACTCCCGAAAGAGCAGGTTGCCGGGCTTCATCGGGCGCGTCAACCCTCTGCCTCTCTGGATGAGAGGATGAGAACGCCAGCGCCACATTAATTATAGAACAACAATTAAATTTCAACAATATTTTCGCCAAAATTTTTTTATTTTTTAGGCTCATCAGGCTATATTGTGGGTAAAAATCAGAGATTCCTGCTTCCTTAAACCTAAGTTGAATCTTGGCCAACTCATCGGAAATGAAGCCAATTGAATAAATATCAACAAAATACAGAACCTTCCTCTCCGACCATCTTTTAAAACCCTCATCGTTGAGTCTACTATTGGCTCCTTGAGAGTTATGATTCTCCGAATTTACCCTTTTAAAAGTCAGAAGGACCATTTTTTAATTTTTCCTCTCTCATTTTACAGGCCCGGGTAAATAGGTAATCTCTTATCAAGACCTGAAACTAACCTGGGTTTAAGAACACCAAACTATTCGCTCCACAAAACTCTAACTGGCTAAAAAACACCGGTTCCATGCTTTTCTAAGCTAAAAAAAGCCAGAAACACACCGTTTTCCGAATCAGGCCAAAAGATATTGACTTTTAAGCCGGAGCCGGATAACATATCAGTGTTACGAATAAATAAATCGTAATACTGAAAGGAACTGACATGAGGCACTTGGAGAAACTCTTGTCTATTCTGCTTGTTTCGGGCTTAATCTTTCTGCTGATTATTCATGTTGCACCTGCTTTCCCATCTCCACAAAAAGACCAGCAGGTCGCTCCCTCCCAAAGTAAAGAATTTATGGCTCAAGTCAAGTCAAAAGCCGCTCACTCAAACACCGGATGTTCAGCTGGCACCCCAACTGATGATTCAACCTCCGGCGTCCCAGCATCTGAAGCTGAAAGCTTAGAAACATCCTCCGGTACCACAAGTATTCCAGCTCAAACTCAAGCCAACGATATTCAGGCCTCCTCCCCATCTGAAAAAAAACAGAAAAAAACCACTTCCGACAAACCTAACAAAAAAGAAAAAACTTCTGCCAGCGCAGAAGAAGAAATAGCACGTTCTCCTCAGTTTCGCCCCCACGAAGAAATCATAGTTACGGCCACTATGTCTCCGCTCCAAGTTAAAAACAGTACCGTTTCTACTTCGGTAGTTACGCCAGAGAAACTGGCCGCTACCAACGTTTCCAACGCCCTGAACGCTCTGCTTTATGAGCCGGGCATTTTTATCATGCGAACGGGTGACTTTGGACGCTCGGACGTGGAAATACGTGGCTTGGGCCAGCGCGGTCAGAGAATAGGCGTCATGGTGGATGGCCGGCCGGAGAAAATGGGCATTTTTGGCTGCGTCGTTACCCAGACTTTTCCTTTTGATAACGTTGACCGTCTGGAAGTGGTGCGTGGACCCAACTCGGTGTTTTATGGCTCCGATGCCCTGGGCGGAGTGGTCAACATCATTACCCACACACCTGGCCGCGGCTTGGAGAACGAAATCGTAAGCTCCTACGGCTCCTTTAACACCAGGCAGATTAACCTGCGCCATGGAGCCGGCTTGAAAAAGTTCAAGTACTACCTGACTTTTGACCACAGTCAGAGCGATGGCCATTTAACCAACTCCGCCTACCGGGGAGATAGCTTTACCGGCAAGACCATTTACCAATTTTCCGAAAAATGGGCTCTGACCCTCAGCGGCAAGTACTACGATGGCCTAAAACACGAGCCAACCATACTTTTCCCTAACCCGCCAGCCGAAAACTGGTTTGATTACAAACGCGGGGCCGCTGACCTGACTCTGACTCGCCACTCCGACCTGTCCGACCTGAGCTTCAAATTTTATACAGATTTCGGGCGCCACCGTTTTTCCGACGGCTGGAACTCCCGCGACCATGTTTATGGCAGCATCCTGAAATATACTTTTTCGGGCTGGAAAAATAACCAGCTCACGGTAGGCACTGATTACCGCTACCTTGATGGAGAAAGCTTCAACTTCCCGGTTGGCTCCTGGCACCGGAGCGAAGGCGGATTTTTCCTTTACGACCAATTTACTTTCAAGCAAAAGCTCATCCTGACCGGCGGGGCGCGCTTGAACATAGATTCCGTCTACGGCACAGTCTTTGCTCCAAGTGCTGGCCTGGTTTTCTTCCTCACGGAGAACACTTCCCTGAGAGCTCTGGCCAGTAAGGGTTTCCGCTCACCTCAACTTAACGAGCTTTATCTTTTCCCCTCTTCCAACCCGGACCTCAAGGCAGAAACCCTCTGGAATTACGAAGTGGGCCTAAACCAGCATTTTCTCCAGCGCTTTGATTTCGGGCTGACCCTGTTTACCATGAGGGGAGAAAATTTCATAGAGCTTCGGCCGAACCCCACTCCCCCGCCGATGTACCGTCTGACCAACATCGGCACCTACCGGGCTAAAGGACTGGAAGCCACGTTGAGCGGTCAGCTAACTGACTGCCTGAAACTGATGGCCGCCGGGACTTACCTGGACCCTGGAGCCAACACTCAGGGCAAAGCCGGGCAGAAGTATGATTTAATTTTAATTTTTTCCAGGGGGAAATTATTCCAGGCCGCATCTGCCCAGTATGTTACTGATTATTACGCCGGCAACAATAAAACCCAGAAGCTCCCTTCCTTTTTCCTGCTGAATTATAAAATAGAATGGAACTTTACTCGCTACCTGTCGGCTTTCCTGAACCTGGACAACCTGTTAAACACAAAATATCAAATTTACGTCAACCTGAGTGAGGCGGCCGGCCCTTACCCGATGCCTGGACGGGCAGTTTATGTTGGGTTGAAAATAAAACCGTGATTAAAAAAATCTAGTCAAACGGCAGAAATGACCGGAACAAATTTTCTAGCTACCAAGAGGCCAGCCAATGAACCCTAAGAGGCACTTTGAATTACTTCTCGGAGGTCTATTTTTAGCTCTAGCCCTCGGCCTGCCCCCGGCCTTCCACCTGGTTGGCCTGGGCAGCGCTTTTCTGCCGATGTTTTACCCGGTGCTTTTGGCCGGTTTCCTGTTACATTTTCGCGTGTCTGTGCCGGTGGCCCTACTGGCTCCGCTGGTTTCGGCAGCCTTAACCGGCATGCCGCCGTTTTACCCGCCGATTGCTTTCATCATGATGGCCGAAGGTCTGGCCCTGACTTTGTTGCCCTATTTCCTCTACCAGAAATGGCATCTTCATCTTTATATCGCGCTAACCATCACTATACTGGCGGAAAGGCTGGTTCTTTTGCTGGCCACCTGGATTATGGCTGACTGGCTTAAGCTACCTGGAGTAGTCCTGGGGCCAGCCAGCTGGCTAAAAGGCCTGCCGGGGCTTATTATTATTTTTCTTTTCGTGCCACCGCTTGTAACTGGCCTGAAGAAAAAAATCAAGCAAATGCCCTTCTGGCAGGAGGAAAGCTCGGTCGAAAACTGAATCCTGAATAACAGGAGTTAAATTAAATGAGCACAGATGAGCTACTTACTTCAAACAGCCGGTTAAATAACGCTGAAACATCTGTCACTTCAAACGATGGTCCAAACCATAAACCAGGTCTGACTATCTACGAGTCAGGTGCCGGTACAGAAGACCTCAGAAAAGAAGTTTTAAGCCGGCAACTTTTCTTCGACCGGGTGGCTGAAGCCTGGGAAGAAGAGCACAGAACGAGCGTGCCCGACTCTAAAATGGTCCGCCTTCTGGAAAGGCTGGAACTGAAACCTGGCCAGGTGGTGCTTGATGCCGGGTGCGGTACGGGCCGCTTGGTACCCTTTATTCTCGGGAAGATTGGTCCTGAAGGAAAGCTGATGGCGGTGGACGTCTCTGCTAACATGCTTAAAATCGCCAGGCAGAAATTCAATTTCCACAACCTGGTCTTCATCCAGGCTGATGTTTGCGAACTTGATGCTGTAGAACTTTTTGACCGGGTTATCTGCCTGTGCCTTTTCCCTCATCTTCCGGATAAAGAACGCGGTTTGCGTGCTTTTAAAAAATACTTAAAACCAGACGGGCAGCTCATCATCGCCCATACGGCCAGCCGCCAAGAGGTTAACAGCTATCATGCCCAGCTTCCCGAGCCAATTTGCTACGACCAGCTTCCAGAAAAAAAGCAAATGATAAATCTTCTGCACAGAACCGGGTTTAAACTGCTGGAGCTTGAAGAAAGCGACGTGTATTTCCTGCGGGCTAGTCCAGCCTGAGTTTCCGGTTTCCGAGGGGCTGTGAGCCAGAGCAGATTTATAGGAGCCCGACCGGAAAGAAATTTAGCGAAAATGAGGATTGATGTTCTTTCTACTTTTCATCTGGTTTTAATCTGGCTAAATTGCTGGTAAAACTTTTCAGACGTCCTGGTTAATTTTTTGATTTTCAGGTTAACTGTTTCAGGAAAATAAATTACGCTGATGGAAAAAATCAAGCTCACCGCTTGGAAAAATAATTTTCACAAACAGCAGAATAAATGCTATTTTAAAACCTGACAACAACCCTGGATAATTTTAGAAGAAGGCATTCAGATGAAAATCTCCGCTGGCCGGGCCAGCCTCAGCCTTGACCCAAGAACCGGGCTGCTGTGTTTTCTGGCAGTGCTGGCTTTTGTAGTGGCGCTTCCAGCAGAAGCTCCTCTCTGGAAAAATGCGGGGCTTCTTTTTCTGCTGCTTGCCGCCGGGTTCGGCTTTGCCCCTCAGTTGAGGAAACTCCTTAATTGGCTTAAAAAAATAGTATTAATTCTCATCCCCTTTATCGTTTTTCTTCTGGTGGTAACCTTATTATTTTCAAAAGAGCCGACCAAGAAGGTTTTTTTCTACATTGCTCAAGTGGGCTTACGCAGTCTGGTGGTGGTGGCCGCGGACCTGGTCTTTATTTTAAGTCAGAGAACCGAAGACCTGCTGGCCGCCATGAGCCAGGCAAAAGTGCCGGCTGTCGTCATTCAGCTTCTAAATTCCGGCCTTCGCTACTCACATATTTTTACCAGAGAAGCAGTCAGCTCCTTCAGGGCAAAACTGGCGCGGGACAAATGTCGCCAGCCATTTTTAAAAAGGTTAAAAATTACCGGCTTAATCATAGAAAAAATTTTCTGGCGAGCGATAGACCGCAGTCAGCGGATATATGCAGCCATGCTTTCCCGGGGTTATGACGGCAATTTGTATTTTCATCGGTCATTCAGGCTGCGGGTCCTGGATGTAGCAGCGCTGACCAGTTTTCTGGCCCTGCTTTTAGCCCTGGCCTGGATATGAGGAGAAAAAAGGAGGAAGCCATTGCCTGGCACAGAAATCATTGAAGTCAATAACCTGAGCTATCGCTTTCCGGATGGAAC
>Ga0078972_1016017_pt1 | contig 11250 bp, 9 predicted proteins | sample YelNatPaOPGAMG01_FD_67568 | JGI IMG/M metagenome (GOLD analysis project Ga0078972, IMG submission 67568) | Hot spring thermophilic microbial communities from Obsidian Pool, Yellowstone National Park, USA - OP-RAMG-01 (SPADES assembly) (version 2) | ecosystem: Environmental > Aquatic > Thermal...
CAAACATCTCCTCTTTTCCCCACATATTCTCGAGCGGGGTTCCCAGGGTACCCCCTGCATTTTTCCCTAGCCAACACCCATAGACCTTGTCATAGTATTCTCTTTCAGACAACATACACTAGCCTCCTTTTAAAAGTTTTTGTTTTATTCCTTTGGTGCACTGGTAGAAGCAGGAATTGACCTTACTGCCTCAGTTCCAAGTATTATGAACTTCAAATTTCCACTTCCTTTTGCGGTTCTTATAGTTACCTCAAGGATATTTTGTTTCTCTACTATATAAGCTAAAATGCTAAACTTATAGTGGTCAGCTTCTACTTCAAGAGTACTAACTTCCCATCCTGCTGGAGTTTTCACTTCTATTCTTACTTCATCTATATTCACTGGTCGCCAATCTTTCATAAGCGATATCTCAAATATTCGCCTTACACCAGGATGAAGTACAGGCTCTCCTCCATAGTGGAATACAACCTGCAAGTTATCAACTTGTTCAACAGAACAATGCGGATCAAAAGTAAGTAAAGGTCTTATCTTCTCGTTGTCAAAAAGCAAAGACAATATATCATTGGGGACAGAAGTCTCCTCTGCGAAGATAGTAGTTTGTGATCGTTCAGAAATTAATCTTTCAGCCACTTGTTGGGTACGGGAAGTAAGATCGTTAATTGTTAAAGGCAGCCCTTGAGTGATGGTTAATGGTACAGGTGTTATTGCATCCCCTACGGGTTTTTTCCACTCCTCAGGAATTCCAGATGCTCCATAAAGAATCCCCAGAAGAGACCCAAGGGTTGCTCCTGTACAATCCGTATCATATCCACAGTTTACTGCCTTACAAAGTTTATCACCAAAATCCTTTCCATAGAGCCAGCCTATGATTGTAAACCCATGATTTGGGATGGCATTACAGGCATTGTAATGTCCAAAGATAGTTACAATTCTCTCTCTAGCTTCACCCCAGGATATATGATCTTCATAACATCTTACAGCCTCTCTAATACAGCGGGCAATATGTGAAGATATTGGAATCATTGAAAGCCCTATCTCAATAAGGGTCTTTGCATCATCAATGACAAATGCTGCACTTTCAACTGCTGCCCAAAACATCTCTCCCCATCTTCCTTCTCCACCTGTATGATCCATTGAAGAATCCATCCAGGCAAGAGACGCTGCTAACTGGGGGTCTCCCGGAGCAACACAAGCCCATATTTCACTTCGAATCGGAGAACCCATTTCATCAACAAAATAATTCTGAAATGCACCTGAAATCGGCGGTTTTAAACCCCGATTGAGGTTATATGTGCAGAAACTATACTCAGCATACCAATGCTTATATAGATACTTCATCCAGTAGTCAACAAAGTCATTAAAAGTTGGATTGACACCCCTATCCTCCAACATTTTTAACCAGACAAGTTGAAAATCTAGGTCATCATTTGGAAGTGGCTGACCAGGACACCAGCTCTCACTGTTTATGGTCATCTTCATCTCTGGAAAATATTGACTATAAAATTGTTCGATCAATTTTAGCCATTTTTTCGTTTCATTCCAATCAAAATAGGAAAGCGCATTAGCATACTTCTTACCTTCAAAGGGGGCACCGAGTGTACCTCCAATATTTTTACCAAGCCAACAACCTTTCATCTTGTCCAAATATACATCTCTGTTTATACAAATTTTGCTCATCCTTCCTCCTCTTTATTTAAAAATCTCTATTTAGCATCGATTGTTTCAATCTAAAATAATACATGGCATTCTCAAGTGGAATCTCAGGTGAAAAGCAATGGTCAAGTGTTGGAATATAACCACCTGTTTCAAGCATAGGGATAAGTTTCTTCTGCAATTCCCGTTCAATCTCTTCCTTCTCCCTAAAGAGTGCCCTTTTATCTATCCCCCCACATAGTGCGAGGCTTTTACCATACTGCTTCCGAATTTTCACTGGATCCATATTGGCAGCAGATTCTAATGGCCAGTGACAATTAATGCCTGCCTCGATCAAAAAGGGGATTAGAACCTCAGTATTCCCATCACTATCCAGTTCTATAATCTTTACTCCATGACTGTGGAGATGATCACAAATTGCCTTGTGTCTAGGAAAGAAAAATTCCTTGTAAATCTTAGGCGAAATAAGTGGACCTGCATTGTAAGCAAAATCCTCATTGATAATACAGGCATCAACCTCCACCTCAGTCAAAGCCTTCTCGGTTGCCTTTATGAAAAATTCCACCATAAAGTCAAGCATCTCATGGATTAACTTTGGTTGTTCAAAGAAGGCATAGGAGACACCTTCGGTACCCATCCAGTCCCTCAAATTCCAATATAATCCACCAAATGCACAATTTGGATAAAGGTAAAGGGGATAATCACGGTTCTTGTATTGTTGCTTCAACTCTTCCCAATTTGACGGATACCGCAAAGGGTGATATGGATCGTAGTGTCTCTTCATCTCCAGAAAGTCTTCTGGTTTCTTCACAAAGAAGTCTAGATATGTATCCATACTCAGTCTTGTATCTCTTACTGTACCCTCCTTTAATGCCCTACGTTTACGTCCGAACTGATCAATAAAAATAATATATCGCTCCGTCTCTTCGAGTACTCTATACTCAAACCCAGGGATTGGACCCATATTTAGAGGTATAAATTCTCTCCTATCTAGATTGGCAAACTTCGGTTCACCCTTAAACCAATCACCTACAAGCTCTTCTTCTCTCAAACCCTCATTCAGCCATCTCTCATAGGTCTGTCCCCATATTCCTAACTCATAATTAGGGATTCTATCTACTGGTTTAAAACTTAAAACATTTAAAAATCTCTCTCTATCAGTCATTATAATTTATCCTTTCAATCCTGTAATTACTATTCCTTGGATAAAATACCTTTGAGCTATAAAGAAAATCACTAGAGGAGGGATAAGAGCCATCGTAGAAGCAGCCATTACAAGTTCCCATTTTGTCATATAAAGACCCTGAAAAAGTCTTAATCCTAGAGCAAGAGGATATTTCTCCTGACTATTCAAATAAATAAGGGGTCCCATAAAATTATTCCAGTGAGCCATAAAAGAAAAAATTGCTACTGCTATAAGAGCAGGTTTAATCTGAGGCATTAGGATCTTCCAGTATATAGATAAATATCCACACCCATCTATCTTAGCAGCATCATCATATTCAAAAGGTACAGTCATAAAGAACTGTCTCATAAGAAAAACCCACATAGGATAAGCCAAATAGGCTGGTAATATTAAGGGTACATAGGTATCTATCAGATGAAACCATTTATAAAGGAGAAATTGAGGAATCATAGTCACAGAACCAGGTATCATAAGAGTACTTAACATCAGCATAAAAAAGAAATCCCTTCCAGGATACCTCAATCTGGCAAAACTATATGCTACTAATGAACAGCTAAGCAGATCTCCAATTATAGAAGTAAACGCTATAAAAACTGTATTGCCTACATATCTTAGAAATGGAATAGCCAAAAAGGCATCCACATAATTCCTCCATACAATAGGGTGAGGGATCCATATAATAGGATATTTAAATATCTGGGCAGGTGTCTTTAAACTAGTAGAAACCATCCAAAATAGAGGAATCAAAAGTGCAATACTCCCAATAATATAGATAAAATACAAAACAAAATTTTTTGCAGTTCTCTCTACCTTAGATTTAACCATACGCTATCTCCTCTCAGCCTCGTAATAGACCCAGTATGAAGAGGATCTGAAAACTAACACTGTACAGATTAAAATAATCATAAATAGTATCCAAGCTAAGGCGCAGGCATAACCCATTTTAAACCATACAAAGGCATTAAAATACACATAAAGTACATAGAATAGAGAAGCATAGTTAGGTCCACCCTGGGTCATAATATAAGCCTGTGTAAATGTCTGCCAGGTTCCAATAATACCTATAATCAACTGATAAAATATAGTTGGTGTAAGTAATGGGATAGTAATCTTCCAGAACTCCTGCCAAGAGTTAGCTCCATCTATCTCTGCTGCCTCATAAAGTTGAGTAGGAATACCTTGAAGTCCAGCCAAAAATATTACCATTCCTCCCCCTACTCCCCATAATGCCATTATTGCAAGTGCCGGTATTACCCACTCCTCAGTCCCTAACCAATTCGGTCCTAATATACCAAAAAATCGATCCAATAGATAATTTAGTACGCCAAAATCCCTATTAAAGACCCAAGACCAGAGTAGTGCTACTGCTACTCCGGAAAGCACAGATGGGAGATAGAAGATTGTCCTAAATAGATTCATAAACCTCAAATTTTGATTCATAAGTAAAGCTATTAACAGAGAACCTATCACGCTCAAGGGAACTACTAACAATGTATAATATGATGTTGCTTTTAAAGACTTCCAAAAAAGAGGGTCTTCAAAAAACATAGTTTTATAGTTTTGAAGTCCAATAAATACAGCAGGATGTGCCATATCATACTTGAGTAAACTTAAAATAAATGAAGCTATGATTGGCCCTGCTGTAACCACAATAAATCCCAAAAGCCAAGGAAGTAAGCATAGATATCCAATAAACATTTCCTGTCTCTTAAGTTTAGATAATCTCGCCATAGATTCACCTCACTCTTTAACACTTATGGGGTGAGGCTTTCTAATCTCCTCACCCCATAAGTATCTATAAATTACTTCTTCTGTTCCTCTGCAAACATCTTGTTAATAGCTTCAGTCATACTTTTTAGACAATCCTCTACAGACTTTTTACCAGTGAACATAAGTGGAAGCTCATTATTTATAACGAACATATAGTTAATACTAACTGTTGGGGTATTCCTTCCATATTTGAGAACTTGATCTCCAAAAATCTGAGCAGACTGGGGATCTAATCCTCCTTCCCTAATCTTCGCTGACCATTCAGGAATAAGAGACTTCCTAGAGGGCAGACTTCTTATTGGATTCACTATAAGGATTCTACTTGCTTCTGGACCAGTCAAATATTTCACAAACTTCCATGCAGCTTCTAGATTTTTAGTATTATTAGCTATAGCCCAGCTTCCACCAGTAGCAGAGGAAACTCTTTTACCTGTCTTAGATTGAGGTAACATAGCTACATCAAATGGGAACCCGCTTAGTCTCCTGTGGACCATAGTAGCCCAAGAGCCATCAACAGTCATCCCTGCCCTTCCAGTAAAATAAGGATTTTCTTGTCCAGAAACTTCTCCTGGCTGAGGGGCTACGTGATATTTAATGAAAAAGTCCGTCCACTTCTGAAAAATCTTTATATTCTGAGGAGAATCTAGCACACACTTTGTATAGTTAGCATCAAAAATTCTACCCCCCTCAGTCATAAGCGTCCCTTCAAGCCACTGATTTATTATTCCTACATTATTCATCCCCCACTGAAGGGTTCTACCGCGATCATCTCTCTTAGTAAGCTTTATTGCAGCTTGAAGGACGTCGTCCCAAGTCCATGTATTTTTGGGATAACTCAAACCTGCCTGGTCAAAGAGAGACTTGTTATAATAGATTCCTAAAGTCGAGTAATCATAAGGTAATGCTCGCCATCTTCCCCTTGGATATTGTAACTCTATACGTTGAGAATCTATAAAATCATCAAGATTAAATTCCTTAGCATCTCGTTTAACTAAATTAGTAATATCAGCAGCATACCCTTGCTTATAATAAATCATATCACCACTACCGCCACGCATATAGAATACATCTGGTAAAGTTCCAGCAGCAAACATAACAGTAAGCTTCTGATAATAATCTGTCCCTGAAGAAACATTTAGAAAGTCCACCTTTATATCAGGATTAGCCTTCTCAAAGTTACTTATAACCTGCTTAAACAAAGGCTCATCCTCTATTCCATGATTTATCCAAAACTTTATAGTTACCGGATCTTTACTATACCCAAAAGAAGCTAAGGAAAACACTAAAATAAAACTCACTAACAAACTCAAAACACGCCTCAAAACAATCACCTCCAAAATAGATTTAAAATTACTCAAAAACTTAGAAATACAGTAAAAAGTGAAGAAAAACAAACTTTATCTTTCCTTTATCACCCCCTATTCTCCTCAGATTTAATACTTTTAGTAGAATCCCTTATTACTAACCGAGGTAATAAGGTAATAGATTGCACTGGCAAGTCAGGATTATCTCTTCTTTTTATAAACATTTCACAAGCAAGCCTACCCATTTCATATGCAGGCTGAGCTACAGTAGTAAGACTTGGCATAACTAGAGCACTTTCTCTAATGTTATCGAATCCAACAATCCCTAGCTCTTCGGGAATTCTAATTCCAAGTTCTCTTGCTCCCAATATAGCCCCAATAGCTACAATATCGTTTACTGCTAATATCGCATCAGGTTTCGAAGGTCTATTCCATAAGTCCCTTATAATATTGTATCCACAAGCTTCAGTTAAATCCCCTTCTATTATTAGATCCTCATCTAGAATAATTCCCCACTCTAATAATGCTCTTTTATAGCCTTCTAATCTTCCTCTTCCTACCCCTTTAGATAAAGGTGCCCCTATATAAGCAATTTTAGAATATCCCAGCTTTAACAAATATGAAGTAGCCTTATAAGCTCCCATCTCAGTATCTACATGAACTTCATCAACATTGTCGATTCTATGAGCTATGGTAACGACTATTATTCCCTTCTTACTAAGATAGCTTAAAAACCTATTACCTTCTTCACTCCATCCTTCTCTCCCAACAATAACGCCTTCTAATCTCCTTTCATCGATAATTCTTAGATACGATAGCTCTTTCTCTCCCTTACTATCTGTATTAAATATAGCTACAATAAAATTGTTAGACTCAGCAACATCCTGAATACCACGAACATAAGAAGGATAGAAGGGGTTATCTAAATTTGGGACTAATACTCCAATTGTTAGAGTTTTTTTAGTTCTAAGATTTCTAGCTACAGAATTGGGGACATAATTAAGTTCTTTAGCTACCCTAAGAATCTTCTCTTTAGTAGTACCTCTAATATACCCCTTATTGTTAAGAGCTCTCGATACCGTAGCAGGAGAGACTCCCACTATTTCTGCAATTTCGTATATACTACTCAGTTTTGTACCTCCTATTTATGAAATCGATTATATAATATAATAAAACAGAATAAAAGTCAATATATTTGTACTGAGTAAAGAGCAAATATGAAATGGATTGCTTAATATCAGAAATAAACTGTAATGTCTATTGGGAATCTCTTCTATACTCTCCCTATAACCTTTATATATAACTCTGGATTTTCTGAAAGTATTTTTAAATAATCTGGTAGTTCTTCAAATAAGACTACTTTACTTATGAGAGGTTTCACATCTACCTTCCCCTTTTTAATAAGTTCTATAGCCTTAGGAAATTCTCCTACACTATTCCTAGAACCATATACATCTAATTCTTTCCTAGTGATCATACTGGTAGGTAGAGAGACTTCTCTATCAGGCCATCCAACAAAGGCTATTCTTCCTGTATATGCAGATATCTCTATAGTACTCCTTATAGCAGAAAGACTCCCAGTAGCTTCAACTACACACTCTGCCATCCTTCCACCTGTTATATCCTTAATACTCTGTATTATATTATCTTTCCTGGGATTTAGAATAAAGCTAATTCCAACATTTTTAGCAACTTCAAGCCTGCTATCTATTAAATCTATTATTATCGGTATTGCTCCCAAATAGAGAGAAACTTGGGCTGATAGGTTACCAATCTGCCCTGCTCCAAAGATTACAATGTACTCACCTTCTTTTAGCTTTAATCTGTGTATAGCATGAAGAGATATCGATAGAGGCTCTACCATAACCAATTTTTCATAGGGGACATCTTCTGGTAATTTATGGAGAAGCTTCATCGGATGACATATGTATTCCGCCATCCCTCCATCTATATGGACCCCAAGGACCTTTAGATTCTCGCAGCAATTTGTCCTCCCTACAGAGCAAGGATAACAGCTACCACAATATACATATGGTTCAAGTATTACTCTATCTCCTACCTGAAAATTTCTATCACAAGAATTTACCTCCACTATTTCTCCTACTACCTCATGTCCAATAATTCTAGGATATGTAACTAGGGGAGAAGTACCTTTATAAGCTGATACATCAGAACCACATATACCTATCGCCTTTACTTTTATCATGGCAAAGCCAAATGAACATTTAGCCTCTTCTACTTCTTTTATAAATACTTTTCCTGGTGCTTCTAGATAGACTGCCTTCATAAACCTTCTCTCTCCTTAAGATTAATCTCCTATATATAATAGAATAACAGAAAATTAAATCAATAGGATAACCTCCAAATAGTAGATCTATGAGCTATGGAGTTGAAGAGTCTCCAAACTACTTGAAAAGATAATCAAGTTATGATATTTTATATTAAATTGGCATACGGCATCCGATTGCCGATGAATATAAAAAAGGAGGTATCTATAAGAATATGGACCTTTGGGCAAAATCAAACGATGTTTTAGGTACTGTAAATAGAGGTGATCCTACTGAATCAGGACTTTGTAGTCTATGTATGGCTGACTGTAAGGGAAGGTGTGAGACATGGACCGCAAGTATCATAGGGAGAGAACTTTTATATCCAAGAAACTTTGGAAAGGTTACTGCTGGTAGTAAGAATACTACCCACATTGGAGTCTCTTACAATTCACTGCGGATCCAGGGAAGACTCTATGGGGCAGAAGCTGTTCCTGAAGGTAAAACTGTAAACCCTGATGACTGTCTCTTCCCAAATGTTAATCTTGAAACAGAATTTGGGGCAAAGAAAAAGACAAGGTGTAAATTACCCTTAATGACTGGAGCACTTGGTTCCACATTTGTCGCAGCAAGATATTGGAATTCACTTGCCGTTGGATGTGCCATTAGTGGAATCCCTATCGTAATCGGAGAAAATGTGGTAGGCATAGATAAAAATGCCGAATTGAAGGATGGGAGAATCATAAAGGCGCCTGAACTTGACCGTAGGATTGAGAAGTATTTTAGATACTCTGATGGCTATGGGGCAATATTTGTACAGATGAATGTAGAAGATACCAGAAATGGTGTAGCAGAGTACCTGATAGAAAAATATGGAAACAGGGTTGTCCTTGAGTTGAAATGGGGACAAGGGGCAAAGTGCATTGGTGGAGAGATACAGATTGAAGATCTGGATTATGCGCTCTCTCTTAAAAAAAGAGGCTATCTTGTAGATCCAGACCCTGAGGACCCAGAGGTTCAGAAAGCATTCAAAGCTGGAGCAATAAAGCACTTTGCAAGGCACAGCAGACTCGGATTTACTGATCAGCCCAATTATGAAAAGGTAAGCGACTCCTTTATGTCTCATATCGAATATCTAAGGAGACTTGGTTTCGAAAGGATTACCCTTAAAACAGGGTCCTATACGCTTGATGCCCTCGCATTAGCAATAAAACTTGCCTCTGAAGCAGAACTTGACCTTCTTACTATAGATGGTTCTGGTGGAGGGACAGGAATGAGTCCTTGGAATATGATGGAGCACTGGGGAATACCTTCTATTATTCTCCATTCTAAAGCGTATGAATATGCAACAACACTGGCAAGAAAAGGGAAGAAGGTAGTTGACTTATCCTTTGCTGGAGGATTCGCCCGTGAAGACCATATCTTTAAAGCTCTTGCCCTTGGCTCTCCCTTTACTAAGCTCGTTTGTATGGGAAGAGCACTTATGATCCCCGGATTTGTAGGTTCTAATATAGAGGGGGTCCTACACCCAGAAAGAAAAGAAGAAGTGTATGGAAATTGGGATGAACTTCCAAGCTTTATTAAGGAGAGAGGTAATACACCAGAAGAGATCTTTGAGGGTTACTACTTGGTAGAAGAAAAACTAGGGATAGAAGAAGCAAAGAATGTACCATACGGAGCTATAGCTATGGTTACCTTACTTAATAAACTATCCGCTGGACTACAGCAACTATTAGCTGGTGCAAGAAAGTTTAGTGTAAAGGCTATATCAAGGAATGATATAGCATCTGCCAATAGAGAAACAGAAGAAGTAACTGGCATCAAATTTATAGGAGATGCCTACGACGAATTAGCAAAAAGTATTCTCGAGAAGTGACATCTTACTATTTAGCCCCGACTTTATGCCGGGGCTTTTTAATTATACATTCTCAAACGCCTCTTCGTAAGGCAATAGCTCAGAAAATCTATAAAGAATTGACATAGCCTTATTTTCAGTTGGTATTCCTACCTCTTCTAAAGCAGCTACAGGGTTCAAGCCCCCAACTATCACCATCCCAACCTTATCAATGCCTACAGAAACCTCAAGTAAAGGACTATTCGGCTCCCCTATCTCTAAGATACCTTTTATGCCTTTCTGTTCAAGCTTTTCAGCAAGCTCTTTGGCTTTCTCAAGGGACACTATCGGTATCTCTCTAAAACTGGCAAGTATCTCTCCGTATATACCTTTAGTAGCACCTATTACATCAGTCATTCCGCTTTTTATAAATATCTCATGAGGATCTAGAGAGGTGCCATCATAATTTATAATAGAAATAAACCGTTTAGGCTTTTTATTGCTAATCTCTACAACCCCTCCAAATCTCGAAGTTACAGGAATTCCAGCCTTCAAGAATATTCCATTTATTGTAACACTGCAGATAGTACCAATAGCAACCTTTTTCTCTGGGACCGCAATCTCTCCTATCTTTTCTCCTCCCCTTGCAATAGCTATTCTATCACTTACCACATAGGGAGAAGGGAAGATCTGCTTTAATATTCTTACAACCTCTTTTAATCTATTCTCTGGAACATAGGAAATATTAAGGATAACATTACCATCCATATTCTCTATATCAAAGGTAGTAAGAAAAGAAAGTGTATCTATCTTGCTAATAACAAAACCTACCCTCTCTGAAACCATAGCACGATTCAATTCTATTCTACCCTCTTCAGTTATCTTTCTTCCTTCTTTACCGAAGACTTCTGTATATCCTCGCTCATCTAGTATCTTTAGATAATAACGAACAGTCCTCTCTGCAATATCAATTCCTTTTGAATTTAATTCTCTTGCAATCTCTCTCGAACCAACAATCTTTGAGTGGTTGGCAAGGACCTCAAGAATTGCAAGCATAGTCTTATTCATCCTCTATTCTCCTAATAAAGATCTTATAATCATTCTATCCCTACCAGACTCAGTTTATCTGCAAAGTGACAGGCAGCAAAATGGTCCTCGCCATTCCTTCCTATATTCACCAATGGCGGATATTCCTCCTTGCATATGTCCTTGGCATATGGACATCTAGGATGGAAG
>Ga0078972_1016018_pt1 | contig 11249 bp, 11 predicted proteins | sample YelNatPaOPGAMG01_FD_67568 | JGI IMG/M metagenome (GOLD analysis project Ga0078972, IMG submission 67568) | Hot spring thermophilic microbial communities from Obsidian Pool, Yellowstone National Park, USA - OP-RAMG-01 (SPADES assembly) (version 2) | ecosystem: Environmental > Aquatic > Thermal...
CAGGCGCGGTGGATGAGCAGCGTGTCGTCGGCCACCTGCGTCACGGCCGACTTGAGGTGCAGGCAGCCCGCTACCGGTACCCCCTGCACCGTGTAGCCGTATGGGGCGAGCAGCGCGCGCATCTGATCGATGGCCGCTGCATTGCTCCGGGTCGAAAGCCCCACGAAGAGGCGCCGGCCCACGCGCAGGACGTCGCCGCCGTCCACCGTGCCTGGAGCCTCGATGGCGTACAGCGTCCGGTAGGGCCGCAGCGCCTCGGCGACAGCAGCGACCTCCGGCCGGCGCGACTCGGCGCCTGGCCGCGTGAGGATGGCCAGTTCGTCGAGCACGATGGCCACATCCTCCACAAAGACCGAATCGGGCAGGTCGGGTGCGGCGGGCAGGGCCTGCACCTGGCAGCCCAGGTTGGCCAGGCAGGCCTGGTAGGCGCGGTGCTGGGCGCGGGCCAGCTCCAGGTCGATGGGCTGGCGCTCCAGGTGGGTCAGCTCACAACGGCCAATGGCCGGGCTCACTTCACGGGTGATGGCGATGCGCATGCTTTGCTTCCATTCCCAACGAGGTTCACTGCAGAGGCGCAGAGGGAGAGCTGGCTATCTCGGCTCCCTCTGCGCCCCTGCGATGGATCGGCCTAGCACTCGAACAGCTCACTGCTGACCTCGCCGTCGTACACGCGGGCCACGGGGCCCTCCATGGTGATCTGAAAGTCTGGGCCGATGCGGATATCGAGCGTGCCGCCGGGCATGTGTACGGTGACCTCGTTGCCGCAGAGCCCCAGGCGGTGGGCGACGGCCGCTGCGGCCGAGCTGCTCGACCCAGAGGCCAGGGTGTAGCCGGCGCCCCGCTCCCAGATCTCGATGCGGATCGCGTCGGGGCCCAGAACCTGCATGAACTGGACGTTGGTGCGCCGCGGGAAGAGCGGGTGGCGCTCGATCAAGGGCCCGAGCCGATGGGCCAGCTCGCTCGACACTGCGTCGCAGAGCACGACGCAGTGGGGGTTGCCGATGCTGGCCGCACAGATGGTCACGACCTCCCCGCCGACCTCCAGGGGCTCGCGCAGCACCTCGCGGGGCGGGCCGGCGGCGGGGATGTCGCTGCTGAAAAAGCTGACGCGACCCATCTCCACGCGCACCCGCCGGCCCCCGTCGAGCACCTCTGAGGTGACGCGGCCGCCGGGGGTGAGGATGGTGAACGGCGCCCCGCCGACCAGCCCCTCGTCGTACAGGAAGCGCGAGAAGATGCGCAGGCCATTGCCGCTCTTTTCGGCCTCGGAGCCATCGGGGTTGAAGATGCGCAGGCCGAAATCGGCGCCCGGCGCCGGGAATGGCCCCCAGAGGATGCCATCGGAGCCCGGGCCGCGATGCCGGTCGCAGATGCGGCGGATCTCCTCGGGCGAGGGGAGCGCAAAGGCGCGCGCATCGACGACGATATAGTCGTTGCCCAGGCCGTGGTACTTGCGGAACTTGAGCTGTGCGGCGGAATCGGCCAAGGTCAGTACTCCAGTTTCATGGGCAATTCATAGTTCACCGAGCGGGCGGCCTGCTCAAGGAAGACGGCCAGGCCGTAGCGCGCCCAGCTTTCGAGGTTTGCCTCTCCCTGCGGCGGGCCAGCCTGGAGCCAGGCAGCCCGCGTGGGCGTGTCGGCGCGCAGGGTGGCCACATTGAGGGCTTGGAGTTCGGCCAGGAGCGCCACCGACGAGCCGATGGTCACCTGCTCGCCCGCGGCATCCTCGACCCGGAAGGTGAAGCCAAAGCTGCAGGGCAGCCAGAGCTCGGGGCCGTAGAGCAAATGGCCGTAGCGAGAGGCAAAGCCCTCGGCGTTGCTGGCCCGGAAGGCGGGGTCGGCTTCCCACTCGGCCGTGGCAGCTTCGGGCCGCGGCAGCTCGGGGTGCTCGGCATAGGCCGCCCAGAGGAGGAGGGCGCTGTAGCCCTCCCAGCCCAGCGCCGTGCTGAAATAGGGGGCCGTGGGCGATTCATCCCAGTCGAGGAGGTCATCCAAGTGTTGCTGCAGGGCCAGCGAAAGGCGGTCGCGCCACACGAGCACCGAGAGGCGGGCATCGTGGTCGGGCGCAGACCCGGGGCCACCGTAGTAGCGGCTGAGGGTGCCGACATAGAGGTTGAGGTCCAAGGGAGTCTCCTTCAGGCGATGCCCTTCTTGCGGTCCATGGCTTCGAGCTTGAGGCGTGCCACCTCATCGAGGTCCAGGCCCAGAAGGTCGAGGGCGATGCAACCCATCATGATGGCGTCAAAGACTTCGGTGCCCAGGTCGAGCGGCGAAGGCACGGGCTCGGCGTGGTTGCGCACGTAGCCGGCCGACGTGCGCAGGCGCTTGTCGATGGCCTCGGCCACTTCGGTGGCCATGAAATCGAGGCAGTCGGCGAGGTTCGGGTCCTGCCACTGGCCGGCCTCGATCCACTTCTGACGATGCGCGCGGACGGTGTGTTGGATGTTCATGGTAAACTCCGCAACGATCAGGCTACCGGCTGGCGGTCCAGGTCCGAGTACGGATAGACTTGGGCCTCTTTGAGCCTGGCGATCAGCGCCTCGGTGCCATGGGTCTGGGCGTACTCTAGCTCCGAAGGGAAGATTTCGAGGCAGAGGAGCAGCCCGTACTTCTTGCCCTCGACCTCGAAGAGCTGCCCGCCCGAGTCGAAGCGGTCGAAGATGACATAATGGGCAGGCTCGCCTTCCTGGGCCGGAAACTCGTAGGCATCGCCGGGCTGGATTTCAGCCTTGAGCGCGTCGCGGGCGATGGCGGTGAGCAGCCTGCAGAACCAGCCGGTGATGAGGGCAAAGTGCTCGTCGTCGACGTCGGCCGACATCTGGCCGGTCTCCGGGTCGATCGCGTAGGCCGATGCGCGGCGCAGGCGCGTGCAGATCACCAGCTCGTAGGGGCCGAGTTGCGTCGACTGGGGGCCGTTGCCGTTGGGGTCGATCAGGTCCATCGTGACAACGACGGTGCCGCGGCGGCGGGCCGGGAAGAAGAAGAGGTCGACGGAGCCGCCGGCATCGAAGGGGACGATGGCATGCCCGATCACGTCATCCATCGGGCCGAGGAATCTCTCCAACGCCGCCTGCTTGGCGCGGCGGAATTCGCTCCAGCGCTCGGGCGTGATCTCTGGCTTGGAGGAGCGTGGCATGAACCGTTTCACCCATTCCAGCACGGGGCCATTCCCTCCCTGACCGTAGTGGAATTATCATACACCAGGAGTGCCAGCAGTTCAAACAGCGCGAGGTGTGGGTGCATCGAAGAGGTGTCAGCAGGCTCGCAGCGAGCGACCTCTCGGGAGCGCTACGTTGCTGACCGGGCTTGACGCTTCGCACCGGCCCGGTGCGGGCCTTTGTGGGGTGGGCTGGAGCCGGGCAGCGGCCCAGCCAGAAGGCCGGCTGCCGGCCAGGCGATGACGCATCTTGAATGCACCGGGGGCCTGCGCAACGGTGCGCGGGGCTACGCGGTGCGGCCGAGCCGGGCGCGGGCCATGGCGAGCAACGTGGCGAGTTCATCGACGCGCAGGAGTGCCAGGCCGGCGATGTAGACCACGACGCCGAGGCCCCCGGCGCCGGCCAGCAGTGCGAGCTGGTTCAGCTTGCCCACGGGCGGCAGCAGGTTGCCGAGCAGGGCCTGAGCGGCGAACATGGCGGCCCCGGCGACGGCGCTGGCTGCGGCAGCCTTGATGGCGGTCGTGCGCATGCCAAAGCCGGCCATCGACCCGACTTTGCGCTGCAGCAGCAGCCAGAGGATCAGGCAGTGGGTGGTCAGTTGCACCGCATTGGCGATCACGAGCCCCAGGAAGCCCACATGGAAGCCAAAGGCCAAGAGCGGCCCCACCACCAGGTAGGCGATGACGCCCAAGACGCCGACGATGACCGGGGTGACGGTGTCTTTGCGGGCGTAGAAGGCAAAGACGATGGGCTGGTCGATGGCGGCGAAGGGCAGCCCCGGCAGGTAGAGCAAGAGCGCCCACGTCACCTGCACGGTGTCGGCGGGGGTGAACTCGCCGTGCTCAAGGATGAGGCGGATGGCGGCCTGCCCCAGCACGAGCAGGGCTACGGTGGCGGGGATGATCAGCACCAGCACCAGGCGCAGGGCGCCGGCCAGGGTGCGGCGGAACGGATAGCTGTCGCCCTGGCTGCTGATGCGCGCCAGGGCGGGCAGGGTGGCGGTAGCGATGGCCACCGATACCAGCCCGAGCGGGAGCTGGTAGAGGCGAGTGGCATAATCCATCCATGCCAGCGCCTGGCCCACCGTGTGCGAGGCCAGGTTGCGGTCGATGATCACCGCAATCTGCGCCACGAGGAGGCTGCCCACCACGGGCAGGTAGAGGGTGATGATGCGGCGCAGGGCGGGGTGGCGCAGTTCCAGGCGGGGCCGCAGGCGCAGGCCGCGCAACCCTGGCAGCACGATGAGCAACTGGAAGAGCGAGCCCAACACGACGCCGATGCTCAGCGCCTGCACACCCATGCGGCGGCCGGCAAAGGTGGCCATGAGGATGGTGCCCAGGTTGAAGACCGATGAGGCGATGGCCGGCAACACGAACTCTTGCCGGGCGAAGAGCAGCGCCACGACCACCGCCCACAGGCTCAGGAAGAGCAGGGCCGGCAGGATCAGGTGCACCAGCCGGGTGGCCAGGCCGAGCACCTGCGGCTCGAGCCCGCCGCTGACCATGGTCGACAGGAGGGGCGCCACCAGCTCGAGGGCCACGACGATGGCCACGAAGGCGATGCCCACCAGGGTGATGAGGGTGCTCATCAGGCGGCCCAGCTCCTCGCGGTCGCCGGAGGTGACATAATCGGTCAGCACCGGCACCAGGGCGGCGGTGACCATGCCGCCGAGGAGCAGGTCGTAGAAGATGGTCGGCACCGTGGAGGCGGCGGTGAAGGCGCTGACCTCGGGCGGGGCGCCGAAGACATTGGCGATGACCGTGACGCGCAACAGGCCCATCACCCGGCTGAGCAACTGGCCGGCAAAGACGATGACCGCCGAGGCAGCGACGCCACGCGCCACTGCGGCACGAGCGCTGGGGGTGGGCGGAGGGGTCTGGCTATCGGCCATCGCTGCGCCTCCTGGGGCAGGCGCGGCCCGGCGACGCCGGCCCACAAACGCCATCCCAACGGCTAAACACTGCGCTCATTTTCCCTCACTTCGGCGGCCAGCCGCGCCAGGATGGGCCGTGCCGCCTGCAAGGCCCGTGCCCGGTGGCTGATGCGGTTCTTCTCTTCGGGCTCCAGCTCGGCCATGGTGCGCCCACGCTCGGGGATGAAAAAGACCGGGTCGTAGCCAAAGCCATGGCGGCCGCGGGGCCGATCGATGATCTCGCCGCGAATGATGCCCTCGGTCGTATGGAGCTGGCCCGAGGGCGTGGCGATGGCGACGACGCAATGGAATTGGGCACCACGACGCTCTGGCGGCACGTCCCGCAGCCGCTCGAGGAGGAGCCGGATGCGGTCTGCATCGCTGGCCTCCGGGCCTGCCCAGCGCGCCGATTGCACGCCGGGCTCGCCGCCCAGGGCGTCTACTTCCAGGCCCGAGTCGTCGGCCAGGGTGGTGAGGCCACTGAGGGCGGCATAGCCGCGGGCTTTCAAAGTGGCGTTCTCCAGAAAGGTGTGGCCGGTCTCGGGAATGTCGGCAGTGATGCGGGCCTCGGCGAGCGAGATGGCTCGGATGGGCAGGCCGGCCAGGAGCTCGTTCAGCTCTCGCAGCTTGCCGGGGTTGCGTGTGGCTACCAACAGGTCCATCAAGCCTCCACTTCACCAAAACGCGGTTTCGCACCGGGCCACAGGCTCCGCGCCTACCCGGTGCGAAACCAGGGTGACAATAGGCCGCGGCGGTGGGGTAGGCGCACGATCCCGTCGGCCGTAGGCGCGGCATCGCGCCGCGCGCCTGGCTCTTCACCGCCCGCTGGTACGGACCGGGCCGCACGCTCCGCACCCCAGCCAGGGGCTGGGCCGGGAGGGCGCGCAGCCCGACACCCGGCTGCCACCCCTGCCAAGTTCGTTCACGTGGTAGAGCTACGCGAGCCCCGCGATACTCAGGGCGTCAACGTAACGCGGCCGCAGTAGAGCCTGGTCCTAAACATAACGCAACGAAACAGCCGTCTGCTGAAAGGGCTGGGGGCTATGATAGCATAGTAAACGAACATTGACAAAAGCCCCTTTCTAGCATATACTGGGCCATAAAGTGGCGCCATGGACCGGCAGGTGCGGGTGCGCCTGCGTGGGTGGCGCTGCGTGGTGTGTGCTGTGATCGCCACGAGCGTTAGGCGTCTGGCCGGCGGGTGCCGGCCCCTCGGGCATGTCGGGCTGCACCGGTCTTGGACCGGTGCCTATCACGAATCTCTCGAGGAGACGAGGACGCGTGCAACGTACAAAGAAACGCGACGCCCTGACGATCCTGCTGGTGCCCCACAGCGAGCGGCCCCCAGTCAGCCTGCGTCTGCCGTACTGGGTGGTGTCGCTGGTTGCCATCGGGCTCGTGATCGTCGCGGCTGTTGCAGTGGTCTTTGGCGTGCAATACTACAATATGCAACACCGCGTGAATGATCTCCTGGCCGAACAGGCGGTGGAACGGGTTCGGCAGCGCGAGATGCGCGCCACCATCCTGAGCCAACAGGACGAGGTGCGCAACCTCTCGACGCAGGTGGAGGATTTCAAAGCCGAGCTGTTGAGCGTTCGCCGCCTGAGCGACGAGATCCGCGACATTCTGGGCATCCCCGCGCCGGCGGCCCCCAAGCCGGCCACCACGCCCACGCCAACGGGCCAGAGCCAGGGCACCGGTGAAGAGCCGGTGGCGATGGGCGGCCGGCTGGCGTTGCAGCCGTCATCGCGCAGCATGCGGGTGGCGGTGGAGCGGGGCAACGAGGTGGTGGGGATGCGCTCGGCCGTGCCGGCCGAAAGGCAGTCGCTGCAGGAGCTGCGTCAGCTGGTGCTGGAACGGCTGTCGCGCATCCAGCAGGATGACCGCGGCAACTGGGAGGCACTGCAGCGCGACCTGCGCCAGTGGGCGGCAGCGCCCCATGCCTGGCCGGTGCACCCACACCCCATTACGTCGGAGTTCGGCTACCGCGAGTTCCGCGGTACCTACGGCTTCCACTACGGCCTTGACCTCGGCGTAGGGTATGGGACGCCCGTGCACGCCACCAAGGATGGCACGGTGATCTCTGCCGGCTGGGAAGGAAGCTTTGGCCTGGCGGTGGAGATCGCCCATGACGCAGGGTACAGCACCCTCTACGCCCATAACTCGGTGCTGAGGGTCAAAGTGGGGGACAGGGTGAAGGCCGGGGACGTGATTGCCCTCTCCGGCTCCACCGGCAACTCCACCGGCCCCCACGTTCACTACGAGATCCATCTGTACGGCACCCCCGTCGATCCTCTGCGCTACATCGACGAGGGATAGGGACTCGAGGCCAAAGGAGAGGGCACTAGATAGGGGTAGGTCCGGGTGGCACTCTTCGGCAAGGACAAAGGGCCCGTCGTGGTGGGGCCAGGGAAGATCGAGAACGTCTTTGGGGCGAGCACGCGCTTTGAGGGCACCCTGACGTCGGATGGCAACATCCGGGTGGATGGCGTGTTCGAGGGTTCCATCGAAACCGCCGGCAACGTCATCATCGGCGAGCAGGCGCGCGTCATGGCCGACATCAAGGCCAACGGCGTGCAGGTCTGGGGTGCCGTCAAGGGCAACATCACGGCGCTGGGCCGGCTGGAGATCCTCTCCTCTGGCCGCGTGTGGGGCGACATCAAAGTGGCCGCGCTCCTCATCGATGAGGGCGGTGTGCTGCGTGGCCAGTGCATCATGCAGAGCGAGAACGAGCCGCTCTTGATCGAGGGCCCGCGCGTGCGCGAGAGCGACGAGGCCCCCGAAGCGGCGGAGGCTGAACAGGGCGGCGAGGAGGCCGACGAGTAGCCTCGCGCCTCGCGAGGAGACAGAGAATGCCAGCGCTGCGCGCGCCGGGCCCCGGATGGGGGGCGGCGCGGCGCTGCCTGCAGGCTGTGCGCCCAGCCCAGCGCTCACGGCTCTGAACCGTCAGCGGGCGGAAGAGAAGTTTGTCCGCCCGCTTGTGCTTTCTTGGCAGGCAGGGCTTTTTTCAAGTCGGCGCTGTGTGTAGCACGGACCCTTCGCAGGCCAGCGTTCGCCACGTTGGGAACCCCGCAGAACCTGCTCAGGGTGACATAAGCGTTGAAAAAGCCTGTCTTAGCAGGCAAAGGGCATTGCGACCGCAGCCGAGTTGTGCTATCATTCCTCGCAAGCCGCGATCGGGCGGCGTGGGGAGGCAGAGGCGATGAAAGCCGTGTTGGTGATGCGCGATTGCATATTCGCCAAGGGCGAGCTGGCCAGCGAGGCGAAGGCCGGCCTGCAGGCCCTCGCTGAGACCGAGCTGTTCACCATCGTCGTGGGCCCGGCCGAGGCGACGGCTCCCGGCGCTGTGCCGGCCAGCCGCGTCGTCGGCGCCGTCGAGGCAGCGGGCGGCCGGGTCGATGCGGCCGTCTGGTGCCCGCACCCCGCAGGCAGCGACTGCGGCTGCTGGGGCAACCGGCCCGGACTCATCCTCGAGGCGGCCGAGCGCTTTGACCTGCAGCGCAACGACTGCTACCTGATTGCCTCTGCCCCGGTCGACGTGGAGATGGCCATGGCGGCCGGCGTGCGGCCGGTCTTGGTGCTGGCGGGGCGCACCATCGGTGAGCTGCTGGGCGATTCCAGCAGCCGCAAGGACTTTCCCATCGCCCGCACGCTGCCGCAGGCCGTGGAGTACATCGTGGCCGAGGAACGCATTGCCGCGCAAATCGGCAAACCGCGCCAGAACCTGCCCCCTGCTCCCGTCGAGGAGCCGAGCCGCCCGGCCGTGGGCAGCCCGGCGGTGCTGCCCGTCTCACGGGCAGCCATAGCGGCCAGCCGTCGCCTGCGATTGCGGCCCCGGGATGTGGGCCGCTGGCTGGCGTTCCTGGTGGTCGGTGGCGTGTGGCTGAGCCTGGGGATTGCCTACCTGCTGACCCACCTCTACCGCGAACAGCCCTTCCCCCACGCGGTCTGGTACATCACTCTGCAGTTCATCCCCAGGGTCGAGCGCGGCATCCTGTTCATCCTGACGGGGGTGGCGGTGGTGGTGTTGGCGAGCTGGAACTTTTTGCACACCTTCGGCAACGGCCAGCTGGCGAAGAAGCGTTAGGGGCGGGGTGGCTATTCGACATAGATTTCGACGCGCTCGGCGTCTTCTTCGTCCTGCACGTCGATGATCTTGCCCTGCGTCCCCTCGCGGATGGCGCGGGCCAGCTGCTCCATGTCGACCCCCTGCACTTCGGGGGCAAAGCGTGCGCCCATGCGGATGCCCACGTTGACCAGGTCCAGCGGGATGTTCAGGCTCACCTTGCTCTTGCCGGTGCGGAGGTCGGTCACGCGCACGTGGAGCATGCGAGGGCTCGTGCTGGGGGTGGGGCACGAGGAGCTCGACCTATCGAGGGCGGCCAGCAGCCTGGCGCCTTCCTCGGCGCTGATCTGCCGTGCCTCGACCATCTTGAGGATGCGCATGCGCTCTTCCGCTATAGACATGGTCCACCCCCCCCGATTTGCTGCCCATGGGGCTCGCGCACTGCGCCCGGCCGCCGTAGGCCCCGCGAGCCCCGCCCTCGGCGTCACGATGACAGGTCCAGGATGAGCTGGTCGAGCCGCCGGAGCGTGGCAAAGTTCCTCCCCTGCAGCACCTGCAGGGCCTCGGCGTGGCTGGTCGAGACCGTGGTAGCCACGGCGTGCGGCGCCCACTCGGCCAAGACGGCCAGGCCATAGTCGGCCAGAGGCGCCTCGAGGGGGCCGCGGGCATCGGGGCGCACAGCCAGGTCAAGCCGGGCTGTGCCGGCGGCGCCCTGGGCCAGGATGCTCACTGCGGCCAGCAGCCTGCCATCCCCGTCGACTCCCCAGCGGAGCGTCTGCTGGCCGCTGAGCAACGATCCGAACCATTCCTGCACGCGCCGCGCCCACGTCGGCCGGAAAGCCTGGGCCTCGATGGGCCGCACCTCTTGTACCTCTTGCGGGGTGGCGGCGCGGGCCAGGTCGAGCAACTCACGCCAGTCTTCGCCGCGCAGCCGCCGGATGCCCGGGACGTGGGGCCTCGTGCGGCTGGGCAAGAGCCCTGGCCGGACCAGCTCGGCGATGGTGTCGAAGCGCCGGAAGCCCAGCCGGCGGTACAGCCGCTGCGCCGGCTCGTTATCGGTGCGCACCTGCAACACCACCTGCCGGCCGTGACGCTCACGGATGCTCTCGAGCGTCGCCTCCATCAGCCGCCGGGCAATGCCCCGGCGCTGGAAGGCCGGATGCACGGCCACGTTGCTGACGAACCAGCGGCCGGCCGCCGGGTTCTCGGGCGTAGCCGTAACGTTGCCGACGATGCGGCCGTCTTGCTCCCAGACAAAACCGCCGGCAATGTGCGCCACGTGCTCCACGACGGTGAGCAGCGGCCCCAGTGCGGCCAGGCTGCGCATATCGGCCACCAGCGTGTTGCCCGTCTGCGCGAGTTCCGGCCCAAACGCGACTTCGATCAGGTCGGCGATGGCGCCCATATCGCGCGCAGGGTCTACAGGTCTGGCAAAGCCTTCGCTCGCAGAAACACGGGCAGTGGCGAAGATCATGCCTCCTCCGGCCGGCCGCGTCTCATCCGAGGCTCAGACAACGGCCAACCACCTGTAGTATAGCACCATGTGGGCTGCCTGAAAAGGCGGCCTCGCGCGGGAGGGTGCATCCAGGACGGGTGAGCGGGTTCGCAGCCGGCACCCTGTCGGCGGGGCTCTGCCCAACCCCCCACCCTGGGCTGAGGCCGGGCGGCGGCCCGGCGAGAAGCCCGGCTGCAACCCGGGTGCCGACGCAGCTTGGATGTACCCTCGCGGGCCAGGGCGTATCCCAGAGGTGTGGGCGACCTGGGCCAGGGCCGGGAGTAGCCCGGTCCCTGCCGGGCGTGTTGCCCGTGCCTGCAGGGATTCTGCGCCGCGTTGGCGCCGGGCTGAGCCGGCCGCGCGAGCCCCTGTCGAGAGCGTTCCATACGGTCATTGCGAGGGCCGCAGGCGCAATCCCCAGCCCACATGGTCATTGCGAGGGCCACAGGCGCGAAGCAATCCCCAACCCACGATGGAGATTGCTGCGTCGGCCAGTGGTCGCCACGGCAAGGCCTGCCGCGCCTCCTTGGCGTGGCAGACGCCCGACTTGGGGGGGCCGCCAGCTGCTTTCCTTGCTTGACAAGAACGGTGTTCCGTCACACAATGTGCCTAACGTCT
>Ga0078972_1016019_pt1 | contig 11249 bp, 6 predicted proteins | sample YelNatPaOPGAMG01_FD_67568 | JGI IMG/M metagenome (GOLD analysis project Ga0078972, IMG submission 67568) | Hot spring thermophilic microbial communities from Obsidian Pool, Yellowstone National Park, USA - OP-RAMG-01 (SPADES assembly) (version 2) | ecosystem: Environmental > Aquatic > Thermal...
TTTTAGAAGATTATCTGGAGATAAGACCTGAAAAAAGAGAAAAATTTGAAAAGTATATAAGAAATAAAAATATTTTTATTGGGCCATGGTATGTTCAACCCGATGAGTTTTTAGTAAGTGGTGAATCATTAATTAGAAATCTTTTATTAGGAAGTAAAATCTCAGAAAAATTTGGAAATAGGTTAAAGGTTGGATATGTGCCTGACTCTTTTGGTCACATTTCTCAACTCCCTCAAATTTTTAAAGGTTTTGATATAGAAGATGTAATTTTATGGAGAGGAATTGGAAGAAATGAATCTTTAGAATATATTTGGAGAGCACCAAGTGGGGATGAAGTTTTTTTAGTTCATCTCCAATCTCCTCTTTTTAGTGGCTATTCTAATGGATGGTATCTGTCTTATGAAATTCCTCTTGATATTTTAAATATTCATTTAGAGTTACTATCTAAGAATGCTAATACTCCAAGTATTATTCTAATGAATGGAAGAGATCATGCAGAGCCTAATGAAAAAGTGTTAGAAAATATTAAAAAATTGAATGAATTATATAAGGAGCACACTTTTATTCTATCCACTTTAGAAGATTATATTTCTGAGGTAAAAAGCTATAATCCTAAATTAATGGTATTAGAAGGGGAATTGAGAAATTATTCTTTTGGAACAGACTATATACTTTCTGGAGTTCTTTCTGCAAGGAATTATTTAAAACTATCAAATTTTGAGATTTGTCATAAGATGGAAAAAATTTTAGAACCTTTAGCAGTTATAAATTATCTAAATTTAGGAGTTTATGATTCAAACTATTTTGAATATCTTTGGAGGCTTATCTTGCAAAATCATGCCCATGATAGTATTTGCGGATGTAGTATAGATGATGTGTATGTGGAAATGGAAGGAAGATTTGTAAGTATTAAGGGATTAATAAGGGAATTTTTGAAAAGTATAAGTATTAATTTGTTTGGAAGAGGAGAAGATATAATTATATTTAATCCTACCCCTAAGAAAAGGACCTCAACTTTTATTATTCCTATTTTTATAAAAGAAGATTCAGGCAAAGGAATAAAAATATATGATGAGAATAAGAAAGAATTAAAATATCAATTGTTAGCTATAAAAGATACTTATAGGTTTTATATGGATGATAGAAATATAAGAATAACAGAGAAAGGTAAGGAATATTCTATAGCTTTAACCCTTGATTTACCAAGTCTTGGATTTAGAAAGATTAGTATAGAAAAAAGTGAGAATAGATATATATACGTTTCTAATGAAAATATCTCAAAATCCTTTGGAATATTAGAAAATGAATACTTAAAAGTTATTATTCAATCAAATGGAAGTTTAATAATTGAGAATAAAGAGACAGGTGAAGTTTATAAAAACCTACATATATTTGAGGATGGAGGAGATATAGGAGATCTATATAATTATTGTCCTCCTTATAAAGATAGGATTTATACAACTTATGGTTCAAAGGCTAATATTTCTCTAATTAATAATGGAGAATTTTTAGCTGAATATCTTGTAGAAATTGATTTTGAGATTCCAAAGGATACAAAAGATGAATATAGAGAAGAAGAGCTTGTTAAACTACCCATTAAATCTTATATAAGCTTGAGAAAAGGAGAAAGATTTCTAAGAATAAGAACAGAGATTAGTAACTTTGCAAGAAATCACAGATTAAGAGTTCTCTTTGAAAGTGGTGCTCAAAATTCTAATACTTCTTTCGGTTATACTCCCTTTGATATAGTAGAAAGAGATATAAAGCCCATTGATCCAAAAGGTAGAAATGAATACCCATATAATTTTTATCCCTTTCAATATTTTATGGGAATTACAGATATAAAAAGAGGATTAATGATAGCAAGCAAAGGGCTTTATGAATATGAAGTATTTAATGATCAGGAAAGAACAATAGCATTGACATTAGTAAGATCCGTTGGATTTTTATCAAGAGAGCTTCCCTCAAGATATAATATGGCAGGTCCAATCATTGAAACACCATCTGCTCAATGTATAGGAAGTTTCAAATTTGAATATGCAATAATTCCCGTAAGAAGTCCCTATCATAATTATATAAAAGATGCCTTTGAATTTATTGATGATGTTGAAGTATTACAAGGTAAGGATTTACCTAAGATAGATTCGTTGTTTGAAATAGACTGCTCTAATTCTATATTTTTGAGTGCCATAAAAAAGGCTGAAGGGGATGAAGGAATTGTAGTAAGATTTTGTAACTTAAGTAAAGAAGTTCAAGAGATAAATATAAAGACAGGATTTGAATTTAAGAAAGTAGAGGAGATAAAGCTTAAGGAGGAAAAAATAAGAGATTTAGAGTTCCAAGGAAAGGAGATAAAAATAAAGATTCCAGAAAAGAAAATTTTTACCCTAAAATTTTATTTTTAAAATATTTTTAAATAAAATAAAAATTTAAGCCTCAACACATCCAACAAATTGAATCACATCTGCTAAATACTCTTCTTTATCAGTATAATTTGGACATAGATCTTTCACAAAATAATCCGCAAATTCATCATAATATTTAGTTAGGATATAATTTACAATTTTGACCAGATCATTATAAGAACCTTCAGATTTTACAAATTCATCATATAATTTTCTTGCCTCATAATCTTTTTTAAGTATTTCTTTAAATAGAATGATATAATTTTTCCCATATTTCAATAGATTTCTTCTTTCATTTATAGCTATCAATTGAGAAAACCATATATCGTCATATTTTAATAACAACAGATCTGAAATAGGAATTTTTTTATTAAAGAGTTTTTCTGCAACTTCATCTCCATATGCTGGACCACATATTAAAATTATTCCTGAACTTTTATGCCTTGCCTCTACTATTAAATTCTCTTCATCCTTATTAAGAACATTAAATTTCCCAGAAGATTGAATTTTATTGGTTAAATATTCAAAACCCTCCTTACTTGATGAATAAAATCCATTAATTTTATCAGCAAAGATGCTTGCTGGTTGACCATTTATATCAAATAGAATACCTATATACATCTCAAGATTATGAATGTCAAAATTTAAAAGCATTTCTGCAAAAGTAAATTTGTATATATTATCATTATGTTTTGTATAAATTTTCTCATCTTCAATAAGATAAGAAATAATTATACCAAATTTCTGGGATGTCCAAATTTCTCTCCTTGCTGCTGTTCCACCAGAATCTACTCTATTCTTAATCTCCATTAATACTATTTTTTTCTTATCCTTTATAATATTTCCTATATCACTTTCTTCATCTGTCTCACCTATAAACTCCCAATTAAAAGTACTAATTAACCTTTTCTCATCCCCGCTTAGGCCTTGATTAGTAAAAATTCCCTTTTTCTTATGAATATCAGGATATGTTAACCAAAAAGGGATTTGACTTACCTTTATATCGAGAGAGCAAAACTGAAACATAGACGCTAACTTTTTTTCAATATATCTTCCTCTTCCTCCCTTACTTGCCTGATAATAAGAAGTAATTCCTAATAGTGCTTCATAATATTCTCGAATCTCCATAGGTACACTTAATAATCCATGATAAACTTTTGCAATAGGATCAAAGTTTTTTGCCTCTTTTTTGGTAGCAAGTTCTAAAAAATTATAAAGTATATTTTTGTATGGCTCATATAAAAGTAAATGACCGAGATCTAAACTTTCCTTTTTCTTTATAGTTAATATATTTCTTTTTTTAATAGACATCTATCATGTCTCTTTTTCACAAATAATTATACTCTCCCCTCTAATTGCTCTATTTCTTGCTCCTAATAATGGATTAAAGATTAGCTTTTTAAATATAAATCCAATTTCTTCACAAAATTTCTTTGTCATCATCGTTGTTGGTATCTTTTTCCCATCTACCGTACTGTCACCCACTATAATAGCTAATTTACCTCCAGGTTTTAATGCCCAGTATATATTCTCTATTGATACACGAAGATCTTGATAGTAAAGTAATACTTTAGCAGGTAAACCCAAATATTTTGAGGATACAATATTATTTTTCATTCCAAGATATTTTGATTCTATTTCCTTTGTGTCTATACCAAGATAATCATAAGCTATTTTATCTTTACCCACATAATCAATTGAAAAGTAATATGGAGGACTTGTTATTACTGCATCAAATTTTTCTTTAAATTCATTATATTTTTTTAAATCTAATATATCTCCTTCTATAATTTGTGCCTTTTTAAATTCTAACATATATTTATCTTTCAAATATAACAATTTTTCATGACAATTCTTAATATACATAAATTTTTCAACAAAAAGATTCTCTTTACCTTTTTTATCATACCGAGAAGTCCGAGAGAAAGCATCAACAGTATCAAAATATATAATAAGCATTAATTTTTCTATTATTTTATTAGAATGTTTCCATTCTTTGTTTTCAATAAGTTCTAAGATTTCTTTAAGATCATTTAAGTTAAACTCTAAATGTTGAGATGGGATAAAAGGTAGTTCATTTTTTAATTCTGATAGAATAACTCCAATTGGCGTAATATCTACCCCAACACTTCTAATTTCCATAAGAGAGGCTTCATGGGTTGTGGTACCAGAACCATTAAAAGGATCTAATATCAAGCTATCTCTTTTTAGACCAAAGGCATTAATGAGTGTTCTTACAACTCTTGGGTAAAATTTACCTTTATATGGATACAAATTATGAAAAGCATAAGCATTCGTATCTCCATATAAATCCACAAAATCAGTATAAAGAGTAATTTCTCCCTTGACCTTTTCTAAATGTGCTATTCTTCTTCTTACAAATTCGGAATCCCCTTCAAATTCAACAACTCTATGAATAGGATCTATTTTATAACTTGTAGTCAAACCTTGCAATTCCAAATCTAAAAATTCCAAATCTGCTAATGTTTGCATCCAAAATCCAAATATGTTATCTCCTTGAGGAATAACATATTTATTAAATTCTTTAGCAAACTCATCTATTATTTCTTCGTACGTTGGAAATTCGTTAGTCCCAAACATGGTAAGTTTAAGTTGCTTTGTTTTTATATCCATTTTTATCCTCCCCATAAATTTCTTTTTTAACTAATATTACTATATTTAAAGAGGACTAAAAAATCAACATATGAAATGCAAATTCAACTCTAAAAGAATATAATAATTTATATGAGGGACCAAATTTATGAGGAATTAAAGAGAAATTACGATATTCAGAGAGTATTAAACTCTATTTTGGAGCTTTCCATTGAAGATATTTCTTTGGAAGAGCTTTTAGATAAAACCTTAAATCTTCTTCTTTCTATACCCTGGCTTAGTTTTGAGAAAAAGGGCGCTATATTTTTGACTGATGAAGAAAAAAAGGAGTTAATAATGGTTGTTTCTAAAAATCTTCCTGAATCTTTAAAAATTTCATGTAGAAGAATTCCTTTTGGAAAATGCTTATGTGGAAAATCTGCTCAGAGGCAAGAGATTGTTTTTTCTTCTCATCTTGATGAGGATCATGAGATAAGATATGAAGGGATAGAAGAGCATGGACATTACTGTATTCCTATAATCTATCAAGGAAAAGTTTTAGGAGTGATAAATCTTTATCTTAAAGAGGGACATTCCTCAAGTAAAATAGAAGAAGATTTCTTAAAAGGAGTTGCTAATAATTTAGCAGGGATAATTAATCACAAAAATCTTGAGGATAAATTTCATAGATTTTATAACATAGTGGAGCAAGTAAAAGAGGGAGTAATAGTAACGGACAAAGAGGGAAAAATTGAGTATGTAAATCCATCCTTTGAAGAGATAACAGGATATACTTTGAATGAGGTGAAGGGAAAAAGAACAAGTATACTATCTCCTGAAGAATTAAAAAGACCATTTTATGAAAAGCATATCTTAAATATACATTCTGGAAAATCTTTTATTGATAGAATGGTGGTAAAAAGAAAAGATGGAGAAATAGTCCATGTGCTTATTAGCATAACACCTATAAAGGATAAAGATGGAAATATAAATTATTATGTAGGGACCATGATTGATATATCGGAGCAGGTCTTGTTGGAAAATGAATTAAGAGAAAGAGAAGAACGCCTAAAAAGGGCATCGGAAATTGGAAAACTTGGACATTGGGATTGGGACATTATAAAGGATAAAATTACTTGGTCTGAGGAGGTTTATAAAATTTTTGGTAAAAAGGAAGATGATTTTGGTGGTAATTACGAAAGCTTTTTGAAGCTTGTTCATGATGAAGATAAAGAATTTGTAGATAGAAGTGTAAAATCAGCTCTTTATGAAAAAAAGCCTTACAGTATTGATCATAGAATAGTCCTTCCAGATGGATCTTTAAAAATTGTTCATGAAGAGGGAGAAGTAATTTTTGATGAGGAAGGAAATCCTATAAGAATGTTTGGGACTGTTCAAGATATTACAGAGATTAAAAAATTAGAGGAGGAATTAAGGAAGCATAGTGAAGAGTTAGAAGAATTAGTAAGAGAAAGGACAAAAGATCTTGAAGATTATATTAGAAAACTCTATAAACTTTATGAAATAAGTTACTCCTTTAAAGAAAATTCTTATGAGTTTGCAAAATTTGTATTGAAGGAATTGGTCAATATGTTAGATGTGGATTTTGCAACATTGGGAGAAGTAAAAGAGGATAAATGGATTGCATATGCTACTTCTGCAAAAGAAAACCTTTTAGTTAAAGAAAAGACAATTCTTCCTTTAAAGGAGACTTTTTGTGATATTGTGTTCAAAACCCAAAAACCCCTTGTTATAAATGATGCTTTAAATCATGAAGAATATAAGAATCACCCAGCTTATTTAGATCGCAAGATAAGATCATATCTTGGAGTGCCAGTTTTCATAGGAGATGAATTTTTTGGGGTTTTAGCAAGTTTCAGTAGATCACCCCATAATTATTCTGAATATGATGTGATTATTCATCAACTTTTAGCAAAAAGGATTGAGTTTGAATTTATAAGAGAAAAGTATGAAAATGAGCTAAAAATTGCTCTAAAATCTGCAGAGATAGCAAATAAGGCAAAGTCGGACTTTATTGCCAGTATGTCCCATGAATTAAGAACCCCTTTAAATGCTGTTATTGGATTTTCAGAGGTTTTGTTAGAAGAATATTTTGGTCCCCTAAATGAGAAGCAAAAAGAATATATAAAGGATATTCTTGAGAGTAGCAAATATCTACTTTCTTTAATAAATGATATTTTGGATCTTTCTAAGATTGAAGCAGGAAAAATGGAGCTTGAAATCTCTGATGTCAATATTAAAGATTTATTAGAGGATAGCCTAATGATTATAAGGGAAAGAGTAAGGGTACATAATATCCAATTGGAAGTTGTTCTATGTCCTGAACTTGAAAATTTAGTTATTAAAGCAGATGAGAGAAAATTAAAGCAGGTTATGTATAATCTCTTATCTAATGCAGTAAAATTTACTCCTGATGGAGGAAGAATAAAAGTAGAGGTAGGAATAGAGAAGGGATATCTTAAAGTATCTGTAGAAGACAATGGAATTGGAATTCCCAAGGAGTATTTAGAGAAAATTTTTGAGCCTTTCTTTCAGATAAAGAATGCCTATAAAAATAAACCTTCAGGGACAGGATTGGGACTTTCTATTGCAAAGACTATTGTAGAACTTCATGGAGGAAAGATATGGGCAGAAAGTGAAGGAGAAGGAAAGGGAAGTAAATTTACTTTTATAATTCCTATAAAAAGGGATGGCCAATGAAAAAGCCTAAAATTTTAGTAGTAGATGATGATGAGAGAAATTTGAAAGTGGTTTCTGCAATGCTTGCTCCTTTAGAATATGATGTTATATTGGCAAGGGATGGTATTGAAGCATTAGAAATGGTAGAAAAAGAGAAACCTGATGTAATTTTATTGGATATTATGATGCCTAAAATGGATGGATTTGAGGTTTTAAAAATATTAAAGGAAAATGAAGAGACAAAAATTATTCCTGTAGTTATGGTTACTGCTTTGAAGGAAGTGGAAGACAGAGCAAAAGCCTTAGAACTTGGAGCTGATGACTTTCTAACAAAGCCAGTTGAAAAATTAGAGTTAAGAGCAAGGGTAAAATCATTAATAAATGTAAAAAGATATTATGATCATATGAGAAATTATCAAAAAGAATTGGAAGAAGAAGTAGAAAAAAGAACTCTTGAGCTTAAAGAGGCATATAAAAAGATAAAAAGGGCATCTTTGGATACTATCTATAGATTGGCAAGGGCTGCAGAATATAAAGATGAGGATACAGGCGATCATATTCAAAGGGTAAGCCACTTTGCAGAAATTGTTGCAAGAAAGATGGGAATGGATGAGAATTTTTGTGAGAACATTTTATACTCTGCACCTATGCATGATATAGGAAAAATTGGAATTCCTGATCATATACTTTTAAAGCCTGGAAAATTAACTCCAGAAGAATGGGAGATTATGAAGAAACATACTATCATTGGAGCAAAAATATTAGAGGGATCTGATGTAGAGTTTATAAAAATGGCAGAGATTATAGCATTAACTCATCATGAAAGATGGGATGGAAAGGGATATCCCAAAGGTCTTAAGGGAGAAGAAATTCCTCTTCCTGGAAGAATTACTGCTATAGCGGATGTTTTTGATGCCCTTTGCTCTAAAAGACCCTACAAACCTGCATATCCTATAGATGAGGTTTTAAAAATTATAAAGGAAGAGGAGGGAAAACATTTTGATCCCAAGGTAGTTTCTGCTTTCTTTTCAGGAATTGATGAAATATTGGATATAAAAGAAAGATTCAAAAATGAAGGTGAAAGTTTACTATTAAAGATAATGAGAGGAGAAATTTGACTTTCTTTTTTTTATTTCCTATAATCTATACTAAAAAAGTATGAATATCAAAGGAGGAATTTAAAATGAGAAAAATTTATTTGGATTATGCAGCAACAACACCAATAAGGCCAGAGGTTTGGTCTGCTATGGAACCTTATTTAAAAGAGATTTATGGAAATCCATCAAGCTTACATAGTTTTGGAAGAGAATCAAGGACCGCTATAGAGTCTGCAAGAGAAAAAGTTGCAAAAGCAATCTCTGCAAAGCCTGAAGAGATAATATTTACAAGTGGTGGAACAGAATCAAATAATATGGTATTAAAAGGGGTTGCCTTTGCCCTTCAAGATAAAGGAAAACATATTATAACAACACCTATTGAGCATCATGCAGTTTTAGAGCCATTACACTTCTTAGAAAAATTGGGATTTGAAATCACATATCTTCCAGTAGATAAATATGGATTAGTAGATCCTGATGATCTTAAAAAAGCAATTAGAAAAGATACCATATTAATATCTATTATGCATGCTAATAATGAGATAGGAACAATTGAACCTATAAAGGAACTTACCCAAATTGCTAAGGAAAGGGATGTTTATTTTCATACTGATGCAGTTCAAACAGTGGGACATATTCCTGTAAATGTAAATGATTTGGGAGTAGACTTTTTATCTATCTCTGCTCATAAATTTTATGGTCCTAAGGGAATTGGTGCTTTATACATAAGAAAGGGAACAAAAGTTTATCCTCTTCTTCATGGAGGAGAACAAGAGGGAAGAAGAAGAGCAGGAACAGAAAATTTAGCAGGTATTGTAGGTATGGGAAAAGCGATAGAACTTGCTGTATCAGAAATTGATATTGAGATGAATAGACTAATAGAGCTAAGAGATTTCTTTATATCAGAAGTGGAAAGAAGAATTCCTGATGCTTATCTGAATGGACATAGAGAAAAAAGGCTTCCCAATAATATAAACTTTAGTTTTGCATATGTAGAAGGAGAAGCTTTACTTTTAAATCTTGATATGGAAGGGATTGGTGTCTCTACAGGCTCTGCATGTAGCTCAAGCTCCTTAGAACCATCTCATGTCCTTTCTGCCATTGGAGTTCCTGTGGAACTTGTTCATGGATCCTTAAGATTCACCCTTGGTCTTTGGACCACAAAGGAAGATTTAGAATATACCTTGGATGTTTTAGAAAAAATTGTAGAAAAATTAAGAGAAGTATCACCATATAAGCAAGGGTGGAAACTTAAGAGTGAAGCATAGAGTTGCAGTTGGGATGAGTGGAGGGGTAGATAGTTCAGTATCTGCTCTTCTTCTTTTGAAAGAAGGATATGAAGTTATAGGTCTTACTATGAACATTTCGCCAACTCCTATTGATAGAGATACTGCATGCTGTTCTTGGTCATCAATAAATGATGCAAGAAAAATTGCTCACATGTTAAATATACCTCATTATGTAATAAATTTAAAAAAGGAATTTAATGAAACTATTATAAAATATTTTGTGGAGTCTTATGTAAGAGGATACACCCCAAATCCTTGTATGTTCTGTAATAGTTTAATAAAGTTTGGGCTTCTTATGAGAAAAGCAGAAGAGATATTTGCAGATTTTTTTGCTACAGGACACTATGTAAGAAAAGTTTGGGATGAAAATAGGAAAATATTTTTTCTAAAAAGGGCAAAAGATTTAAAAAAAGATCAATCTTACTTTTTAGCCTATCTTACTCAAGAGCAGATTAAAAAATCCCTCTTCCCTTTAGGAGATTTAACCAAGGATGAAGTAAGAAGAATAGCTGAAGAGAATAATCTTATTGTTTCTAAAAAAGATGAAAGTCAGGAAATTTGTTTTCTTCCAGATAATGATTATAGAAAATTTTTAATGAGATATGTTAAAGAAAAAAAGGGAAAGATAATAACAGAAGATGGTAAGATTTTAGGAGAACACAATGGAGTTTTTAATTTTACAATTGGACAAAGAAGGGGACTAAAAATTTCCTTAGGAAAGCCATATTATGTGAAGAGAATTATTCCAGAAGATGGTTTAATTATTATAGCAGAGAAGGAAAAAATCTATTCAAGAGAAGTTTATGCAAAAAATGTAAATTATCCTTCAGGAATGCCAAAGGAAAAAGAATTAGAGGTTCAGGCAATGATAAGATATAACATGTCCCCTCAGCCTGCATTACTAAAAATTATATCTGAGGATGAAGTATTTTTAACATTTAAAGAACCTCAGTGGGCTGTAACTCCAGGACAAATCTTAGTTTGCTACAAAGATGACTTTGTATTATGCGGTGGAGTTATAGAAATGATGAGTGATAAACTGTAATTTATGCAGAAATTTTCATTGGAGTTATATAATTTATAGTTTTCCAGATTTCTAAATTTATTTTTTCACTTATTTTATATTCATATATATTAAAAGCTGGTTCACCACATATATCAACTCC
>Ga0078972_1016020_pt1 | contig 11247 bp, 13 predicted proteins | sample YelNatPaOPGAMG01_FD_67568 | JGI IMG/M metagenome (GOLD analysis project Ga0078972, IMG submission 67568) | Hot spring thermophilic microbial communities from Obsidian Pool, Yellowstone National Park, USA - OP-RAMG-01 (SPADES assembly) (version 2) | ecosystem: Environmental > Aquatic > Thermal...
CATAGTGGCATGGATTGTGTCCGCTATTGTAATAATGATTGCAGTAAGCATGACAGGAGGAAAAAGTGATTTCATTCTATCTTTGATAGTGGCTCTAGTAGGTTCTCTTGTATTTGGTTTGAAATCCGTGAGTTTTGGAAGTCATTTCTCGCGTATTTTGAGAAAAATTTAAATAGTTCTATTGCGTAAAGTATATCCATGAACGAGACGTTCATAAAGCGAGAGTCTAAAGTTAGAAAGCTAGTTGAGCAGAACAAGAGCTTGCAAAATCTTGAAGTTTACTTTATGGAGCGAAGAGGAGCAGATGCGGGAACGCCAAGCTTGAAAGTTTATGCAGCTTACGTTGGCGCGTTCTGTTCTTTCATAAGCAAAACTCCAGACCAGGTTATCGAAGAAGCAAAGCAAGGTAAGCTTTTGCTTTATGATCCAGAAACAAGAAGCGGCGCTTTGGAAGACTATAAGAAGAAGCTTCTTCTCGAAAAGCGTTCAAATGCAAGCGTACGAGAAGCAATTAACTACGTTAAAACTTGGCTTAAGATTAATGGAGTAAAACTTGACTTGAGCAACTTCACTTTGCCAAAAGCTAAGACTCGAGAGAAAGACGAGCTACCGACAGAAGAGCAACTTAAACTAATAATGCAAAATGCAACGTTAAGAATGAAGACTGCAATAGCAATCTTAGCTAGTAGTGGCATAAGAGTTTCAGCACTATTGGGTTTGAAGTTGAAAGACGTTGTTCTAGAATACGACAAACCAACGGGCATAAGCAAAATTGTTGTGCCAGAGCACTTAAGCAAGAATGGATTTTCGTATGTTACGTTTATGAGCAGTGAAGCAACTAAACTATTGGAACAGTATTTAGCTCTTAGAAAAAAGAGAGGCGAGGAACTAACACCAGAATCTTATCTCATTGCTGGTAAAGGCGGCAGGCCGTTAAAGTACGACACGTTCAGAACGATTTATCGCCGATTATTAGAAAGGTGCGGCTTAGCAAAAAAGAGCCACAAGTACCATGTTTACCATATCCACGTTTTAAGAAAATGGTTCAGAACTAAAGCAGAAGAAGTGCTTACGCCTTCGGTTCGTGAGCGCTTAATGGGGCATGTCGGGGGCTATCTTGACGAGAGCTACTTTCGTATAACTGAAGAGCAACTCTTGAGCGAGTATAAAAAAGTTCACGCGTTTTTGTTAATCGAAGAAGGAATAGAGACAACGTTGCAGGGTCTTGTAGAAGATAAAGAAGCATTAGTTGCGCTTGCTGAAAAGCTTTTACAAAAATATTACAAACCAAAAAATAAAACAGAACTTAAACAAATTAGCAATGAACTGCGGCGCAATCCAAAAAATGCTTCGCAACTTCTCTTTTCTCGGCTAGAAAAAGAGAGCTAACGAAGTACCTTCTTTTTGGCTTTTGGCACTAGTACTTTTTTCTAAAGTTTTGTAACTGAAGCAAGTGCTTTTGCCGTAGCATGACTACCTGAAAAAGGGGACAAATTGTCCCCTTTATTTTCTTTCTTCGGTCTTCCATGTTCTTTCTTTTGCATTTCATAAAGTTTACTTAACTTGATTTTATGTACGGCGCTTCAGCAATTGCCGCCAAAACGAGAAGAATGAAAGCAATAACAAGCACGGTGGCATAATCTTTTAGTGCTTCTTTCAATATCTTCTTTCTATCTTCTTTTAGTTCTTCTTTTGGAAAGAGTGCGGTTTTCGAAAAGAGAAGATTGCTAGCTATCGTTAGAGCATAAGCACCATATTCCAAAAGACCATGCGGCATAATTGCGAGAACGAAAGCGTAACCGAAAGAAGTCGTGAACAAATCGTACCTATTCGTTATGTTCATATAGAGTGAAACAATGCCGGCAATTGCTTGGCCGGTTGCAAATGCGACCTTGAAAGCATAAACCACACCAAAAAGTGGAACTGCAAAGTAAGCGTTCTGAACTGCGTTCTCTCGAAAAATGTATCCGACTTTTCCAACGAAGTTTTTGCTCTGAATTTCTTTTATTTGAGCTAAAGCAAGCGTAGTTTGTTCGCGATTTGGAAAGAGCAAGCCAGAAAATTCAAAGAGCATAAAAACAAGAAAGCAGACTATTGCGAGTTTAAGTCTTTGGTAAGAAATCACTTTCTTTAAGTAGTTGTTTAGCTCGTTTAGCTTGCTCATGATATATAAGCGAGTACCTTCTTTTTAAGCTTTGCGAAAAATAGAAAGACTTAAATTTGCGCTTGTTCTAAGTATATTTAGAACCATGAATCTCAAGAACAAGAAGATACAGGGTTTACTGGTTGCGCTGTTGTTAGCAATAATTGCCGATCTTATGTATTTTGCACCAAGCCACAGCCAAACAAGCTACTATCTCTACATTATGTTTGCAGGAATGGCGATTGTTGCTTTATATGTTACTTGGAAGAAGTAAAAATGGATCCATTACAGTTTTTCGACTTAATGAAGAAAGCGCTTGACTTCTTCACAAGCGCAGCCAATTTTGTAAGCCAGATTGTCGAGTTCTTGAAGCTACCGTTCTCGACAAGCAATCCGTACACGAGCACAATTAACGTTTTTGGCGTCGCTATAACATACGGTCAAGTTAGCGCTTTCATAATTGCGGGCTTGTTTTTCATTTTGCTCTACTTAATGACAAGAAGCAGTTTTGGTTCTTTTCTAATATCTTTCACGGTTTATTTTGGCTTATGTATCTTTTATTTTCTCGTGGATCCATTTTTCTTCTTTGTTAGAGAGAACCCGACTAGCCAAGTTTCAGGTTCTATTCAAAACGCATGGCAACTAATAGCGCCGTTAAAGAACGACTTACTAATTCTTGGTGCTGCAGTTGTTTTCATAATTGTTGTTACGGCAATCTATATGAAGCGTTGAAAGAGCAAACTTTGTTCAGGTTTGAAGCCAAGCTTCTTCTTTCAAAAGAAGGTAAATTCTTTCTTGAAGTTAATGAAGAAAGAGTTGAACTAAACAACAAGCAAGTTGTTAAATTGTTAGCGGCTATTGCAAAAAAGCAAGTTGAATAAGTTGGTCAAATTGACCAACTTTTTTGAGCAAAGTTTTGGTTTAAGGTATAGTACTTTTGCTAGAAATTTAGCGCTTCATGAAAACAAGACTTATATATTGTTCATGTTACCTTCTTTTTGAGCATGAAAGAACAAGACTTGTACCTAGTGCTTCTCGAAGTCGGCTTCTTCGTTTTTGTGTTCTTTTTTGCGACGCCAAAAATCGACTTTCTAACTAGAACGATAGAAGTTGGAAACAACGACTTCTCGATTTTTCAAATCTTAGTAGCTATTGCATTGCTCGTTTTCTTGTATTTTGCGTTTTTGAAGAAAGAAGAAAGACAAGTCTACCGCTCAAAAACAATTCAGAAAAAAGAAATACCGTTGGAAGAGTAGCTCCAAATTTTTCATAATTTAATTAATTAAATTCTTGGGGTTTAATTATTTAAATTAAATTAATTAGCAGAAATAAACTTATATATCTCATGCTCGTTCTTTTATTTATGGAAAACGAAAAGTTAAGACAAATTGTTTATGCTGTCTTGTTTGTAGTGGCTAGCATGGTGTTTCTTGCATGGTTGCTTGGTTTTGTAAGTAGCGACACGCTGATTTGGCCACTATTCTTAACCACGCTTCTTCTTGGAATAGATAGAGCGCTTTATATTATGGCTTTGCAGAACTCAAATAGCCAACGAACTATATGAGAAAATGCTTGAGCTAGTCTTTGCGCTAATGGTTGTGGTTAGTGCAATAGTGGTCCATGCATTACGAGACAACAATAAGCAAAAAGAGCAAGAAACAATAAACAAGAAAGAGCTATGGCCGATTTCTTTTTATTTGATCCATGAGCCAAGACTTGAAGAGCAATATGAATGGTTTGTGGCGAGCGAGGCTTACTTTGAAACTTACGACACTAGATTGCTTACAGGAATTGGAAGAAAAGAAGCGTGGCGAATTGTTGCGCTTACGATAAGAACGAATAATGCAGAACGAGCCACAAAAAATGGATACCAAGCTTACAAAGTGAATGGCTTTGTTTTAAGAAACAAAGAAGCCAAGTTCTTGGTTAAAAACGGCAACGGCAAGTTAGTAAGCGTACAAATAAGCAAAAATACCGCTTTTCGCGTTTTGCATGGTTCAAAAAATTAACTAAGTTTAAATTTTTAATTGACAATAATTAAACACATTTAACTTATAAAACAAGAGATTAGAGCGCTTTTTACTTGGCTTCTTGCTAGTTATTAAAGAAAGCACGTTTTGCTGTACTATATATGTCTATTATAGCGTTGATGCCGTATTCGCGTTTAAAATGTGGCTTTAGTGCTTCTTTTTTCGTGCTTTAAAAGACAAAGCAGAGAAGTGAGCCAAAAAGACAAAATACGAAATAATAGTAAAATAAAATTAACGTAATACTTCTAGAACATTTTGGATAAATTAAATATTATAAATATTGAAAAATTGAGAAAGATTCTCAATTTAAAACTTTATAAAGATGTCAAGTATACATTCATTCGAAGGTGAGGTAAAAGGTGCAAGAGATCGCAAACAAACCAAAAAGAAAGCAAGGTTGGAGTGAATATGTGCTTGTGAAGGTGGATAGGGAAACAAAAGAGAAGGCGAATGCGATCGCACGGGCAAAAGGGCTAACATTAAGCGCGCTCCTACGAATCTATCTGATCGAACTAACTAAGGGGCAATAGAACAGGAGGTGAGGATTTTGAAATTGGGTCACGGAAGGCTCGCACCAGCGGGTTTCAGGGCGTCCTTCCGTAGAAACCAGGTGGTGGTTTCCGATGGATAATAATAATTATAGCAATATAAACTTTTCTTTCGAGCGTTTAGACGACAGCACTCTAATTGTAAAGTACGGCGATAAAGAAGCTAAAATTGCACAAAGTTCGCTTGAAAGCGAAACTGCTATAACGCTTGATCAAACGTTAAGGGAATTAGGACTAGACCCGAGCGTAAGCTATAGTGCTCTTTCAGAGGCAATTCAAGAATTCTTTAACGGAGAAAAAAAGAGAAAAGTCCGTTTGTTTTTGAAAGACGGCGTTCTTGCATGCACAGCAAACGGCTTAACAGCTTCTGTTTCATTTACAGCAAAAAAGCCAGAAAGGATGCTGCATTATTTAACAGCTGAGTTTAGGAAATCAGGAGCGAAGCTTACACCAGAGCAACTAAAGGATCTTACGCTCCAAATAAACGATCTCATAACTAACGCACCGGTGCAAAACAAAAAAGAAAAGAAAGCACAGAAGATTAAGGAAGCCGGCCGATATCGAAACTTGTTCTTTGAAAGCATTTACAACGATGGAGTAGCTAAGTTCTTGGTTTACGACGTAGAAAAAGACAATTTTGAAATTGTCGATAGGTTAGAAACAGAAACCAATGTATTCCTTCCAACACCGAAAGAACAAGTGCCTTACGAACCATACCAATATATTGATGGTGAAATTCCTACAAAAGAAGAGCTTTACAAAGAAATTTACAACATAATTGACGACTATTTGGTTATATCGAATGAGTGGAAACACTTACTCACTTCTTTCATTCTTTTGAGTTATGAGCAACAAAAGATCAGCACAGTGCCGTATTTTGCATTCGTAGGGGACAACGAATCAGGAAAAAGCACCGCGTTGGAAGTTTTAAAGAGGTTAAGCTATCGCCCCCTTTGGGGAACAACAATACCGGCTGCTGATATTTACGGCTATTTAGCAGATGAAGAAGTTTCTGGAGTGATTTTGGAGGACGAAGCTCAACACATGGACAAAGATATCGATAAAGTTAAGATATACAAGAGTGGGTACAAAAAAGGCTCCAAAGTACCGCGAACTCTCTTAACTGACTATGAAAGAAAGATCATTTACTTCAACACGTTTGGTTTGAAAGCAATAGCTGCAGAATCAGCTCCTTCTAATAAAGGACTTAGAGAAAGATTTCTGATATGCGAAATGGTGAATGCAACGCCGCGTAAAACATTTACGCATATAACTCCAGAGGAAGAAAAGAGGTTTAGAGATTTAAGAAACAAGTTACTAAAATATAAACTAAAACATGCGTTAGAACCGTTGCAGGATTTCAATGTCGAATTTCTTTCAGGTAGACTTGAGGAACTTTTACTTCCATTGTTGAGAGCGACTTATGGATTGTCTGCTTATAATTCTATTCTAGAGTTTTGCAGAGAGTTAACCGCAAAGAAGGAAAAAGAAGGTAAAGAGACGCTTGAAGGTACATTGGTATATATCATTGCGAGCATTATGGTTGAAGAAAAGAGTGAGAAGATACCATTTGAAACGATATGGATTAGATTGCAAAACGAACTTGAAGCCACCGTCGAAGAGCGAAAGCCAAATTCATTTGATTCGCCAGAGTTCGGCACAATCACTAAACAGTTTCTTGGCAGAAGGATCAGTGACGTCTTTGGCGCTGCAAAAACATTAGTTGGCAAAGAAAGAGTTCGTGGCTATGCTTTCAATCCAAGAACAGTTGCGGCACTTTGCTCTAAGTACCGTTTCACAGATCTAAAAGAAGAGTTGGTTAAAACTTTTAACATAGAAGTTGAAAGTCAGAAGCTTCCGATAAAAAGAGACGATGAGACGAAAGAGACGATATTTGGAGAGCCGAATAAAGAAAATTCAACTATTTCTCCAGAGGCCAAAATCAAAAATGCGGAGAAAACCCCAGAAATAAGCGAAATTTCAAAAACGCAAGAAGAGAAAAATAGCGAAAAATTACTTGCTCCATCTTCAGAAATCGTCTCAATCGTCTCATCGTCTCACCATTTAGATAATAAAACAGTCGAAAACGAAAATAGTTTAGAAAGCAAACCACAACAACCAGAACCACAAGAAAAACAACCAACGCAAGAAGAAACACAAAAGAAGGAAGAAAACTTACTACATGGTTTGTGTTTTACGCATTACAAGCAACTCCCAAGCGATGAACTTGCGAGGTGCAAATACCAAGATAGAAAAGGCTTCTGCACAGAGTGCAACCATGAAGTTTTGGGCATTTATACTCGAGAAGATAATATAAGTGAACAAGAAAACGAACCAAAAGAAATCGAACAACAAAGTGAACAGCAAAACGAAACTTCAGGAGAAGGCTACATCGTTAAGTTATGCAGCGATTGCCGCTTAATATATAGTGACAACATAATCGACGTTTCAGCAGAACAATTTTACGATTTTTGCGATAATTGTGGAAAGTACGCGCTTGTGCGGGAGGTAAAGCTTAAGGGGGTGCTTTAAAAAATGGTCCACAAGTACATTTTTGAAAAAACAGGCGACGGATGGTTATTAACGCATGCACACAACGAAAAGCAGGAGCAGATATTAATCCGCGATGAACCGCTCGCGTTCTTGCGGTCGACAAAAGATATTCAAAATGGAATTATGGTGCAAAGAACAGTGTCAGAAAACTATGTGCACGTTGAATTTTTGGAAGTAGAAGTCGTTAGCCGCGAACCGTTACATAAAGATTTGCAGGCCGAAAAACAGGCGCAGAAACTTATCTTAAAAGGAAGTCTTGCTGAAGTTTTGCAGTTCAAGCCAAGCTATGTGGAGAGGCTTGAAGATGATAAGTGGTTCGTTGTTCTGCCGGTACAAGAAGGATTAAAGGCGCCAAAAGGTTATCCGAAACCAAAACCAAGACAAGTCTGTGCTAGATGCTTTAATGATCTTCCAAACGGCGAAAAAGAGCGCTACACTGCGAGCGACAAAAAAGGATCTTGTGATGTATGCGGTTTGCACGATGTCGGTCTTTTTGTTCTTAAGGAGGTGGAAAAGTAAAAATGCAAGTTCTAATTAAACGCGAAACCGAAAAACCAAAACTTAAACAGTCCACGCTTTCAAGCTTCTTAAAGAGAGAAGCTAAAGAAAAGAAGCTGCATCATATAGCTCCGTTAGTTTACACTCGCATAATTTGTGAGCGTTGTCTAAAAGAGAAGCGAGACTTTAATTTCCAGAGCTATGCATTAAAAATAGAGCCATTCAACAACCACGGCTTTTGCGAAATCTGCGGTCGTGAAAGCGATAAGTTGTTTTTGGTAACAATGAGAAGCAACGTAAGAAGCGGCCAACCAAAGTACTTTAAAAACAACGGCTTCAAAACATGTGGCCAATGCAAATTCTATGATCCAATTTTGAAGAGGTGTCGCATTTATACTAAGTTAAGGTTTCTTTCTCCATTGTCAACTTTGGCTCGTTCTTGTTATTACTTTCAAGAGGTGTGAAAAATGGAAACTAAACAAGCTCAAAAACCAAAGTTTTTGAAAACAATAAAAGAACGAGTTGAAGAAAAGCTAGACTATCTAGAAGCTCTTTTAGGAACACCGGCTTGGCCACGCAATATTATGACCAAAGCCACGAAAGGGCAAATTCTAATTTCTTCTTCCAAGTCTTTTCTTAGAAAGTTAGAAGAAGCAGACTTTGAAGATTGTTACGTGGCTACTCATTCAGAGTTTGACAAACTAAACATCATTCTCGAGACAATTTTCTTAGACTTTGATAGCAAAGAAAATATAGCGAACGCAATTTCAGACGCTTTAAGCGTTGCTTCAAAAGTTGAGAAAGACTATGGAGTAGTACCGCACGTTCAGTTTAGCGGTAGTAAAGGAGCGCATGTAATAATTCCGGTAGAGCCAATAACTTTCGAAACACCACAAGAAGAGAAAAGTTTCTTGTCATATTTTCAATCTGAATTTGAAACGAGCAACTTAGACAAACAAATTCTTGGAGACTTTTCTAGATTAATGCGCGTACCGTTTACAATTAATACAAAAGCAAAAGATATGCCGTGGAAAGGTTATGTAAAGATACTTCAAGAATGGAATGGAAAACGCGCCAACTTAGAGAAAGATTTGCAAACGTGGAAAGTTAAGCGAGCAATTGAAGAAAGCAATGCGGCACAAAAACCAATTGTAATTTCGCCAAAGGGTCATATCAGAAAGCCGGTTCTTGAATTAGTGGAAAGAGCAGAAAAAGGAATACACTTAACGAATAACCAAAGAGTTGCAATTGCTTTAGAGTATATTGCAAACGGCTATGACGATAAAGAAATCGCTAAAATCTTTGAAAAACAAGAAGATTATGGCACGGGAGAAAAAACTTTGTACCATATCCGCAAGTTACGAGAGGGTTTTGAAAGCGGCGGTTACAAGCCGTACACGACTGCTAATCTTCTCAAGATTCTAGAAGAGGTGGACGATTAAAATGGAAAACGAGAAAGCCGCAGAAGAGAGAATCAAAGAGCTTTACGCAAGCGCTGTAACGGACGTTGAAATTATCTTCTTCGCACCGCCGGTTATATTTTTGTTTGGAGACTTTCCAGACTTAGAGAAAGAAGCAAAGCTCGAGTTAGTCGGCGGCCACGCTTTCATAATTCTTAACGCAGAAAAAGAGATCGTAACAATTCCATTATGTCCGAGACACATTAATTTTGCGGTTCTCTATTTTGGTCTTGCAACTAGAATGTTTTTGATAATGACAAGCTCAGGTGGCTGCACATTAACATTAAAACGAAAAGAAGCCAAAAGACTCGAGCAGTTTTTAGATGAAACCAACGAAAAGTTCGAGCAAGAAGACTTACCATACTCAGACAATTGCTTTTATTGCAGGCAAGAACATAATCTTCTTACTCAGTTTTTTGTCCGAGGCGCTAAGAAATGACCGATTTTATAGGTATATATAAAGAAGATAAACTTATTAAGGACGGCGACTTATCTATTAACGGAATGTCATTAGTTAAAGTTTCATTCTCGGACAACAAAAAGACAAGATGGCTTGCACTTTGGGTTTTTGACAACGGCGAGCATATAAGCAACTTTGCTGGCTGCTTGAAAAACGTCTTCTTTTCTTTTGGAAGGCGAGACGCCACGTTTATTATAGACGAGGAGCCATTTCTTTCGTTGGTGCTTTATCCACGAGCGTTCGCCAGACGTGTTGTTTCTTACGCCGCACTTTACACAGGCTTAGTTTTTGATAAGCCAATAACAAGAGCCATGCAGTACGCGAAAGAATACGCCGATGTGAAAACAGACCAAGAGCGGGAAGCTTTCTTCAAGAAGCTCATTAATGACTTTCTCGATTACTTACTTAAAAGAGAGAACGTTCTTGCTACTTGTACGAAAGTTGAAAGTTATGGAAGGTACTTATGGCTTGTTCTATATGTGCAAACAGGAACGAGTGTTGTTAAAAACGTTGTCTTATTTGAATCAACAGGTTTGCTTCACGACGTACCGGATATAATTGAAGAAGTTGCAAGAAAGGTACTTTGCACTAAGTACGTACAGCTTAGCGATTTTAATGTTAAAGTTAGAAAACACATGGAGAACTTTCTAGAAATTGCGGTTCCAAAAGCTATTCCTAAGAAGGTGGTGGTAAAGTGAGTAGCACGTCTAAAGTTTTTGAGAAAGATAAAACAGTGGTATCGAGCTTAATCTTAGCTAATCTAAAGAAAGCAGTTGAAGCAACTAACGCACTTGATAAAGCACATTATGCAACTCAGGCTTTCTTTCTTCTCAACGAGGAGCAGCAGAAATTCTTAGGCAAAGAAACCGCAGAAACTTTGTACTTTTGCTCTAGCGCTATTAGAAATGTGAAAGTTTGGAAATATAACTTTCTAGAACGACGCAAAGAAGAAAACGAGTATAAAACAACTTATCTGCGCCCATTACCAGCTATACCAGGACCAACGCAGTATCTTGCGATGCTTCTTGTTAGCTTTTACAAGATCGAGTGGCCATTTAAAGAAACGAAAGAGAATTATGAACGATACATAAAACCATGGAATAGCGAAATACCGGAAAGCGTAACTGCACAAGGAACTGAAGAACATGAGCTATTCTTTAGTGCTACAAAAGGTTTAACCAGAAGCGGCTTCCATGAATTAAAGAGCGCGTTTTCTAACTATGCATTTGTTTCAAGTTTAAATCTCGTGAACAAGATTGCTTCATTACTTGGCGAAGAATTGTTGCCGCTTTTTAGCGAAGGAGGTAAAGAAGAATGAGCGCTTCTAAGATATTCGAGAAGGACAAAACAGTTGTTTCAAGTTTAGTTCTTTCTAACATAAAGAAAGCAATTGAGTCTAACAATGCTTTGGACAAGGCTTATTACGTTAGCCAGGCGTTTTTCTTACTAAATGAAGACCAACAAAAATTTATTGGACGAGAGTTAGCCGAGACGTTATATTATTGCTCAAGCGCAATCCGAAGCGCAAAGACTTGGAGATACAACTTTGCGCAAA
>Ga0078972_1016021_pt1 | contig 11247 bp, 8 predicted proteins | sample YelNatPaOPGAMG01_FD_67568 | JGI IMG/M metagenome (GOLD analysis project Ga0078972, IMG submission 67568) | Hot spring thermophilic microbial communities from Obsidian Pool, Yellowstone National Park, USA - OP-RAMG-01 (SPADES assembly) (version 2) | ecosystem: Environmental > Aquatic > Thermal...
CAAACATTTCCATCATCTGATGTTTGTGTATAAAATTCTATTGGATGTGTTGATAAATCTGGTAAATTTTGCACCCATCTTATTATTCCCTGCCCAACTGGTTCACTGCCTAAATCTATTGCCCCGCTATTTATTTCCGCCCGCCGTGTTACTGGTCCGTAGTAGTAAAAGTAATCTATATCTACATATTGATTTGCTTCAGTATCTGAACGCGACAAACCAAAATACATATTATCAAAAAACAAATTGTTAAAAGTCCACGCGACGGTCCAAGCAGTATAAGTGTTTGGTCTATATGAAAGTGTTATTGTATTATATGGATAATTATATAGATTCTCAATTTTTATATAAAATGGATAAGGATAATAATATTCCATTCGTTTATAAACATAGCAATCTCCTCTGACATGTAAATCATAACTATTTCTATTTGAGCCATCTCCGATTCCAAGCATAGATTTATAATCTTCTCCTCGCACATAAAATTCAAATAATCCCCATTCATGAGAATATAATGATGAATTTTTTATGCAAACTTCTACTATAAAATTTTTTGTTTTATCAACATATTGTTCTAATTTTAATGTAGTATAAGTGCCACACCATGATGATGTTCCTGCATCTGATATCAATCTCACACATCCCGGATTTGCTGTAAGATCATATCTATTCCCAGATATCCCTTCATCCCGCCATATCCATCTCGCATTTAATGTTGGTCCATTAAAATCATCACTTATAACATTCAATATTCTTAAACTCCCTGAATTTGTTATTACATCGCAATCCAATTTATCGCATCTTTCCCAGTCCTCTTTTGTATCCCATACCCATATCCCATTTGCCATAACATTTATTGCAAAAATAAAAAACAAAATGGATTTAATAACTATTTTCATTTTTTCACCCCTCTATAATTTTTCTACCAAATTTTTTTATAAATTTTTAAGAATTTTTTATTAACTAACCACAAAGAACCATTAATATTATTCGTTAAAATTCTTATTAAAATTGTGTAAACTTTTATAATATTTTTAAAAATCTGTCAATTATTTTTTCACACAAAAAACTGTTTGCGTAATTAATTATTTATAATATTTAAAAACATATACATCGTTTTTATGAAAAAGTTCTTTTTTAACATATTTACTTTTTAATAAAAATAAATCAATTTCTTTAAATACAATATTCTCATGTTCTATCTCCTCTTTCCGCATATTTTTATGCCCATTTTTATCAAATAAAATGTAAATTTCATTATAATATTTTTTATTAGTTAGTAATGGCATTAAAATACCATTTCGACTATGTTCCATAGTTGCTATATATTTTCTATTATAAATATTTGCCACAACCGCATTTGAAGCAATTACCGGTGTATTTTCATTTAAGGGAAGTAATTTTATTGCTTCGTCAATTGTCAATTTTCTTTCTTTGTTACTTTTTATGGAAATATCCATATGTTTATAAAAATTTAACAAAGGAAAAATTAAAATAAATATAAAAATATACAAAGCAATCTTTTTTAAATTTTTTATCTTTATGAATACTAATAAAAAAATTAGTATTAGAAAAATATTATAAAAAACGTATTTTTCATGTGGAATATAAAAATTTTTTATAAAATAAATAGAAAGTAAAACAGACGAAAATATGGCAATAATTAAATAATATTTAATATCTTTTTTTGACTTAATTTTTTCAATGGCAAAAATAACAAGCGGAAATAATCCAATAATTGCAGAATTAGTATATTGCCATTCAAAATAAATATCACGATAATATAGCATATGAATTATAGCAGGTGGAATAGCCAAAAATAAAAACCCTAATAAATCAAAAACAGGAATAAAAAATACACTTCCTAAATATGTAAATAAAAATTGGCCAAAATTATGTTTGATTTTAAAATTCATATTTAAAAAATTTTCTAAAATCGTATTTGAGAATCCTTTGTTATAGACATAATAACTCGGCATAAAAAAACCAACAATGAAAACAAAATACAATAACGAAATAATTGCAAGATAAATATATTTTTTATCTTTTAAATAAAAATACAAATAAATTGATGAAAAAAATAGATATAATGGAAATACTTCTTTTAAAGAAAGAACCAATACGAAAAAAATTATTGTTAAAATAAAATTTCTTTTTAAAGCAAAATAAAAAAATAAAAAATAAAATAATGGTAAATACATATCAGGCCCAAACATTCCATTATTTAACCTCATAAAAAAAGGCGAAAAGAAATAAATCAAAACCACTAAAAAACTTAATTTTTCATCTTTTAAAATTTCAAGTGAAATTAAATATAAAACAATTAATGAAAAAATTATAGCAATTGCACTTAACAAAAAAATGAATTCCGGCATTTTAATAATATTATAAACAAATGCTAAAATTTGTAAAAAAGGATCAAAATGAATTGCCCATCTATGTTGTTCTATGCCAATTGCATCATGCCATGTTATTGGTGTATGAAATTTACTATATAACCATAAAAGATTTAAAAAAATACCAATATCATATCTACCTAAAAGATAATTTTTATAAATCAAAATATTTTTAATGGTTAAAATTACCGCATAAATGCTGCAAAGTATTAAAATTAATTTTATAACTTCTTTTTTACTAAAAAATTCATCATCCAAATCCATATTAAATAATCCTGTAAAATAAAAAAAATAAAAAATATTAACTCCCATAATTAAACTTCTTATTGAATATTTTGTATAAATTGAATAACTACCAAGAAATAAAATTAAAAGTGATATGATATTTAAGATCACTAAAAAAGAAATATCTTTTTTAAGATTTTTTATATTGCTAAATTTAAAGAATAAACCCAATAAATAAAATGGTATAAAAAAAACTAAGTAAATTTTTAGCCAACTTATTTGGAATGGTAATTTTAATAATTCATTTGGATTGTCATATATATATCTACTTTGTGTACTGCAATACAAAGCAAATAAAAAAGAAAAAAATAAATTAATTAATAAATCTCTTTTATTAAAATTTATAATTTTATTTAAATCTATTCTCATTTTTTTATAAATAATAAAATTATTAATTTTTTCATCTTCTATACACCACAACTTTTTTAACAATTTTATCTTCCTTTCCATCTTTCCTTTCCACCACTATCTTAACAAAATATACTCCATTTGCCAAGCCATTTAGTTCTTCTTCTATCTCATTCTCCCCTGCTTTAACACCCCCTTCTATCTCCTTAAATGTCCTACCTCCACTATCCTTTATCATTATCCTTACTCGCTCTGCCTCTCCTGTTAATTCATACCTTATCTTAAATCTCCCCTTCGTCGGATTTGGATATATTTTTACTCCCCCTCTCGCCAATATCTCCCCTTTATAATTTATCTTTATACAATATCTCATCTCCTCACTCTTATTCCCTGCTCTATCTATTGCCCTTACCTTAAAATACCATACCCCATTATCTATACCGCTTATCCTTATCTTGTTCCCTTCCTCTTCTATTGTTTCATCAACCTCCTCTTTTTCATCTCTTGTCAACTTATATGATATCCCCCCTATCCCTGACACGTTTGTCGTATTTTTCTTATCATCCTCTAATATCAACTCTATCTCAAAATTATTATTCTCTGTCTCCTCACATTGTTTATGTGAACAACTTTTTACTTCTGGCACTTTTGGATTTGTCACATCCACATTAAATTCATATTCGCTTTTCCCACTGCATAATGAATTATTCCGGTAATCTGCCTGAGCTATCACACTTATTTTATGTTGCCCTTCTGCCATGTTTGTTATACTCACATAACTCGCATTTGTATACATACTTCTCGTATTTACTTCTTCATCTATGCTGTAATAATATCCTGCAACTGTTACTCCATTGCTATCTGCTCCTGTAAAATAAAATTTCGCATTTGTCGTATTTGCCCACTCTCCTTCTTTTACTGTTCCTGTTATCACTGGCGCATTTGGTGCTGCAAGCGGATATTCTATTTCCAATCTATGCAATTCAGGACTCCACCTCTCATCATTCGTCTTTAATATACCTTTAAACCTTATATACCTCCTATTCGTTGATAAAATATTACTTCCATTATTATTTGTATACGGTCCTTTCCATTCCTCGCTCCAAACATTTCCATCATCTGATGTTTGTGTATAAAATTCTATTGGATGTGTTGATAAATCTGGTAAATTTTGCACCCATCTTATTATTCCCTGCCCAACTGGTTCACTGCCTAAATCTATTGTCCCACTATTTATTTCCGCCCGCCGTGTTACTGGCCCGTAGTAGTAAAAGTAATCAAAGTCAGCCCACTGATTCGGTTCTGTATCACCCCTTGCCATTCCAATAAACATTTTTTTGAAACTTTTATTTTCAAATCTATATGCTTGTGTCCATGCTGTTGTTGTATTATATCTATAATAAAAGGTTAAATTATTATATGGTTCATTATATTCATTTTTTATTTTAAAATAAACTGGATAAGTTAATGAATAATATGACCAATAAATATAGTCATAACATATATCTCTACAATAAAAACAAAATCCCTGCGGGACTTCATATTGTCTACTACCGTATCCAATTCTATATGTGTTTGTTTTATCTTCATCAGAAATAAAAAATATTATTCCACCCCAGGGATGATGATATAAAGAAGAATTTTTTAAACATGTCTCTATTTCGAAATTATTTTTTTTATTAATTAATTGATATATTAACGATTCTTGGGGTTCTTGATTTTTATTAATACACCACCAGCCATATTCAGAAGGATAACTTATCAATCTTATACAACCTGCTACTTGAAAATTAAACGTATTTCCTGGCACATCAACAAAACCAAAATTCCAAAAACTATTCAATTGTTGCAAATTAAAATCATCACTAAAAGTATTTAGTATTTTTACACTTCCTTTTTGTGAATCGGTATTGCAATCAAATAGGGTAAGTTTTTCCCAATCCTCTTTTGTATCCCATAACCATATCCCATTTGCCATAACATTTATTGCAAAAATAAAAAACAAAATGGATTTAATAACTATTTTCATTTTTTCACCCCTCTATAATTTTTTAAATTAAAAAAGGGGTTGGTTTATTCCAACCCCTTTTTTTGTTTTTACGGTCTATATTTTTAAGCCCGTAAAAACCCCTCTATAGCCCTGCAAATAAAAATTCTTATAAAATACATAAAGAACTTTTTTATTTTGATTTTATATTTTAGGTAAGCCCCTAAAGAATTTTTCAGTTAATCATTATACCTAAAATATGATAAATTTTTATAATATTTTTTTTCATTTGTCAACTATTTTTTTTAAAAAATTTTTCATATATTTTTTCCATTCCATCTGCAATTTTTTCCCAGGATAAGATATTTTCCGCAACCCATCTCGCATTTTCCCCTAATTTTTCAGCCAAACTTTCATTTCTAAAAATTTTTATTATACACTCCCCTATAGATTCAGCATTGTAGTCCGCCAATAAACCACATTCGTATTTTTCTATTAATTCTTTAATATCACCCACAGGATTTGCCACAACAGGTCTTCCACCAGCCATATAATCTCCAATTTTAGTAGGAAATCGCCCGTGATTTGCCGGATTATCAGAAAGTGGCATTAAATATAAATCAGCAATCAATGCATATTGAACAACTTTAAAATATTCAACACTCCCTGTAATTATTATATCATCTTTAAATTTATGAGCTCTTATTTTATTTTCAAATTTCTTTTCAAGTGGCCCTACAATAATAAATAAACTTTCCTTTATTTGATTTTTAACATACTCAAATGCATCCAATAAAACCGCAAGATCTAATTGTCCCCTTCCAATAAACATCATAATTTTTTTATTATTATCTATTTTAAATTTTCTTTTTATCTTTTCTTTTTCTTCTTTGGATGTAGGTTTTATTTTATCTATAACACATCCTGTCGGTATATAAAAAATTTTTTCATTATCTATTCCCAACTGTAATGCTCTTTTTTCTAAAGCTCGCGATATCACTGTTACCCCATCTACTTTCTTTCTTATATCTTCTTCCAAAAATTCTTCAATTATTGTCTCTGGCTTTATTCTGCCCATTGAATTAATTCCACCTTTCCCCCACCAGTCAGCCCAGTCAGAAAATAAAATTGTTTTTTTATGAAGCCACTTCCCAAATAAAGACGGCAAATAAACATTGGGTTTGTGGTCAAATCCGTGAATAATGTCGAATTTTTCTTTTCGCAAAAAATTCAATCTAAAAAAAATATCATTAGGTCCCCAGCCCCCGCCATCAATTGTTAAAAATTTAGGTGTTGCAATTATTTTTACTCCATCTTTAATTTCCATTTCTGATTTAAAATTATTTTTATTTGAAACCGTAAGTAAAGTTAAATTATGCCCTCGTTTCGCAAGTTCCCTTGCTAAATTAAAAGCTCTGAAATAGGTCCCTTCACCTTTCAAATTATGATTTAAATAAAGTATTTTCATAATATTTTATAAAACACCTCTTTGTAAATATTATCATAACTCAAATCTTTTGTAAATTCCTGTGCATTTTTCAGGCACAGTTTATAAAACTCATCATCCTGCAACAATTTTAAACAGGCATTTACTAACTCTTCCTTATTATATTTACATACAATTCCCATTGGCTTTTGTCCAATTTCTTTTGCAATCCAGGGGACATCGGTTATAACAACTGGCAAGCCGCAGGCGAGATATTCTTTTGGTTTTGTCGGGTCCGCATAATATGTATAACTATTCTTATCATCCAGATATGGAGCAACCCCAAATCTATGATGCGGAATAAATTTAAATAAAGTATTATGGTCCATAGCGCCTAAAAATTTAATATTTTTTTCAAGTCCAGCCATTTTTGCCATTTCTTTTAATTTATTTTCATAAGGACCTGTTCCTATGATAAGCAATTCTGCTTTGCTTTCTTTTTTTATAATTTCAGCCATTGCTTCTATCATAAGCTGACAGCCCTTTGTTTCATCCAAATAACTCATAAAAATCATTGATTTACTATTTAACTTTTCTTCCAAAGTAAATTTATCAATTTTTTCAAGTTCTACACCAACTGGCACAGTAAAAATTTTTCTACCATCAATTTTAAATTTTTCTAATTTTGCATTTTTTACCCTCTCTGATATGGCAAATATGTAATCGCTTTTCTTACATGCAATTTTATCAGCAAGTTCATATAAAAAATTAAAAAATGGATTTTTAAATCTTCTCGGGGTGTGGTCAATTATGTAATAAATTACAATATCAACTTTTTTAAAAATTTTCATAATAATCCCTGTTATCGCATTAAGGTTATCCACTCCGATAAAAATATCCACCTGCCCTTTTTGTTTTGCAATAAACAGCAAATTAAAAAATAAATCATTTAACCATTGCCAGAATTGATTTTTATTTCTTTTATGCCCTTTTTGTATTTTAAATTTTTCACCATTAATAAACTCTTCAACAACGGTTCCTTCTAAATTTGTAAAAGAAAATGGATGTCCAATAAAAATAAATTTATCTGTTTTTTTCAATAAAAAATTTTTTAATGCCTGAACAGGTCCGTAAACTTCTGATATATGCCCTGCCTCTACAATTTTTTTATTTTTTATTTCCATTTTTAAATCCTAAATTTCAAGTTTTTCCAATCTTTTTATACCAATAAAAAGAGAAGAAAAAAATAAAAAAAATGCAACTAAAGATATTAAAATAAAATTTGGCAAATAATTTATAATATGAAACTCTTTTACCTTTACTAACCGGGTAAAATAGTAGTCCTTAACAATCCCTGCTTCTGCCACAAGTAATAAACCGACAAACAAAAATGTTATCAGCATATAAAACAATCCCGGCAACCCTGTTATTAAATCCTCAGGATTTTTTATTTTAAAATCTGCAAAATAAGCTCCAAGTCCAATTCCAGTCCCGACAATTACAAAATTTATTAAAAATGTTGAAAAAATTGTAATTATATTTATAAATAAACTCGTTTTTAACATTCCAAGGGATATAATTGCAACAAATATCCCCAGACCAACTAAAAATGAACCATAAATTATTATTTTATACAATATATAATTTTTTATTGTATCAGGGATAATTTTATAAATCCAAAAACCTCTTCCTTCTATGCTTATCACTGGAAGTATTAACCTCGCCCCTACTGCTGACATAACAAGTCCTATAAAACCGATATTTAAAAAATAAATAAATTCTCTTAAATTATATAAATCTACCGGTAATTTAAATATATTAAATAGGTAAATAAAAATTATGCCAAATAAAAAAACAATCTGTATCCACTGGGTTGTGTCTCTGACAAAATATTTGATATCTTTTTTTAATTGCGCCATAAAAATTGATGTCTTTTTTAATTCATAACTTTTAATAAAAATTTTTCTTTTGTTATAAACCCCCTTTTTTGCAAAGCCATCAAAATACCAAAATTTTGCTATTAAAATAATTATTGCAAAAAAAATAATTGATATGGATAAAAATAAAATAAAAGGAGAAATTCCTGCCAGAATCCCACTGTATGATATATTATTTATAATTTTCATAATATGTGAATGCGGGAAAAATATGCTATCGGGTGTTTTTAAATATCTTACAAATTCCATAATTTCATTAGCACTGGCACCTGTTATTTTTTCTGGCTGCAACATTCTGAAATAAATAATAAAAAAAACTAAAAAAATTCCATAAATTGCAACCACAACATTTCTTACCCCTTCTCCTGGAAAATACTTTATGAGTACAATTGTTAAAAATAAACCCACTGATACGCAAATAATAAAAAATGGTATATGTGAAAGGACTATAAAAATGTATTGAAAAAAATCAATTTTAATAACTCTGGAATAAGCAATAAATATGGGTATAATTAACATAAAAATCATCCAGCAGGCATCTATGATAACTTTAATATATTTTATAAAAAATATGGATTCAATTTTTATTGGACAGGAAAATAAAAAATCCATTTCCTTACTAAAATAAAGAACAGGTATTGCCGCAACAATGGATGAAAGAATAATCATAACAGTAAAAGTCATATAAAATGTATATAACAGTTTTTTTAAAAGTAAAGGACCTATTATCTGGGCTGTATAAAAATGTTTAAAAATAAAAAAGAAAAGATAATAAACCAGAGGAAAAAAAATCACAGAAAAAAATAAAAATAATAAAAATTTAATTACCTTTTCTTTATTTATTTGCGACAAATTATTTTTTAACTGTTTAAAATATAAATCTGACAGTAAAATTATTTCTTTCATTTTTCTTCTGTTAATTTAAAAAATACCTGTTCTAATTTTTCGCTTTTATTTTTTTCTTTTATAAATTTTAAATTTCCTGTTTCAATTAACTTGCCTTTATCTATAATTCCAACTGTTGTGCATACATCTTCTGCTATTTCAATTGAATGGGTTGACATAAAAACAGTTACGCCTTCTTTAGAAAGATTTAAAAATTCTTCTTTTAATGTTCTTATTGATTTTGGGTCAAGACCAACCATTGGTTCATCAAGAATAAAAACTTCCGGTGAATGAATTAATGAACCAACGATTAAAAGTTTTTGACTCATTCCATGCGAATAACTTTCAATAAAATCATTAAGATAAGAACCCATTTCAAATAAATCAACATATTTTTCCAATAACTTTCTGAATTTTTCTTTTTCAACATCATAAAGATTTGCTATAAACTCAAGGTATTCTATCCCTTTTAATTTTTCAAAAATAAATGGCTTATCAGGTATATAGGCAAATTTTTTTTTATAATTTACAGGGTCCTTTTTTATATCAATGCCATCAATAAGTATATCCCCCTCTGTCATTGAAATTAAACCACACATCATTTTTATGGTTGTTGTCTTACCTGCACCATTTGGTCCTAAAAAACCAAAAATTTCTCCTTTTTCAATTTTTAAATTTAAATTATCAACCGCCAACGTATTTCCAAATTTCTTTGTTAAATTGATAAGTTGTATCATTTTAAATCTTCTTCTATTTCTTTTTCCAGTTCTCCTGATATATAAAATTTATTTCTAAAATGTTTAATTATTGGTGGTATGAAAAAAGAAAAAATAAACAGAGCAATAGGTAAAATTATATCAGGTCTTAAAAGGTCCAAAGGACTTTTATAAGTTATAATAAGTTGTTTTACTGCCGCTGCCAGAAAAGTAATTACAAGTATACCAGGTGCAACCCCAAACAAAGTTCCTAAAAAAAATGATTTAAAATCAATTTTTGAAATTCCAGCAGCAAAACTCAAATAAGTAAATGGAACAAACATAAGTCGCATATATAAAATTACTGAAAATCCATGCTCAGCAATTTTATCATCAAATTTTTTAAAATGTCTGTGCTGTAGTATTTTAGCAACTATATCCCTTAAAAGATATCTTGCCGTAAAAAATGATAAAACACCACCTATTATTGCACTTATAAAATTTATTAATAACCCAAGCCAGTTTCCAAAAATTACACCGCCAATTGACGTAAAAACACTTGCCGGAACAAACAACATTATACTTAGAGCATAACATCCCATAAAAACAAAAACCCCCCATATTCCAATCTTTTGTGTGTAATACTGAAATTTTTCCTGTAATAAACTCCTCCCCTCATCTGTAAAAAAATATTTAGAAAATGGGGAAAATTCTAAAATATAAATAACAATTCCTAAAAAAATAAAAAATAAAAATAATTTTATTAAATTTTTCATTTTTTTATAATTTTTTAAAATCAGTTTTTGCTGCCCCGCATTCAGGACAGACCCATGTATCCGGAATTTGTTCAAATGGCGTCCCAGGTGCAACACCATTAGCCGGATCACCCTTTGCAGGGTCATAAACATAACCACAAACTGTGCATTCCCATTTTTCCATAATTATTCTCCTTTCTTTAAAAAGTTTTAGGTATTTTACTAAATAATCAGTATAAAAACAAATAAAAAAAATACATTTGAGTATCCCCTCAGTGATAACAGGTTTTTATAAAATATAAAGTAAATTTTTTGGCTTTACTTTTTTTACCTGCATAAAATCTCCCCCTGCCCCTCTTTTAAAAAGAGGGGAATTAAAAAAATTTTTTCGTTTTTATTTCTCCCTTTTCAAGAGCTTGTGCAAAAAATAGGGTAAAACATAAAAAACGAAAAACTGGCATACAAAAATGATTAAAAAATAAGGGAAAAATAAAAATAGAAAAAATTAAAATATCAAATTTTATGTTTTTTGC
>Ga0078972_1016023_pt1 | contig 11246 bp, 8 predicted proteins | sample YelNatPaOPGAMG01_FD_67568 | JGI IMG/M metagenome (GOLD analysis project Ga0078972, IMG submission 67568) | Hot spring thermophilic microbial communities from Obsidian Pool, Yellowstone National Park, USA - OP-RAMG-01 (SPADES assembly) (version 2) | ecosystem: Environmental > Aquatic > Thermal...
GGGTGAAAATGCAAGGAAACACGTAGCAAGTAATTTCTCTTGGAACAAAGTCGTGAAGAAATACGAAAAAGTCTACAGTGAAATGATGGAAGAGGCGAAGTATTAGCACGCTAAAAGGAGTCTCATTTATAGCTGATAGAATCGTCATTTACTTGTCAATAAGTTAAAAATGTCAAATTCACGCTATAAGAAATCACACGTAGGATAAAATTACTATGGAAGGAAAAAATATTAATTCAAATCCTTTAAAGGAAGAAGAAAAAATCATTGTAGGCATCTTAAATAAGGACTGCGCTCAACAACTTAAGCAATGCTTAGATAGTTTATTGAACCAAGAATTTAAGAATTTTGAAGTTGTCGTAGTAGATGGTGGAAGTAAAGATGACTCGCTCTGTGTTCTTCAGGATTACTCTAAAAAGGATGAACGTGTACATTATTTCATCCAAAAAAGTAAGGGAACAGGAATGGCGAGAAACGAGCTAATCGAGTACGTAAAAGAAAATTTTCCCGAATGCTCAAAAATCGTCTGGGGTGACGCTGAGAATGTTTACGACCCAAAGTACCTTGAAAATATTGTAGCTAAAAGTAAAGGCTTTAGTGTTGTTGGCGGAAAAAATGTTATCGACTCGAAGAATCCATTAGCTCAAGCTTTATGGTGGTATTATAATGGTTTTCCAGAAGGTGTTTCTGGTAACAATGAGTGTGTAGACATGGGGATATATAAGAAACATAAATACGCTAACGTGATAAGGGGTGAAGATTACATTCTTCATCAACAACTGGTTATGGAAGGGCACAAGCTACATAAGTGCTTGGAGGCAGTTTGTTATATTAAAACCGTGGAAACATTTAGCGATTTTATCAGCTGGACAAGGAAAAAAGCACTAGGACTTTTCCAATGGGCCTACAATGAGAAAAAGATCATTTCATTAATTAGACATTACTTAATTTTCAATATACTCATATGGACTTACATTTTACTTTTCTTCATAATAGTCCTGTTCTTCCCGTTTTTATTAGCATTATATTTTGCGTTTCCTATAATGTTATCTTTCTATTTTTGGCAGAAAGGCAAATCCTTTGTTAGAAACATGAGAAAAATAACTTTTTTCTATTTCCTACCGGTTTTACTTATACACTTCTCTGTTGTGTTTTTTGAGATTCTTAAGCTAAATCTGTTTAAAAAATAATACAAGAATATTATGGAAAAAATTCATGTAATAATTTCAACAATAAATGTAGTTAATGCAATAAATAAGTTTAGACCAGCATTTGTTAATCATGAGTGGAAGATTATTATAATCGATGAAGGCGACGGGAATATTAGAAGAAAGAATGAGAAACTTTTATCGAATTTAAATTTTGAGTTTTATGGTCCAAGGGAAAGAAAGGAATGGTTTAAGGAACGTTTTCGCTCATCTTACGAAAAGTATGCCAGTGTGATCCCCGAAAGATGTCATGCTGAAACAAGTTTCGGCTTTTTAGTAGCATATGAGGAGGAGCCTGACTTTATAATAGAGCTAGATGACGATGTGTTTGCTTTCAAGAGCTACAATATTGTAGACGATCATTTTAACAATTTGTCTGATCAGAGAGGTATAACTGTAAGTTCAAAGTGTAAATGGTACAATACTCTGGAAAATCTAGAGCTAAGCTCGAGCACGTCAATATTCCCAAGGGGACATCCTTATGCTCCTGAAACTAGAAAAGAGGACTATGATTGGGTCAATCAAGGAAGCAAATGCGTTCTGAATATGGGTCTGTGGGCTGGCGATCCCGACTTCGACGCCTTGACAATACTTTATAATGGAGGATTGGATGGCAAGTGCAATATAAAAGCCCTGAACTGTAAGAGGAATAAAGTCATAGTTGACAAAGGAACATACTTTGCCATATGTAGTATGAATACATCCTTTGTGCCTAAGATAATACCTGCTTTCTACCAACTTTATATGAACTTTATGGGAATAGATAGATTTGATGATATTTGGTCTGGGATTTTTCTGAAGAAAATAGCGGATCATCTCGGAGACAGAATAAGCTTGGGAGGGCCTCTGGTATACCACGATAAAAGGCCGAGAAATGTATTTAATGATTTAAAGAAAGAGCTTGAAGGGATGATTATAAATGAAATATTATGGAAGATAGTTGATTCGTTAAACTTAGAAGGCATAACTTACTGGGACTCTTATAACTCGTTAATTCAAGGCTTGGAAAAAAACTTATTAAAACTACAGGACAAATTACATCAAAAGTTTTTGTCTGTACAAATTCAAAAAATGTCAATATGGCTTAAAATTATCGACAAAATAGCGTGATGTTAAAATAATGTCATACTTGCCCACACCTTGAGAGAAAATAAAGTATGTATGACCTACTTCTTTGATTTCTATTTTGACTCAGCTCATTCGCTCATTCCTCGTGTAAAAAGTCATTTTTCATTTGTACATACCTATTTCAAGAAGATAAACATCATTACACTTGATGATAGGAATTTTACACAAATCTTTAGAGCTGCAGAAGTAACTCACATACCTTTATTGCCAGTCAGAGTTCCGCATGTTATTAGGGGGTTACTGGGAACCATTCTTGGAATTATAAAACTAACGAGGGTTTCGAAAGCTGAGGGAGAAATTGTTCTATTTTCATCACCTTATGCCCTATATTCCATTATTGTATCACGCCTTTTAAAAATCCCTCTAATTGTTCATTTTAAATACGATCCAACAATGCAACCTTTGACAAACCTTAAACGCAGACTTATAAGAGGTGTTTTAGAACTAATGATAAGGATGGCTCTTAGATCAGCAAAGCTTGTTGTAGTCACAACTCCAAGACTTAAGGAAATGGTGATTAATAGAGGAGTCAGACCTGAAAATGTGATTGTATCGCCTAACTATGTAGATGAAAAACTATTCTCTCCGGATGTAGATGAAAAGCGGGTTAGACAACAACTCTCGATTCCTTCTCATGAAAAAATGATCATTTACATGGGACGACTCAGTTATGAAAAGGGCGTGGATGTATTGGTTAAAGCTTTTTCGATCATTCAAAACGACGTTTATAATGCTAAGCTAGTAATAGTTGGCGATGGACCTGAAAAGGACAAACTTAAGGAGGATTGTCAAAAATTAAATGTACACGAAAAAGTCATATTTATTAAGTCTGTAGCACATAACTTGGTTCCGAATTTCTTAGCTGCAAGTGACATTGTTGTTCTGCCTTCCTACTCTGAAGGACATCCAAAATTCCTTATAGAAGCTATGATCATGGGTAAACCGATCGTGGCTACTAATGTTCCCGGTATAACTGACGTGGTAACTCATTTAAAGGAAGCTGTACTTGTCGAGGCAGGTGATGCAAATGCGCTTGCAAAAGCTATAGAATTGCTCTTAAAAGATGAGGAGCTTGCTCATAATTTGGCTTACAATGCAAGGAAAAAAGCTTTGGAAATGTATTCAAAATCCTCGGTTTTCAAAAGGTTTAAAGAAACCCCACTCCTAATTTTGGGATTCTAGTTTACAAAAATGCTACTCACAACTCAATTAATGGCGAAAATTCTGTTGAAAGAAAGGTTTAGCAATGTTTATTATATATATTATGTTTTATCTTGCAACATCCCATGGTTTAGGATTTTATTTAGGATGTATTTTGTACCTGAGTATTGCATTCTTTAAGATTATTCAGTTAGTTTCCAAAATTGATACTCGTGCTTTGATAAGTTTAGGTGAGCATGCTTATTCTGGATTTATTGTTGTGTTGACAGCTAAATTACTGCGAAGGAAGTCTGTGGTTAGAATTTCCGAACCAACAAGATATATCGTGTAGTCGAGGTACAAGTTCGGACCTTTAAAATAATTTTTCATGAGATGAAATTTCATGAATACTCAAGAAAATATCTGGCAAAGGAAGATTCAAAACCCTGTGCCGATACTGCTAAGCTTGGATAAAAAGAAGTAAATATAGCGGGCATTATTTCGCTCAGAGAATTAAAAATACTGTGAAGTTCATAATGGCGTGTCATGGCTCAGAAAGTAAAGTATCAAAATGCTTAAAGACAATATGAGTATTGCCATAATTACCTCGTTATTTCATCCATATTACGGAGGCGCAGAGAAACAACTAGAGAAATTAGCGGAAGTATTATTGTCGCATGGAGTTGAATGTTACATTATAACGCGAAGATCGAACGGCCTCAAATCCTTTGCAATTCTAAATAATGTGCCAATTTATCGAGTTTTTGCAGCACGTAAAAGTTCTGGTTTGCTATCAACATTAACTTTCATTATGTCTAGTTGCTTATTTTTTATATTCCATCCAAACATAACTAGGCGAGTGCAGATTCTACAAGCTGACAGCGACTCTCCTGGTTTAGTAGCAGTTATCGTTAGGAGTCTTTTCAAAAAGAAGGTTATTATACGTATGCGAGGAAAAAGACAATTAGAAGCCATCAAGAGTTCTTTTTTCATGAAAATAGTTTTTAAAGTCATCTCTAGGTTCTCTGATGCAATTGTAATTCAATATAACCAGGTCAATGATCTTAGGCTCTTAGGAGTTGATGATTCGAAAATTTATATTATTCCAAATGGAGTTGATACTGAGTATTTCAAAAGGTCTGATTTTAAAATTAGAGAGCAATTCCGAGAAAAACTCAATCTTAAAAATCATATTGTTGGTTTATATGTTGGGAGAATTGACCCAATCAAAGGATTAGATCTTTTATTGGAAGCACTTCCTAGTGTGGTCAAGTTATACCCGCAATTTAAGTTAATTATAGTTGGCTCAGGACCTTATAAGGATAACCTTGAAACTTTAGCTAAAATTCTTCAAATAGACGAGCATGTCATATTTGTAGGAGGCACCAGTGATGTAAAAAAGTATTATAATATCGCTGATATTTTTATATTACCCTCAAAAAGCGAGGGAATTTCGAATGCTCTTCTTGAAGCTATGTCAATGGAGCTGGCTGTAATCGCTACGGCTGTAGGAGGCATACCAGAAGTGATCAAAGATTTGGATAACGGATGCCTCACTTATCCCTCTTCTAGCGCTATCGTTGAAAAACTAGAATTACTTCTCGCAAACAAAAATCTTCGCGATAGGCTAGGCAATGCTGCTAGAAAAAGCATCATAGCCAACTTTTCAATAGAAAAAGTTGCAAAAAAATATATAGAACTATATATACAAACGTTATATAAGAAGAAATGAAGAAGCACACGCAATATAGTCAAATTAATAGTCTAATCGATAATTATCTTATTATCGTAACAGCGAAAGGAATATTACCTGCTTTTTTAAAGGCAAATTTGAGATCCTATTTAGACTACCTGTTTCAAAATGTTTCTTTTATCGGAAAATCAATGCTAGACATTAGCGGCGGTTCTGGTTTGTTCAGTTTTTATGGTGCAATTATGGGGGCTAAAGAAGTTATTTGTCTAGAACCCGAGGCAGAAGGTAGCATAAAGGGTATCAGAGACAAATTTAAACATATTCAGTCAACCTTATCACTGAACAACGTCAAGTTCCAACCTATTCGATTCCAAGATTTCGATGCTGGTGACAAAACCTTTGACATCATTTTATTGCATAATTCAATTAACCATTTAGACGAAGAAGCATGTATGAAACTTCAATATGATAGTGGTGCAAGACAAAAATACAGACTTATATTTCAAAAGTTAAGTAAACTGGCTGCACCGGGAGCAAAATTGATTATTGCTGATTGTTCCAAATACAATTTCTTTGCCTCGTTAGGGATTAGGAACCCTTTTGCACCTACAATTGAGTGGCATAAGCATCAACCGCCAGAATTTTGGAGTAAATGTCTGTCTGCTTATGATTTTATAAACCCGAAGATTCGCTGGACATCATTTGGCATTTTAGGGAGAATAGGTAAACTTTTATTTGGTAATCGCTTTGCATCTTATTTCTTAACAAGTCATTTTATCTTGACTATGAGCAAACGAAGAAATCTAATTCCGGAGTAGGTATTTATGGTTAATAATTCTATCTTAACCATTAAAAATTTACCTGAAAAATTTGGTATTTTAGTGTTATGTAGTGGAATTTATCCAGAAAAGATTGGAGGTTCAGAGATTCATATATTTTATACGTGTAGTAAACTTGCGGAGAAAGGGTATCGTATTTTTGTAATAGGTCCAACATCTACGTTTTCAAAAATAGCATTAAATGAAAAAATCTCCTTTGTAAAGATTTCTTTAAAACTTTGGCCAACTCCTTTATGCACTCTGTCTTATATTATTAAAAGTTTCATAGTAAGTTTCAAGTTTAGAAAGCACTTTGATCTATTACATGCTCATACAGCTGATTATCCAATGATAACTGCCTTTCTTTTTTCATTCTTTTATCATAAACCCTACATAGTTACATGTCATGGGTCTGATATAAGGATATTCGGGTCAAAATTTTTGCACAAAATATTTCAATACCCTTTCTTACATAATGCGAAAAAAATAATTGCAGTGTCGAGCGAAATAGCGGAGTTACTTACACGTAAGTATAACATTCCGCGACACAAGATAGTGATCATACGAAATGGGTATGATGAAAGAATTATTCAGGAATTTACAAATATTAGGTTATGCGTTAATAGCAAGGAATCTAAACGTATTATTTGCGTTGCAAACATGCGCCCAGAAAAAGATCATATGACCTTACTAAAAGGGTTTGCAAGGGTTAACAAAACCATAGACAACATTCAACTTTTGTTAATAGGTGATGGCCCACTTAGAGAGCAACTTGAAAAGTTTTGTGCCCAGCACGGCTTGTATAACACCAAATTCCTAGGAAGATTACCTCACAGGATCGTACTCGAGCAAATTGCAAAGTCAGACATCTTTATTCTTACTTCTAAGGAGGAAGGCCTACCAAATGTAATCATTGAAGCTCTTGCGTTAGGAAAACCTGTTGTGGCTACTGCTGTAGGCGGAATACCCGAAATTATTAAAGACGGTGTAAATGGCATACTCATTTCTCCAAAGTCTCCTGAATGCGTAGCTGAAGCGTTAAGAAGATTATTAATGGATCATGATCTGAGGAGAAAACTTGGCAGAATTGCTTCGGAAAGCGTGAAGGACTATTCGTGGAGTAGAATAGCGGAAAATTATGAAGCGATCTATAAAAAAATATTAAAAAAATAAGAATAAATTTTTCTAATGGCTAAGATTGCTATAGTAGCGCATAAAGTATCAGTTCCTCTTTCTAAGCATAGGAGTAAAGAATTCGTTGATCGCATTTATTTCTTGGCAAGGCGCTATGACAAAAACATTTAATATCTAAGGAGGAAAAATAAGAAGTGGATAGAATTTACGTTAGGGACGACTTAATAGCAAATGTAATCATTCATAGAGTTCCGTTAGTTACTTTTGTTCAAGGCTACGAAGCCAAGTTAAAGGCTATTGCACTGAAGCTGAGGCTTGGTATAGAGCGAAACAGGAAGGCGGGTAAAATTCCATATAAGCTTCTTACCATAATAGCGTTACCTCTAATCTGTTTAAAGCGCGCGTTCTTTAAATTAGGCGAGGCAGAGCTTACAACAAGTAAGCATCAAACAACAGATAGTTTCCCTATGAGAAGCCTCTAAGCATTAGTGGTTCAATTAATGCTCTTAAACCTGAGTTTTAATATTCTTGAAACCAAGACACTTTGGTTTTTCGGAATATTGCCGCTTCCTTTAACGTTCCCTAGATACCTTTCTAAGTTCTACTATATGTTAACGAACTACATGGATGAACTTTTTGAGAAAATCGGCTTATATAGAGATATTGCTGGAGCCGTTTTCATAATTGCTCAGAAAAACGAGAGCTAAGATTGACTATGGCTAGATTTTTCACCTTCTTGTTAAGCTTAGTAACTTTGTCGATAATTTGGTTCTATGTTCTATGGGTTCTTGAGGCACTAGCAATGAAATATATTTTTGCCCTTACATTTTCCATAATAGTGTTTTGCTTAATAAATTTGTACGTATCTTATGGGAAATCATTTTCCCTATTCATAAGATTAAAGATACCGATTGAATTATTTTTCTTAGGGTGGTACTTAGCTGTGGTGCTTATCATTTTAATTCCACCAATGGCGACGTCTCAACAGTTTCTAACATGGAATGAAATCTTTATATTTATTTGGGTTAAGTTAATTGCAACTTTTCTACTAACAACGATATGTCCTGGTTATGCCATTATCAGCATTCTTTCCAGAAGAAAAAAACTTGATTTCCTAGAAAAAACAGTTTTCTCGATATTGTTAAGTATTCTAATAAGTGCAAGTGTAGGTTTTACGGGGGTATTAATTGACGGTTTTGTAGGAAATACAAGCTTATTTGGTCTCATTCTGGTTAATGTATTGTTGATTATAACAGTTCTATTATTAAGAAGATGTTACAACGCTAAAAATAAGGATTTAATACTAAATGTTAAGTTGCCAACATCCACTGGCGTTGTGCTATTATCTAGTTTATTTATATTCGTTTTGCTATCTTTTTACTCTGTTAATTTTCCTGATAAATTCGTCCCAGGTATTGATGAATGGTGGCATTATGGTCAAATCCTAAAAGTTTTAAATGGAATCTTCTTATTGTATAAGTATCCCTACTGGTTCTATATGTATGAAGGACTTTTAATATTTGGATCAGGAATCCCACCAGCTAACACTTACCTATTGTCCTTCTTTTTAACTTTTCTCCCTATTTTATCTTTTTACCTTTTATGTAAAGCATTCTGGGATCATAGAAAAGCGTTAGTTTCAACCATTATATATACACTCTTTGCTGGTCTTGGAGGATTTTATGTTGATTATCTTAGAGTATTTGAGGGGAGGGACTTGATATGGTGCATAAGCAAAGCTGCAAGTAAAACTTTTGATATTTCTGCTGGTGCTCTCTCTTTCTCCTTTTACCTCTTTCCTAAGTTATTAGGTTTTTCAGCACTTTTTGCGTTAATTTATTTAACGTATGATCAGAAATTAGATAAAATTGACAAAATTGTCTTGGTATCACTTATATTTGCTCTCGGTTATCTCAGCCATTTTGCCGAAGCATTCTTCTTCATGGTATTCTTCTCGTTTGATCTTTTATTTTCGAAAGGAAGTATTTCTGATTCAGAAAGCATATTTGGCGGCCTTGTTATAGGCTTAGTCCTAGTAGGTGTAGTTGATTTTCTAGCTCCAAAAAAAGTGTATTTCTTATACGACCTCTTAACAGGTCATTTTAATGTTTCTTTGGTGTTAATAGGTCTAGTAATTTTATCATATTTACTTTCTCACTTAAAATTAAGCCTCTCTTATCTTAAAAAATTCATTAAGGAACATATCAAGCGCATTTCTTTGCCAATTATTGTTGGACTTGTGTATTTTTACTTTCTCAGCATCATTATATGGATTTTTATGTGCTCAAATTTTGACATAGCTTATACTGTAGGAAGTCTTGGAGAAATTTTTGTATGGTATCTTTATCCAATTAGGCTCGGATTTGCCCTCTTAATGGCAATTTTCGGTAGTTATGAACTTCTTAGGAATAACGAAAACAAAATACTTAAGGTTGCATTAACGATACTACTTATAGCTATTTGTATTGAAAGGATAAGTTCCTACGCTATAACAAATGAAATACCACAATTAATTTTTATGGATCCAGTGAGAGTAGTTGAATATGCCTGGATAAGCGTTGCTATGCTCGCTACACCTGCATTTTCTAAAATTCTTGAAAAAGTTGCTAAAATTGAGACTGAAATACCACATATTTTAGTCTCAATTTTATTAATGGGACTGATCATTACTGGTTCATCATCGACCTTATACAATATTGAAATACGATCTATGAGTGCAGCTTTAACAAAGGGTGAAATGGACGCGTTAAATTTCTTGTTGACCAATACAAGATCAAATATAACGATATTGGCATTTAGCAAATCTGCAAACAAAGTAGACAGCTTTGGAGGACATTATGTAATAGATTCATATCATAGTGCGATCATACTTGCTATAAGCGATTACAGTACATTTATAGAAATGCCAGAATATTTGTATAGGCTTTATAATCACTTTCCTATTGAATATCTTTGGTTGAGTAAAAGTGACGTAGATAATTTAAAGAGAAATTATAAGAGCTCATTTTTAACTAGTCTTATAAGTTATTTGCCTATTGCATATGAGAATGATGAGGTAGTAGTTTTCAAAATGCCATACTTTTCTGCTCCGTCAGAAAACTCAAATTTAGTCTTGTTAATGGATCCATTTGCTTTCCCAGATCAAAGCTCAAATTCGCTTTACATCTATGAGGGGCTCGCATTATCAGGATTAAATTACTCTATTGAACCATTTATTTATGGTCTTACTGATAAAATTGTCATCTTGCCTATGGATCCAGATGTAGCTGAAGGAGGTTTGATTTCTAAAATACTATTTAACTCGTCGACAGCTAAATTCTTGGTATTTAATTCTTTGGGGTATAATGCAAAGCCTAACTTAAGTGGACTTGGACCATCGGTGTATGATGCAAAATCTGGAAGGTATTTGAGAACAAAATACTTGTATCAGTCTGCAGAAGAAATTATATTCTACTTAGACTTAAATGGAAATAAAGTATACAATATTACTAACTATCCTTATGCATGGCTATTTATTAATGTAACATCAGCTAGGGGGCTTAATAAGCCTTCTGTATTTAGAACGAATAATTACGTTTATTTGGGTAATTGTGATCCTAACGAGACATACCGTGTTTACTGGACCATGAAGAGTTTATATCAGCCAGTCTACTGGAAAGACGAATGTTTTACCAGAGGCTGGTCTATAGCAATTAACAAACCTGAAAGCGGTAATATGGACGTATTTAACAATGGTAGCGTAACTACCATAGCTTTTAATGCCATTTCTAAAAATATATGGCAATATTTCTTATTGGATGTGCCTAATATTGATGTTTCTGTAGGTAGATATCTCGTATTAAAAGAGGCAATAGATAGTTATAATTACGATATTGGATTTTTACGTGTTGTTATTGGAGGCTATACATATATGGTTAGAGGTTGGACTGATGATACTAAGCCTCCTGGTCATCCATGGAAAACGTATGTTTTTGACTTGAGGAATGCGGTGCCGGAGAAAAGTGATGCTCCAATGCCACCTCAAGGCCCAATAACAAAAATATATTGGACAGGATACTCTACAGGGGAGAATGGTGGAACAGCAAAACTATACCTAAAATACATAATGCTAACAAACAACTTTTT
>Ga0078972_1016024_pt1 | contig 11246 bp, 6 predicted proteins | sample YelNatPaOPGAMG01_FD_67568 | JGI IMG/M metagenome (GOLD analysis project Ga0078972, IMG submission 67568) | Hot spring thermophilic microbial communities from Obsidian Pool, Yellowstone National Park, USA - OP-RAMG-01 (SPADES assembly) (version 2) | ecosystem: Environmental > Aquatic > Thermal...
CATTGTCAATGCTGTCGAAAGGCCGATAGTTGGCCAAACCCTTCAGCGACAACGTCTTGGTGATCGCCGCCGTCAGCGTCGTCTTGCCATGATCAATATGGCCAATCGTGCCCACATTCAGATGGGGCTTGGTCCGCTCAAACTTGGCCTTCGCCATGAGTGCACTCCTTTCAGGAAATCAATGCTGCACCCTCGAACACAAACCGGGTAATTATACGCAAAACCGCTCTTCTGGCAAGCCCAATGGGCTCGCCTACGTTCGCATCGGCGCACTGCCGAGCACCCGCTCCGCAATCTCTGCAGGCACGCGGTCGTAGTGGTCGAACTCCATGGTGAACGTGCCGCGGCCCTGGGTGATCGAGCGCAGGTCAGTGGCATAGCCGAACATATCGGCCAGAGGGACCAGCGCATCGACCACTTGCACCCCGCCGGGCCGTGGCTGCATCCCCTGGATCTGCGCCCGGCGCGAGCTCAGGCCGCCGATCACGTCGCCGAGATACTCCTCGGGGACGATGACCTCCACCTTCATGATCGGCTCGAGCAACACCGGCTCGGCCTTGGCTGCGCCGCTCTTGAGCGCCATCGAGCCGGCCACCTTGAACGCCATCTCCGACGAGTCGACCTCGTGGTACGAGCCGTCCACCAGCCTGGCCAGGAGGTCGACCAGCGGGAAACCGGCCAGCACGCCGGCGTCCAGCGCCTCGCGCACCCCCTGCTCCACAGCCGGGATGTACTCCTGTGGAATCGCCCCCCCGCGGACCGCGTTTTCGAAACGGAAGCCCGACCCCTTGGGCAGCGGCTCCAGCTCGAGCCACACATCGCCGTACTGGCCCCGCCCGCCGGTCTGGCGCACAAACCGACCCTGCACTCGCACCGGGCGCGTGATCGTCTCGCGGTAGGCCACCTGCGGTCTCCCCACATTGGCCTGCACGCGGAACTCGCGCAGCATCCGGTCGACAAGCACCTCGAGGTGCAGCTCACCCATCCCAGAGATGAGCAACTGGCCGGTCGTCTCATCGGTGCGCACTTTGAAGGTGGGGTCCTCATCGGCCAGGCGGCGCAGCGCCTCGGTCATCTTGTCCTGGTCGGCCTTAGTTCGCGGCTCGATAGCCACCGAGATCACCGGCTCGGGGAAGCGGATGGCCTCCAGCACGATGGGGTGCTCCGAGTCGCACAGAGTGTCGCCGGTCGAGCTCACCTTGAGGCCCACCACTGCAGCGATATCGCCGGCCGAGATGCTCTCGATCTCCTCGCGCCGGTTGGCGTACATGCGCAGGATGCGCCCGATGCGCTCCTTGCGGTTGCTCGTCGCGTTATGCACCGTCGAACCGGTGCGCAACACGCCCGAATACACGCGCACGTACCCCAACCGCCCCACGTAGGGGTCCGAGACGATCTTGAAGACCAGGCTGGCCAGGGGAGCCGCCGGGTCGGCGGCGCGCTCTTCCTCTGCACCAGTGACCGGGTGGGTACCACGGACCGCGGGGATATCCAGCGGGGAGGGCAAATAGTCCACCACGGCATCCAGCAGGGGCTGGACGCCCTTGTTCCTGAGCGACGAGCCACACAGCACGGGCACCGCCATGCCGGTGAGGGTGGCCTGGCGGACGGCCTTCCGTAGCTCATCGGCCTCGATGGGGTCCCCTTCGAGGTACTTCAACAGGAGTGCCTCGTCGGCCTCTGCCACCCGCGAAACCAGTTCCTCGCGATGGTGCGCCGACTCCTCCTGCATCTCCTCGGGGATCTCGGTGACCTCGAACTTTTCACCCAGGTCATCGAGGAATACGATAGCCCGGTTGGCGACCAGGTCGACGATGCCGCGGAAACTGGCCTCACTGCCGATGGGCAATTGCAGAGGCACCGGCACGGCCCCCAGGCGGTCGCGGATCATGCCGACGGTGTTCCAAAAGTCCGCGCCCACCCGATCCATCTTGTTCACGAAGCAGATGCGCGGCACTCCGAAGCGCTCTGCCTGGCGCCACACCGTCTCAGACTGGGCCTCGACCCCCGAGACGGCATCGAACACCACCACACCCCCGTCGAGCACGCGCAGGCTGCGCTGTACTTCGGCGGTGAAATCGATGTGCCCGGGGGTGTCGATGATATTGATCTGATGGCCACGCCACTCGCAGGTGATGGACGCCGACGTGATGGTGATGCCCCGCTCGCGCTCCTGTTCCATCCAGTCGGTCACCGTGGTGCCCTCATCCACATTGCCCATGCGATGGGTGCGACCGGTGTAGAACAGGATACGCTCGGTAGTCGTCGTCTTGCCGGCGTCGATATGCGCGATTATTCCGATGTTCCTTACATCACGCAAAGGAACAGGTGTACTCATTCAGCGTCTCCGAAAGACCCGCTCTCAAACCGCATGAGAGCTAGACTACGTCCGTCCACTCTCGGACTGCCTGGATGGCCCTGCCGCTTCACCTGCGAGCGGTTATTCGTTTCGCGAAACAGCAGCTACCAACGGTAATGGGCGAAGGCCTTGTTCGCCTCTGCCATGCGGTGTGTATCTTCACGGCGCTTGACGGTGGCGCCGGTGTTGCGCGCAGCATCCATCAACTCGCCGGCCAGCTTCTCAGCCATCGAATGCCCGGGTCGCGCCCGCGACGCACTGATGAGCCAGCGCAGCGCCAGCGACACCCGCCGGTCGCCCCGGATTTCGACAGGAACCTGATAGGTCGCGCCGCCCACCCGGCGGGGCTTGACCTCGATCAGAGGCGTGGCGTTCTTCACGGCCTGCTCGAACACCTCCAGGCCGGGCCGGTGCATGCGCTCTTCGATGATGCCGAATGCGTCATAGACGATGCGAGTCGCAGTGCTCTTCTTGCCTCGCTCCATGACCTTGTTGATGAGCTGCGCAACCATGACGTTGCCATAGCGAACATCGGGTGCAACGACGTGCTTCTCCACGTGGCCACGCCTTGGCATGCCAAACTCCTCCCTCATCGCCCCCCATGGGGCACTCTCATGCTGCCGAACATCCCGTTCTTCTGCGGGACACAAGATACAGGATACAGAACCCCAAGACCAGTCTGTATCCTGCATCGTACCACACCGATATGTGCGGCGATTGGCCCCCCACGAGGCCGACTGGCTACTTCTTGGGCCGCTTGGCGCCGTACTTGGAGCGGGCGCGCTTGCGATTCTCTACGCCGCCAGCATCCAGGGCGCCGCGCACGATATGATAGCGCACACCGGGAAGGTCCTTCACACGGCCACCACGCACCAGGACCACCGAGTGCTCCTGCAGATTGTGGCCTTCCCCAGGGATATACGCCGTCACCTCGATGCCGCTGGTCAACCGCACACGGGCAATCTTGCGCAGGGCCGAATTGGGCTTCTTGGGCGTCATTGTTTTCACCTGCGTGCAGACGCCCCGCTTCTGCGGCGAGCCCTCGGCCCGCCGGGTCATCCGACCCTTCTGAGCATTGTACGTGAAGCGCAGAGCGGGCGCTTTGCTCTTCTTCTTGATGGGCTCCCGCCCCTTGCGCACCAGTTGGTTGATGGTTGGCAAGCTGCTCCCCCTCCCATATCCCTGTAAGTCACGAAGGTTGATTATAGCACCGTCGGCTTGCTGTGTCAACTCCGAAACGGTCGCCTAGCTCAGGCCGTCGAACCCCATGCCGAGGCCGCCTACGCCCAGGCGTGGCAGCGCCTCGGTCGTCTCGTCGCGCCCGAACTGCACGCGCTCATTGTGCTCGTTAAAGATCTCGACCGACAGGCCCAGGCTCTGCAGTTCCTTGACCAGCACGCGGAACGACTCCGGGATGCCGGCCTCCACGATCTCCTGGCCCTTGACGATCGACTCGTAGGTCTTGACGCGCCCGGTCACATCGTCCGACTTGACCGTCAGCATCTCCTGCAGGGTGTGGGCCGCGCCGTAGGCCTCCAGTGCCCACACCTCCATCTCGCCGAAGCGCTGGCCGCCGAACTGCGCCTTGCCGCCCAGAGGCTGCTGCGTCACCAGCGAGTATGGGCCGGTGGAGCGAGCGTGCACCTTGTCTTCGACCAGGTGGGCCAGCTTGAGCATGTAGATGATGCCCACGGTAACCGGCTGGTCGAAGGGCTCGCCGGTCTTGCCGTCGTAGAGGGTCATCTTGCCACTGATGGGCAGCGGCGCGTTGACGCTCAGCGCATACTGCGTGGCCACCTGCCGCAGGTCCTCATCGGCCACCTGATCCACGTCCTGGCCGGCCTCCTGCAGCCACAGCCGCAGGCAGGCCGCCCGTGCCCGCTCATCGGCAGCGTGGCGCTGGCTGAGCGTCATCGCCTCGGTATCGAAGGCCAGGAGGCTATCGGGATCGTAGCCCTTTTCCCGCAGCCACTGCCGCAGCCACAGATGGCGCGCCAGCGTCCGATCGTGAATGACGGCTTCCATGTCGACGTCATCGCCGACCTCGAGGTTCTCGCGCAGGTAGGCCGCGCGCAGATCCTCGTCGTCGCCAAACTCGTCGAAAGGCGCGCCCTCACGGCGCAGCGCAGCGACGGCTCTCTCGCCCAGGTCTGCCCATGCCTTATCGATCAGCCAGGCCCTGGCCAGCTCGCCCTCCAGCTCCGACTCATCGGCGCCGTCGAACACCGGCGTCACCGCGCGGATGCCCAGGCGGTCGGCTGCCCAGCCCAGGTGGGTCTCCAGGATCTGCCCCACGTTCATGCGCGCGGGCACGCCCAGCGGGTTCAGGATGATATCTACCGGCGTGCCATCGGGCAGGTAGGGCATATCCTCCACCGGCACGACCTTGGAGATCACGCCCTTGTTGCCGTGGCGCCCGGCCATCTTATCGCCTTCGGTGACCTTGCGCCGCTGCGCCACCGATACGCGCACCAGCCGGTCCACCCCGGCAGGCATATCGCGGTGGTCGTCGCGCGAGAACTCGCGCACCTCCACCACCTTGCCCTTCTCGCCATGGGGCAGGCGCAGCGAGGAATCCTTCACTTCCCGCGCTTTTTCCCCAAAGATCGCCCGCAGCAGCTTTTCCTCGGGCGTCAGCTCCGTCTCTCCCTTGGGCGTGATCTTGCCCACCAGGATATCGCCGGGGCCCACCTCCGCGCCGATGTAGATGATCCCGTTCTCATCGAGGTTGCGCAGCGCCTCCTCGCCCACGTTGGGGATGTCGCGGGTGATCTCTTCGGGGCCCAGCTTGGTGTCGCGCGCCTCGATCTCATGCTTCTCGATGTGGATCGAGGTGAACTTGTCTTGGCGCAGCAGGTTCTCGCTGACCAGGATGGCGTCTTCATAGTTGCCACCCTCCCAGCTCATGAACGCTACCAGCACATTCTGGCCCAACGCCAACTCGCCTCGTTCGGTCGAGGAGCTGTCGGCCAGCACCTGGCCCTTGGTCACACGGTCGCCCTTGCTGACGATGGGCCGCTGATCGATGCACGTGCTTTGGTTCGAGCGGTTGAACTTGCGTAGCACGTACACATGCTGCTGGCCCTCGTCATCCTGCACTACCACGCGCTTGCCGGTGACGCTGACCACCTCGCCGTCGGTCTTGGACACCACCACCTGGCCCGAATCCACCGCTGCCTGGAACTCCATACCCGTGCCCACCACCGGCGCCTCCGGCGTCAGCAGGGGCACAGCCTGGCGCTGCATGTTCGAGCCCATCAGGGCGCGGTTGGCGTCGTCGTGCTCCAGGAACGGGATCAGCGCCGCCGAGATGCCCACAATCTGCTTCGGCGACACGTCCATGTAGGAGATGCGCTCGACGTTCTCCATCAGGAACTTGTCGAAGAAACGCGCCGAGACGCGTGCCTCGGCAAAGTGCTGGTCGTCGGTCAAAGGCGCATTCGCCTGGGCGATGGTGTAGCGGTCTTCCTCATCGGCCGCCAGGTAGGCGACCTCATCGGTCACCGTGGGCACCACCTTCACCTCTTCCACAGGCACCTTGGCCAGTCGCTCGGCCAACGCCTGATCCACCTTGGCGCCCACCTCGGCCACGATCTCGCCCGATGTGGGGTCCACCACCCGCTCGCGGAGGGTGTGGCCCAAAGTGGCCTCCGGCTTGTTGGGCACTGTGCGCACCACTCTGCGGTAAGGCGTCTCGATGAAGCCATACTCGTTCACCCGGCCGTACGTGGCCAGGCGGCCGATGAGGCCGATGTTCGGGCCTTCGGGCGTCTCGATCGGGCAGATGCGGCCATAGTGGCTAAAGTGCACGTCGCGCACGTCAAAACCGGCGCGCTCTCTGCGCAGGCCGCCCGGCCCCAGCGCCGAGAGTGTCCGTTTGTGGGTCAACTCGGCCAGCGGGTTGGTCTGCTCCATGAACTGCGAAAGCTGGCTGCCACCAAAGAACTCGCGGATCACCGCGACGACCGGCCGGATGTTGATCAGTGCAATCGGGGTGAGCTGCTCCGGGTCGCGGATGCTCATCCGCTCGCGCACCACCCGCTCCATGCGCAGCAGGCCGACCCGCAGTTGGTTCTGGATCAACTCGCCTACAGTCTTGACCCGGCGATTCCCCAGGTGGTCGATGTCATCGGCCTCTTCCGCGCCGTTGTTGATCTGGATCATTCGCGTGACAATCGCCACCAGGTCGCGCTTGGTGAGCGTACGATGGCTGGGCGCCACATCGAGCCGCAGCCGGCGGTTCACCTTGTAGCGGCCCACCCGCCCCAGATCGTAGCGGCGCGGGTTGAAGAGCAACGAATCCAGGTACCCCTTGGCGTTTTCGAAGGTGGCCGGGTCGCCCGGGCGCATCCTCTTGTAGAACTCTTCCAGCGCCGAAGCTGCGTCGTGGCTGGGGTCACGCTCCAGAGTCCGCTCAATGTAGGGATGCTCCGGGTCTTCCACACCCGCAAAGAGTGCGAGGATCTCCTCATTGGTCCCTTCAGCGATGGTGATATCGCCCGGAAGCGGCGGAATGACACCCAGCGCGCGCAGGAGCACCGTCACCGGGATCTTGCGCTTGCGATCCACCTTCACCGACAGGACATCGCGCTTCGACGTCTCGAACTCGAGCCATGCCCCTCGGTTCGGGATCAACTTGGCCTGGCACAGGAGGCGACCGGTGGGCCGGTCTTCCTCAACAGTGAAATAGGCGCCCGGCGAGCGAATAAGCTGGCTGACGACCACGCGTTCGGCGCCATTGATGATGAAGGTGCCGTTCTCGGTCATGAGCGGAAAGTCGCCCATGTACACGTCCTGCACCAGACGCTGGCCGGTTTCCTTGTTGACCAGCATGACCTTGACGTACAGTGGCGCGGCATAGCTGGTATCGCGCTCGCGACAGGTTGCTTCGTCGTACTTGGGCTCCTCAAAGTGGTAGCCCAGCCCCCACTCCTGGTTGAACTTCTCGTCGGTACCCGGGAAGTGCAGCTCCAGGTTGCCGTTAAAGCTGGAAATGGGTGAGACCTCGTCGAAGAGCTCTTTCAGCCCCTCAGTAAGGAACCACTTGAACGAGTCAACCTGAACCTCGATCAGGTTTGGGATAGGATGGATGTCACGGATGCGGGCATACGACTTGCGACGATGGCTGTTCAGTCCTACGATCGACGAAACCGGTGTTACGATATTCGCAACTGCCACTCAATCCCCTCCTCAGCACACAACGTCGGCCTCGGCCCACTACCCCCGTGGCGTAAATGAACCTCGCCCAACCGATGGGCGAGGCACCAGGAATGAATGCTTTTTTCCCGCAAGGACAGCGTTCGAGGAGTCAAACCCAATATGACCTTTCGTCGTGCGCACGTTTCGCAAACTGCCAGTATACACCCAAGGGTCAATTCTGTCAAACGGCACGACCTCAGGGCGCGCAGTTCACCGCTGTGCCTAGCTGCAGTGCGAGTACCCGCACGACCGGCAGACGGCGCAGCCCTCCACGATCTCCAGCATGGCGCCGCACTCCGGGCACTCGGGCGACATATCGAGCAACTCCTTATCCGTCGGGCTATGCCCGGCCGAGCCTTCGTCGCCGGCCACAGAGTGCTCCAGCGCCTTGGCCACCGCATCGGGGCACGAAAGGGTCGGCCCACCGTTGTGCCACGATGGCGACGGGCAACGGATCCCCCTGAGCTGTCGGATGATCGAGTCCGGGTCCAGCCCCGACCGCAGCGCCAACGATACCAGCCGCCCGAGGGCCTCGCTGTGGGCCGCCGTGCAGCCGCCTCCTTTGCCCATCTGCAGGAAGGTCTCGCACAGCCCTGCATCATCGCGGTTCACCGTGACGTACAGGGTGCGCCCGCAGCCGAGGATGATCTTTTCCGTGGAGCCATGGGTCACCACCGGCCGTGGCCGCGGAGCACGGCCCGCCGCCGCAGATGGCAGCGCACCCGCCGGTGTCTGCTCGGCCACACCCACGTTGAGCACCTGCGACTCGCGGCTGCCATCCCGGTAGACGGTCAGCCCCTTGCAGCCCAGCCGGTAGGCATCGAGGAATGCCTGCCGCACCTCGTCCCTCGTCGCATCGTGGGCAAAGTTGATGGTCTTGGAGACAGCATTGTCGGTGTAGCGCTGGAACACGGCCTGCATGCGCACGTGCCACTCTGGCGAGACGTCGTGGGCGGTGACAAAAACCTCGCGCACGTCGGCAGGGATCTCGTCGATGTGCCGGCAACTGCCGTGCCGCGCCACTTCCGCCAGCAGCGAAGGAGAGAAGAACCCCCGCGCCTTGGCCACCTCGGCGAAGAGCGGGTTCACCTCGGGCAGCTCTTCGGCGTCCAACACGTGCTTGCGGGTGTAGGCCAGGGCAAAGAGCGGCTCGATGCCACTGGAGCAACTGGCGATGATGCTGATGGTGCCCGTCGGCGCGATGGTTGTGGTCGTGGCGTTGCGAATGCCCCTCTTGCGGGCCCGCTCCACCAGCTCCTCCCAATCGAACCGCGGCCGCTCGGCCAGAGGCGCCAGGGAGCCATCGCCCGTTGCCAGCGCCTGCGGCTCGGGCATGGGCAGCTCGCCCCGCGCCCAGCACGATCCCTCGAACGCGGGGAAAGCCCCCCGGCTCTCAGCCAACTCGCAGGAAGCCTCCTTGCTCCAGAAGCTGATCGCCTCCATCACCCTGGCCGCCACCGCTTCAGCCTCCACCGAGTTGTACGGCACGTTGAGGGCCACAAGCAGGTCGGCAAAGCCCATCACGCCCAGGCCGATCTTGCGCGTCTTCAGCGTCGCCTCTTCGATGGCCGGCAGCGGCCAACGGTTGATGGTAATCACGTTATCCATCAGGTGCACCGCCGTGCGCACCGTCTGGCGTAGCCGCTCCCAGTCCACCTCGCCCTGAGCCGTCACCATGTGTGCCAGGTTGATCGAGCCCAGGTTGCAGCTCTCCCAAGGGAGGAGGACCTGCTCACCGCAAGGGTTCGTCGCCTCATAGGCGCCCAAGGCCGGGGTAGGGTTGAAGGCGTTCATGCGGTCGATAAAGACGACGCCCGGCTCGCCATTGCGCCAGGCCCCGTCGACAATGCGATCAAAGACCTCGGCCGCGCGCAGGCGCCTCACCTGTTCTCGCGTACGGGGGTTGACCAGGTCATACTCTTCGCCCGCAGCCAGCGCCTGCATAAAGGCATCGGTGATGGCCACCGAGATGTTAAAGTTGGCAAAGACCCCTTCCTTCTCCTTGCAGGCGATAAAGTCCAGGATGTCGGGGTGGTCCACGCGCAGGATGCCCATGTTGGCGCCGCGGCGCCGCCCGCCCTGCTTGATGACATCGGTCGCCGTATCGAAGACGCGCATGAACGAGATGGGCCCCGAGGCGATGCCCCCGGTAGAGCCTACGATATCGCCGGCGGGCCGCAGCCGCGAGAAGGCAAAGCCGGTGCCCCCGCCCGATTGGTGGATGAGGGCGGTTGCCTTCACCGCATCGAAGATGCGGTCCATCGAGTCCTCCACCGGCAGCACAAAACAGGCGGAGAGCTGCCCCACCGACGTGCCGGCGTTCATCAGCGTCGGCGAGTTGGGCAAAAAGTCGAGGCTGGCCATCGCGGCGTAGAACTCTTCGGCCGCAGCGGACAGGTCGGCGCCGGGGGAATAGCGCAGGTCGGCCTCGGCCACGGCCCGCGCCACACGGTGGAACATTGCTTCCGGGGTCTCCACCACCCGGCCTTCCGCATCCTTGGCCAGATAACGGCGTTCCAGAACCGTGGCCGCATTGTCAGTGAGAGATAGAGTTTGGACGCCCATGACGATCTCCTGGACCATAACTGGTTCGCGGGTACGCGAGCGAGCGAAGCCTTCGGCCCAGCACCGGTGGGGGGTGGCAGCCAGCCCTTCGGGCCGGCGCCGGCCCCGCCGGTGAGAACACGGGAACCGTTGGCCATGATTGCCGCCGCTGCAGGCCACGCAGAGAGGCGAGGCCCGCCCGGCCTACGTAGAGAGACAACCGATCAGAGGATAGCCGCGCCCGTGCGGCCTGGCATGGAGTTGTGCCCGGGCAGCGCCCAACGGCCGGCAAGCGGGGTCCGGCCAACGGAAGGGAGTCAATGGGCCTGAGGCATCACACCTTGCTCACGAGCGCGCCGGCCCCAGAGCGACAGGCCTCCCGCATCCCACGGGCCGCTCTGGGCGCCCACGCCCCCACCTGTCGCGCTTCCTGGATGGGCAGCCTGCCGAGTCACGTTTGTGCACGCAGCAGGCCATCCACCTCGCGCTTCAAATCCTCCAGGTCTGTAAACGAGCGGTACACCGAGGCAAAGCGCACATAGGCCACCCCATCCAGGTCCTTCAGCCGCTCCATGACCATCTCCCCAATGACCCGGCTGGGCACCTCGCTCTGCCCCAGATTGCAGAGCCGGTTCTCGATCTGGTCCACCACCTGATCCAGCGCCTCAGTAGAAATGGGCCGCTTGGCGCAGGCCCGCCGCAGCCCCTCGTAGAGCTTCTCGCGGTCGAACTCCTCGCGGCGGCCATCGCGCTTCACCACCATGATGCTCGCCTTGGCCACGCGTTCATAGGTCGTGAAGCGCTGGCGACAGGCCTGACACTCCCGTCGCCGACGGATCGCATCGCCCACCTGGCGCGTGTCGATCACCCGCGTATCTTCGGCCCCGCAAAAGGGACAGGGCATCCCACCCTCCTGAGCGCTGCGCCACAATATGTAGTGTCGAACCAGTCAATCCGTACTACATGTTGTAGCCTGAGACAAGCCCTATACTAGCACATTTGGGGGAGTGGCGCAAGAGCCTCTGCGCCCCCCCACCTTAAAAATGGGGTTAAAAATGAATCGGGGGTTGTTGGCCGGGGGGGGGCGGGTGGCCGCCACCCCGCCCCCCCGCCCCCCCCCCCCCCCGCCCCGCAAGAGGAGCGG
>Ga0078972_1016025_pt1 | contig 11246 bp, 12 predicted proteins | sample YelNatPaOPGAMG01_FD_67568 | JGI IMG/M metagenome (GOLD analysis project Ga0078972, IMG submission 67568) | Hot spring thermophilic microbial communities from Obsidian Pool, Yellowstone National Park, USA - OP-RAMG-01 (SPADES assembly) (version 2) | ecosystem: Environmental > Aquatic > Thermal...
TAACTCCTCCTTCCTTCTCAAATATATTATAATTAGAATATGACTAAAGTCAACTTTTTTTAGTCCTATATCGCAATAGGACTTAAGTCCCAAATGGTTGTCCTAATTGGAAAATAAAATTATTATTTGTAGCCGCAAAGCGTTAGCTTGCCTATATTAATGTAGTCGCAAAGCTTGCTTTGCCTATTCCTTAAATTTAGTAAATTATCTTCTCTCTCCATCGGGGAGAGATTAAAGTGAGGGGGCGGCTTTAGTCATTGGGAACTATCTTCCTGCTGAAACTACTGAAGCAATCTCTTCAAATTCAGAGCAAGATCCCTGCCTGACGGCAGGCAGGTGAAACTACAAAAATCCATAATCCAAAATTCATCATTCATAATCCATAATCCATCATCCATAATTTAACATCTCTCACGATTCTCACTTTCTCACTTTTTCTAAAATTTCCCAGCCCGAATCCCGAATACTAAGTCCCCTCTTTTTAGAATATTGTGAATGATTTAACCGTGAATTTATCTATAAGGTTTATTGAAATTACTGAAATTATTGAAACTATTAATATAAGTATCGGCAAATAATATGGATACTCCTTTTTAAACAGCGGTGTTTGTGTGTCCATCTCCCAGCTTATTCCTTTCTTAAAGTAACTTAAGAGATTGTATATTGAATAACACTCAAAAGCGAAGAAAACAAAGCCAATATATCCAGCCGCAGGCATCTCGAATAATTTTGGAGAGTTCAAATATGGAAGGTGATATGTCCATTTTGCCCCGGCTCTGTAGTTGAAAAACTCCCAGAGGAAACCGCAGATCAAACCGGCGATTCCAACGCTTATTATTTTTTTAAGGTTTCCGCCTGATAATTCTCTTATAAGAGATCTCGTACCTAATTTCAGGTTCAGACCTTCGGTTATAAGTATTGGAGCAGCCCATATTAAGGGGAATAAATATTTCGCAGTTATAAGAGTTATCCCTGTTATGATTAAGCCGGAATAAATCATTTTATTCGTCTTTAAATTTTTTATTTCTGCTAATTTTATTTTTTCTAATTTTTCATTTTTCAACGCTGTTTCTATAAATTCAGTCGTCTCAAATATCGCGGGAAGAACCGTAGCATAAGATACTATGTATCCGAAGTATCTCAGTGAAGCGTCGTAGGGAAGCATTATATAAGACCAGTTTTTTAATGATATATTAAATATCTCGAATAAAAACCAGAGTCCGCTTGAAACTACAAGCATATAAACAAATTCTTTTGTCCTTGATATTATTAACGAATTATTTTTGATTGAGTAGATGACCCCATCAATAAAAAATATATAAGAATACCATGCAAAGATATAATACAATCTGTAAAATGGATTTATCTCAAGCGATGATAGAAAAGTTGAAATGAAATAGATAAAAAGCGATAGAAGTATAAAAACTATATTAATTCCCATATTTAACTCCTTTTATGACGACAACCCCGCCTTTATTATGACCTTTTTTTGTCGGTTCCACTTTTTTATGACTTTTTAAATATTCAGGGGATTTAAAAAGCGTCTGAAATGTTTTGATATTTCCAATATTATCTTTTTCAAGTTCTTTAATTACTTTCCGAGGCGAGTAAAATCTTGCATTTCTATAAAAGATATCCTTCTTCTTTTTTTTGTTATAAAACTTACCTGTTTCGCTATCAGGGTTTATCATAGTCACTATTATATTACCATTTTTTTTAAGTATTCTTACCGATTCTTTTAACGCCTTTTTGAAATTTTTGAAAAAACAGAGTGAAAAAATTATAAAAACATAATCAAATTCTTTATCTTTAAACGGCGTCTTTTCGGCTGGGGATAAGAAAACTTTTATTCTTCTTCTTTTGGCAATTTTTAAAGAATTTTTAGAGATATCTATTCCATATTTAATATTAAGTCCTCTGGCAAATCTTCCAGTTCCAACTCCTATTTCTATTGATTTTTTATCTTTTATGTTTCTATTATTGAGCGCTTTTTTAATACATTTTAATTCCGATAAAAATATAAATTTATTTTTATCATACCATATATCGTAATCCCGAGCGTATAAATCAAAAGGATTTTTCATTTAAAATTTGATTTTATGGATTCAATTTTTTTCTTAATATTTTTCGCCTGTGTTATCTCGGTTACAAGGCAGATGCACTTTGCTCCTTCGTTTATAACTGATTGAATGTTATATTCTTTTATTCCACCTATGGCTACAAATGGAATTTTTTTATTTTTCACCACCCACCTTAGATAACCAAGCCCTACCGGAGCCATTACTTCGTCTTTTGTGTGCGTTTCAAAAAGCGGGCCGACTCCTGCATAATCTGCACCTTCTTCTGCTGCCTTTAAATACTGATTAGGTTTATGTGTAGATATTCCTATTATAAAATCTTTCCCGACAAGCTTTCTTACTTCTTTTAATGGATAATCGTCCTGTCCGAGATGAACTCCGTCCGCCTCTGACATAATGGCAAGATCTGGATGATCGTTTACTATTAATAAAGAGTTATGTTTTCGGGTAAGACCTCTTATTTTAACGCATTCTTCATATTTTTCGCCAAATGATTTATATTTTTCCCTGTACTGGATTATTTTTACCCCGGCCTCAAGCATTTTTTTTACAACTTCGATATTGGTTCTTGCGTTAGAATGTCTTTCATCTGTTATACAGTAAATATTTGGAGTTTCAAAAAGTTTAAGTTTCTCTTTTTTTGTCATTCTTCCCTCCTAAATCCCCCTTAGTCCCCCTTTTTCAAAGGGGGAAATAAAAAAGAGGGATTTAAAACTTTTTTAGTCATTACTAGCGAAGCGAAGTGACTGCTTCAGCTGTCATTACGAGTTTGCAAACTTGCGATACTCACGAAGTGACTGCTAAGGCAGTCATTACGAGTGAAGCGAAGTAATCTCATCTTGTGGTGGCTAATAATTCATTAATTCTTTGCTTACTCTGGAAGAGATTGCTTCGGAAGAAAAGCAGGATGTAAACTCGCAACGACTTCGTCGGATTGCTTCAGTAGTTTCAGTAAGAAGTAAATTCGCAATGACTATGCAAAGCAAGCTTCCTGCCTGCCGATGAGCAAGAAGCGTCGCAGCGTCAGGCAGGTGCAACTATAAAAAATCCCCCTTAGTCCCCCTTTTACAAAGGGGGAATGAAAGGGGAATTTAAATTAACAGATGAGATTGCTTCAATAGATTAGCAAGAAGCAAATTCGCCTGCCTGACGGCAGGCAGGCAATGACTGAATCCTGAGTCATTACTATCATAGCGAAATAATCTCATACCACGCTAACTTAAATTCATCACCGCTAACCGAGGGTTCTTCTCAGAACCTCATCCGCCTGCATCGCCGCTACGGCGGTAACCTTTGGAGCAAGCGGCATATGGCATTTACCCTCTTTCATTAAGTTTTCTCTTGAATTACATTCTTTTTTATCCGGGTAACACTCATCACAGCATCCGCATCTTGAAACAAGGTCCCCTATTATCGTATATCTTTCTTTTCTTATTATCTTTATATTCTCTATATCTCCCCAACCGGCGAGTCCGCTTGCGGTTACAAGTTCTTTTTTCAATTTATGAACAGTTTCAAATATCATTATCTTAACCCATTCTTTGTCCACCGCCTCTACAACTATATTGGGCCTGTATTTCTTGATTATGGTTTTAAGAGATTTAGAGCATATTTTTTTATTTATGGCTTTTATCTTGGCACAGGGATTTATTTTCAATAATTTTTCTTTAAGCGCATAAACCTTTTCTCTTCCAACATCATCTGGCATAAACTGCTGTCTGTTTAGATTTTTTAATTCAACTCTGTCATAATCAATAAGTATTATTTTTTTATATCCTGTTCTTATCAATATATTCGCAATATTGGAACCAAGCCCTCCACAGCCGATTATAAGAACCTTTGTTTTTGTTATTTTTTTAATTTGTTCTTTGGTAAAATAAAGATTAAATATTTTATCTATATTCATATTTTTACCCAGTTAGTAAATTCAGGTCTGTATCCTTTTCTTTTTATAACTTCTACTACTTCGTCAACGCTTCTTTTATCGCTTATCTCGAATTGTTTTTCTTCATTTGTTTTAGCGATATATCCCCCGACCGTAGTTTTAGACCCGGCGCTCATTTTAGTTATTCCAATCCCTATAAGATTATCCCTCATTATCCTGTTTTCTCTGGTTGAGATGTTTATCCCAACTCTTGTAATAAATAATCTTGTAATTAATATTATTTTTACAAAGTCATTATCTGACACCGGATATGTCTCCACTTTTGAAAATGATTCCCTTATTCTTGGATAAGAGATTGAGATTTCAACTTCCGGATATCTCTCAAGAAGATATTTAGAGTGAATTAATGTCATATATATATCAAAATCCCAGTTTTTGTTAATTCCAAGCAAAACACCTGTATTAACTTCTTTAACCTTCGCTTTTATCGCTCTTTCAACTGCATTTAATCTATAATTATAATTTTTTTTAGGCCCGAATAGATGTATTCTGTCATAGAGTTTTGAGTCGTAAGTTTCCTGGTAAAGAGTTACTCCGGTAAGTCCATTATCTACAAGTTTTGCGTATTGAGTTTCTTCAAGCGGATAGACCTCTATTAAAACCTCTGAAAAGTATTTCCTTGCCTGTTTCACGGCTTTCAGTATATAATCAAATGAAGAATTTATATGGTCTTCTCCGGTAAGTATTAAAACGCTATCAAATCCTTTTTCTTTTATTGATATTAACTCTTTTTCAATTTCTTTCAGACACAATTTTTTTCTTTTTATTTTATTTAAAGCGGAAAAACCGCAGTAAAGACAGCCATTCGTACAGTAATCTGAGATATAAAGAGGTATGTATAACATAATGGCTTTGCCGAAAAAATAATCCGTCAGTTCTTTTGATTTTCTCGCAAGCGTTTCTAAATCAAAATCATTGTTTAATAAAGCGATTAAGTCCTTTTTAGATATATCCGTAATTTTATATGAATTTATTTTTTCAAAAGATTTCTTTATTCTGTAAAATTCTTTTTCTTCTTTTTTTATTAAATCTGAAAACATTTTAGTTATTTAAAAAGCCGGTGAGAGGAGAACTTGCGTTTGCGAAGTCCTCTTCTTTGAGTATCCCAAGCTCATAAGAGATTCTTCCTGCCTCGACAGCTTGAGCCATAGCAATACTCATCTTGATAGGATCTTTTGATATGGCTATTGCGGTATTTACGAGAACCGCATCAGCGCCCATCTCAAGCGCTTCTGCCGCGTGAGAAGGTCTTCCTATCCCGGCGTCTATTATAACCGGGATATCCATTTCCTTTATTATCGGCTCTATAAGTGTTTTTGCTTTTATTCCTTTATTAGTTCCTATGAAGGAACCAAGCGGCATAACCGCAGAAGCACCAGCGTCCTTTAATTTCTTTGCTGTTATAAGATCAGGGGTTATGTATGGAAATATTTTAAATCCCTTCTTTGCCAGATATCTGGTTGCTTTTACTGTTTCCTCGTTATCCGGGGATAAATATCTTGTATCTGCTTCTATCTCAATTTTAATCCAGTCGGTATTTGTTATTTCCGCTCCAATTTCCGCTATCTTTATGGCTTCTTTCGCATTTCTTGCTCCAGAAGTATTGACCATAATTATTGTATTTTTGGGTATATAATCAAGTATATTTTCCGCCTTTGCCTGAGGGTTTATTTTCCTTACCGCCACGGTTAAAACTTCCACTCCCGTTTTTTTTTATAATATCGGGTATTATTCTATATGTTGGAAGCTTTCCAGTTCCTATGAATAATCTCGATTTTAGTTTTCTGCTCCCTATTTCAAAATAGTTTCCCATTTTTTTATCCTCCGCCAACGAAGCCGACAATTTCTATACTATCGCCATCTTTTAATTTATGTTTTTTAAAACACTCTTTTTTTATTATTTTACCGTTTAATATAACACAGAAATTTTGTTTCAGTTTATAGTTTTTGATTAATTTTTCAACCGAGCCGGGATTTTTTATCTCTTTGTCATTGACCCTTATCATAAAAATATTATACTAAAAACAGAATACCAGAGGTGATCTGACGGCTCGCAAAACATTGCTCACAGCTCGCGGCTCACGGCTCACAGCAAGAAGTGAGAATTGTGAGAGATTTTGGATTATGGATTTTGGATTATGAATTTCTAATTCAAAATTAAACTCTATAATTCATAATTTTTTCTTTGTAGTTTCACCTCCCAGCACTCAACTAAAGGGATGGTTGGGAAATTTTTTCGGGTAGCAAAGAATTTTGTCTTTAAACAATTTAGTATATAAGAGGGTTATTGAGTGCTGGGGAGCTTGCCCCGTTAGAAATTGCGGACTATACTATGCTATTAGAAAACTTTTGGATAATCATCTTATAATCATAGATTTCTAACGGGGCTTGCTCTGAAAAAGGCAAAGCAAGCTTCCTGTCCCGACTGAAACGTCGGGGTGCGACTACAAGTTGAGGGATCCAAATACGAGCGACTAATTTGGTGACTATATGAATGGAGGAATTTTTAAAAGCGAATGATAACGGATAAAATAACGGAATCAATAACTATACATGATAAGTATAGATTTGAGATTAAACTTGACCTTTCCCAATCTTCTAAGTATTACATTGAGTATTATTTTTTTATTCCAGCGTCGTTAAATATATCTTATTATACCTACGATAAATCTCAGTTTTATTCATCTCTTCAGAGATATATAAGATTTAAAAATCCTGAAATGGATGTATATTCTCTTTTTAATATTTCAAATATCAATTCGCCTTATAACAGAGTCCTGGAATATCTTGATAAATTAAAAGGCAATCCGAATGATAATTTTCTCGTAGAGGCGGTAATAGACGAATTAAAACTTGTCGGGAGTATATTGAAGAGCGAAATAAATGAGATGTTTATAGATTTTAAAAAATCCGATAGAACTGACGCCAGTGATATAATTTCAAAATTATCCTTTATTGACGAATCATTTGAAAATCTCAATAAAAAAATCTCATCCTTTAATTACAACAATAGAATAAAAGAAAGTTTTAAATATGTCGATGAATATTTAACTATCGTAAAAAGAGAAGGCATTCTTGATATAATCAAAGATAATAACATAGCGTCTTTAGATAAATTTCAGAGATATTTAGAAAAAATAAATAATTACTGCGATTTTCAAAAATACATCAATGTCTCTGGGGAAAATGCAGATTATTTCTTGTATCATAAAGGGCTTTTAAAAAAATTCGTTTCAAGTTGCCTCTTTTTAAAAGCCGAGCCAAGTTTTAATATATATTATCATATAGTGTCCGGAACCGCAAGCGCTGTTGCCATGCTTTTTGCCGTAATTGTGACCGTGTATGCGCAGACAAAATATTCACTTGGTAGCATTTTTTTTGTTTTAATAGCCGTTATAAGCTATGTTTTTAAGGATAGAATAAAAGAATTTGTAAAAGTTGCTTTTTCTAAAAACGGCGGAAGATGGGTTTTCGATAGAAAAATAAAAATAACGGAGCCAACGCATAATATTAAAATAGGAAATATAAAAGAATCTTTTTCCCTGCTTTCTATTGATTCATTGCCGGGTGATTTAATATTACTGAGGAATAAGGATAATCTTGATATCATAGATGAGGACGCTAAATTAGAGGTGGTTTTAAAATACAGAAAAGAGATATCACTGAATAATAAAATTATAGATAGATATCATATAAGAAGAAAAAAACTTACCAATATAATACGCTTTTCAATATTTGATTTTTTAAAGCATACTGACGACGCTGAAGTGTCTTATAATTTATTTAAAGATAACAGAGTCGTTTCTTTATTCGCCAAAAAGACATATCACATAAATATAATAGTTAAATATTTTAATAAAAATGATGAAATTTTTTATGATAGATACAGAATAATATTCAATAGAAGCGGTATATTAAAGGTAGAAAAGGTTTTTTGATGGAGGAAATATGTCTATAGATGCGATAGCAATAATAGGGGCTAATAGACGTTCCACGATACTCAGCGAGCTGCTTTTAATGAAGGGTTTTCAGATAAGGGTTTATGATAGTTTTAGAGACAGTCTTAATATTATGATGGCGAAGATAAAATGGAATCTCAGTAAAAATTCAAGATTAGATCTCTTATCTAATGTAGAAGCTGTGCAGGATTACTCAAAATTTAAAGGCGCGGATCTCATTATAGAAACATCTCTAAAGACCTCCGAAGAAAGGTTTTTATACTTTTCAAAAATTTTAAAAGAAATAACTTCGGATTGTATTATAGCTTTAAATACCAATGTTCCGCTTTTGACAAGCTTTGAAAGAATGTCAATTCTACCCGTTGAAAGGGTTGTGGGTCTTAATTTTTCCGAGGTTTTCACTAATTCTATTATGGAGGTCTCTAAGAGCGAATATACGGATCTTTGCGTGATTAATAAGTTCACTGAGTTTATGAATAGGTTGAGCGTGAAGTATTCAATTATAAACGATAAGCCGGGCGGGATAATGGAAAGATTGACGAGGGTTTATATTAATTCAACTTTTGATGTTCTTTTTAAAGGTAAAGGGTTTCCAAATGAGATTGATGGCGCTATAAAAGAAATGGCAGGTTCTATATATGGCCCTTTTGAGTTTCTTGATATAATAAGCGTAGATTATGATTATAATACGGCTTTAAGGATATATGAGATGTTGAATAGAGAAACGATTAAACCGCATGATATCGAACTAAAACTTTTGCAGTATGGACAGCTTGGAAGAAAGTCCAATTTAGGCGTTTATATATATGAAGATGGCAATATTGTCGGAGAAAATCCAATATTATCCAACATAATAAAATATTTAGGTCTGAGAAAGGTTGAAAAGGAAGAAATTTTTTCAGATATAATGATTAAGGTTTTAAATGAAGCGAAGCAGATAGCGAAAGAGGTTATGATAGGCGAACAGGATATAGAAAACATAACCAAACTTGCTTTTGGATGGAGTTTCGGGATTTTTGGACTTCAGAAAAAATATCCGTCCCTTTTTGTAGTTAAAGAGAAATCCGAATTTGATAATCTTGATACATTTTGACTCAGCCCTAAAGAATCAATAAATTTTTCGCACATGCTCCAAGTTAAATCTATTTTTTAGGTCTTTTCTTTTTTCGCACCTACTCTATTGACTTGACTTTTACCATTATCTTATAGTATAATATACTATAAGTAATAAGGAGGTATTTATGGTTATTAGAAACACTATTTGCGAAAAGGAGCGTTACGCTCTATCTCGGCTCCGTCAGATTCTTCACAAATCAGGTCTGATGCGAGCATATTTGTATGTTACTCGCATTACTTGTGGCAAGAAAGGTTGCCGTTGTATGCTTGGCGGTCGCAATCGTCATATTGCCTGGTATATAATGCAGTCAAATAAAGGCAATCCTCGCAGAAAATATGTTCCGTTCAATCGCCTTGATGAGGTGCGCCAGTGGGTAAGGCGTTATAATGAAGTTATAAAATTACTTGAACAGATTTCCGAGGAATACTGGAAGCGTTTAATCCAGAGAACAAATAAGCGAGGCAGGTAGGTTTTATAATGCTTAATGAGATAGCAGGCAGTAGAGATTGTTTGACGCTAACAGAGGCATTTATCAAAACCATTGACCATTTTGTTCCCTGTTTTTGGTCAGCCCTTTCCAAAATGCCAGATCCTCGGGATAGTAATCGTATTAGGTATCCTATTGAGGAAGAGGTTTTGATTGGGATATTAACATTTATAATGAAGTTGGGAGCTCACAAATATAAAGTATAAATTCAATAGTCCTGTATTTGTAAGCAATATCAAGCAGATAGGTGGAATTTTTTATCCTGAGAATAAATTTCCAGATACAATACTTCATGGGGATACGCTAAATTACTTATTGAGCGGGATAGATCCTCAGAGGATACATAATTTAAGGAAGTTGGTAATTAGGTCACTGGTGCGTAAGCGATGTTTAGAAAATTATCGTTTACTGAAACGTTATTATACGATTGCGATTGACGGAACTGGCTACCTGGCGTTTAAGAAACGCCATTGTGAGCATTGTCTTAAGCGGGTAGTTAAAGGCAAGAATTTTTATCTGCACCAGGTGTTAGAGGCCAAGTTGGTTTTACCCGGCATTGGGATGGCGTTATCTATAAGCAGTGAATTTATTGAGAATGAGAAAGAAGATGTTTCCAAACAGGATTGTGAACTTAAAGCATTTTACAGATTAATAAAAAAACTCAAAAGTGATTTTCCGCAATTGGATATTTGTTTATTGTTAGACGGACTTTATGCAGCTAAGCCTGTTATGGAAGTTATTAAGGAAATGGGATGGAATTATTTAATTACTTTTAAAGAGGGGCATGGTAAATCTATGTTTGAGGAATATGAAGCCCTTTTAAAGTTCTTACCTGACAATTCATTAGAGAAACGAGAAGGTGAGATTTGCCATAGTTATCGGTGGGTTTATGATATGGATTGGAATGGTGAGATAGTTCATGGATTTGAAGATAGGCAAGAAACGCCAGAAGGAAAGAAACGTTTTGTGTGGTTAAGCAGTATTAGAGCCGATAGGAATAATGTGGAGGAATTATCGCAAGGTGGAGGTAGATCGCGATGGATTATTGAGAATCAGGGTTTTAATACCCAGAAGAATGGGGGATATGCGCTTGAACACGCTTTTTCCACGAACAACTGGGGTATGAAGAATTTTTATTTACTTATGCAGATTGCACATATTTTTAACCAGTTGATGGAAAAAGGAAGTTTATTAAGAGAACGCATTAGAACTGAAATGGGCAGTCTAAAGGTGTTCTCAGATTGGTTATGGTCAGCATTTACTGGTATCTGGATAGATGTAAAAAGGCTATGTTCAATACTTAAGCGACGCTTCCAGATTCGGTTTAATACAAGCTGATGATAATTAATAATGCGAGATTAAATAAGTGTTTATAGCGTAAAAAATCCCCCAAAATCAAATTCCCATAAAAGCAGGCCAAGTTTAAAATAATATAAAAGACGCCTGTAGGTTTTTTATTATTCTAAAAAAACTTTAGTTTTTTATATTTGCTTCTCAAAAATCTTTCATCAATAATTCTTTATACCTGATTTTGACTTTCAGGACTTGACAAAAATCAAAGCATTGTGTATAATATAACTTATCGGGACGGCGTTTGTTATTTGTTCTTTTAAATTTTTAGGTATCCTCATCACTTTTTATATTTAAGAATCCAGCGTTC
>Ga0078972_1016027_pt1 | contig 11243 bp, 8 predicted proteins | sample YelNatPaOPGAMG01_FD_67568 | JGI IMG/M metagenome (GOLD analysis project Ga0078972, IMG submission 67568) | Hot spring thermophilic microbial communities from Obsidian Pool, Yellowstone National Park, USA - OP-RAMG-01 (SPADES assembly) (version 2) | ecosystem: Environmental > Aquatic > Thermal...
GAGCTGCCTTTAGCTGAGGAAGCCTTGAACTCCTTCTTTCTTTTCTCCTTTTCCTCCTCATCCTTTTGTTTTTGCATCATCAGCCTCCTTGCCGCTGCAAGCCCAGCTCCTGTAGCTGTGCCAACGAGCGAGAGCGTCTCATCTATATGCACAGAGCCCTCTGGCTGAGCATTTGTGCTCTGCTGCGCATTAACATCCATTCCTCCATGATCGGATATCTTGTAACCACCTGGAACCTCAATATCAGGCCCAGAGTCAGGCGAAGCTCTTGCCACATGGCAGGTCAGAATGATTAGGGGGATGCATGTAGCTATGAGAATGAAGATAATCCTTCTCCGCTCTCTCAGCCTCAAGCCCATTGAAGAGGCATCTTGCCGCTGTAAAAAGCTTTCTGTTGAGGATCATTCTCCGCGGGGAGAGGGTCGGTGAAGATGCAGATTATCTTTTGGGTAAGAAATCGGTCCTGTTCAATGGCGGGTTAGGTGTGCTGTGAGCGCGGTCAAGCATCTCCTCGGATGGATATATGCTTTCCAGAATGCTTTGTAGATCTTGGGGTTCGTGTACCTCACGAGTATGACGTGGAGCATATTCTCTAAGCCATCAGTGCTCCAGTGCATCCACCGAAATCTTATCATCGAACTTGCGAACGGTTACAAGAATTTTTACATTTTTGGGCAAATAATACAAAACTAAAGAGACGTGAGAAAGGAATATTGTGAAAGTGGTAAAACTCATCCGCATCTTCAGTTCAGGAAAATGATACATCCCAATTTTCTTTCTTTTTCCTCTCATAACTGGCGGCGCCCTTTTGCTTGCAACACTCAGCGGAGAAACTTTACCTGAACTATCTGTACTATCTAACCCTTTCATTATCGCTGTTGGCTTTATTTACATATTCTTTCTAGGTGGACCATTTCAAGAAGAGTGGGGTTGGAGAGGATATGCCTTGGATAGGCTACAAGCAAGACTGAATGCGCTTGCCTCAAGCTTAATGCTTGGAGTCTTATGGGGGGCTTGGCACCTACCACTTTTTTTCATAAAAGGAACGATCCAATCTCAAACACCAATATGGGGCTTCATGATTCTGATACTCTGCGGAACAATTCTGTTTACTTGGTTATACAATAACACAGGTGGCAGCATCTTAGCTACCATGCTCTTCCATGCGATGAACAACTTATCATTCTTCATTTTTCCAACACTTGCAACTGCGCTAGGTGGCCTTTATCTATTAATTCTAAATATTGTCTTTGTGGTAGCGATACTTATAATATATGGACCTAAAACATTAGTTCGCGAAACAATCAAATAGTCCAATGCAAAAAGTGAATTGTAAATGGGCCTATTTATTTTACATCTTCTTTTCTCTCAGCAATTCAAAAAAGGCAGTGCCAACTAACTAGGACATGTCGTTAAAAGTCAAAAGGTAAGCGTGCCCCTCTTCCTTTGCAACGATCCAAAAGTAATCACGTTCCTGCCGAATCTCAGCGCTGCCCAGAGTGTTGCCCCGGATGTCAAACACCTCGCACTTAACAGGAATGCCCTCAATGCCAAAAGGGTGGTTAAGGCCGAACCCTTCGCCTCTTGAGATGTCTATGACCTCTACTTGGTTTTTACTTACAAGTCGTGCTGCGATCGCGCCCCTGGTCTTGACCTCATTAAATTCAGTAAGCTTCCCCCGGCCATCAGAATATATCAGCGGCTCCTTTCCGTCCAGTTTTCCAATGTCCCTTAGAAAATCTACCTTGTGCCCCTCTACCAAAGCTGAGAATGTCAGGAAAGACCTGCCCTGGATAGCGAGCCAGCCAGCAGGCGGGATCTCGAAGCTATGGCCGCCAAAACGCACCTTCCAGATCATCTCTGGACCCCCTTCCCCAACCCAGTCGTTGACCCATATTCTCAATCCGTTTGGATAGGATATGCGCAGCTGCCGCCTCTTGGTGGGCAGGTCCAAAGCAATCGCCTCAGAGGTGCTCACAAACTTGTTTCCATTCCAGTATGCTATCTCCTTTGGCTGAAGCAGTCCATATCGGGCCTGCAACCTTTGGAGCATGTAGTAGCTTCTGCATACGCGTTGCATTCCAAACTTCTCCTCAACGAGCCAGCCAATGGTCCCATACGCTATCTCGTGGAGCAAGAACCGATCGATGGCCCTGTCTACATCACGTTGCCAATCCTCGATACCCTGCAAAAACCAATCTGTCCAAGCCATTCCAATCTCGCACTCCTTAGAGTGAATCTCGCGAAGGAAGAATATCGGAAGCAGCGGCTCTCGTGCGATTGGTCGCCCATTGTAGGCAAGGCCATAGTTGCCATCCGCTAGCCCAGCATAAAGCCACTGATAAGTTCCTTCCGAGAAGACCGGTCCCCCATATGTCCTGCTGTCGTTGCGAAGGAGTTCCCCGTAACAGTAGAAGGTCTGTGCGAATGTTCCTGCACCAGGCACACGGGAATCATAATCGCAGTAGTTCCAAGGTGCGACTGCCGTATGTACATCTGTGTAGGCCGATAGCTGCGCGCCGCCTTGATGGAACTTGCTTTTTATGATCGGGGCCAGCCTCTCCTCGAACATTAAGGCTGCAGTGGGCTTCAAGGCCCAGCATCTGGGCCAAGCAGGGCGCCAATTACCATCGGGCATTCGTTGGACATGGTCAGAGTTCCAGTATTCGTTAACCGGAGCAAAATCGCAGTAGTTCGTGTAGAGCCCTGCAAACCAGCCCATCGATTTCTGGTGCTCCAGATATTTTTGGAGTGCTGCATCTCCTCCCTTTCCTGGAGCTGCCCGCGTGCGAAGTGTGAAACTTTCCCCGCCGTCTCGCCAAGTTATTTCGTGGTTGCACTGGATGAGCTTTGCTATGCCATATGCCCTCAATATCTGGCAGCGTTCCATCTCCCGTCCATAGTTCTCAGGTCCCCAGCTCTCCTGCCATAATCTGTCGATTGCAAGCTTGGCATTGGCTCCTGTTGGGTTCGGAACAACGGGCAGGACCTCCTCGAATTTTGGTGAAATCGTGACAAAGAAGCGCTCGAAAAGGTCGTTGCGCTTTCCATCTGTCCTGCAGTTGTACCGAACTCCTCCATTTATTCGCACACCTGTGGGTGTCACCTCTCCATTCGGAAATGCATATGGCTCTGAGCCGCCACTTCTGTACCAGTCCAGCCATATCGACGCGAAGAAGCGAAGAACCTCTCCAGCAAGCCCAGTCAAAACAACTGGATTGCTACTGCCATACGTTATAAATGGAACATAGATAGTCCTCGCTTCTTGAACCCCCCGAATCTCACCGAATGAGAGTTCGGTCGCTTCTTCACCTTCCTTCGCTCCCCCATTTTTGCGAAAAACATCTATCACGAGTGACTTCTGCCACAACCTCAAGAGGTAGGTTACGCCATTACTATATGTTGTGAATATGACATTGTCGCACAGTTCAGAATGCACGAGTGCGCCTTCGTTTCCCCCGCCCGCGAACTTTACGCCCCCTCCAAAAAGGAGATGCCCAACCGGCTTCCCATTTATGAACGCCTCGATGCCTGACAAGCCATGATTTGGATCAAACCCATAAAGAATCTCGCAATCTTTTCCAACATAGCGCAAAAGGTATTTACCCCCCTCTTGCGCAACCACTGTCCTGAACCTCTTTTCAATGTTTATGGGCAATATTGTCTCTTCGCGAGTTGGGAACTCTAGGCATCCAGGTCCTGTGTTTATCCCTGGCGATTGTCCTTGAAAAAGGGTCAGGTTCCGTTTTGGACGCACGGGGATTTCCAAAATATGAAGAGGTTCTTCGTAGAAGTATAGGCTGTCGAAGAACAAGCAGCGCTCCTCATGTTGCCAGCCCCCCTCCACCTCTAAGGCGGAAAAATTCAGACCTTTTGCACGCTCAGGAAGCTTGCGGTGAAGGAGCCACCACTCCTTCCAACGGATGCTATCCACTAGGATGCGCTGTATCTCGCCATTGCCACTCCTCAAGTGTATGTAGATCCTGACAGGCGGAGTGTCAGGTGGATTTTCCCAATCCCAGCGGTTGCCATAAACCCAAGCCTCAACACAGTCGCTTCCATCTGGAATTTGGATCGGCTCGTTTGGTATGAGAAGTATGGATGGCCTAGACTCTCTTTCCCCGTTTCCACTATAAGTTAGCTTGCCGACCGCTCGATTCCATATGTTCTGGGCCCGGCTTGGCCTGAAGGTCGCAAAAGCGCCTTCTCGAACCTCCAGCCGCCATCCCCTCAAGTCCTCAAATGTTATCGTTGGGCAGCGCACCTCCTGACGACCTGCCCATTCCATCTCGTATGGTCTACTGCCAGCCGATTCATTCTCTTCAAAATCCAGGTAAACTTCGGAAGCTGGTTTCTTAATCATGAAGTTCACAACCATCGCCAGAAAAGCAAAACGGAAAGCGGAGAAGCAATTCTAGCACTTCCACCTTGAATGCTAATTGGTCCTTAATGCCTAAAAAGGGTTTTGGCAAAAAGCTTTGTCGTTCGATTAAGCGAAACAGTTGAATGCTCCATGCCTTCACACAGAACGAGAAATTATGGCTCTAGGATTTCAGGACATGAAGCTAGAATGTTGACGGAGTCTTACAAGGACATCTGGATTATTGGTCGTTATTCCATCAACACCCATCTCGATCATCCTCTTCATCTCCTCGATACCATTTACAACCCAAACGACGATCTGGAGTCCAGACCTATGCGCCATCTCAACCAAGTCACGCGAAATAGATCTGTGATCGCAGTTGTAAATCTCCGCTCCCATGCTAACTGCTTTCAACACCCCCTCCCTCGATGCTCTACCAAAGGAAGGAGCGATCATCAATTTTGGCTCCAGTGACTTGATCAGTGCCAGTGCGCCATGGACGCCTGAAAATATCGTCCTCTCTTCGAAATGGAAGCTTTTGACCAATTCCACCAAGCGTCTCTCAAAGCCGTTGTTTCCAACATCCAACATGAACTTCGCTTTGCTCTCCTCGTACCTTTCTAGCACCTCGCTCAGTAGCGGTACTTTCTCACCTTCGCCAGCATCCAGCTCTCTTATCTGCTCCATGGTCATGTGATCCACACGGCCCTTACCATTTGTCGTTCGATCTACAAAATCGTCGTGCATGAGAACGATGTGACCATCTACAGTCATTTTGAGATCGACTTCGACGACGTCGCTTCCTAACATAATCGCTTCCTCTATTGCCCTAATCGTATTCTCGGGGCAATGGCCGGAAGCTCCCCTGTGGGCGATCACGAGAACCAATTCAGTTCCTCCAAACCACTGCAATCTTTTCGTCCTTGGTCGCAGGTTTTCGAAAATTCACCAGATCAAAGCATGTTCTTGAGGCTCTCGATGCTGAATACAGTATGAGCGCACCCATTCTTCGTAAGAGGCAGGCCCTGTCCAGTTATTTTTACCGTTTTCAAGTAATTTGCGGCAAGCTTCAACTCTTCGGAACAAGCAACTCCAAAGATCGCATCGTAATGGTACTTCTCCACTATCTTATGTATGCAAGAACCTCCTGGCACAACGTATACGTCGTACTTTCTCTCCTCTCCAATTTCAGTTGCTTGTGAGATCAGGCAGTCGCTCGAGCAGTGCTGGCAACGGTAGGAGGAGATCTCGGGATCGAAGCTAGCCCAACATTTTTTGTCCATGTTTTTCCTTGAGCAATGTGGGAGGATGAGCGCCCTCTTTCTGGACTCCATGAACTCGCTCCTTTGCGATAGGTTCCTCACATATATGTCGACTATGTCCTCGATCACCTTAAGCGCATCTCCTATCTCAAGGCCTGTCAGCTCTGCAACTCTGAACTTCTTGACGAGGCGCCTTGCATTTTCACCCAACCTTTTGTGGATGTCATATTCTTCTGCCAACTTGGCCAGCTCAGCGAAAAAAGACCTTGATATCTGAGTGAGGTCGAAGCTGAACGGGTAAGGCATACCTTCTCTATCAAAGGCAAGGGAAGGATAAATGTCTTTTTCGCCCTGCTAAATGGAGAGATCGCCGAACAATTTTAATTCCGATCTGGCTACAGATCGGTAAGACAGATACAAGAGGAACAGTTCTGCCTAGGTTTTTTCAAATTGGTTCTATCTCCAGGCTCATGTCCAGAGATGGAGCTGAGTGTGTTATGGCGCCTATGGAGATCAAGTCCACGCCAGTTTCCGCAACCTTTCTCACATTTCCAAGGTTGATGCCGCCCGAAGCTTCGAGGAGGACTCGGCCATCTGCGAGCTTCACCGCAGCCTTGATCTCTTCAACTTCCATGTTATCGAGGAGCAAAGCATCTGCACCAGCCTCGATGGCCTCCCTCACCTGGTCCAAGCTTGTCACCTCCACCTCCACAATCAAAGTGTGTGTTTTCTTGGATTTTGCAAGCCTCACTGCATCTCCACAGCCCATGCCCCTTCCACGAAGGATCGCAAGGTGGTTGTCCTTTATCAGGATACCATCATAAAGGCCGAAACGGTGGTTGAATCCTCCACCCATTCGTACCGCGTACTTCTCGAGCATCCTGAGCCCTGGCGCAGTCTTCCGAGTGTCAACTATGCGTACAGGAGTGCCCCTTACGGCCTCGACATACCTTGCGGTCTCCGTGGCTATTCCGCTTAGCCTCTGAAGAAAATTAAGTGCAACCCTCTCGGCAGACAGCATCGGCGCTGCCCTTCCTTCAACCACCATCAACGTATCGCCAACTTTGATTTTTTCACCATCATTTTTCCGAGTAACGATATTGCAGCCAGTGTCCGCGATCGAAAAGACTTTGGCCGCCACCTCGACACCAGCCAAAACTCCCTCCTCTTTGGCGACTACCGATCCCCTTGCCATCGCCTCTCTCGGAATCAGAGCAAAGGTCGTTTCATCTCCAGGCCCGATGTCTTCCTGGAGAGCTTCTTCGATCAGTTTCTCCAAACTTATCTCAGAGATCGTCTTTCACTTCCCTCCCCGCCTGAAGGAAACATGCGTGAGCCACCTTGGAGACTCTGTCGGGAAATCTTCTCTGAAGTGGCATCCTCGGCTCTCCTCCCTAATCAGCGCCGCCTTGGCCATGAGCCTAGCAACAAGTACCATGCTGCCAAGCTCGGATCCTCTATCAGCGCCCGCCATTTTTTTACTAAGCTTAGCACTCCAGCCTCTCAAAATAGCTTCAGCTTCCTGAAGCTTTTCACCCCTCCTCTTTATGCCAACGCACCTCCAAAGAAGTTCCTGCAGACCTTTTACCGAAGGTTCTTCCCCACAAGCTGTTTCGCCCTCTTCCTCAATTGAAGTAACGTGTGCATCCGACCCTAGCTGGTCGCGCCCCCACTCCCAGGAACCCTCCAGAACCCTGTCGACGATCCTCTTCCCAAAAACCAAAACCTCCAAAAGTGAGTTGCTTGCCAACCTGTTTGCACCATGCACGCCTGTGCATGCAACCTCGCCACATGCAAATAGGTTTTTGACACTCGTCTCACCCCAAAGGTTCGTACTCACTCCACCAACCATGTAGTGTGCTGCCGGAGCTACTGGTATCGGTTTCTTTGTTATGTCCAAACCATGCTCGAGGCAGAACCTGTAGATGTTCGGAAACCTCATGACAACCCTGTGCCTTGGAAGATGAGTCAGGTCGAGGAATACATGGTTTGCTCCTGTCCTAGCCATCTCGGATGCTATGCTTCTAGAAACGATGTCCCTTGAAGCAAGATCCCCATCTTCATGGTACCTGTGCATGAATGTCTCCCCAAAAACGTTCCTCAAGATGCCACCCTCCCCCCTAACAGCTTCCGATATCAGAAACTGTGGAGCGCCTGGCAAAGCCAAAGCTGTAGGATGGAACTGGACGAACTCCATATCTGTAATGAGCGCTCCAGCTTCATAGGCGAGGGCAACACCGCCTCCGGTCGCAACCTCGGGATTAGTGCTGAACTTGAAAAGATATCCAGCCCCTCCGGTTGCAAGGACGGTCCACTTCGATTCGACCTCCTTAACAGAACCTGTAGCACAGTCCAGAGCCCTAACTCCTACGGCTGTACCATCCCGAATCAAGAGCTTCGTTACCAGGTGCCTTTCCAAAACCCTGATTCCGAATTTCCTTGCCAGGCTGCTCAGCGTCCCCTCTATCCTCGCTCCTGTTGCATCTCCTCCGGCGTGGATCACCCTTGGGACTGAATGGGCCCCCTCCCTTGCCAATGCTATCTCGCCATTGACCGTATCGAACTCTATTCCATAATCGATCAGCTCATGGATTCTGTCGACAGCTTCCTCGGTCAAGATTCGAACCGCCTCTGGTTTACAAAGGCCCGCGCCCGCTGCGATCGTGTCCTTGTAGTGGAGTTCCGGCGAATCTCCCTCTCCGATTGGCACAGCTATTCCTCCCTGTGCATACTTGGTGTTGCACTCATCGATGCTGCCTTTCGTCAGAACCGTTACTTTGAAGTTCTTGCAGGCCTTTAGAGCAACATATAGCCCCGCTATACCGCTTCCAACGATCGCGAACTCGGTCTGCAATCTACTCCACCAGCATCTCCTCGATAGCCCTTGCTGCTCCGACTCTGATTTCCTTGGGAACCTCGATTACGTGCCTCTGGCGCTCAATACACTCAACAACCTTTTCCAGGGTTGTTCGTTTCATGTTCGGGCAAACGAGGAGCGATGATGCAGCATAGAAGCTCTTCGAGGGATTCTCAAGCTCGAGGCGGTGGATCAGGCCAATCTCGGTCCCAACTATGAACTCATGCGCATCGCTCTCCTTTGCGAAGTGGAGCATCTGGGATGTGCTGAGTGCAGCGTCTGCCAGGTCTATGACATCGCTCCTGCACTCCGGGTGCACCATCGTCTTCGCGTTCGGGTGCTTCTCCTTCATCGCCAACAACATCTCGGGCCTAAGCACCAGATGAGTCGGACAGAAACCTGGATAAAGGATCAGCTTTTTTCCTGTCTTAGATGAAACATAGCGGCCGAGATTCTCGTCCGGTATGAAGATCACCTCCTCCCCCCGAAGCCGCTGCACGATCTTGATGGCGTTCGCAGAAGTGCAGCAGATGTCGCTCATCGCCTTCACTGCAGCAGAGCTGTTAATGTAGCACACAACCTTTGCCCTTGGGTGGTCCTTCTTCCACTCCGCGAGAATGTTCTCATCTATCATGTCGGCAAGAGGGCAACCCGCGCAGGCATCCGGAAGCAGGACGGTCGCATTCGGGTTCACTATAGCTGCCGTCTCGGCCATGAAGCGTACGCCGCAAAAAACTATGAGCTTCGCTTTAACTGACGCCGCCTTCCTTGAGAGCTCAAGCGAATCGCCCACGAAGTCCGCCACTTCCTGGACCTCCTTCCTCTGGTAGTTGTGTGCCAGTATGGTAGCTCCCGCCTCTTCCTTCAGCTCCCTAATTCGGCGCATGAGCTCCTCATTACCGGCCTTTTCCAATGCGGGTCAGCTCCGTTGCGACATGGCAGCAGATTACTTCAGGATATGCCTTCTTATAAGCAAAGCGCGCTTGGAACTTTTATGGCCCTAGGGCATACAATTAAAAACGGAAGCATTGGCATGTTGGAAGCAAAGCGCTGGGTCTCGATTGAAACTTCCATCGTTAAAGCTTGGGCCTTTGGGCGAAAAAGCTGCAAATGCATGGGAAGCTAGGCCTGAGATCAATATGCACGACGCGATACACTACTCGGCGCTCGTCACGGTACTTTTCTGTGCCCTCTCGATCAGGCTCCTGAACTTCCCCTGGGGCGTATATCTTTCCGAATTCGACCCATTCTGGCACTATAGATGCGCACTCAAAATCGTCGATTCCGGTCTGACAGGGCTTTTCACATGGAGAGACATGATGAGCTGGTATCCCGATGGGAGGTTGGCAGGTCCATCCACGCCTCCTGGCCTTCCACTGACCGCTGCGGCATTTTACTGGTTTCTGAACTACGTAGGCATAAGGGCAGACCTTCTGGATGTTACGATCCACTTCCCACCATTCGCGGGGATGCTCACAGCTTTGGCCGTCTACCTCCTTGGACGTGAGGTACGAGGGAGGACGGCAGGTCTGTTCAGCGCCCTATTCATCGCTTTCAGCGGAAGCCACATCGACAGGACCTACCTCGGCTTTTTCAAGCATGAGACCGTTGGTGTCCTTAGCATCGTGGTCTGCACCTGGCTTTTCCTCAGGGCGGTTAGGCCTCAGCCTCTCAGAAAGGTCGTTCTCTACTCGATTCTCTGCGGTCTTTGGCTTGGGTACCTCGAGATAAGTTGGACAGCCTACATCTTCGAGGTTGGCCTTCTTTCGGCATTCCCCCTCATCCTTCTCCTTCTCGGGCGAAACAAGGAAGAGCTGCTTCCTGCCTTCGCGATAACGCAGGGTTTGGCTGCAGCTATAGCTCTTCAAGTACCAAGGCCAGGAGTAACGGTCGTTACATCTGTGGGCTTTGTGCCGGTGCTGGTGGCTGCCGCTCTTCTTTCCTTGGAAAGGGTCTCGAGGCTTTCTAGCAGTTTGAACTCAAAACTAGCGGTGCTCCTCGGAATAGGGAGTGGCGCAAGCTTGGCACTCGTTTATCTTAGCCAGGCTGGCCTCTTCACCACACTGCTTGGAAAATTGGTTGCTATATTGGATCCATTGACCAGGCTCCAGGTTCCGATTATAGAGAGCGTTGCAGAGCACAAGATGAGCACCTGGTACAGCCTTTTCAGCGACCACGGTTTCCTTCCTGTACTTGCTTTATTCGGAGTCATCTCATCCCTTAGGAAGCCGACGAACGGAAGGCTGATGGCATCTTTCGCCTGGATGCTCGGCCTCTACTTTGCCTCACTCATGGTCAGAATCGGCCTGATCCTATCACCATTTATGGCGCTTTCAGCAGCGATAGGTCTCTTGGATCTTGCGGAGCCTGCAGTCGAGACAGCAACCAGCTCCACAATTTACGAGAGGGGAAGGAGGGGTGGAAGGAGGATCGAAGCCAGGCCTGAGCTCGCGATCATCGTGGTCATCACGCTCCTGGTCTTGGCAGGTTTCTCGATGTACCTTGCATTCGAGCATGCTGGCGTGGCTGTCACGATTGCGGGTGCAAGCCTTCCTGTAAAGGGTCAGGTTCCTGACTGGCTTGATGCCGTCTCCTGGATAAGGGCAAACACCCCTCCAGGATCTGTAATCCTTTCCTGGTGGGACTATGGGTATTGGATAACGGCGATGGGGGAAAGGCCGACGCTTGCGGACAATGCAACGATCAACTCTACTCAGATAGCCGTCATAGGAAGAATCTTCATGTCGAACGACACGGTTGC
>Ga0078972_1016028_pt1 | contig 11243 bp, 5 predicted proteins | sample YelNatPaOPGAMG01_FD_67568 | JGI IMG/M metagenome (GOLD analysis project Ga0078972, IMG submission 67568) | Hot spring thermophilic microbial communities from Obsidian Pool, Yellowstone National Park, USA - OP-RAMG-01 (SPADES assembly) (version 2) | ecosystem: Environmental > Aquatic > Thermal...
CGACGAATAGTCCTTGTTGAAGGAGATATTGACAACGAGCTACATAGGTTAGCCAAGCGGGAGCATCCTCCCACCAAGTCGTGTTGCGATTGAACTGGAATCCCCAGGGACCCATCGTGTTCCCCGGCTTATAATTGAGCCAAGGTTGATGGGCGAAAGTATGGAAAACATACCTATTAACCCCGCTACAGAATATGAGGTCTCCCAGAGGTTTGAGTAGATAGGGATAGTCAACCCAACCGCTCCAGGGAGGTCCGGCGGTGAAGGATTCCGCTCCCACGACCTGTTTCCCATAGATATGGGCAATAGAGGAAACCATCTTGCTGTTCATATGCTTCTCAAGTCCTGGTTGAAGTCGTCCCAGCCAGAATTCTCCCATAGGGACATCCGCCTTGCTACCCGCGGTTATATCGTCAAATGGACCGTTTCCATAAGGCTCAACCCAGAGCAAGAGCCCGTGCTTCCTGCAGAGCTCTCCGAAGTAGCCATAATAGTTCTCATTGAAGAGGTCAACGATTGTCCTTCGGAAATCCCAGAGGAATCGCTCAGATACATCCAAGCTATCAACGACCCTTCCTCCCGCTGCCACTATCAGGAAGGGCAATAGGTCGTATCCACATCGCTTTTGGAATTCCTCCCTCATCTTAGGAGTCCAGTTCTGGGAGCCCATCTCGTAGCTATCTATCAGGACATTTTTGAATGTCTTTCCCGCCAACGGACCGCTATCCTCAATCAGGGGAACGATAGCGTTCTGCCAATGCTGGTCAAGTGCTTCCCTGCTCAATTTATCAACCTCCCAACCCCTGCCTGAATCGGGTGCGGGAGCGTTCCGAGCGCCAGTCAAAGTATGTCCGATGCGGATAATCGTCCATTTCCCTTCAGGGACATCCCATAAGAGGCGACCGTTTGAGAACTTCTCCGTGAGGTCAATTATGCGATTTTTGGGGACGATTGCCTCGGGAGGAAGGGGGCGAGTATCGGGTTGAATGCTATCTCTTTCACCATGGGTGTGCCTTACCTTAAAGCAGGCTTTTACTTCCCAATTATCAATTCTCCAATCGGTTGTTGGCGTGGGGAAGGCGAGGACGGCGATATCCCTATAGAACTCGGCTACTGTGGGAGGTTGGGGAAGCTCGGCTTCAAATCTCCTCGGTCCCTCAACTTGGAGCTCGCTCCAAGTGAGCTTTTGCATAGCGTATTCCGGCTTTATCCAGGGACCTCCACTGCTTGACCAGCCGGCGCAGTTGTGAACGCAGACCTCCAAGCCGAGCCTGTTGGCTTCCTTGACGGCGTGCTTGAAGAGCTCGTGCCACTGGGGGCTCATAAAGAGGATGGGACCGGGGGGATTTCCCGGGGCGACATTGAAGATTTGCACGCCGGCAACTCCCTTCTCCGCCAGCTCCTCAAGGTCCTTCGTTATTCCCTCAAAAGTGATGCTCCCATTGCACCAATGCCACCAAGTCTGCGGCTTGGCTACTTGGGGAGGGTGAAGGAAGCCCGAAAGGAGCCTATCAGCAGCTTCGCTGCTGGGTTGCAAAACAGAGGTCAAGATGATGGATAGCATATTAATAAGCTCACCTCTCTCTTTTTATTTTCAATTTATTTTATAAGAAGATTGGCCTTCAAGCCAGATATAGTCAATGCGGCAGGTTCCCGTGAGCTCAGAGCCTGTGGCAAGGTCAAATCGCAGCTGCTTGAGAATCCCTCTCCAGCCAGGCACTCCTCGCATATCAATGACATATGTATGGGGCTCGTTATCCCAGGGGATAACCTCAAAAGTTTTACTCTTGGCATCATCCCACACTGGGTCTTGGATGGTCGTGAAGGAAAATCGCATCTTCGTTGCTGGTGTGTGATTCTGGAACCGCACTCTAATCGCCTTACATTTAGAAAGGTCAACACCCAGATTGTCGGGTGACAATAAAGCTGCGTCCTTGCTGTTCTCAATAGCTACAATATAATAGCCACCAGAAACATATTTAACCGGCTTTGTGACTTCCCACTCTTCTGGTCCTTCTTTTCGCTCGCGCGTTCCCAAGTTAATCTCGCTCCAGCCCTCCTTATCTAATTGCCGATTGAACTCCCATGAGTTTATCACATATGTGCCCTTGGGAAGAATATGCACTGCCAGCAAATCGCTTGTCCATAGCTCGCCATCATCACCAATCAATCGCAAAAGATAGTCCCCAGGCTTGGAGAACCTTGCTTTGGTGTCAGGAGAGGTCTCCTTCTCAAAAATCACTTCGCCTGGACCTTCAAGCACTTCCCAGCGCGCCTTCAATTTTTTACCCGCAGGTTTGCCATCATCCCTTACCTTGCCCGCGAGTTGGACGGTTGAAGCGTCAGAATGGATAGCCTCCCCAGCCTCAACGATTGGAGGTTCATTAAATGGCATTGCTTTACGGATTTCCTCAACAGTAGCATATTCTTTGTTGTCAAAAAGCCTCCACCAGGTGAGCTCCTTAGCTCTATTGGAGAAGAACTCAACCCCGGGAAGCAAAACATAACCATTGTTATAGATAGTTCCAGTGCTACAGACGATGTTGGGGTCGGGATTTGCGCCATCTTCCCAAATGTATATCTCGGCTGGACCCCAGTTCCTCTTCACCCAGTTATTCTTTATGAACCTGCAGTTGCGAATCTCTACATTCTTTGCCTGGGGACTTCGTAATCCAAGCACTTCAATCGCTGCTCCTGCATTATTTTCAAATGTACAGCCCTCCACAAGACAGCCATCGCCACCTGCCTCAAAGTCAATCCCTCCCTGGTCGTAACTTCCCGAATCCGGCATATTGCGGAAAACCGAATTGCGAATGATGAACCTATTAGTATTAGCCAGCATTATGCCCATCGTTCCTCTGCTCGCATGACCTCCAGAAGCGTCCAGAACGGAATTTTGTAAGATGGCGTTTTTGACATTCACCACATAAGGATGAGGGCAGGTGTTATGAACATAACAATTATGAGCAAAGACCCTCTCCACCATTACCCTCTCTCCCATAACGAAGAATGCACTTGAGGTATGAAACATCTCGCAATTGCGCAGTGTGATATCCTTAGGAGTTACGCCTTCCATCCCTATACCATAGTATCCGGGCGGCTGTAATTCCGGTAAATCGCGCCACTCGGGGATGCCAGTGCTATTGAGATATCCTCCATACCTTCCTTCAATATGATAAGCAAGACAATCTTCAATAACCAGTCCTGCGTGCCCTGGTTCAGTGTAATGGACAAATATACCGCTGGCAGCACAGCAGACCACAAGGGAATGAATCCAAAGATAATCGGGGTTCGTGATTAAAATGCAGCGGTCTAAGATATGCCAGTTGCGCCTAATAACGGGGCTTGGTCCTGTTCCGTAGGCACCTATTTCAACCCAATTGTCCTTTGTGCCTCTGACGGAAATCCGCAGCTCTTGATTGATGACGCTACCGCGTTTGATAAGAATCCTATCCCCTGCTTTGAGAGTTTTTCCGTTGATGTTTGTGAAATCCTTCCAGGGTGCCTGTGGGGAAAGACCGGAATTACTATTGCTACCGCCAATGCTGTCAATGTAATAAGTTGTTCCGGGGACGCTAATTTTGGGCTTCAGGGGAACAAATGGTTTCATAAAAAGCGCCTTGATGCTCTTTGAAGACGGTGGGCAGTTCTCCGCTGTCAGTTTGACCACCGCCTCGCCTTCTGTCTCCCGGGCAGCCCTAACCGTCCATTCCAGCATCTTGGTAGTGCCTACTGGCATCGTGCCCAATTCTTTTTTATCGCTACCAGCACATCTTACACCGTTTGGCAACTGGAGTTGCGCAACAACCCCTTTCGCTTCTTTATCGGCACTACCGAGGCATTCCACCAAGGCAATGAGCTTTTCCTCCTTGCCGACATCAAGAATCGCGTGTTCCCAGGCTATGTGCTTCACTTTGAGAAATGGACCGCCTTCTGGTTTGCTTGATATCCAGAGATTCTCTAAACGGATATCGTTTGGTCCGGGACCGGGAATCCAGAAAGCGAGAAATTTCAATCTTCCCCTCCAGGTTGGTATATCATTGAGCTCGAGAACTGATGTATATAGTTCCTTGAAGGTTTGCAATGGGATAATGCCATATCCATTAGTAGTAATAAATAGAAGCATTACTTGAGAGGCGGAAGAGGAGATGTCACAACAGATATAACGGTATTTATTGAGGTCAAGGTCAAGGGAAGGATTAACAAGCATCGCTTGGGAATCGGGTAAAGTTATTTCAAGTTTATCCCCAGAGCTAACCACTTTCGCACCCGCAAGCCCCACCCATCCTGGCCAGCCAATGCCTTTTCCGAAGTGGTCAAGGATGCTTCCGGGCTGAGGGGCTGGTGCTCTCGCAAGAAACTTTTGTATTGCCAAATTCATAGGATTCTCTATGCGAAGCTCGTCTATCATTCCATTCTCTGTGCCGATTTCGAGAGGATTTCTTGTGGGTATGAGAATTCCCGTTCGCTTGACGCTTGTCTTTTCGCCATTAACCTCAAGAGTGGCATTATAGCCGTCCCACATAGCGATTATATGATACCATTCCCCAGGCCGGGGTTGAATTTTGGATGATACCCTCGGCTCCCATCCATTGAGATAAACGAAGAAAGAGAAGCGTCCACCTTCCTCTTGTGGGTCCACTCGCAGCTGGTATTCCTTCTCTTTCCTAATAAAAGAAGGAAAACCAGCTTTATAGCTTTCAAAACGAATCCAGCATTCTATCCTCAAGCCAGGTGCTAATTGAAGGTCGGGAGAATTGGCTACCGAACCATCAATGCCCACATTTAATGCCTGCCCTGCATAGCCCACACCAAAGAATGCGCTCTCGGCAGAAATATCGTGTCCTCTTCCTGAGGAATCTCGGAGGTTTCCGTCGAATTTCCAGTAGGCTACTGTTGCATCTTGACCCGTTGGCGCTTTATAAATCTCCTCAAGCTTCGCGATATTACCCTCATTCTGGCACAGAAGGGGAAAATCGGGAGATAAAATCAGGAGGATTATCTGCGCCAGAACCGGGAGACTACTCTTTGCAGTCGGTGTTCCTTTGCTTAATATTTTCATCCTAAAACCTCGCTCCTTCTTCAATATTTGTGAGGAAAAGTTTAAATATTCCATTTCAGATGGTCAAGCATTTGGGGAATTTCCCAATCCATTTCAAAAACCTTTACCCATACCAGCAATGACAGTCCGCACTATTGTCATTGCGAGGAGCGAAGCGACTTTGTCCTTTTTGTCATTGCGAGGAGCGAAGCGACGAAGCAATCTCTTTGAGATTGCCGCAAACCCCAAATCAGGGGTTGTGGCGAGAAATGACGAAGAGATGTAAAGATGATATAATTTTCTTGTGTTGCGATTGTATGAGCGCTATCTGATGAGCGAGATGGTCGTCCCATTCCTCGGTGGAGTGGGTATCTTCGCTGTTATCCTTGTCGGCAATCTAATATTTATGCTCATCAATCCCTTGGCTCAAAGGCTTATCACCCTTTCGGATTTATGGAAACTAATACTCTACAAACTTCCCTCTTTCTTAACCCTCTCAATCCCTCCCGCAATCCTCTTTGCCTCCTCTTTAGCTGTCGCAAGATTGGGGAGGGAAGGGGAAACCACCGCTATGCGAATGGCAGGCTTGCCCCTTAGAAGAATATTCCTCCCCTTCCTCTACGCTGGTCTTTTGGCGAGCCTTCTATCCTTTTTCATTAACGAGGAATTCGCCCCCATAGGAAATAGAAGGGCACAGAGAATCCTTCAAATGGTCTGGTTCGGTCAGACAACGCCCATTCCCCTTGAGAGGGTTTTCTTCCAAAGCGATAAATATACTTTCTATATAGATAGAGTGGAGAAGCTGGGAGATGAGGTGAGGCTTTACAATATATTGGTTATGGAGATGCAGGGGAACCGGTTCCCCAATCTTTATACCGCTTCCTGGGGAGAATGCGGACGAGATAGCAAGGTCTGGAACCTTTACGATGGCATCCTCCATCAACTTGATGACAAGGGATATGTTAGGCAGGAGGTGAAATTTGACAAGGCGGAGCTTTCCCTTGAGCGTCCTTTTCAGGATATCTGGCTAACCCATAAAACGCCGGAGGAGATGAGCGCCAAGGAGCTATTGAAGGAGATAAAGACATGGCAGAGAAGCGGAGTAAGGGAAGTGGGAAATATGCTGATGGAATATTATTGTAAATTTGCCATCCCTTTCGCTTGCCTGATTTTAGCCCTCATTGCTCCTCCCTTCGCCCATCGCTATGCGCGGCGGGGAGGAAGTATGGGAGGTTTTCTAATTGCGATTTTGCTCTTTTTCCTTTATTATAATGCATACCTGCTTTTCAGGATGTTAGGGGCAAATCATCTCTTGCCTCCCTTCATAGCCGCTTGGGCTCCCAATATCGTTTTCGGAGCCTTCGGTTTATATCTTTATTTCAAAGAATGAGAAGGAGGAGAAAATTTTGACCAAGAAGAGTGTTCTTCTTTTTGTTGTTTTATCTCTCTTGTTCCTCTCGGGATGCGGAGACATATTGGATTGGCTGGGATTTGACCATCGGGCAGGAAGCGCTCCCAGTGGAGGAAGAATCTGGACTGTTATGGTTTATGTAGCGGCGGATAACAATATGGAGGACGCCGCCTATAAAAACATCAATCAGATGGAGAGCGTGGGCTCAAATCCGAATATCGCCATCCTCGTGCAATGGGACACAGGGCAAGGCTGTAAGAGATATTACATCCAAAAAGATAACGACCCTAAAACCATAAATTCGCCAGTTGTGCAAAGTTTGCCCGACCAGAATACCGGCGACCCCGATGTATTAGCTAATTTCATAAAATGGGCGGTGGCTAATTATCCCGCCAAACATTATTGTTTGATTCTCTGGAATCATGGCTCGGGATGGAAGCCAGTGGAGCGGAGGATAAAGCCAAGGGCAATCTGCTTTGATGATTCAAGCAATGACGCCTTGGATACCGATGAATTGAGGATTGCTTTGGAGAAGGCGGGGGTTAAGATAGACCTATTGGGGATGGATGCTTGCCTTATGCAGATGGTGGAGGTGGCAACGGAGGTCAAGGATTGGGCAAGCTATGTTTGCGCCTCCGAAGAGAGTGAGCCCTGGGATGGCTGGGATTACGCTAGCTTCTTGTCCGCCCTTCAATCTAATCCCACTATGGACGCCTCCCAATTGGGGAAAGCTATCGTTGACGCTTATATAAACTACTACAAAAACTCCGCCTGGCAGGTAACCCTATCCTTAGTCTCGACCTCCTCTCTAACCGATTTCGCCTCCGCCATCAGTTATTTGGGGAATAAGCTTGCTTCTTTGTATCCCTCAAGTTCAATTGATTCCGCAATTCAATCAGCTCAGAGCTTCTCCGATACCGATTTTAAAGATATTTTCCATTTCGCCCAACTCGTGAAGGAGAAGGTCAGTGGGGCAAGCGGGGAAGCCGATGCGGTGTTGAATCTGAAAAGCAAAGTGGTTATTTACAATGCTCAATTAAATGAAGCAAATGCGCAGGGACTATCAATTTATCTTCCCCAAAATTCCTTCTCCAGTTATCAGAATTCCTATAGCTCGCTATTGTTTGGAAAGATGGCAAGCGGATGGATTAATTTCCTGAAAAAGTTGAACGGACTGTAGGGGAGGGAGACGAATTGAAAAAGGCGGGAATCATTCTCATCTTTCTTCTCCCTATGCTTTGTCTTGGAGAGGGAAAGATTTTTCTCAGGCGAGTGGGAGCTGATTTATATCTCGGGGAAAAGCCATTCCGCATTGTCTCCGTGAACAAGTTTGATTTGTTTTTGCGTTTCCTATCGGGAGGAGAGGATAAACAGCAGGCTATAAGGGCGATTGAGGAATGCGCCAAACGGGGGTTTAAAGTGATTCGCTTCTCGGGAGTTGGCTATTATCCAAAAGATATGCGTCATTGGGCAAGGGAGAATATCTATTGGAAGGCTTTTGATGAGTTGGTTGAAACGGCTAAGAAAAACGGCGTTTATTTGATACCGACCCTGAACTGGAATATCTTCCTCTTCCCCGATATGGCGGGTGAATGCGTTCAGGATATGCTGAAGAATCCCGATTCTCGCTCCCGCCAGTATCTCTGGCTTTACACTTACCAAATAGTCACCCGCTACAAGGATGAGCCCGCGATTCTCTTTTGGGAACTCACTAACGAGATGAACCTCTTAGCGGACTTGGCTTTTATGCATCCCTACGGCTTTTCCGATGGCTGTTGGCCATTGGAGCTCGGCACTTCCTTTATGCGACTCAGGAGGGATAATTTCACCACGGATGAGATGATACCATTCATAAAGGAATGGGCGAGCTTCATCAAGAGCCTTGATAAGAACCATTTGATTGGAAGCGGTTTCAGCATACCGAGACCCGCCGCCCAGCATCTTCGTATGGCGAATGGCAAGGGGGATTGGACTGAGGATAGCGTTGAGGAATTTTATACTTATTTGAGGGATGTCCATCCCGACCCTGTGGATATAATAAGCATTCATTTCTATCCTCGCGATGGGAATCTTCGCTTCGGCAATAAGGACGAGAATTCCGCGAGGGTTTTGGAGACCATAAAAAAGGTTGCGGATAGGATTGGGAAGCCGATTTATATAGGGGAAACGGGAGATGACTACGAGAAGAATCCCGATTCCCTTTTCCTCAAAAATGTTTTTGATGAGGTCGTTAAACTTAATATCCCCATCACCCTCGTTTGGAACTGGATGAGCCCAAATGATAAGTTCGATGTTAACCCCGAACGCACGCCAAACATCGTTGCCCTAATGAAGAGAGCCAACGAATTATTTGAGAAATCAAGATAGGTTCAAGGGGAGCATCAATCGGGCAGAAGCTCTATTTCGCTCACCTGAGCCGCATCCTTCCATATATCGCTTGCCGATTTATATATCATCAACCTGAAATGCTTTATTAAGACCGGCTTATCCAATTTATATTCAAATTTCCTATCATTTTCGTATCCCTTAACGGAGAAAATCGTCTTCCATTCCTTTCCATCAAGGCTTACCTCTCCATCAAAGTCAACGGGATGACCCTTCGGGTCGGCGAAATGGATTATCACCCTCCCCAGTTCGCGCTCCTTGGGAAGATGGAGGGCAACCCAGTGGGGATGGGGAGTTAGGGCGGAATGCCATCTCTTGCCCTCAAAATCGTTCTCTGACGCTATTATCCCATCGTTGACTTTGCTTGTGCATCCCTTTTCCCAACCCAATTCCGAATCGGAAGTGGCGGTCACCCCAAATTTCGCTAAGGCGAAATCGTCCTTTTTCACGGAAATCCTACCAACGAAAGCGAGGGGGAATTCTCCCAACAATTCTCCCTTCAGAGAGAAAACCGAAACTTTTCCCCTTATTTCCTCCTTCCTTATCTCCTCCGCCCTTAGGCTGATTTTGAGCTCGGCGGGAAACTGGAGAAAGATAGAGCGTGGCGATACCCTCACTCCTTCTTCCATCTCACAAATCACTTTCACCTTCTCCTTTCCACCCGATAGGCTTCTCAGCGTCAGGGTTATGTTCTTCTCCTTCCCTGCCTCAAGCCAGGGCTCCTCCTTATAATCAATCGTCGCTTGTAGCTTATGAGAAGATAATTCAATCTTATATGGCGACCTGCTCCAGAGATTTTTTATCATTTTCTCATCAACCATTTTCAATTCCTTAAGGGATTTGAGATTCGTGGGGGATGAGGATATCTCCACTGGCGCTTTGTGATATTTGAGAGAGATTTTCGCCATCTTCACCACTCGTTCAGTCAGTTCCCGTATCGTTTTTGGAGGTTGGAATCCGCCAATTGCCACATTCGCTATGTTCTCGCTTATCGGCTCCCGCCATTCCCTCGGAATGCCTTTTGTCCCTTTGAGGATTCCCAGAAGAGAACCCAAAGTCGCGCCAGTGCAATCGGTGTCGTCCCCGCAATTCACCGCCGTGCAGATTGATTTCCCGAAATCTCCCTCCCCATAGAGCCATCCCAAGATGACGAAAGCTACATTCTGGGGAGCCATAAACCATCCCGTCTTCCTTGATGCCTCAACGACCCTTTCCCTTGCGGTTCTCCAATCGAGCCCTTCCCTCCAGGCTCTTATGGCAGTCCTAACGCTCTCTGCGACGCCGCAATCCTTTGGAATATAGCTGAAGGCGATTTTTAAGAGCTCATCCCTATCCTTAATCACGAACGCGGCGCTCTCCAAAACAGCCATAAAGACCTCCGCATAAGTTCCCTCAGCGATTCCATGGTCAACGCAGGCATCCTCAAAGGCATATTTCGCGGCGAGCGAGGGAACTCCTGGAAATAGACAAGCCCAGATTTCCGAGCGAATCCAAGCCCCATTGCTATCCCGCCAGGGATTGTTGAAATGACCGCTCAGGGGAGGCAAAATCCCTTTTCTTACATTCTTCTTCCCGATTCCATATTCGTTCCAATCAACCACAACATATTTAAGCCAGTATTGAGCGAGGGTGTGGGCATTGATGTTCGGTCCATTCTCCTCCAAAGCCTTGAGCCAGAGCAATTGGAGGTCAAGGTCGTCGTTTGGAACGGGTTCCTTTGGGACGGGCTCATAAAAAGTGAGATTGTGCGTTTCCCTTTGTCCCTCAAAGGGCATACCGAGTGTCCCGCCAATCGCTTTCCCCAGCCAGCAGGCATAGACCTTATCATAGAATTCCTTTTCGTTGATGATTATCTTGCTTTTCTCTTTGCTCTGGACCTGCATCAATGCGAACGATAAGAGGAGAATAAAGGAAAATTTTCTCATTAATCTCACCTCCGATTGATGTTAAAATTTTAAAAACGAAAAAGAAAGGAAGGCAATAAGATGAAGAGGATTTGCATCATCGGAGGAACAGGTCATATCGGAAAGAATTTAACGGAGATGCTTATTGACGAAGGCTTTGAGGTCTTCGTCCTCGCCCGAGGTGAACAGCCCATCCCCTCTAAACCCCAGTGGGAGAGGGTCAAATTCGTAAGGAAGTTTTACCATGAAAATCTAAAGGAGTGGGAGGAAGTCTTTGAGTCCATCCAACCGAAGGTCTTGATAGATATTTTGGGAAGTTATGCTCCCGCTGTTTATTCAGGCGCTCTCCCCTACATTGAGCAGTTCATCCTATGCGGTTCCGTTTGGATGTTCGGGGAGCCGAAGGTGGTGCCGACGCCTGAGGAAACGCAATCTCCTTGCATTTTCCCCGGATATGCGAAGAGATATTCGGAGATGTTGGAGCTGAAGGAGAGGGCGAAAA
>Ga0078972_1016029_pt1 | contig 11242 bp, 10 predicted proteins | sample YelNatPaOPGAMG01_FD_67568 | JGI IMG/M metagenome (GOLD analysis project Ga0078972, IMG submission 67568) | Hot spring thermophilic microbial communities from Obsidian Pool, Yellowstone National Park, USA - OP-RAMG-01 (SPADES assembly) (version 2) | ecosystem: Environmental > Aquatic > Thermal...
CGAGCAGGATCACCACGTCCCGCTTATGCTCCACCAGCCGCTTGGCCTTTTCGATCACCATCTCGGCCACCTGCACGTGCCGCGCCGCCGGCTCGTCGAACGTCGAGCTGATCACCTCGCCGCGCACCGAGCGCTGCATGTCGGTCACCTCTTCCGGCCGCTCGTCGATCAGCAGCACGATGAGAACGATCTCGGGATGGTTTGCGGTGATCGAGTGTGCGATCGATTGCAGCAGCATGGTCTTGCCGGTGCGCGGCGGCGAAACGATCAGCGCCCGCTGGCCCTTGCCGATCGGAGTCAGCAGGTCCATCACGCGCCCGGAGAAGTTCTCCGGCGTGGTCTCCAGGCGCACGCGCTCGTTCGGATAGAGCGGGGTCAGGTTGTCGAAGGCCGTCCGCGCGCGCGCCTCGGCCGCCGGCTCGAAGTTGATCGCCTCGACGCGGAGCAGCGCGAAGTAGCGCTCGCCTTCCCCGGGCGGCCGGATCTGCCCCGAGATCGTGTCGCCGGTCCGGAGCTCGAAGCGGCGGATCTGCGACGCCGCTACGTACACGTCGTCGGGCCCGGGCAGGTAGTTGTACTCGGCCGAGCGCAGAAAGCCGTAGCCCTCCGGCATCCGCTCGAGAACGCCCTGCGAAAAGATCTGGCCGGCCTGCCGCGCCTGCGTGGCGAGGATCCTGAAGATCAGCTCCTGCTTGCGCATCCCGGTCGCGCCCTCGATCCCGAGTTCCCGCGCCACCTGGTCGAGCTTCTGGATGTTCATCTCCTTGAGCGCCACCATGTCGAGCGGGCGGGCCTGAACCGTTCCCTTGTCGGTTTTATCCACGAATTGTGGTTTCATTTTGTTAGCAGATTCCCTCAAAATTCGCGCAGCGATCATTCCAGCCCTTCGCGGGCATTTGCACTCTCGGATCTACGCGTGCCGGAGGCCCCTATCCTCCGGGAGAGAGATGGAAAATTTGAAGATACTGAGGTAGCGGCTACTTTACCGCCTTAATTGAATTATAACAAATGGAAGAACTCGTTGATTTCGAAGCAAGCCGGCCGGCGGCGCAGATGGAACGCCCAATGGAGCTTTCTCAGCGGCGGGGAGTTGAACGCGACCGAACGTATGCGATCACCAGCAGGATGATCGCGGCGGCAATCAGCGCGTACCCGAGCGGCGGGTATCCCAACAGCAGCAGGAAACCCGCCACCACGAGCACGAACAGAATCACCAGGACTCGCAAGCGCTCGTCCTACTTCGCTTTTTGAATCTCGTCCGTGAGCGCCGGGACCACTTCGAACAGGTCCGCGACGATGCCGTAATCGGCCACCTCGAAGATCGGCGCGTCGGCGTCTTTGTTGATGGCCACGATGGTCTTCGAGCCCTTCATGCCGACCAGGTGCTGGATGGCGCCCGAGATTCCGACGGCCACGTACAGCTTCGGCGAGACGGTCTGTCCGGAGCTGCCCACCTGGCGCTCCATCGGCAGCCAGCCGTTGTCGCAGATCGGCCGGGAAGCCGCGAGTTCCGCGCCCAGCGCCTGCGCCAGCTTCTCCACCACCGGCAGGTTGTCCTTGTCCTTGATGCCGCGGCCCACCGCCACGATGACCGGCGCGCTCGTCAGGTCCACGCCGCCGCGCGCCTCCTTGAAGGGCTCGAGCGGCTTCGTCCGGATCGTGCCGGGAGCCAGCTCCGGCGTCACCTTCTCGACCGGGGACTCGCCCTGCTCGACCGCGTCGGCGCGGTACGCCCCCGCCTGGAGCGAAGCGAAATTCGGAGCGGCGGTGGTGAACCGCACGTCCGCATTCAGCTTGCCCTGGAAGAGCTGCCGCACCAGCACCGGCGCGCCGTCCTCGACGCGGTGCGCGATCGCGTCGCTCACCAGCGCTCGCTTGAAGCGCGTGGCCAGCTTCGGCGCGAAATCGCGAACCTGGTAGGTGTGCGGGAACAGCACCAGCTCCGGCTTCACCTGCCTGATCAACTGCTCGAGCGCGGCCGTGTAGCCGTCCGGCGTATAGTTTTCGAGCAGCGGGTGCTCGACGGCATACACCTTCTCGAGCTTGCGCCCCGCCGCCTCGGCGGCCAGCGCCGAAACCGAGCCGCCCAGGACCGCCGCCGCTACCGGCTGCCCCAGCTCGCGCCCGATCTGCTGCGCCGCGGCCAGCGTTTCCCAGGACTGCCGGTTCCAGGTCCCGCCGCGTTGTTCCAATACCGCGAGGATGCTCATATGACTCTCACCACGAACTTCAGACGCTCGACCAGCTTCGCGGCCGCCTGTTTCGGGTTGCCGTCCAGCATCTCCGTCTGCTTCGTCTTTTGCGGAAGATAAACGCGCCGGATCTCCATCGCCTGCGCCGGCGCGGCTCCGAGATCGGCCGCCGTCACCCGGCGGACCTCCTTGGTTTTCGCGCGCTTGATGCCCATCAGCGTCGCGTACCGCAGCTTGCTGATGCCGGACTGAATCGTGAGCAGCGCGGGCAGCGGCATCTCGACGTGCTGGAACCAGCCGCCCTCGAGCTCGCGCTTCACCTTGATGGCGCCGTCGAGCTTCTCCACTTCCATGATGATGGTGGCGTGGGGAAGGCCGAGCAGCTCGGCGAGCACGACGCCCGTCTGCCCGTAGCCGAGGTCGTCCGACTGCAGGCCGGTCAGGATCAGGTCGGGCTTTTCGCTCTCGACCGCTTTCGCGATGAGGCCCGCGATGCCCAGCGTATCCCAGGCATCCAGCCCTTCCTCTTCGATGTGGATGGCGCGGTCGGCGCCCTTAGCCAGCGCTTCGCGGATCGACTGCGCCGCGCGCGCCGCGCCCGCCGAGACGACGATCACCTCGCCGCCGTGTTTCTCTTTGAGTTGCAGGCCGGCTTCGAGCGCGTAGGCGTCGGGCTCGTTGACCTCGTAGGAAAGATCGTCCTCCTGAATCCAACGGGCGGACGAGCCGACGCGGAGCACCGAGTCGCGGGCCGGAACCTGCTTCAGGGCGACTACAATTTTCATGCCGTCACCACTCCTTCACAGTCTGCCGCCCGCTATCCACAGCTTCACCCGCCGCCGCGCGTCAGCGAGCAGCCCCGGTCGCAGTATATCAATCGCCGGAGTATCGTTTGAAGATCAAACAGCCGTTCGTGCCGCCGAAGCCGAACGAATTGGAGAGCGCGTACTCGATCCGCATCGGCCGGGCCTGGTTCGGCACGTAATCCAGATCGCATTCCGGATCCGGAACCTCGTAGTTGATCGTCGGCGGCGCGATCTGGTCGCGGATCGCCAGGGCCGTCAGACCCGCCTCGAGCCCGCCCGCGCCGCCCAGCAGGTGGCCGGTCATGGACTTGGTGGAGCTCACGGCCAGCTTGTAGGCGTGCTCGCCGAAGCACCGCTTCATGGCCACGGTCTCGGCCCGGTCGCCCACATCCGTAGACGTGCCGTGCGCGTTGACGTAGTCCACCTGTTCCGGCCGGATGCCGGCGTCCTCCAGCGCGTTGCGCATTACGCGATAGGCGCCGTCGCCATCGTCCGGCGGGGCCGTGATGTGGAAGGAGTCGCCGCTCATGCCGTAGCCCACCACCTCGGCCAGAATCGGGGCGCCGCGCCTGCGGGCGCGCTCCAACTCTTCCAGAATGACGATGCCCGCTCCCTCGCCCACCACAAAGCCGTCCCGGCATTTGTCCCACGGGCGGCTGGCCCGCTCGGGTTCGTCGTTGCGCGTGGACAGCGCGCGCATGGCCGCGAAACCGCCGATCCCCATGCGGCAGATCGGGGCCTCGGCTCCGCCGCAGATCATCGCGTCGGCGTAGCCGTGCTGGATCAGCCGGAAGGAATCCCCGATCGCGTGCGCGCTGGTCGTGCACGCGGTCGCCGTCGCCGAGTTCGGCCCTTTCGCGCCCGCTCGGATGGAAACGACGCCGGAAGCGAGGTTGATGATGGTGGCCGGAATGAAAAACGGCGAGATCCGGCGCGGGCCGTTCGCCAGAAGCTGCTCGAATTCGCGCTCGATGACCTCAAAACCGCCGATGCCGCTGCCGATATAGACGCCCACGCGCTCGGCTTCTTCCGGGGCCACCTTGAGGTTCGCCCCCGACAGGGCGAATTCCGACGCCGCCACGGCGAAGTGAATGAACCGCCCCATCTTCTTGAGCTCTTTGCGCTCGATGAACTTTTCGGGCTCGAAGCCTTTCACCTCGCCTGCGATCCGGCAGGCGAAAGCGGTCGCGTCAAAAGCCGTGATCGGGCCTATGCCGCTGCGGCCGGCGCGGACCCCGGCCCAAGTCTCCTCGGTCCCGACCGCTACCGGCGACACAAGCCCTACACCCGTCACTACGACTCTGCGTGACAAAGCTCCGCTCCTATTTGGAAACAGGCACTCGAACCGGCCGTTGCTACTTCTTGGCCATCTTGCCTTCGATGTAATCGACTGCGTCTTTCACGGTGGCAATCTTTTCGGCGTCTTCGTCGGGAATGTCCAGGTCGAACGCTTCCTCGAACGCCATGATCAGTTCAACGATGTCCAGCGAGTCCGCGCCCAGATCGTCCACGAAGGAGGCCGTATTATCAACCTGGTTTTCGTCCACCCCGAGCTGCTCGACGATAATCTGCTTTACCTTCTGCTCAACCGACATGAATCCTCCAGACCAACTTACAAACTCAATGATTCTAGCGACGATCCGGCTTCCACCGCAACTATGCAGCGCGGATTTTCCGCGCGATTCCGCCGCGCGCGTACAATTCAAGCCCTCGCAGCCGCCGCCCTGCTCGTGCCGGCCGCTCCCGCCCCGGGCGGAACGAGCCAAATGGACGCGCCGCTTGCCGAATGTAGGGAGTTGGGGGGCCAGCCTCCAATAGAAGAGTATCGCATGTTACGGAACTGGACGCGCGGCGGGCAATCGCGCGAGAATTCTGGAGGCACATGGAACTTACACCGCGCTGGCTTCTGGCTCTCGCGCTGGCGGCGAACGGCCTGGCCGCCGGCCCGGTGGAGCGCCCCGGCAAGGTGCTGGCCGGATATTTCGAGGGCTGGAGCATCTACCGGAACTACCACCTGGCGGACCTGGAAGCCTCGGGGGGAGCCGCGAAACTGACCCATCTTTTCTACGCCTTCGCGGACGTGACCCCCGACGGACAATGCCGGGTTCGCGACGCCTGGGCCGATTTTGTGACGCCCTTCCTGCGCCCCGTCAAGGGCCTGCCATCGATAATGCCCCCGTTCGGCAATTTCGCCGAACTGCGCAAGCTGAAGCGGCTCCACCCGAACCTTAAAATTCTGATCTCGGTGGGAGGCGCGTCGGCGGCCAACAGGGCGGCCTTCGCCGCCGCGGCAGCCGCACCGCAGACGCGGGCGCGGTTTGCCGCTTCCTGCATCGACATGTTCCTGGCGGGAAACGCCGCCACGATGGCCGCGCCGGACGTTTTCGACGGCATCGACATCGACTGGGAGTTCCCCGCCGCCGGGCAGGCGCAGGATTTCACGGCCCTGCTGGCGGAATTCCGCGCGCAACTGGATGCACTCGGGAAGCGCACGGGACGGCGGTATCTGCTGACGATCGCGGCGCCCGCCGGCGCGCAGAACTACTCGAACATCGAGCTTGCGAAGGCGGCCGGCCTGCTCGATTTCATCAACCTGATGACGTACGACTACCACGGCACATGGGATAACGTCACCAACCATGCCGCGCCGCTGTTCGGCTCTCCGCGGGATCCGGCGCAGGCGCAGCGGTTCTTTATCGCGGCCACGGTGGACGCCTATCTCGAAGCCGGCGTCCCGGGGAAGAAACTGGTGCTGGGCGTGCCTTTTTACGGGCGCGGATGGACGGGGGCGCCCAACGTCAACCACGGGCTGTTCCAGACGGCCGCCGGACCCGCTCCGCCGCCGCCCGGGGATGCCCTGGGCACGCCCGGCGTGGCCACCTATGCCACTCTGGCGCGGCTGGCGGCTTCGCGCGCGGCGGGATTCACGCGCCGGCGCGCGCCGGGCGCGGTATGGATCTACAACCCGGCTACAAAGACGTTCTGGTCCTTCGACGACCCGGTCTCCGTCGCTGCGAAAATGCAGTACATCCGTACGCGGGTGCGCGGCGGGCTCGGGGGCGGCATGTTCTGGGCCGCCAAGGACGACGATCGCGAGGCGACGCTCCTCAAAACAATGGCGAAGGGTCTGGGAATCCGGTAGGCGGGCTCACGCGAAGATCGCGGCCGCGGCGCAGCCCAGCGCGATGCCGAGCGCCGCGCCGGCGAGCACGTCGGTCAGAAAGTGCATGCCCAGCACGATTCGAGAGGCGGCCACGCCCACGGCGCAGAACAGAAGCGCCCCGAGCAGCGCGGGATAGAACGCCCCGAGGGAAACAGCCACGGCGAATGCGGTGATGGTGTGGCCGGAGGGAAACGAGAATTCGTCCGGAGGCGCCAGCGTGGCCCAGCGGTGCGGCTCGAACTCGCAGGGGCGGCTCCGGCGGGCCACTTTCTTCAAATTCACGAAGAGCAGGATGCCGGCGGCCGCGGCCGAAGCCGCCGCCGCGATCGCGCGAAACCGTTCCGCCCCGCCCGCAAGCAGCAGAACTGCGCCGAGCGCCGCCCAGAGCCAGCCGTCGCCGGCGCGCGTCGCCGCGACGGACGAGAGGCGCACCGCGCGCGGCGCATTCCAACGGTGGACGCGGCGCATCAGGCGGTGATCGCCGCTCGCAATCAGAGACAGAATCGGCCGGGCGGAGGTCATGATTGCTCGAAAGCCGGTGAGCCTTTCGGTGCGCCGGCGCCCGCAACTCGCTTCATCCAGCGCCACGCGAAGCAAGTTTCGAAGACGTAGTTGGCCAGGGTAGCCAGGGGAACGGCCAGGGCGAGCGGCGCCAGCACGGCCGTGGCCGGCTTCTCCCGCACCATGCCCGCAGAAATGCACAAAATGTCGCGCGTCAGCCTGGCATAGCCGCCCGATTCGCCTCGCGCCTGGCCCAAGCCGCGGCGCAGGCCCGCCAGGAACTCCGCCTTCGTCCGCGCGCCGGCGACCTCGGTCCAGGCCCTTCCGGCCGAAACCAGGGTGTGCGCGTCGCTGCCGGCGACGGGCGCTTTGCCCAGCGCCGAGGCCAACTCGGCCGAGTTCCGGTTGGCCACGGCCGGCATCTGCCCGTTCAGAGCTTCAAACGCCGGGAACATGGCCTCGAAGTACGCGAAATCCGCCAGATCGCGCCGCCCGGTGAGGGCCGAAAAGACGTGGTTGACGCCGAAGAGCAGGTCCTGCTCGCCGAGGTAGGCCACAAGGGATTCGAAATCGCCGCGCCGGCGCTGGATTTGGGTGTGCTGGCGCTCGTTGATGTCGTACACCCCGACGTGGATCTCGTTGCCCGTGGGCAGCCTGCAGGTCACTTCCTCGCTGAGGAAGAAGTCGGAATGACGACGCAGGGCCTCGGCCGCGTCGATGGAATCGTGGTCGGTGACGGTCACCAGGTCCATTCCGAGCCGCTTCAGCGTTGCATAGAGCTCTGCCGGGCACGTATACGATTCACGGCACAGGGTTTTCATGAACGGCAGCGTGCACATACCGGAATGGAGCGTGTGCACGTGCATGTCGCATCGCATATCCCATTTCTAGCTGTTGCGCGTTACAGCAAAATTACCGGAGCGCCACAGTGCTGTTAAATTCGGCCGCGAGCCACCCGATTTACGGAGAACCGGATCCGGATTTTGGAATCGCGTGGAATTGACGGACTGTAATTGACACAATGTGATACACTTGCGGAGAGCAAACAATCGGAAGCAGATTTTGGAAATCTGCAACCTGAGGCCTGAGTACGTCGTCTATGTTGGGGGAGAGTAGCAGGTCCCAGTCCTGCTCGGGTACGAGATCAGGTGCGCCGAGAGAAGAAACAACATGGAAGGCCAAGAACCAAACGTCCCACAGCCGCCTAACCCCGAGGGCGTCCCGGGAGCAACTCCGAATCCCGCCGACGACCATCTGAACCGGTTGCTCATGAACGAGCAGGAGCCGCTGTTGCGCTCCCTCGTGCGGAGCATCAAGGAACTCATCAATCCTCCGAAGTTGCCCCCGCTGGAGGTGACCTCCAAGCCGGTGCCGGTAAAGAGCATCTGGGGCGACTACCGCTACGGACGGCAGGCGGGCATCTCATCGACGCTCATCCACGTCGGCGTAGTCGCGGTGCTGTTCACGGTATTCAGCAACAGAGCGGTGCAGCAGGCGTTGAAACAGACGGCGGTCACGCTCATCGAGCCGGACCTCAAGCCGTACGTACCGCCCATGAAGCCGGACAACAAGCCGATGGGTGGCGGCGGAGGCGGCGGCGACCGTTCGCCCCTGCCCGCCAGCAAGGGCCGCGCTCCGAAGTTTGCGCCGCGCCAGTTCACGCCGCCGATGGCGGTGGTGAACAATCCCCAGCCCAAGCTGGTGATGGAGCCCACGCTGATCGGCCCCGAGAATGTCAAGCTGCCGGACGTGAACCTGCCGCAGTACGGCGACCCGCTCGCCAAAGTCGGTCCCCCGTCTAACGGCCCCGGCTCCGGCGGCGGCATCGGCAGCGGCTCCGGCGGCGGCATCGGTCCCGGCAAAGGTCCGGGCTACGGGCCCGGCGAGGGCGGCGGTTTCGGCGGCGGCGTTTACCGCGTGGGCGGCGGCGTCTCGCAGCCTGTTCCCATCTTCAAAGTGGAGCCCGAGTACTCCGAAGAAGCGCGCAAGGCGAAGTTCAGCGGCGTTTGTGTGCTGCAGATCGTGGTGGACGAGCGCGGCATGCCGACGCAGTTCAAAGTGATCCGCCCGCTCGGTCTGGGCCTGGATGAGAAGGCCATCGAAGCGGTTCAGAAGTGGCGGTTCAAGCCCGCGCTGAAGGACGGGCACCCGGTGGCCGTGCTGGCGACCGTGGAAGTGAACTTCCGCCTGCTATAGCTCGAAGGGCAGCGGCCCCCATCGCCGTCAGGAGTGTTCCCCGGCGCTGCGGAGCCGCACCCGCCCGCGGAAACCGCGCGGCAGCCGGAGTTCGATAATTCCGCCGGGGTCGGCGCGCTGCTCGGATTTTTCACCAGCCGTCACCAGATACACGCCAGACGGCGCCAGGCCCACGACGAACACGCGCTCGGCGCCGTCCGCGGCGAAATCCAACAGGCCCGGCACGATCAGCACGCCGCCCACACGGAGCGGCGCCGCGCCCCCGCCGGTCGCCAGCGCCCGCGCCTTCCCACTCGCGAAAGTTTGCAGCTCACCGCCGGAGCAGCCCACCCAGAGCGCGCCGTCGTCCCAGCCTGACCGCACGAACAGCTTGCCAAGCGAGGCATCGCGGAACAAAGGCGGCAGCGTGTCGTAGCTGAGGCCGGGCTGATATGGATTGCCCCACAGGAATTCGTACGGCGCGCCGTAGGGGGATCGCAGCAGGAAGCGCTCGTGCGTGAGCCAGCCCTGCAAATACTGCGTTTCGACCGCGTTCGTGTCGTAGGCGACCATCGCCAGCTCCGCCGCCCGCGCCAGTTCCGCGCGGCGTGCTTCCGGCGGCGCCGCCCCAGGCGCCCAGGGCATGCGGTAATCGTACCCGCCTTGCGAATACGGCGCCGGGTAGTAGCTCAGCAGGTCCCAGGCGGGCAGCCGCGTAAAAAAGTCGGGGATCGATTGGCGAAGATCCTGCCCCAGGCTGTCGCGAACGGCGTCGAGCAGCTCGAACAGCGGGTACAAGTCGCCGCGCGGCACAATGTCGCGCCCCGCTGCCAGCGCCGGCACGATCCGCTTGCCCCACCACTCGTTGACGACCCGGTCGAGCTCCCGCTGGGCGAGCTGCGGCGAGCGCTCCGCCACGGCCACGGCGGCAAACACCCGCGAGCGCATCTCCGGGATGCTCCAGTCCGACGGCGGGTGGTCGAGTGACCGCTCCAGGCGCGCTGCGAGCGCCGCGGCTTCGCGTTCCGCGAGGACGGGCTGGCACCAGTCGAAGACCAGAGCGAGCTCGCGCGGATCGTCGCCCTTTGCCAGCGCCCATTGCACAGCCCGGCGCCCGGCAGCGGGATCGCCCGTAACGCGGTAGTAGAGCGCCCGTGCGAAGCCCTCCTCCGGAAGCTCGCCCGGAGCCGCGATCACTGTTTCGAAATTCATCCAGCGGACCGACGACCGTTCGCGCTCCCGCTGGAGGAACCGCAGCCGCTTCGGAGCCAGCAGCAGCCGCGGATGATCGTTCCGCACCCTGAAGCCCTGGGCGCCGGCGGCGGTGACGGCCAGGCACGCGCACGCCGCGATTTTCCAAATGGGCATTCTGGTTCGATTGTGTCACAGTGCCACACCGGCTGGAGCGGCCCTCCACGGATCGAAGCCGGGGGCTGGCGCGCAATCTACGAGTTTTCAAGCGGTTGCACGCTCTTCCGAATGGCGTGTTGCGTGCAGCAAAGGAGAGGTGAAACTGATGAAGTAACTCTTGAAACCTGCCCTCTGCTGCAACGGAAACGGCGGCGAGCCGGCTTTGACGTTACAGCGTGCTTGCGGGAGCCGATGTGAGATGTTGCCCCTCACGTCCGATTACGTTGCAACAGAGGGCTCTTTTGAGCGATGGATGTTTTCGATCTCACCAGGGATCAGTGGTTGCGGTGACTGTCTGGCATTCATGGAGAGGATTATTGGACGCGGGCCTCACCAGGAATGACGCGAAGCGGGTGCTCGAATCCAGCCAGCCCGACGCCGGATCCCAGCCCCGCCAAGGGCAGACCGCGCCGGCTGAAGTTGCCGGTGCGGTTCTTTCTTCTCCTCCCTACGGCGCTCGCGCTCCTCGCGGGCGCCGTTGCTTCTAGTAGCAGAGCATTGCCGTGCGCGGCTCCTCTTCCGGATTGGGCAGGTATAGCGTCTTGCAGTGCTGGCAGCGATAGATTTCCGCATCCGGGCCGTAGAGCTTCCGGATCTCCTCCCCGAAGAAGAACCAGCGCTTCAGGTGTCCGGCGCACAGCTTGCCTTTCTCGTCCTTTTCGTTGCACGCCCGCATGCGCGGAATGCGCCGCTTGACCTTCGTGCCGTCGGAAAGCGTCGCGACCAGCTCAGCCGGCGCTGCCGCCGGCTCATCGAACTTTGGATTCTCCACTCGGCCAACCTCCTGAAAACAATATAAGCACTCCCAAACACCGATTGGATGTGACTGAGGTCGCCGGAGATGTCGGAAAAACCCGAGGGCCAGTGCGGGGACTGCGGATTCCGACGCCCGCCGATCAGCGTTCCGAACTGATGTCGATCACGATTCCGAAGTGATGCCGATCGGCATTCCGAACGGAAGCCGATCAGTTCTGCGGCGGTGGTTCGGAACGGTG
>Ga0078972_1016031_pt1 | contig 11241 bp, 9 predicted proteins | sample YelNatPaOPGAMG01_FD_67568 | JGI IMG/M metagenome (GOLD analysis project Ga0078972, IMG submission 67568) | Hot spring thermophilic microbial communities from Obsidian Pool, Yellowstone National Park, USA - OP-RAMG-01 (SPADES assembly) (version 2) | ecosystem: Environmental > Aquatic > Thermal...
AGCCACTCGGCTCCCTCCGCGGCCCAGCGACGGGCGGCCTCCACGGGATCGGCCGCAAAGACGGTCTCCGCGGCTACATCCCCTTGGCGCAAGCGCACACAGCGCCCTTGGCGCAGGTCTATCGCCGGGTAAACGATCATCCCCTGCTCCTCAGACCCGCCTCGCGGGCAAAATTGTGCAGAATGCGCTCGCCCACATCCTGGCTCTTCTCGGGATGGAACTGAATAGCATATAGGTTACCTTGAGCCACCGCCGAGGTAAAGTCCAGCCCATAATCCGTCGTGGCAGCGACCACCGCCCGATCCTGCGGATCGGCATAGTAAGAGTGGACAAAATAGACATAACTGCCATCAGGTATCCCCTGCCACAGGGGGATAGGGCGGGTCTGATGAAGCTGGTTCCAACCCATATGCGGCACGCTGAGCCCAGGCGGGAAACGGCGCACTCGCCCGGCCAAGATGCCCAACCCGCGGTGTTCGCCCAACTCCTCGCCGACCTCAAAGAGGAGCTGTAAACCCACGCAGATTCCCAGGAAGGGCACTCCATCGCGGATGGCGGCGACGAGTGGCTCTTCCAGGCCCAGGGCGCGCAACTTGGCGATGCTCTCACCAAAAGCCCCCACGCCGGGAAGTACCAAAGCGCTCGCCCGCCGGATCAGCGCCGCCTCCGCCGTAACCAGTGCCTCCACCCCCAAGCGGCGGAAGGCCATATAGACGTTACGCAGGTTCCCCGCGCCGTAATCCACGATGGTCAGCACCCTAAAGCACCCCTTTAGTAGAAGGAATGCCCGCTCGGCGAGGATCCAACGCCACGGCCTGTCCCAGCGCCCGCCCCAAGCCTTTGAAGATAGCCTCAAGAACGTGATGACTGTTAGAGCCGTGGAGAAGCCGAACATGCAACGTCAGCCCGGCGTGCTGGGCCAGGGCGCGCAGGAACTCGGGCACCAGCTCGGTATCAAAGGAACCCACCTTTGGGGCGAGCCCGGGCACGTCGTAGCTCAGGAGAGCCCGGCCGGAGAAATCCAGTGCCACTAACACCAGGGCCTCATCCATGGGCAATAACTGGCTGCCATAGCGGACAATGCCCACCTTGTCGCCCAGCGCCTCGCTCAGGGCCTGGCCAAGGACGATGCCGATATCCTCCACAGAGTGGTGATCATCCACCGAGACGTCGCCCTGGCAGCGCACTTCCAGGTCAAAGAGGCTGTGCACAGCAAGGTGTTCTAACATGTGATCCAAAAAGGGGATGCCGGTGGCGATATCCCGCCGGCCGCTGCCATCCAAGGCCAAGCAAACAGAGACCTCCGTCTCGGCGGTCCTACGGGAGATCTTGCAGATGCGCTCACTAGACATAGATCCCTCCCCTGATCTTTGGCGCCATCAGGCGCTCGGGCTCGGATGCCCCCCTCGCCGATCCAGGCTGCGCAAAGCGATGAGCACCGCCTCATCCTGCATGGGCGTGCCCACGGTGATGCGCACGTAATCGCGCAAGGCCGGGTCACCAAAGTAACGCAGGAGGATGCCTCGCCTCTCCATCACCTGACGGATGGCCTCTATGGGCACCCCGCGCGTCCGGCAAAGCACAAAGTTAGACTGGCTCTCGTAAACCGTGAGGAAAGATATCTCGCGCAACTTCTTTATCAGGCGCTCGCGCTCGGCGACGATCTTGGCGATGTTCTCCTTGGCCTCGTTCAGGTTCTCCAGCGTGGCCAGCGCCCCCACTTGGGCAGCGCAATTGACATTATAGGGCGACTTGAGCCGCCACAACCCCTCCATCAGCGCCTGGGGAAAGATGCCATAACCTACGCGCAACCCGGCCAGCCCGGCCCATTTGCTAAAGGTGCGCAGGACAATCAGGTTCTCCCGTTCGGCAACCAGCCCGGCCTTGGAGTTGGCCGTGCTGAACTCTATATAGGCCTCGTCAAGCACCACAACGAGGGGGAGTTCCAGGAAGCGCAGCAAGTCCGCGTCCGGCAGCAGGCTGCCATCGGGGCTGTTGGGCGAGGCCAAGAAGAGCACTTTGGGGCGAGGATCGGCGCGGCAAAGAGCCTCAATGGCCGCCACATCCACCCGAAAGCCTTCGTCGCGGGGGATATCCAGAACCTCCATATCGTTGCTCAGGGCATAGAACTGATACTCACCGAAGGTGGGCGGGCAGTTGAGCACCTGAGCGATCCCTCCGCCGCGCGGCCCCGGACGAAAGAGGCGCAGGACACTATCAATCAGCTCGTCAGAGCCATTGCCCACCAGGATATTCGCCGCATCCACGCCCACATAGTGGCTTATGGCCTGGCGAAGCCGCCGACTGAGAGCATCGGGATAGCGATGATAATTGGAGTAACCGCTGAGCGCTGCCAGAGCGTGTTTGGTGGGACCATAGGGGTTCTCGTTGGCGTCCAACTTGATGATCTGCCCCAGCGGCAGCCCTAAACGCGCCGCTGCCTCTTCCGGCGGCTCAGGGGCGTACTCTTGAAGGCTACGCACCCGCTCTCCAATCAGTGCCCGAACGTCGAACGAAGAGGTCATCCGCTCTTTCTCCCCTCGGTTTCTATCAAACGCCTGCGCACTGCCTGAGCATGGGCGGTGAGGCCCTCTTTCTCCGCGATGGTGATAGCTGCGGCGCTCAGCTCGCGCGCTGTGGAAGGCCCCAGGCCAAAGACGCTGGTGATCTTTAGAAAGTCCCACACGTTCAGAGGCGAGGAAAAGCGCGCCGTCTGTCCCGTGGGCATGATATGGCTGGGGCCGACAACGTAATCCCCTAGAGCCTCAGAGGACCATTCGCCGATAAAGATGCCCCCGGCGTTCTCCACTTTACCCACCAGGCTCCAGGGGTCGGCGGTCAGGAGGCAGAGATGCTCCGGAGCATACTCGTTGGCCAGCTCCAAAGCCTCATCCAAGCTATCCACGACGGCGATGCCCCCCCGGCTCGCTAGGGAGGAACAAATCACCTCCACGCGCGAGAGAGCGCCGAGTTGTTGCTCCAGCTCGCCCCGCACCTTCTGGGCGAGCTCGGCGGAGGTCGTGATGAGCAAGGCCGTCGCCAGAGGATCGTGCTCGGCTTGGGCAAGCAAGTCTGCGGCGACGTAAGCGGGGTTGGCGCTTTCGTCGGCGATGAGCAGCGTCTCGGTAGGACCGGGGAGTTGGTCGATATCCACGAGGCCAAAGACCCGGCGCTTGGCCAGGACAACAAAGATGTTCCCTGGGCCGAGGATCTTGTCCACGCGGGGCACGGACTCGGTGCCATAGGCCAGGGCGGCGATGGCCTGTGCCCCACCGAGGGCGTAGACCTCACGCACGCCGGCGATGTAGGCCGCAGCCAGGATAGCGTCGTTCAGCTCGCCATCGCGCGGCGGCGTGGCCACGACCACCTCGGGTACCCCGGCTACGCGCGCGGGGATGGCCGCCATGAGCAACGAGGAGGGATAAGGCGCGCGGCCATATGGGGCATAAATGCCCACGCGCTTCAAGGGACGGACGACCTGCCCTAGCGCGCCGCCCTCAGCATCCCACTCCAGCCAGGAATGGTGTGGTTGCCGCCGGTGGAAGGCCTCAATGCGCCGGGCAGCGAGTTCCAGAGCCGCGCGGAAGGTTTCGTCAGAGCGTCGCCAGGCCAATTCCAGGCGCTCCTCAGGCACCCTCAAGGACGGCGGCTCGCCCCCCTCCAAGAGCCGAGCGTAACGCAACAGGGCGCGATCCCCTTCGGCGCGCACATCGGCCAGGATGCGGGCAACCACCTGGTCCGGCGTCAGTGGCTCACCGAATAGGCGGACGATACTGGCCCGAAGCTCGGGCGAAGGCTCGTATTCATCCAGCGCTTGGCGGCGCAAAAGGGTTTTACGGGCCTCTTGAGCCCCATAAACGATGCGCACCAAGGGTTCTCTCATCGGCGTTCCCCCTCATGCTCTCGGCGGGCGACCTCGGCCGCCAACTTGTTGATGATCTCGCGAATGGGCTCAAACTTGAGCTTATGGCTGGCGCGGTTCACCACCAGCATGGCCTGCGATTCCATGAGGGTCTCGATCTCCACCAGGCCGTTCTCTCGCAAGGTGCGGCCAGTATCCACTAGGTCCACCAAGAGGTCGGCCAGTCCCACGGCCGGGGCCAACTCCACCGAGCCGCTCAAGGGGATGATCTCCGCCGAGATGCCACGACGTTGAAAGTATTCCCGCACCAGCTTGGGGTACTTGCTGGCTACGCGCAGGCCGATCTCCAAACGCAAGACGCGCTCTTTGGCCTCCGGGGGGCCGGCAAGCACCAGCCGACAGCGGCTGAACCCCAGCCCCAGCGGCTCGTAGAGGTCGCGGCCACTCTCACGCAACACATCCTCCCCCACAATCCCCAAGTCGGCCGCGCCATACTCTACGTAAATGGGCACATCGGCGGGCTTGGCCAGGATGAAACGCAGCCGGCCGCTGAGGTCCTCAAAGAGCAGCTTGCGCCCAGAGGTGGCCTCCTCACTCACCGTATAGCCGATGGCCCCGAAGAGGGCCAAGGCCGGATCCTGCATGCGCCCCTTAGGCAGCGCAACGGTTAACAACTCCATGAGCGGATCTCCTTTTCAAGCTCCTCCCGGCCTAACTCGCGCGATCCACTTGAGTCGTGCAGGAGATAGACCGAACCTCCCCGACAGGAGACAAGGTGATGCGCCTTACGGGCTTGGGCATAGGCAATGAGGGCTTCCTCGTCACGCCCCAGCACATCAACCTCTACCCGCAAACCGCGCGAGCGAGCCAGGGCAGCCAATGCGCGGCACTCCGCATGCGCACAGCCGCGCATCAATAGTTGGGGAGCGATATCCACCTGCGGGTGGGTCACCAGCATGGCCCGCTCCAGCCCCAGGGCGAAACCGACGGCGGGCATGTCCGCGCCAAAGTTGGCCACCAAGCCGTCATATCGCCCTCCGTTGCAAACGTGGAACCCTAAGCCGGCGACATAAGCATGGAAGGTGATGCCCGTATAGTAGGCCATGCGGCGCACCTCGCCTAGATCTAGGATAACGTGCTCGGCGACTCCCTCCAATCGCAGGAGCTCGTACACCTGTCCGAGCCGCTCAATGGCTCGCCGCGCCGAGGCGTTCGTGGAGAGCCTTCGGGCTTCCTCTAGAACTCCCTCGTCACCGCACAGATGCGGGATGGCGCGGATGGCGCGAGCGGCCCCGCCGCCGATCCCTAGCTCGGCAAGTGTGCGCTGCAGCTCCACGTCATTTTTGCGGTCAATCACCTGCTCCAAGCGGCGCAAAGCGCCGTTATCTAGGTGTGCATCACTTAAGATCGCCTGCAAGAAGGCCACCTGTCCTACGTTGAGCTGGAAACGAGTGATGTTCAGGGCCTGCAAGGCCGCGACGGCCAGCGCCAAGACCTCTGCATCGGCCTCGGGGCCGGCTGCGCCCATCAGCTCCACGCCCGCTTGGGTGAACTCGCGGCGCCGACCAGCCTGAGGTTCCTCGTAACGAAAGACGCTACCGATGTAGTAAAAGCGCAAGGGCAAGGGTTGATCGTAAAGCTTCGTCCCGGCAACGCGCGCCGCCTGTACGGTCATGTCGGGGCGCAGGGCCAGGATATGTCCTTCACGGTCAAAGAGGCGATACATCTCCTCCTGAAGCTGCGGGCTGGCATTAGTGGCCAAGGCATCGTAATACTCAAAGGTGGGCAGGATGATGCGGTTGTAACCCCAACGACGGAAAACATCCTGGAGCACCGCCTCCAGCCAGGTCTTGATCGCCGCTTGCTCAAAGAACATATCCGTCAGACCGTGGGGCAACTGTCGGGCCAACGAACTTTCCGCGAACGCCATGCGTTCATACCTCCAAAGCGCTACGCAAGCAACAAAAAAGACCAGTTCCCCGGGAACTAGTCTTTACGGTGAGCCATCTCCTCCTTGCTGCGCTGCAAGGGAGCAACTCACCTATGGCTTAACATGATGGTGCAGGAGAACGACGCTGACAGCCGGGTCTGCCCAGAGGTCAGCAACACAACAACATCCAAGCCCACAGCAACGAATCATGCCCGTTCTCCCTGCAATCTGCTCAAATGATAGCATGAGTTGGGCGAGGCGTCAACTTCCACACTACCCGACAACGATCCATAAAAAAGGCTAGGAGCAATCGGTTTGCTCCTAGCCTTCGTACCGCATCGGCGACGAACTCAGACCTCGCGAAACTCGCCTTCCACCGTGCCCTTGTCCTCGCCACCCGGCTGCGAGCCACCAGGAGGAGGCGTGCTGCCCCCGCCGGCTTGCTGATACACGCGGCTGCCCAAGCGCTGCAAAGCCTCGTTCAGTTCCTCGGTGCGCCGACGAATGTCAGCAACGTTGCTACCCTTGAGCGCATCACGCACGGCGCGGATCTTGCTCTCAATATCGCTGCGAGCATCCGCGGGAACCTTGTCGCCTAAATCGCGCAGGGTTTTCTCGGCGGTGTAGGCCACGCTATCGGCCATATTACGCTGCTCGGCTTCTTCTTTGCGCTGCCTATCTTGTTCGGCATAGCGCTCCGCCTCTTTCACCATGCGGTCGATCTCCTCCTTGGTCAAGCCACTGGAGGCCGTGATGGTGATCTTTTGCTCGCGCCCGGTGGCCTTGTCTTTAGCCGAGACATGCAAGATGCCGTCGGCGTCAATATCAAAGGTCACCTCAATTTGCGGCACGCCGCGCGGAGCGGGCGGGATGCCATCCAGGATAAACGTGCCTAGCAGCTTATTATCTGCCGCCATAGGACGCTCGCCTTGCAGGACGTTGATCTGCACCTGCGTTTGCATATCCGAGGCCGTAGAGAAAATCTGGCTCTTTCTGGTCGGGATGGTCGTATTACGTGGGATCAACGGCGTAGCCACCCCACCAAGGGTCTCAATACCCAAGGTCAGCGGCGTGACGTCCAAAAGCAACACGTCGCTCACCTGGCCCGCCAGCACACCGGCCTGGATAGCCGCCCCTATAGCCACCACTTCGTCGGGGTTCACGCCCTTATGAGGCGCCTTGCCGAAGAACTCCTCCACCTTCCGCTGCACGAGGGGCATACGGGTCTGCCCACCTACCAAGACAACCTCGTCGATATCCGAGACCTTGAGGCCGGCATCGGCCAGGGCTTGGCGGCAAGGGCCAAAGGTGCGTTCCACTAAATCGGCCACCAACTGTTCCAGTTTAGAGCGCGTCAGCGTCATGCTCAAATGCTTGGGACCGCTGGCATCGGCTGTGATAAAGGGCAGGTTGATCTCGGTCTGCTGGGTCGTAGAGAGCTCGATCTTGGCCTTCTCCGCAGCCTCCTTCAGGCGCTGCAGGGCCATACGGTCGTTGCGCAGATCGATGCCATGCTCTTTGCGGAACTCGTCGGCTATCCAGTTGATGATCATCTGGTCAAAGTCATCGCCACCCAAATAGGTATCCCCGTTGGTGGACTTGACTTCAAACACTCCCTCGCCGATATCCAGGATGGAGATATCAAAAGTACCTCCGCCCAGGTCGTAGACGGCGATGATCTCGTCCTTCTTCTTATCCAAACCATAGGCCAACGAGGAAGCCGTAGGCTCGTTGATGATGCGCAACACCTCTAGCCCGGCGATGCGCCCGGCATCCTTGGTCGCCTGACGCTGGGCGTCGTTAAAATACGCGGGCACGGTGATCACCGCCTGAGTTACCTTCTCGCCCAAGTAGGCCTCGGCGTCGGCCTTGAGCTTGGCCAAGATCATGGCCGAGATCTCGGGTGGTGAGTACTCCTTGCCTCCCATGACCACCCAGGCGTCGCCGTTGGGCTTCTCAATGATCTTGTAAGGCAAAATCTTGCGCGCCTTCTGTACTTCGGGGTCGTTGAACTTGCGCCCCATAAGGCGCTTGATGGAATAAATCGTATTTTCGGGATTGGTGATGGCCTGGCGTTTGGCCACCCAGCCCACCATGCGCTCCCCCGTCTTGGGGTTCACCGCTACCACGGAAGGGCACAGCCTGCTCCCTTCCGCTGTGGGAATGACGGTAGGCTCTCCCCCTTCCATCACCGCCATCACCGAGAACGTCGTTCCCAGGTCAATTCCAATTATCCTTGGCATTGAATAACCCTCCTAAAGAAATTGCTAACTAAAATTGTGCGTAAACACCGAACATCATTGCTAGACCTCGCCCTCGGCTTTCTGATCCTTGGGGCCGTTGGACACTTTAACGATCGTGGGACGCAACACCCGATCGGCCAAACGATAGCCCTTCTGCAACTCCTCCATCACCGTCCCTGGTGGATATTCGTCACTATGATCCATCAGGAGAGCCGAATGGAGGTTAGGATCAAACGGTTGCCCTAAAGCCTCAATGGGCGAAACCTGCAAGTTGGCCAGGATGGACTTGAGCTTACGCTCAATGAGGGTAATCCCCTCAATCCAACTGGCCTTGGCATACTCGTCAGGCACCTGCTTCAGGGCGCGCTCAAAATCGTCCACCACGGGGAGGAATTGCCGGATGACGTCCATCCTGATGCGCAGGGTTTCCTCCTCGCGATCCCGATCTTGGCGCTTGCGGTAGTTAACAAAGTCGGCCAAGCTGCGCTTGTATTTGTCGAGCAACTCATCGGCCTTGGCCCGCCATTCCGCAACCTCGCGCCGCAGGGCCTCTATCTCCGCAGACTCTTTTGACTCAGAGGGGCGAGCTGCCCCCTCTTCTGTTGACCTCATCTCTTGACTCTCTCCGGCCTTCACCTCCTCTGGAGCGCGATTATGGATCTGCTCGGATTGTTTCTCCATCATCCTACCCTCTTTTCACACGTACTCGCCCCTAGCCAAGCCTGACAAGTCTCATGGACTCGCCGGGCTCACCGCTCAGGGCCATAAACGTCAGCGATCAATCTATCCATAAGGTGGGCCACGTAACGCACAGCCGAAACCGCGCGCGCATAAGGCATTCGCCTGGGGCCCATCACTCCCAACACCCCGCTCGCCTCACCCTTGATGCCATAGGGTGAGAGCACCAAGCTGAGATCCTCGATCTCCTCGTAAGGTCCCTCACCTCCGATGATAACCTGCACGCCATTGGCGTTCAGGATCCTGGCCAGGATGGACTCCAGGAGGGTGCGACGCTCAAGGATCTCGACCACTTGGCGAAACTTTCCCGCCACGGCGAACTCGGGCTGACGCATCACGTTCGCCAGACCATCTTGGTAAATCTCGCTGATGGAGCGACGATCGGCCTGTTGCAACAAGTCCAAGACACGCTGCAAAACCTGAGCTTCCCAGTCTCCCAGAGCGGCCAATTCCGGATCGGTGCTAGCCTGAATCTCGCTGGCCGAGCGGTTATAGAGCAGCGCATTCAGCTTGTTAGACGCCCGGCTCAAGGCCTCTTGACTGATCGGCGTAGAGGTCAACAACAACTCCTGATGGATGCTGCTGTCCTGCAAGACCAGAATCATCAGGCACACCGAATTGCTCACAGAGATCAACTCCAAGTGCCTGAAGCGCGAGTTCGCCGCATGAGGCGGCGTGACCAAGGAGGCCGACTGGGCGGTCCTGGCCAACACGGCCGCGGTTAGGCGCATCCACTGATCCAGGTCCAGTCGTATCTGATGGAACTGGTGTCGAATCATGCGCTGCTCGGGCACCGGCAGATCGACCTGCTCCATGAGCTGCTCTACGAAATACCGGTATCCCTTCACCGTCGGCACCCGGCCAGCAGAGGTATGCGGCTGAGCCACATACCCCAGCTCTTCCAAGACGGCCAGCTCGCTACGAATGGTGGCCGAGCTCACGTTCAGTTGGCCCCGCTGTTGAATCACAGCGGAACCCACCGGCGTCGCCGAAGCCACGTATTCTTGGACGAGCACCTTAAGTATCTCGCGCTGTCGCGGCGTTAGCTTGCGCTCTGGCCCAATTGCGTCGGCTGACATAGCACCCTATTTCCTAACCTCAGGTAAAAACCCATCGTTATGGTCAATAATTTGGCACTCAGGTTTTTTAACTGCTAATATAATAGCACATTGAGCCGAGTTTGTCAAGTTTTTTGGCGGAAATTTTTCCAACATTTGTTGCGCCCCAAAGCACGAACGCGCATACAAACCGAAACATCGCCCCGCTCTATTGACGCCACCCTCCAAAGCACATATCATAGCGCACAGCGCCGGTTTCGGCGAAGGCATGAGTACTCCATGGGGAGATATGAATTTTGCGCCGTACATTATGCACCCTTCCACCTGCAGCTACTATCTTGGGCCTCTGCGCCTTAAAGGTCGCCGCCGGCAACGGTGGAGCAAGTAACTCCTCAACCAGTCAGGCGGGTTCCTTCCTTTACCTGCTCACCTGGCTTATGCCACTGGGTATCGCCCTGGTGGCAGTGGGTGTCGGCGAACCCAAGCGCGCCCACCAGGTGGCCACCGCACTGCCCCTAGCCCTTATAGCCGCCCTAGGGGGGTACACCCTCTGCGGCTTTGCCTTCCAATTCGGGGGAGTAGGCTTGGTCGCCGATAGCGGCGGTCTGTCCCAGTTCATCGCCGAATGGTCGCCCCTGGATTTGGCCCTGGGCCCCGGTTGGGGGCTGATCGGGCTCAAGGGTTTTCTCCTTCCCGCCTCTCTCATGAACGAGGAGGCCCTGTACCTGTTTATCTCTCAATTGGCCTTAGTGACTACTGCCACGCTCATACCTCTAGTCACATTAAGTGGACGCGTGCCCCGGCTGCCCAGCTTCTTTCTAGCCCTCCTCGTCTCTTGTCTAATTTACCCCCTTGTGGGCAATTGGCTTCGGGGCGGAGGGTGGCTTTCGCAACTGGGCCAAACGCTTCACCTCGGCCACGGGTTCGTGGATTATGGCCTCGGCTCATTGCACCTTCTCGCCGGTGGGACGGCCTTGGCCGCCCTCCTCGCCTTCAAACAACGCAGGCCGCCCGAAGCCAAGAGGCCCGAACTACCGATAAGCTATCTCCCGTTAAATGTGCTTACGGGAGCCTTTCTGACCCTCATCGGCTGGCTGGCGATGATCTCCTCTCAGCCTCTGGTCACACGACCGGAGAGCTTCGCCTGGTTGATCCTCAAGGCCCTGGCCGCGATCGCCGCTTCCTCGCTGGGCACCTTCTTCTACGGTTGGTTGGTGCGCGGCGAACCGGATCCTGGGCTAACCGGCCGAGGGATCGTCGCCGCCCTCGCGGCCATCAGCGCCCCCTTGCCCTTTGTGCCACTGTGGGCGGCGGCGCTGATCGGCGGGCTTTCCGGCATCGCGCTCGCCCCGGCGATGTACCTTGTAGACCATATCTTGGGCCTGGATGATCAAGGTGCCGTAGTCAGTA
>Ga0078972_1016032_pt1 | contig 11241 bp, 8 predicted proteins | sample YelNatPaOPGAMG01_FD_67568 | JGI IMG/M metagenome (GOLD analysis project Ga0078972, IMG submission 67568) | Hot spring thermophilic microbial communities from Obsidian Pool, Yellowstone National Park, USA - OP-RAMG-01 (SPADES assembly) (version 2) | ecosystem: Environmental > Aquatic > Thermal...
TTGGCGTCGATGGGGCGGCCCTTTTCGAAGGCCTGGCGCTGGATGCGCAGCCAGTGGGCGGCGGCGTCGTAGCGGGCCAGGGTGCCGCGGTAGTAACGCAGTGCCTCTTCGATCCCCTCCGGTTTGGCCCGGGCCTGCCAGGTGGCAATGAACTCGGCGCGCAGGGCCAGGAGCGCCTCCCAGCGCGCGTCGAGGGCGCTCAGCCAGGCATCCATCTCGGCCAGGGCCTCGCGCATGGGCACCTCACCTGTGGCCATGCGCGCCCAGCCACTGCGGATGCGCTGCGAAAGGGCCACCTTCTCACCCGCCTCGCGCACGAGCCGCGCCGAGAAGGCCATCTCGCGCAGGGCCAGGGGCTCGCGGCTGCCCTCGGCCGCCGCGGCGAATACCTCCTCGGCGGCCTGGCCGGCCTCGCGCAGCGCAGCCAGCGTCTCGGCCGGCAGTTCCTCGATCATGCAGCCGGTCAGTGGCTCGTCGAAGAGGGCGTAGACGGTGTTCGAACCGTTGGGGCGTTCGATGCCGGGCAGCTGGTTCACCGCGGCCAGCCGGCGCATCGCCGCCACCACCGCTTCGCCCCGCGCCGGGCCAAAGAAGAGCCGCCCAAAGGCCGGGTCGAAGGCCTCGTCGGGGGTGGTGCCTCCCGTCCAGGCCTGTTCGGCGCCGTAGGCGAACCCGTACCACGATTGCCCAAGGGGCTGATAGTGGCCATAATCGCCCCAGTCGGTGTTCAGCAGGCCCACGGCGCCATGGGCCACCCCTTCACGGGCCAGCACCCGAATGTTGCCGTTCGAGTTGTCGATGCGTGGGAAGAGGGTGTTCCACGACGAGGTGCCCGGGCAGACCAGGAAGCGCCGGCCTCGTTCGGCAAATAGAGCGATGGAAGGGTAGGTGTCGGCGGCTTCGTAGTGCCAGTCGAGCAGGGTGATATCGGCCGGCAGGTCGTCGATCACTTCCGGGTGCCTGAGGACGATGTCGCCCCACATCTGCATGCGCCGGCCGTAGGCGGTCACCAGGTCGTGCACGCGCAGGATGTGTTCCAGGTACAGGCGGCCGGGGCCGATCTCCTCCATGCGTTGCTCCGAGCGGCCCTGACCCAGGTCCCACGTCTCGTCGCAGTTGACGTTGAACTGGGGCGAGGAGAAGGCGGGCAGCAGGTCGGCATAGAGGTCGTCGAGGAGGCGGTAGGCCTCGGGCACAGTGGGCGCCAGCGACCAACAGAGCTCGGTCTCGGCCAGGTGCCGGTACTGGGGCAGCGAGAGGATATGTCGCATGTGCCCAAACGATTGCAGGTTGGGCACCAGCTCCACATGGTGGCGCCGGCAGTGCTCGTCGAGCTCGAGCATCTCCTCGTTGGTGAGCCGAGCGTACCCCTCGCCAATATCGGGGTGGCGCGGGAAAAAGTAGGCATGCTCGTTGTGCAACTGGAACTGGTTGATCTTGAAGAAGCTCAGCTTCTCGACCAGCTCTTTCAGGGTGGCCAGCGTAGGCACCTTGCCGCGGCAGACGTCGAGGAGCACCCCGCGCTCTGCCAGGGCGGGCGCGTCGGCGATGGCCACCTGCGGCAACTGGCGCCCGTGCAGCCGGACGAGTTGGCGCAGGGTCTGCACGCCGTAGTAGAGGCCGCTGGGGCTGTCGGCGGCCACCACCACCCCCTGAGGACCGATGTTCAGCAGGTAGGCCTGATCGGGAAGCGGCCGCTCGGGCCGATCCCAACCGAACTCATCCGGCGGGTAGAGCGCCGCATCGCGGCTGGCGCGCAGGAGCACGATGGTATCCTGCGCGCGGTGCGGGCGCCACTGGCGCTCGATGGCCACCTTGAGGCCGGTGGCCTCGAGGATCTCTTGCTGCAACTGGCGGGCGGCGAACAGGTCATCGTCGCCGGCGGCCGCCGGCAGGCAGATCAGCGTGGCAGGCGAGAGGGCCAGATGCCCCGCGCGCCCGACGACGCGCTGCGGGCGAGGGACCAGATGCAGAGGCTCGTCCAAGGGGATGCTCCTCGTGGTGAACGGCCGCGCCACGGCGGCCCCGGAGCGCAGGCGACAACCTGTGGGCTCGACGGGTCACTGCGCAGTGGCCATTATAGCCCGAACCCGCAGGCCTCTCAAATGCCCCCCTTGCCGTACCGGTTCGCCGCCGGGCTGAGCCCCCGGGGGAACGGAACAGGGATGGATGGGATACACAGGATAAGGATGCCTCATCCTGGTCATCCCGTGCGTCCCCGCTCCGCGCTGTGCATGCGCTCGACACCCCGGCGGCGGCAGGGGCGCGCAAGAGCATGGCTGTGGCACAGAGCTTGCCCGCACGAATGAAACCATGGCCGCGCTGTGCGGCAACTGGGGGCGGCTTATGGACGCATTGATCAACGAGATCGTGGCAAGGACCGGGATGAGCCGCGAGCAGGCGGCGCTGGCCGCCCGCATCGCGGTGGATTTCATCCGGGCCCGCGTCTCGGCCGAGGCCAGGGCCGAGATCGAGGGTGTGTTCATCGGCCAGCGGGTAAGCCAGGTGGCCGGCGAGGCCGAGGAGCCGGGCTGGTAGCCCGCCGGGCGAATGGTTTGGCGCTTATGGGTTCTCTGCTTATAATCTGCGGCGTGAATCCGGATGGTGAGTATTCTGCACGCGTCCCGGCTCAGGGGCACGTTGCCCTCAATGCCCATCTCCTGTCACCCCAGGCCGGGTACCGCAATGCGGGCGTCAGCCAGTACATCCAGGCGCTGCTGCGCACCCTGCCCGCCGCCGCGGGTGGCCTGCGGCTGACCGCGTACGTGGGCGCCGGCGTGGCCGACTCCTTCGCGGGCTGGCAGGTGCGCCGCACGGCCCTGCCCGGCGACCGGCCGCTCCTGCGCATCGTGTGGGAGCAGGCCCTGCAGCCCATCGCGCTGCGGCAGGCAGGGGTCGACCTGGTCCACGCCCCGGTGAATGTGGGGCCTCTCGTGCAGACGTGCCCCGTGGTGGTGACGGTGCATGACCTGAGCTTCCGCCTGTACCCAGAGACGTTCCGGCCGGCGCAGCGCCTGTACCAGTCGGCGCTGGCCCGGTGGACGGTGCGGCACGCCCAACAGGTCATCGCCGTGTCAGAGAGCACCCGCACCGATGTGGTGCGCCACTTCGGCGTGCCGGCCGAGCGGGTGGCGGTGGTGTACAACGGGGTCGACGACGCTTTCCGGCCCTACCCGGCCGAGGTGGTCGAGGCGTTCCGGCGCGAGAAGGGTCTGCCCGAGCGCTTCCTGCTCTGTGTCGCCACCCTGGAGCCGCGCAAGAACCTGGTGCGCCTGCTCGAGGCTTTGGCCCGCGTGCCCGGCGCCCCGCCCCTCGTCGTCTGCGGGGGCAAGGGCTGGTACTACGACACCATCTTTGCCACCATCGAGCGGCTCGGCTTGAGCGGGCGCGTGCATCTGCCCGGCTACATCCCAGCCGCCGAACTGCCGCTCTGGTACAATGCGGCGAGCTGGTTCATCTACCCCTCGCTCTACGAGGGTTTCGGCCTGCCGGCGCTGCAGGCTCTGGCCTGCGGCACGCCGTCGATCGTCTCCCGTGCCTCTGCGCTGCCCGAGGTCGTCGGCGATGCAGCGGTGTTGCTCGACCCGCTCGATGTAGAAGCGATGGCCGGCACCCTGGCCCACGCGCTCGATGACCCCGGCCTGGCCACGGTGCTCCGCCAGAAGGGGCCCGCACAGGCCCGGCGCTTCTCGTGGGCGCGCACTGCCGAGGAGACCGCTGCCATCTATCGCGCCGTGCTGGCCGGAGGGAGAGGCCATGCCTAAGACCTCAGCACGCACCTGGCCGGCCGCCAAGTTCATCCTCGATGCGGTGTTGATCAACCTGGCATTCCTGGCGGCCTACTGGTGGCGCTACAACCTGCAGTGGTTCAGGGAGGTCGAGCCGTCGTATTGGGTGCCCTTCAGCGTCTACCTGCCCATGGCGTTGGTGCTGACGGCGATCATCCTGTTCTTCTACTGGCTCGATGGCATGTACGTGGAGCGCCGCGGCCGCTCCTGGTTCGACGAATTCTACAGCGTCTTCCGGGGCACCTTCACCGGCATCGCAGCGGTCATCTTTTTCATCTTTCTGACCGCCACCCCCTACTACTCGCGCCTGATCTTCTTCTACGCCGGGGTGTGGGTGCTGATCCTCCTGGGCCTGAGCCGGGCCGTCGAGCGCGTGGTGCAGGCGCAGTTGCGGCGGCGCGGCATCGGTGTGGTGCGCGTGCTGATCGTCGGCGCCGGCGAGGTGGGGCGCACGGTGATGCGCAACCTGGTGGCCCGGCCCGACTATGGCTATCAGGTGGTTGGCTTTGTGGACGACAGCCCCGAGCGGGGCTCGACCGACATCGGCCGCTTCCGCGCTCTGGGCAGCACCGACCGCATCCCGGCGCTGGTGGATGAGCACGCCGTCGATGAGGTGATCATTGCCCTGCCCTGGATGGCCCACCGCAAAATCCTGACCATCATGGGCCAATGCGAGCGGCAAGGCGTGCGGGCCAAGGTGGTGCCCGATCTTTTCCAACTGAGCCTGAGCCAGGTGGAGATGAATGACCTGAGCGGCATCCCGCTGATCGGAGTGCGCGAGCCTTCGATCCGCGGGCGCAACCTGGCCATCAAGCGAGCCATCGACGCGGTGGTGAGCAGCGTGGCCCTGGTGCTGCTCTCGCCCCTCCTGGCGCTGAGCGCGCTGCTCATCCGCCTCGACTCCCCCGGCCCGGCCATCTTCCGCCAGACGCGGGTGGGCCGTGGCGGCCGCCCGTTCACCCTCTACAAGTTCCGCACCATGTACGAGGGCGCCGACCTGGCGGTGGCCGAGCTGGCCGACCACAACGAGGCCTCGGGGCCGCTCTTCAAGATGCGCGATGACCCGCGCCGCACGCGCGTGGGCAAGTGGCTGCGCAAGACGAGCATCGACGAGCTGCCCCAGTTCTGGAACGTGCTGAAGGGCGACATGAGCATCGTCGGCCCCCGGCCGGCCCTCCCCAGCGAAGTGGAACAGTACCAGCCCTGGCACCGCCGCCGGCTGGAGGCCGCGCCCGGCATCACCGGCCTGTGGCAGGTCAGCGGGCGCAGCGAAGTGAGTTTCGACGAGATGGTCCTGCTCGACCTCTACTACATCGAGAACTGGACCCTCTTCCTCGACCTGAAGATCATGCTGCAGACCATCCCCACCATTCTCACAGGCCGAGGCGCCTATTGAGTGGAACTTTTGCGCCTGCGAAGCGTCTTTAGGGTTAGAGCTACAACCGTATTTGTCCATTCGGACGTGGTTTTCCGCCCGGGCATCACGCTGCGCACGTGACCGGAACTCGACCATTTTTCGGGTTTGGTGGGTTGCCCGCCAGACCCCATCCCGGGTCGGGGCCGGGCAGGCGCGGTGCAGGTTTGCCGGCTGGTGCCGGGCGCGGGTTGGACCAGGTATGGTTGTAGTATTCGGCACCCGTGTCGTTCGCGGCGAGCCTGCAGTGGACCGCCCCTGACGGAAGGAAATGACGAGGAACTATGGATTGGCAGCTCTCTTCTTCGGCAAGGCTCGAGATGATCCAGTTCCTGCGCCGCCTGGTGCAGACTCCCAGCGTCTCCACCCACGAGGGAGCAGTCGCCGAACTGATCGCCGCCGAGATGCGGCGCCTGGGGCTGCCCGAGGTGCGCATCGACCCCATGGGCAACGTCATCGCGCGCCTGGGGCCCGGCGGCGGGCCCACGCTGCTCTTCGACGCCCACATGGATACTGTGGACGCCGGCGACCCCTCCACCTGGCGCCACGACCCCTACGCGGCGGACGTCGAGAACGACATCCTCTACGGGCGCGGCGCTGCCGACATGAAGGGGGCCATCGCAGCCATGGTCTATGGCGCCAAGGCCCTGCTCGATGCCGGCCTGCCGCGCCGCGGCAGCCTGGTGCTGGCCATGGTGGTGCAAGAGGAGCCCTGCGAGGGGATGGCCATCCGCGAGGTGATCGAAGAGCAGGGCATCCAGCCCGACTATTGCATCCTCGGCGAGCCCAGCAACCTTACCCTGGCCCGCGGCCACCGCGGGCGGTTGGAGGCCGCGGTGACGGTGCGCGGCGTGTCGAGCCACGCCTCGGCGCCCGATGCCGGGCAGAACGCCATCTACGGGGCGGCGCGGGTGATCGTGGGCATCGAGCTCCTGGCCCCGCAGCTCAACCACGACTCGTTCCTCGGCCGCGGCTCGGTGGCGGTGACCCACATCGAGAGCATGGCCGAGAGCCGCAACGCCGTGCCCCACCGCTGCACGCTCTACGTCGACCGCCGGCTGACCTCGGATGAGACCGAAGTCAAGGCCCTCACCGAGCTGCGGCGCATCATCGGCCGCGAGGGGGTGCAGGCCGAGGTGGCGGTGACCGAGTACCAGGGGACGAGCTACACGGGCTACCCCTGCCGGCTGCGCCAGTACTTTCCACCCTGGGTGCTCCACGAAGGGCACCCCTTCATCGGGCGCGTGAGCCAGGCGCTGGAGGGAGTGCTCGGGGGGCGGCCGCGCCTCACCGCGTGGGGCTTTTCGACCGATGGCGTCTACACCGCGGGGGTGGCCGGCATCCCCACCCTGGGCTTCGGCCCCGGCGACGAACGCTACCCCCACACCTCCGAAGAGCAGATCCGCCTGTCTGACGTGGTCACGGCCGCCCGCGGCTACGCGGCCATCGCCGCGGAATTGCTCGGCTAGGGGATGGCCTGGTACTGCGACCGTACTCGGCGTAGCCCGCACCCGGCAACAGCCGGCAAACCTGCTCCGCGCCTGCCCCGGGCGAGGGCAGGCGCGAAGCGCAATGCCCGGATGCGAGCCACCCAGATGGCCACGTGCGGCTGCGGCATGGAGCGCTGGCCATAGGCCATGAGCCGCCCACTACCAGCGCTCCCAGTGCACCTTCTCGGCCTCGTACTGGGTGCGGGGCTCTTTCCTCTCGGCCGGGTGGCCCAGGGCGATCAAGCACAGCGGGCTATAGTGGGGCGGGATGCCCAGCACCTCGCGCACGGCGCGCTCGCGGTCGGCCCGCGGATGCACCCCCAGCCAGACGGAGCCCAGCCCCATTTCGGTGGCGCACACCAGGATGTTCTCGGTGGCGGCCGAGCAATCCTGCACCCAGTAGTCGTTCTCCGGATCGCCGCAGACGGCGATGCACAGCGGCGCCTGGAAGAGCATCTTGCCATAGGGGTGCCGCTCGGCCAGGGCGTTCAGGGTCGCCCGCTCGGTCACCACCACAAAGTGCCAGGGGCGCCGGTTGCTGGCCGAGGGCGCGGCCATGGCTGCCTCGAGCAGATGCCGCACCTCTTCCTCGCCGATGGGCTCGTCGGTGTACTGGCGGATGCTCCGCCGCGCCAGCATGGCCTGGAATGCGGGACCTTCCATCGTCGCCTCCTCTTGGGTCGTGGCATGCTCTCCACAAGAGAATAGGGAGATGCGCGGCGCTGTCAAGGACGAAGGCGGCCGAGGCAGGGCCTCAAGTCGGCGCGATGTGTGGCCGAACCCTTCGCAGGCCAGCATCCGCCACGCTGGCAAGCCCGCAGAACCTGCTGGTCGGCAACTTCGGCCGCCGGGCCAGGGACCGGGCTAGACGCTCCGCACCCCACCCAGGGGCTGGGCCGGGAGTGGGCGGAGCCCAGCGCCCGGCTGCCGCCCCTGCTTGCAGCAAGTCTCTTGACCCAGCTCTGGGCTATTCAGGGGGATAATGACAGGGCTTGGCAAAAGCCGTGCGGGCGAGGGCGCATCCCATCCATCCCTGTGGATCGTTCCCCAAGGGCTCCCAACCTGAGTGTGGACAGGCACTGGGCGGACTACCCGGGCTGGGCCGCGCTCAACTCGAACTTGAGCCGCCGGTACTCCTCTTCGCTCAACTCGCCCCGCGCATAGCGGACGCGCACGATGCGCAGCGCTTCCTGCTCCTCGCGCACCACCTCGACGTCATCGTGGGCCAGGTGCACCTCGACCTCCGCCACGGCCGCCTCCACGGCCAGAAAGGCCAGGTTGGCGACGATCACCCCCAGCACCATAGCCGCCACCACCGGGATGGCCTGGGCAGCGACGATGATGATCATGGCCGCACCTCCTCCGCCGCTCGCCAACCGGCAGCAAAAGGCATGCCAGAAGGATTTTAAGGTTCAAAGGCACCCTGTTCTTGAAAATTCAACTCACAGGGTATTGACACTGTGCGCTTTGTGCGCTATAATAGCTCTCGACAAGGTGAGCACAATCTCTTTAGAGTCAGCGTGTGCTGGCGCCCCTTGTGCTCTCGACTCGGTGGCCCACCTCGGGGCCCCGGTCTCCTCTCGAAATGGTCTCCTTTCCTGGCTGAGTGGGCTCAGCCAGCGGGCCATCTGGGGGCTTAGCTCGTTCGTAGCATCTGGCCCGAGGCCCGCACTCCTGGTGCAGTACCCTTTCCGTACGCCTGTCCTGTTTCCCGGTGGCACCGGCGTTTGTCGTGTACGGGGCGCACCCTGCGCTCCCTCGCTATACGACTCGCGCGAGGTATCCAGGAGGAGTCTACGGTGTATCGCAAAGCCATGCAATTCCTGGCGGTCACCCTGGTCCTCTCGGCCCTGGCCATCAGCTGCGAGTTAACCGTGCTTGCCTCGGTTCGCGCGCCAGCGCACCCCTTATTACAGGCCACCGACGCCTTAGCCGGGGCACCGGCGGCCACCCACCGCGCGGCAAATCCCCTCGCCGCTGCGGGCGACGGCCCCTCTACGCTGGTCAACTGCAAGGCCGCGGCAGAGTGGGCCCCTCCAGCAGCCCGGGCGCTGACCCAACCGGTGCCACAGCCCAAGATAAGCTTGGGCCAGGTCACCGTCCTCACGCCGGCGCCCGCGCCGGGCGCGTACGCCAATCGTACGGCCCCCACCGGCTTCGACTCGGCCCTCGCCGGAGTCAAGCTCCCCTCGCGGAGCCAGGCTCCGACCCTCCTGCTCGCAGCCCTCATGCTGGTGGCGGCGGCGATGGTCGCCAGGCACACAAGCCCAGTGGCCGCCGAGGAGGCGCCCTCCGTATCCGGCGCTCCCCGACGCGCCTGGAGCCGCCAGGCCGCCAACCAGCCCCAACCCCGCAGGCCCAGGCTTGAGCCGCGCATCCTGGGCTTCGCGGACCTCGCGGCAGATTGGGAGCGTGTCCGGTTAGTCCCAACGTAACCCCAGCCGCCCTCTCGCTCGACCCCACGCCCAGGGGGTACGGTCGTAGGGAGCGGCAGAAGCCCCTCAAGGGGGCTCAGCCGGGCGGAGTGGATCTCAACATCCCATACACCCCGGGGCATGGCGGTAGGGCCGCCTGACAACCGAATAGCAAGCGACCAGCGGGGAGAGGATGTGCGACCTCTCCCCGCTCTTGTTGTCTTCGCAGCCTGGTCTCAAAACAGTGTCCGTTGGTCAGGACCGTAGGGGCATGACGTCGGTTGAAAGACTTCGGCGGCCGCCCGGTGCGAAGCATCTAGCCCGGTCACCAGCGTGGCGCTTGCGAGAGGCCGCCAGTTGCGGGATCGCCGTTTTCGGATGCACCCCCATTTTCGCCCTGTTGACGCCGGGTCAGGAAGGTGCTAATCTTGCGGTGAGGCCGCAGATGGGCCGGACCCAGCGCGGCCTCGTGTGGCTCCTTCCCCACGGCTGTGCCGTTCACTCAGGAGGGTCCCCTGCCCATGGCCAAGATTGCCTTCATCGGCGCCGGCAGCACGGTCTTTGCCAAGAACCTGCTCGGCGACATCCTCAGCTTCCCCGAACTGGCGGATTCCACCATTTCCCTGATGGACATCGACCCCGAACGCCTGCGCACCTCGGAGATCGTGGCCCACAGGATTGCCCACGCCCTGGGGGTGCGCCCGACCATCGAGGCCACCACCGACCGCCGCCGCGCCCTCGACGGCGCCGACTATTGCATCAACATGATCCAGGTGGGCGGCTACCAGCCGGCGACGGTCACCGACTTTGAAGTGGCCACCCGCCACGGCCTGCGCCAGACCATCGGCGACACGGCCGGCATCGGCGGCATCATGCGGGCGCTGCGCACCATCCCGGTGTTGCTCGAGATGGGTCGCGAGATGGAGGAGCTCTGCCCCGACGTCCTCTTCCTCAACTATGTGAACCCCATGGCCATGAACACCTGGGCCTTCTCGCTCGCCACGCGCATCCGCACCGTGGGCCTCTGCCACAGCGTGCAGGGCACCGCCGAGGAGCTGGCGCAGGACCTGGGCGTGCCCGCAGCCGAACTGAACTATGTGGCCGCCGGCATCAACCACATGGCGTTCTACCTGCGCCTGGAACACAAGGGCGTCGATATGTACCCGGCCCTGCGCCGCCTGGCCGAAGAGGGCCGCGTGCCCGACTGGAACCGCGTGCGCTACGAGATGCTCCAACGCATCGGCTACTTTGTCACCGAGTCGAGCGAGCACTTTGCCGAGTACGTGCCCTACTTTATCCGCCGCGACCGGCCCGAGCTAATCGAGCGTTTCAACATCCCCCTCGACGAGTACCCCCGCCGCTGCGAACTGCAGATGCTCCTGTGGGAGCACATGCGCCAACAGTTGGAGGCCACCGACGAGCCCATCGAGGTGGAGCGCTCGAACGAGTATGCGGCGCTCATCATCCACAGCATGGAGACGGGCGAGCCCCGGGTGGTGTACGGCAACGTGCTCAACCATGGGCTGATCGACAACCTGCCGGAGGGCTGCTGCGTGGAGGTGCCCTGCCTGGTCGACAGGAACGGCATCCAGCCGGTACGCATTGGGGCGCTGCCGCCCGTCGTGGCTGGGCTGATCCGCCCCCACGTGAGCGTGCAGGAGCTGACGGTGCTGGCCGCGCTGACGCGTCGCCGTGAGTACGTCTACCAGGCGGCGATGCTCGACCCGCACACCGCCGCCGAGCTGACCCTCGACGAAATCTGGGCGCTGGTCGACGACCTCATCGCCGCCCATGGCGACTGGATTCCGCCCTTTGTCGAGGGCGGCCTGCCGGGCATCCTCTCACTGCCTGGCCAGGCACAGTGGCTGGGGCCGCTGCCGGGTGGGCGCCCGCGGGTGCAACTGTAGGGGCGGTGCGCGAACCGCCCCCGTGCCGCGGACACGGCGCCAGCCGCCAAGCCCCCAACCCCACGCGTGCGATTGTAGGGGCGGTTCGTGAACCGCCCCCGTGCCACGGACTCGGCGCCGACCGCCGTCAAGCCCGCCCGTTGGGCACATGCAGGCAGCAGCCCCAAACCCCACGCGTGCGACCGTAGGGGCGGTTCGTGAACCGCCCCCCGCCGCGGGCCCGGCGCC
>Ga0078972_1016033_pt1 | contig 11241 bp, 13 predicted proteins | sample YelNatPaOPGAMG01_FD_67568 | JGI IMG/M metagenome (GOLD analysis project Ga0078972, IMG submission 67568) | Hot spring thermophilic microbial communities from Obsidian Pool, Yellowstone National Park, USA - OP-RAMG-01 (SPADES assembly) (version 2) | ecosystem: Environmental > Aquatic > Thermal...
TCCCGCCCCCCATCTCTCCTCTATCGATGTGTAGTGCAATCCCATGCTTTGCGAACGCCCAAGCCACTTTCGCCACCGCCTCATCGCTCATATCCTGGTAACACGTCGGATAGGCATTCAAGTATCTAATATAATAGTGCTCATTTGATTTAAAGTTAACCACAAGGTTGACAATGAAATCACCACTCATGTCAATAGGAAAGTGTTTCGTGGTGCAGGAGTGTAACCCAGGATGAGGTCGAGGTTCGCAAGCAAAGGGTATGAATCTGTATTGGGAGATGGTTGAGAGGGCATAGCTGACATGAGCATCCATACAAGGTTTGAATTTTGAGCGAAGCATTCAGTTTGAGTGCGGAATGTGGAGTAGTCTCGCAAGAGTATAATCCCATCTTCGTTCATTGTTCGAATCTATCCATGACCACAATGGAATATCTGCTTACCTAAAGGGTTTTATCCTTCTCGACAGTATTAGCCGTTATTAGCCTCACTTTTGCTTCACTATTACCAAAAGGAGTGTTCAAAATCGATGGGGCACTCTTTTTAAGCACTCGTTTCGGCTGGTTCTACGAGAATGAGTTGAATTTCATATTGCTTTAAACTCATCTTAATGGAATATAAAGTTCTCAATGCCACTTATACATAGCCTACGCGAATGACGGTTGTTGGTCCTTAACTTCAATCGATATTTTGTCAGCCATAAAATGAACAAGTATGTAACGTTCTCCATAAATGCTAAAATTTTGGATTACTGTGAGATTAAAATCTCTGTTTATGGCTTTCAATATGTGACTTCCTATATTGAGTTGGGTTGGCTTATTGACATAACCAACTATCCCGCTCATACCAACATGGACTTGTGAATTGATTACAGTATTCCCATCTATCAAAGTAGTCACATTTATCGATTTGGTAGTCATGTTCAACGCATACACCTGCACAGTCTGTGGGTACGCAACATACCCCGCTATCGCTACTATAAATATTGTAAGTATTAGTACGACCATAACCAACCTTTTCCTATTTTTCAATTTCTGGTCCATCATATCCATCACAGTTTTCCTTTTATGGCGGTCCCCCAGGGGAGAAACTTAATGCAGGATTTACAACTGACCAATCGTATGAAGTAAAATCATGTCCAAAATCCATAGTTGGCCACATAAGGCTTGAACTATCGACACTATGTCCATTCGCATCATAGTGCTGTGAATCAACCAAAGCACCGTCCCATGTCGGCGTGCCTATAATATTATGCCCTAGTTCCTGTTGGAAAACTTTTGCTTGTTTTGTATCACGGCTATAACCCCCTGGCCACCAATCGCCGCCCAAAAGGTCATCAAACAAAACAAACATCTTCCCTGGAGCAAAGCCACGTCCAAGTGTCGTGCCAGAACCATCAGTGTCCCGATGTGCTATTACAAGATAGTGAAAAATCTCTCTTCGTAATGATGAAAAATAGTTGTCGTAGTAGTAACTCCAATTGCTTCTAAAGTTATTCTCATGAGGAATCATCGTCCCGCCCCCCATCTCTCCTCTGTCGATGTGTAGTGCAATCCCATGCCTTGCGAACGCCCAAGCCACTTTCGCCACCGCCTCATTGCTCATCTCGTGTCCTTCCATCCAGTCCACCTCAACGAAGATATCATGGATGTGGAAACACGCCCATGCACCAATCACATCACCTCGTTCAGTCGCAATCCCCAAGCCGTCGTTGTCAAGACCCTCAGGCTCCCATCGGAAACATTGAGATTGGTTGACAGTTATGTGAAAGTGTCCCTCTCCATAATAAATCACGACATAACTAACTCGTAACGGTGCTATCGATATATAAATCTACCTCTTGCCATCCTATAGATAAATAATAATTTGCGATACCCCACTCATAATTATGTCCCCCCTCAGAATGAAATCTTCTATTGTAAGTATTCATATACAATTTTACACTTTCTAATGTTGCCGAATTATAATATATCCTCTTTGGAGAGTTGTATTTGTCTCCTATAGACATACTCAATTCGCCAAAAGCATAATCATCATCATACTCTGTCGTCTCATTCTCAAATTCTTTATGAGCTTTGATAACACAATACTCTGACGAAGTAATTTTGAGTGAATAACCATATGCCGTAGTTATTATTTCGAAGGTGGCGTTTCCATCTACTAATTGTAGTTCATTCATTAATGCAATTGGTTTACCGTTATTAGGATTGTCATGTCTTGAAATTAATGGTACTGGTAAATAAATTGTATAATTTGTAGTTTTAATTGGTGTGATCTCTACCTCATAGTGAAAAATCTCTATTTCCCACCATTTGCTTCTTCTTTGCCATTGGCTATACAATAAGAAACCGACACAAGTTCCTACAAGTAGAATGATTATAACAATTGACACCAGTATTTTGTGTCTCATCTTGACCTCACCCTATACCAAATATTCGCCCAAATTCAAATGCCCCCAATCGTTATAATTAGTAGAACTATCAGGACCGCTTGAGTAATCATAATAATCATTAGGAGCGTTGTAGTTCATTACACTTGGATACTGGCTAAAGCTATATCTGTGAGAATCTATGCCATCAAAATTCCGCGAATGCAACCCAATTGTATGACCCAATTCATGCATAAACACAGAACCTGTTTCAATATCACTCCACCTTCCATCAGCGACAGTAAAATGCCCTGGATATGGTCCATTTGCTACCCCGCCAACTTGATCCCCGCCGCTTGTTACATAATGTGCCATTAAAGCGTAATGGAAGATTCCTCGTTTGTTCTGACTAAAATGATTGTCAAAATAATCACCAAAATCATTGCGATATCCTGCTCGTCTTTCGAAAGTAATTGTATCATCGGCGCTATGTATCAAATTCGTCCCCCCTCCCATCTCTCCCCTGTCGATGTGTAGTGCAATCCCATGCCTTGCAAACGCCCAGACCACTTTCGCCACTGCCTCGTCGCTCATCTCATGTCCTTCCATCCAGTCCACCTCAACTAAGATATCAGGTATATGGAAGCATGCCCATGCGCCAATCACATCACCTCGTTCCGTTGCAATCCCCAAGCCGTCATGGTCGAAATCCATCTGTGCAATTGCGGGGTCAGTGCCTGCCATCCGAAAAAGGCAGAGCAAGGTATATCGCCACTCTGAGCATGATGGCATCAGTGTTAATATCTTGAAGATTCCTTCGATGCTGGGAGATATCGGTTTACGTCTAACGTTTCGTCGTTTTCAATTGACATAGCAATTGTTTGCCTCTAATATTGTTTCATATATTAGAGAGGGAGCAGATATAGTTGCCGACGCCCTCAGGCTTCCGTTGGCAACGGATGGGCTTATGCTGGAGGGACCTGCTTTTATACTGCAATCCTCTCACCGTGATGAATCACGGTGCCTCTATTCTTAAGTCAGCCGATGAACTTGTAAGCCTTCCCTCCCAAATGGGGAGTGTGATACTATCTCTATTACTCCGATGGGAAAAGTAGACTCCATCTACAGAATAGTTGCCTAGCGTACTGAAATCCCACCGCAAAAAGCTAAATTGGTAGCAATATTGAATTTTCTTGCCGGGGTGAATCTCAATGAGATCATGGTCAGTAAAAATCGCCGCGCCTCCTATAGAACCATTGAATCTAACTGCTGATCCATTTGGGTAATACGCGTGTGGTGAGAAATTCACGCTGAAAGGCAGTACCCTGACAGTGGTCTTGCCAATATTCTTTAGGACATAGGTAGCATTGAACGAGTTGTCCAACCCCAAGGTCAATACCGTATCATCAATGTATATTTGCAGTTCTAGTTCTCCATACCAGCCATAGGTATATTTATAGCCATCCAATGGGAAGATTACAATTAGAGAAATCGTGACACTGACTACTGTAATAATTAGTTTTCTCTCGCGCGTCATATCCATGAACCCTCACTCCTAGGGGTCCCCCTCAACACCAGGTGCGTTCTGGATTGATGCAATGTTTAGATTAGCCCAGTCACTCCATCCGGTCCTTGAGCCGTAGTTTGGATTTCCACCCCAACCACTTGGCCAATCGCCTGGAGATAACTGGTAGTGGTAACTCATTATGCTCACATAATCTGGACAGCCTGCACCCTCGTCATGGTCTGGTGCATGTGGGCATTGGTCGACATTTCCGTAGTGGTGGAGACCTAGATTATGGCCTAGTTCGTGCATGAAGGTGGATGATAGTATCTTTGTATAATCCAACCACCACATATCCTTCAGTTTACCATCGGAAACAAAGAAGTCATCATCTGGGATGCCCCCCGATTTCCCAGAACTTCCAGCTACCTCTGCATATTCTTGCCCCATAATACAATAATGGAAGATACCAAGCCTATTCACGCTGAAATTACCTCTAAGATTATCCACCCCAAAATCTACCATGTTGTTCCCGTTCATATCCCATCCATTGCCCCACTTGAAATCATAGAAATCGTTGCTGTTGCCTGCCCTTGGACGGAACCAGAATGTAGTCGGTTGGATAATCTGATTCCCGCCCCCCATCTCACCTCTATCGATGTGTAGTACAATCCCCTGCCTTGCGAACGCCCAGAGCACTTTCGCCACTGCCTCATTGCTCATCTCATGTCCTGGCATCCAGTCCACCTCAACGAAGATATCAGGTATATGGAAACACGCCCATGCACCAATCACATCACCTCGTTCCGTTGCAATCCCCAAGCCGTCGTTGTCGAAATCCATCTGTGCAACTGTGGGGTCAGTGCCTGCCATCCGAAAAAGGCAGAGCAAGGTATATCGCCACTCTGAGCATGATGGCATCATTGTTGATTGCTCGACATTGCCTGCAACATTGGGTAAGATTGCAGTCTAACTCGATTGCTTTATCGTTCTTGCCTGACTTTGCCCTTGTTAGTCTTTCTTTTTCCTTCATATATTGCTGAGGGAGCAGATATATTTGCCGAAATCCTCAATCTCCTCTCGACACCATGCGGATGCGTGCTGAGCATCCTCTCCCACGAACGGTGTAATTTCCAGTTATTGCGGAATTTGAGCATGGATTATTGTAAGTCTTGTAGACTCATTGCTTAGAATGAAATAGTATCCCCCATAATTATGAGATGAACAGTCAATTAGGATCTTATCACCTGTGTCTATCTTATTGTTTTTATTTGTATCATTCCATCTTACATTTCCTGAACCAGCGAGTAGATATCCAGAAGATATTTCATTGGTGTTCTTAGCATCCCATATTTGCCATTTATGGTGCGAACCCAAGGTGAGATTTGGAAAACCACCACAACTTAAGATTTCTGCAATGTAACCATTATCATCTCTCGTAATATACACTTTCATTTCTTCTCGGTAGTCCTTGGGAACCCCCAATGGCACGAGTGCTATTTTTAATGCGATGAGATAGAATACGCACAATATACAAATTGCATATAGAATAATTGCTATATACGAAAAAATTCTTCTGTGTCTCCCAGGAAAGTTCTGGATTTGCTTCGTTTTTAGATATTTCAAAGTGCATAATACTCCACCGCATAAGCAGATTGAAATCAATATTATTATAATTGAAGTTAACCCCACATTCCCTCCCTCCCTAGATTTACGTAATAAACAAATCATCTGGATATACGTCATATAAGTGGAATACGTTGTTCCAATTTCCTATTTGTCCTTGGTCATTCTCAAACTGTTCATTTTGAATGTCATCAATTGCTTCCTCGACAGATTCTCCATTAAGTATTGCGTTTTGAAAAACTGTGTTTCCTGTTGTCCATCCTACACCATCTGCCCCAAAGAAAACAAAATCACCTACATTGTTTTTTAGTTCATTAGCGTCTCCATCGGTTACAAATGTCCACGAATAGCAAGTATGTAACCATAAAAAATCCAGAGATTGACCTATTCTTGCTATTTCGGGACGTATTCCATCAAGAAGTAAGAAGTCATCCCCTCCATAAATGTCATCTGAGAATGCAATCTTATAGCCATTTATGTTTGTTCCATGAGATAATATATAAAGAACAACCAAATCAGATGATTTTATATTGTTATTTGAAAGGAATGAACCTATTGCATTGCAAAAATCACTAAAAGTAACATGTCCACTGGCCAACGTAACTTGAAAGCCCAATTCAAAAAATGTGTCTCTTACCCTGCCTGGAAAATCACCAGGAAGGTCTGGGGTCATCCATTCTAGCCACCAATCAAAGTCAGTTACACCTATTACTAATGCAAATTTTCTCGTAAATTCCAACGCGTCCTTATCGTGGGAATTTGTAAGACCATCGCCATCTAAGTCATTATTGATTCCAAAGGTGTCTAAAATAGCAAATCTTTTGAAAAGACTAACTATCTCATTATCAGTTATCGTTTGACCTGCTAATGCAAAGGCATCATTCCTAAATGCCCAGCCATACTCATTTGGGTCAAGGTCATGACACATGATACAGTAGGCAAAGCTCCCATGTCTATTAGTGTTGAAATTATAATTATAAATCGTTTGCGCCTCTGTTCTATTGAAAGTTTTATCGTGTGTTACCACCGTCCCGCCACCCATCCCTGCAGTATCAATATGCAATTTAATACCACGTTTTCTAAACGGCTCTTTAACATTATCTTTCGCTTCCGAACTCATCGCATACGAATGTGTTGAGTCTGCCATCCAATCAACCTCCACATAGATATCCCGGTAGTATTGGATTCGGATTCTCTGCGGGATTGTTTATCAACTGAGCAATACTTTCCATATTTCTCCATGTCCTTTTGCATTTTCGTTCTTTTTTGCTTCGTTACAACCAAAGGGAGGTTACATCCTGTGGAGACACCCTTTGGAACCCGTCTCGGCGGGTTGGATTACGACGACAATGACAGCCTCCCGCCGTGAACGGCGGGGCATCTCTAATCCTTTGGGTAGCCTGCAATACTTATTTTATTGTCTTCAATTACGAATAGGTATGTTTCGTTTGGAGTATTTTCACTGATTGTTACAGAATACCTAACACTCTTGTTTTCGGTGGTCCTCACTTCAATACTGTAATTTCCTTCTGCCAATGGGAGGGCGATGTATTTGTATGAATCTTTTTGCACATAAGTATTTGACTTGTAAATCACCGTGCCTATAGTGTTTGTAACTGTGATATATACCGTCGTATCGTTTGAGAAATTTTTGAATCCTATTTTATAGGATCCGTTATATTTCTCGCTACTACGCAGAGGTTTGTAAAGTTCAAAACTAAGTAATATAACCACAAGCAGCAATAACACCACTAAAAATAAAAGGCACAACAAAATACATTTTTTCTTTGCCATATTTTTAATCATCCTCCCCAACAAGACGAAGTGAAGAGATATTGCCAATCTTCTTCAAAATCCAAATTGTCGTTAACAGTCTTGTACATAAGCTTTCCTTCATACCTGTTATGATCCTTCCCGGTATTTTCGTTGTTATCTCCGTCTTTATTGTCCGTATCGATATACCAAGGTACCCGTTCTTCGTTAATTAAATCGTGTCCCAACTCATGCATAAACACATGAGCTTTCTCTGTAATCGAAGAAAGCTCTGCATCGCCAACTATAACCACATCCATGTTGTCCGACATACCGACAGCGTCTCCACTAACACTGTGTACAAAAACACAATAGTGGAAAATGTGATGTCGGTCGCTCTTGAAATAATTGGTGTTATAATAATTACTATTGATATAACTGGTATCTACATTCTCAACGTGGGTTATGCTCTGTCCCCCACCCCCCATCTCTCCTCTGTCGATGTGTAGAGCAATCCCATGCCTTGCAAACGCCCAGACCACTTTCGCCACTGCCTCGTCGCTCATCTCGTGTCCTTCCATCCAGTCCACCTCTACGAAGATATCAGGTATATGGAAGCATGCCCATGCGCCAATCACATCACCTCGTTCAGTTGCAATCCCCAAGCCGTCATTGTCGAAATCCATCTGTGCAACCGCGGGGTCAGTGCCTGCCGTGCGAAACCGGCAGAGTGAAGTGTATCGCCACTCTGAGCACGATGGCATCAGTGTTGATTGCTCGACATTGCCTGCAACATTGGGTAAGATTGCAGTCTAACTCGATTGCTTTTTCGTTCTTGCCTAGCCTTGCCCTTGTTAGTCTTTCTTTTTCCTTCATATATTGCTGAGGGAGCAGATATAGTTGCTGAGATACTCAGGGTACTATCAGCAACAGACTTGCGCTGGAGGGCCCACCCCAGTGCTGGGTGCGTGGCATCCACCTGTTTTTTATAAATATATTGCTTTAATTGTTGCATTTACTTCATGCCAAGAGGGTTCCACCAATGTTGTGTTAATGTGCATTTGAATATTTCCTGCGGAGGTTTTGCTAAATGCCCATGTTATGTTCAATTCGATTTTTATCGATATACTTTGACCGCCCCCACTTCTCCATAAGTAGTACTTATCAGGTCTTTTTGTCAATTGGTCAGTATAATTTCCCATGCTGAGGGAAAGTCTTGTTGGTTCGTTGTAATCATCGGGTCTTTTGTTCTCAACCAAAGAAAAACCAATCATGGTATTACCAACTCCAGTTGTCCTAAGCGATGGTCCTAACTGTGTCATATTTTGTTTTATCGAACCGTTACCCGATAGAACTCTTATGGAAGAAATACCTCTAAACACAGTAGCACTCAAATACTCTAATTTAGTTGGTTCTAAACCCTTCTGATTCTGAGAATAAATTACAACTGGAACTTCTAACACATATTCTTCATTTGAATCAGAGGCGATACTAACCCGATAGTCATAATGGTATCCTACATTGATGTTGCTTCTTTGGGGATATAATGCGAATATCAACATGGATACAGAAATTGCAACCACGATAATGATTATGATGGAAATTATAGATTTCTTACCCACGAACCTCACCTCAAAACGAGTCCTATGAATCCCAGATCACGCGAGCTAGGCCATTGTTAGCGAATATCCAAATCCATTCAGATTGTTCATAGTCAAGAACTGATGAACCTTCCGCGGGGTCATTCATTACTGTATTTGTATTGCTGACATCTGGCAACCCAAGGTTGTGGCCAAGTTCATGCATGAACACCTTTGCCTCATCATTTACAACCTCATCAGCAATCATCAGATTTGCCGAACCGTCTGCAACTCCCGCGAAGTTTTCGGACCAGCCATTTTCGTTGAACCAGAACTTGTGGACAAACATACAATAGTGGAAGATACATTTCTTGCAGTCTGCAAAGGTATCTTGGGCAGGATTGGGATTGTTTTTATAATCATCAAAGAAGTCGAGATATGTCGGATGATTTGGGTCATTTTCACCAAAGGTAATTGGAGTTTTATGTGGCACACTTGTCCCGCCTCCCATCTCTCCTCTATCGATGTGTAGTGCAATCCCATGCCTTGCAAACGCCCAGAGCACTTTCGCCACTGCCTCATCGCTCATCTCGTGTCCTTCCATCCAGTCCACCTCTACGAAGATATCAGGTATATGGAAGCATGCCCATGCACCAATCACATCACCTCGTTCTGTTGCAATCCCCAAGCCGTCGTTGTCGAAATCCATCTGTGCAACTGTGGGGTCAGTGCCTGCCTGGAACATAGCAGCGCGAGCCCATCTTGGAGTGGGGATTCCTGTGGGGTCAAGGTCGAGCATGTGGAGGTTCTCCCAGCCGGTATGCTCTGCATTGTATTTTCTGATTTGATGCACCATCAGGATTGTTTCGAAGTCATCATGGACTATAAGTTGCCTGCGATGTTGGACGATTTGTCCGTTTACCTCGAGCGGTATATCGTTCCTGATAGACTTCTCCATTGCTCGCCTCTCTTTTTGATTCGTATAGATAAGGGACCGCCATCAAATGTTGATGTGCAAAGTATACATTGCTAAATGGAATATTATTAGTCTGGTATTGGGGTTCTCTTGTCGACTAGTGCTTTATGCCATCCAAGTTTCAACTCATGGGGAGGATCATAAATGTCTTTGCCACCTATAATGTGGCCATAGTTTGCACCTTTTCTATGATATTTTAGTGTGAGATTACCAGATGCAGTTCCGTTGTAATATATCCAGCAGTAATATTCTACCTTATTTGGAAGGGTACTTTCATACATGCTCAGGTTAGATTTTTGAGAATCAGAGTTAATCATATTTAAAGTAGAGTTGAATACGATTTTTTTAGAGTTATTGGAAATAATTTTGAGGCATGGTCCGTACGTCGAGTTTATTATCTCCATTCTGGCGATATCACTTTGCAATCCTTTGCCAGAAAAATCGAAGCCTATCACTTTTCCATTCAGCATAGGAATTGGTAACAGTATGACAGTGGGATTTGAATCTTCTGTGAGGTATATCGAAAATTCATATATGTACTCTGATAGGTACTCTGATTTTCTGGGCTCATTTTTGAGACATCCCGAGATGATTATACTCATGATGACTATTAGAGAAAATAATATCGTTTTCATCTGTTTCAGCATGTGAGATCACCATCCTGTATGTGTGCCCAATCATTGAATCCTGTGCCACTAGAATAGTCTATAGGATTCCACCAATTCCAATTATAATTCATTACTGAAGGATAATTCCAATAGGGTATATCAGTCGAATCTATCCCTTCGTAATCCTCATCAGGGTCCAATCCAAGATTATGCCCAAGTTCGTGCATGAATGTTCCTGCTTGCTCTTCAGTCTCGGGCAACATGTTATCCTCAGCAATCATAAGTTTGTCATTATCTGGGTAAGAAATACCCTCGAGAGTATCTATCCAGACCCCATCATCGTTATACCATATGTCATGGACAAATAAACAATAATGAAAGATACCCCTTCTGTTGGTTGAAAAATAATAGGCATTATTGTAATAATCCATGTAGTCAGGATAATCTGGGTGAGTGGCATCTATAGTGTTAAACGTGGCTCTATCGCTGTAGGGAATATTTCCCTGCCCACCGCCTCCCATCTCACCTCTATCGATATGGAGCGCAATCCCATGCCTTGCAAACGCCCAAGCCACTTTCGCCACCGCCTCATTGCTCATATCCTGGTAACGCGTCGGATAGGCATTCAAGTATCTAATATAATATTGCTCATTTGATTTAAAGTTAACCACAAGGTTGACAATGAAATCACTGCTCATGTCGACAGGAAAGTGTTTCGTGGTGCAGTAGTGTAACCTAGGATGAGGTCGAGGATCGCAAGCAGGGTATGAATCTGTATTGGGAGCTGGTTGAGGGGGCATAGCTGACATGAGCCTCCATACAAGGTTTGA
>Ga0078972_1016034_pt1 | contig 11241 bp, 20 predicted proteins | sample YelNatPaOPGAMG01_FD_67568 | JGI IMG/M metagenome (GOLD analysis project Ga0078972, IMG submission 67568) | Hot spring thermophilic microbial communities from Obsidian Pool, Yellowstone National Park, USA - OP-RAMG-01 (SPADES assembly) (version 2) | ecosystem: Environmental > Aquatic > Thermal...
ACAAACACAAACACAAACAAAACACTTGACTTTTTAAAAAAAAAGTGTATATTATTTATTAAGAAACAAAAAAAAGGAGGTTTCAAATGATAATGTATGACAATTGCATTGAAGTAAAAGACATTAACGGCAAGAAGGTAAAAGTAGACTTTGAAATTACATTGCAATTAACTGTAATTAAAAACGCAAACGGAGCCAGTGCTTTTGCTACAAATGCGGGGGAAGTTATTAGCTGGAAAGAATACAAAAAAATGATTAAAAAAATTCTCAAAAGATATTGACATTTTAAAAAAAAGTGGTATAATATTATTAAGAAACACAAAAAGGAGGTGCCAAAGTGATAAGACTAAAAGGTGAAACAATTCACAAATGTGAAATTTGTGGCGCAAAAACAGTGGATGGACGAAACATTAAGGGCATCGGGTTTGTTTGCTATAATTGTGAGAGGACCAAATCGTATTATTATGATGACCTTGATACAAGGGGTAAAAGGGGCAAAAAACATAGTTTCGGGTTTGAAGTGGAACTGGCAGACCGCAGGGATTATGCGTTAAAACTGTTAAAATACGGTTTTGTGCCAACGGAAGATTCAAGTGTTGCCATAGAATATAAATCTCCTATATTCTATGACAAAAGAAATCTGAAGTGGGTTTATAATGTTTTAGACAATAGTGTAAAGTGGGATGAAATGGTTTCAACTCACTTGCATATTGGGATTGATTATCAATCAAAAAAAGAACTATATTACAATTGGGGATATGTGTGGGAGCCTTTACTTGACTTTTTACATAGTAATAGAACCGAAACAAGAAACATATTTGGCAGATTCTTTAACGAGTATGCCATAGCTAGTGCAGATTCAGATGAGCGATACAGTGCATTTAATATTCAGACGGACTATGATACATTTGAGATAAGACTTGCTAAATATGTTTCAAGAAGTCAATATGACAAGTTAATTGATTGGGGAAGGCAAGTAGGGCATTTTTTTGATTCAATGTCTTTAGATGATTCAAAAATCTATTTGGTTAGAAAAGCGATAAATAGGGCATTTGGGCAATATTTTAATTTAAGAGTAATTTATTAGAGTGTAAACGATTGTATAAACAAAGGAGGTGCTGTTATGTGCAGATTAGCATTGTTTAACAAAGCAGGTGAGAAACTCATAGAAGAAAAATATGGGTTTCAAAGGTTTTTATCGGATTTGGAACTATCAAATGGTGGAATGGGCAATGGGATTGCTATGATTGTAAACAATAAAATTAAAATCAAAAAGGGTTTGGCTTTTGAGATTGAAGATGTCGCCAAAATATTAAAAAACACAAATTACACTTGGGCAATCTTCCATACAAGAATAGCAAGCGCAGGCGAGATATCAGATACAAACTGCCATCCCTTTAAAAGCGGGGATTTAGTGCTTGCTATGAACGGAACCGAACACTGGGCAAGTAAGATAGCAGGCAGTATGGGAAATATTACAGATACGGAAGTAATAACAAGGCTAACAAACAAATTAAAACTTGATGTTAAAACTTTGAAAAACTACAATAGTGTATTTGTCGGATTTAAGGGTTTAATACCTTTTGTTGTTAAGAGTAAGTTTGGAGATTTAGAAATCACTTACGATAAAAACACAAAGGGTATTATTTTTGCAAGTGAACTGCCAGATGTATTTAAAAAGAAATATACATTTGAAGGTTTCTGGGGTTTAAACAAAGAAACATTACTGCCTTCAAATGTAAAAATGGCTTCTAAAAAGAGTAAAATAGGATATTATGCTTATGATTACGATGATGATGGGGAATTATATAGTAAATATTACAAATCATATTCAACAATTGCAAAAGAAATGGAAGAAAAAAAAGAATATGATTTAAGCAAATATATAAAGGGGGTGTAATATGAACTTTTACAATGTGAACGAACTTGCAAACCAAACTGAAATAGCTAAAATAGAGGGCGGTGGTAAGACCACTAAACTCTATATTAAAGATGGGGAAGCACTACCAGATTTAGAGGAAGAGTATATACTACTTAAAAGCACAGATACAAAATTATTACTTCCTGAAAAAATTTACATTTACGGCAAAGGGCATGGGATGAACGATGCGTTATATACTAACAAGTGGCATCCTATTTGGACAAAAACAATAAAAGAAGGGTTTTTGATTTTTTATGAACCATACACAAATCACGATGCCTTACAATTAGGGTTTAGCTATGATTTTAGGAAATACAAAGGCTTCTGGCGATTGTATGCTTTGCTGGACTGGCTGTATTTGTTATTTGATAAAAAAATAGACAGAGTAGGGGATTGACATCCCCTTTTTTTGGAGGTGTAAAATGAAAACAGTTAAAATAAAAGTAACAAGTAGAAAAGGCAGAGAAGAATATTTTAAAACATACTACGAAGTTTACAATGAAGCAAGAAAAAAATTTGAAAACGAACTAAAGAGGAATTCTAATTTAGATGGGTTGTTACGCTACAACATAAGTGTAGCAATGGATAAATGGAATTCAACGCAAAAGTATTTTAATATTAGTCTATAGCAAAGGAGGTGTTTTATGTTTAGATTTCGTTTTGAGTTTATTGTTTCAACCTGCAATGAAGTTGCAGGAAAGTGTGGTGAATATATTGTAAATCTTCCTAAAGCTTTTAAATACTTTATACCTACTAAACCAAAACGAACAGGAAGAGGATGCGTTAGTAGTAATAGTGGTATGAGAAGATTAAGAAGATAAGGAGGTGTAAAATGATTGATTACAAAAATTACAAAGTTACAAACACAAACAAAAACGGAAGATGGGCTTGGATTATTTTTACTTTAATAACAGCTTTACTATGGATAACAACCATAGAAATGTTGTTTAAATAATTTTACTTGAATTATGGCTAATTTTTAAAAAAATGGAGGTTTTTATGAATGAGACAGTAAGCATTGCAAAATTGCAATCACAGGTTGACAAAATGATTGAAGCAATGACAGAAACGGAAACGGGCAAGCGAATGTGGGAAGAGATACAAAGAAAACAAAAACGAGAAGATATAAAAAAAGCCAAAAGCATTATTAAAGTGTTTCAACAAGGGTTAGACGAAAACATTGAGCGTTTACAAACCTGTCAACGCATACTAAATTTTTTAAAGAACGGAAATGAGGACGAAATGACAAGCTTTAGTTTTGACAGGCTTGAGGAGCACTATGAACAAATTAAAAATACGATAGACAGCCAAATGACGCTACTTGATGAACTTGAGTTTTGTTTAAAATATTAGGAGGTGCAATATGGATATGGTTGAAATTATCAAAGAAAAATACGAAAGAAAAGGCGTAGGAAGACCAAAGAAAACCCCAAAAAGGATTGTATGCTTTCAGACTACAGAAGAAGCATATGAAAAGTGGGTTAAGTTTGCAGAAAAACAAGGCTACAAGGCATCGGAACTCTTCCGAATAGCCATTGTAGAATACTACAAGAACCATAAGAACGATGAGATGCTATAAGAGGGCGTAAGCCCTCTTTTTTTTGTTTACGATATTCTTCAAAATACCGCACACAAATAAATTTGTGTATATTAAACAGCACACAAATAAGATAGTGTAAAACAAAAACAGTTTTATTTTACACAAAAATAAGTAACCAAGTTATTAACTTATAACAAAGTTATACGAAGTTACCAAAAAGTTATCCGAAGTTTTAAGACCAACTACGTTGGCTTGTTTTTAAGAAAGAAAAGAAAAGAAACAAAAGAAAAGAAAGAAATATCTACATCCCTATAGGGATGTAGTAATAATATATATAATATAATATATAATAATCGCGCGCGTGCGCGCGTAGCAAAATCCGTTCCAGAGGAACGGATATTATTATTAATAATTATTATTATATATTTGCAAGCTTTTAGCTTGCAAGTGCCCCAGCCTATCGGCTGGGCTGGTATCTGTTTTCTTTTCTTTCGTTAAAATCTTTGCGGTGCAGAAAGCACCGCTTGAAAAAAGAGAAAGTTCCGCAAAAGTTAGTAAGTTACTAACTATCTATATGAAGTTAGAATCTACATAAGGGGCTGTTTTGATATTTTTTTTTGTTTCAGAATATAATTATACCACAAACCACTCCAAACACTCACCACGAGCAAATAAACGCACTTGTAGACGATTTTAGAAGAGGTGTTAGATGCAGTTTTTCGGTATTCCCGAAATACTGATTTAAAAAAAATAATTCTCCTCTTGACTTTTTGAAAAAAGTGTGTATATTAGAAAGAGGAGGTAAATTATGGATTATCAACAAACTTTAAACTCTATTAGAGAAAATGCCAAATTAGGGGATATTATTTTTTTAGGCGGTAACGATTTAATTAGTAATCTCATCAAACACGCACAACGCAAACAAACTCAAGATGGTCAGCCTTCTTTATGGAGCCACGTTTGTTTGTATGTCAATAGAAACTTGATAGTTGAAAGCACACTTGGTTTTGAAAAATATAGAACAGGGTCAAGGTTTGACAACGGAGTTCAGTTCTATATGCTTGAAGAAAGAATTAAAAAAGCAAAAACTGTTGCATTAGTTCAATATCCACTCACAGACATACAAAGAGAAAAGATATTTGAAGTTGCTACAGAATTATTCGCACAGAATATCAAATATCCAGTTTTGGGGTTGTTTGGGTCATTATTAACTTATTGGCTATTTCCAAAATGGAAGAATAATCCACTTGATAACGAAAATAGAAAACTCTATTGTTCAGCATTTGTTGCAGTATGTTATAGGTCAATGATTAATTTTAACGACAAATACAGTCCAGACAATATTAGTCCACAGTTGATATGGAACGCAAGCATTAATACAAAAGATTGTAAAACAAAATTTTTCAATTAGGAGGTGTTTGTGTTAGAGCTTAATTGGATAGCCAATATAATTGGCACGGGTGAATTGTTTTTTATTTTGGATAAACGTGGGGACGAATATATCGCAATGTTTAAAAATAACATATTTGAAGCAGTTGGATATGGACAAAATGAGAATTTAGAGGAAGCTATTATGGAGGCTGTTAAAACAGTTAAAACAAGGAGGGATAGTGAAACAGTATAAGTGTCCTATTTGTGAAGAAATATCTAACAGGCTTGATTGGAAAGTAACAGACAAGCTTGATGATGGTTGCATTGTGGTAAGGTGTCCGAAATGTAAGGTATTGGTATTCAAACATCATTTGGAAGAATATCAGAAAAAAGGAGATGAAAGATGAGTATTACTGTTTACGACCTTATAAGCATAGACCCAGGGAAGCGTTTAGGAGTAGCCCTATGGAAAGACAAAACGCTACGCTATTGTAACACTTTTGATTATTCTTTTAACACTATTTGGCAATTCTTGCTTAAAAATCCTGCAAAGTATTTGGCTATAGAACTTCAATATTACTACAACAATGCCAAAATCTTGATGGATTTGGTAGCCTTAAGAGCAGAAGTAACAACACTTTACAGAGTTTGCAACCCAATGGGGAATATAATTAGAGTATCAGCTTCAGAGTGGCAAAAAATTTTGGAAGTAGGGGCAAAAGCACCCAGAAAGGAACGCAAAGAAGCGGCGTTAGCTTACGCAGAGAAAATGACAGGACAAATAATGAGGTCATTTGATACGGCAGATGCCGTATGCATAGGAATTTATACAATTAATTTTATACTTGACAAATCCAAAAAAAGTGATATATTAGAATAAATTAGGAGGTGTGAATTATGTTAAAAGTGTCTGATGAGCTTGGTAAAAAGCACGCACGGGATTTTGGGAAAAAAAGCTGTAAAGTGTTAGAGTGGAATGAAGATGGTATTCAAAGATTAATACTAAATGTCAGCGGGAGCCATTTTACACAGTATTTTGGCATACCCAAATACCATCCATTGGCAGGATTTTATTATGATGAAGTGCCTTTAAGATGTCACGGGGGATTAACCTTTAGTAGCGAAGGTGATGGTGGAAAGTATCCAAAGGATTTTTATTGGTATGGTTGGGATTATGCACACGCAGGTGATTTTATTACGGCAGGAGCAAATGACCTTATTACTACAAGTGGGTTATTTAGTTTAAATGGAGATAAAGATTGGACACTAAAAGAGGTTATTGAAGATGGAGATGAAACTTTTTATGACTTTAAATTGTTAAAAGAGTTAGCAGAAAAAATAGCTGAAAAAAACGAGGAGGTATAATTATGCAAATGACTGTGTCAAAGGTTGAGAGAAAAACAACCCAAAAGGGTAGGAATTACACATTGGTAAATGGGCAGTATTTTTACTGGGATAGTAAAATTGTGTTTGAACAGGGTGCAACATATGAAGTTGAGATTGAAGAAGGTCAATATCCTAAAATCACAAAAGCAACAAAAGTAAATACTCAACCACCCCAATCACAACCACAGAACGGATTTAGAAACAGCAATGGCGAGAATAGGGATAAGACAATGTTATTGGCGTATGCAAAGGATATAGCCTTAAAGGTGATAGAAAAGAGTGAAGAAAAAAATTCTTATCAACTTATGATTGATGGACTTAAGGTAACGGCTTTTGCTTACCATACATTGTCAAAACTATTAGAAAACCAAGAAAAAGGGTTTGATTTTTTAGCAAAATTACAAGCCGTTGAAGACGCTTGGAAACTCAAAGATACGCACAGCATATTAGACGAAGAACTTGACCCAGAGGAGGGATTGTGATGACAAAGTATTTAGATGATTTGTATGAGTCAATAAGCAATTTACACCCCCAAAATAAAGACCCCCACACACTGGGGGTCACTGATTTAATAGGTTCTCTTAAAGCAACAGCCCTTAAGAAAAAAGTAAATTTACCCACAAATAAAAGAGATACTTTTCGTGCTTTTAAAGGCACGGCATTGCATAATCAAATAGCAATGCTTTACGCTACAACAAAAATTAAAAATGAGTTTTATTCCGATTACTTAAGAGCAATCCTCAATGGCGATTATGTAGATATTAAGCCAGAGTTTTTAAGAGAGATAACAAAAGATGAGGATTATTTAGTAGAATATCCTGTTAAATTGACAATTAACGATATTACAATCAAAGGTGTTATTGATTTAGTTTCTTTTCCAGATGAAAAGCTTGTAGATTGGAAGACCGCTTCTACTTACAAGTATGTTTTTGGAACCTATGCAAGCTATGAAAAACAACTGTCAGTTTATCGCTATCTGGGAGCAAATACAGAAGAGAGGTTAACTCAAATAGTAAAAGCTGATATAACATTCTTTTGGGACGGTTGGCAACAATCAAAAACAAATCAAAGTGATTATCCCCAAGAAAATGTGACGGTGGTGCCCGTAGAAGTAATGTCTATGGAAGATGTAGAAAAATATTTGTCGGAGCGTATCTATTTATACAAAAAGTTAATAGAGTTACCACCCCAAGATTTATATGATTTAGATATCTGTTCCGATGATGAGAAGATGTTAAGACCCGCTACCTATGCGGTAAAACAATCAAAGCGAAAAAGTGCAGTAAGAGTATTTAACACAAAGATGGAAGCAGAGATGTTTCTAAAAGACAATCAAGACAAAGATTATACTCTTGAGGAAAGAGAAGGCATAATGAACTGTGCGTTGTATTGTAAGGCGGCACCATTTTGTAAGCAGGCACAAGAGCAATTATTTAAGTTGGAGAGGTAAATATGGAAGTAAATAAGATAATACAGGGTGATTGCATAGAAGTGTTAAAGGTAATTCCTGACAATTCTATTGATACTATTATAACTGACCCTCCCTATGGTTTAGCCTTTATGGGTAAAGAATGGGATAACTTTGGAACCGACTTACAGAAGTATCAGGAATGGACAAGACAGTGGGCAAAAGAAGCATTAAGGGTAGCAAAACCAGGGGCTACTCTATTGTGTTTTGGAGGAACAAGAACATTTCATAGGTTAACTTGCGGATTGGAAGATGCGGGTTGGCAAATTAAAGATGTTTTAATGTGGATTTATGGTAGCGGATTTCCGAAATCTTTAGATATTTCCAAAGCGATAGATAAATTAAAGGGTGCAAAAAGAGAAAAAACAGGCGAAGACCAAAAGTTTGGAAGATGTGATAGTGGCATATATCAAATGAATGTTAATAATCCTCCTAAAATGAAATTTGAAAGATATGATAATCCAGCAACTACAGAAGCTACACAATGGGAAGGATACGGCACATCGCTTAAACCAGCTTATGAGCCTATTATAATGGCTATAAAGCCTAATGATGGTAGCTATGCTAATAATGCTTTAAAATGGGGAGTAGCGGGCTTAAATATAGAAGATTGTAGAATAGGAACAAAAGGAGGGGTGCAAAAGGTTAATATCGTTCCTAACTCGGGAGGGTTTAAAGGTGAAGGATTTGGTTGTAATGGCGAACTAATAGATTTAAATAAAGGGCGTTTTCCTGCTAATGTGATTTTAGACGAAGAATCAGCAAAGATGTTGGACGAACAATCAGGAATAACTACATCAAGACCAGACTACAGAACAAATGAAGTTAAGAAATCTACTGTAACTTTTAGCAATAAAAGAAGACCGAATCTATTAAATGATAAAGGTGGCGCTTCTCGTTTCTTTTATTGTGCAAAAGCAAGCAAGAGTGAAAGAGATATAGGCTGTGAAGATTTAGAATCAAAACAAACAACAGATGGGTGTATTAGGAGTAATCCTGAAACTGCAAGAAAATATCAAGCAAATTCAGCCTTTAGGCACAATATTCACCCCACAGTAAAACCCTTAAAACTTATGGTATATCTTTGTAACCTAACCAAAACACCTACAGGTGGAATAGTGCTTGACCCTTTTGGCGGAAGTGGAACTACAGCAATGGCTTGTAAAATAACAGGTAGGGATTTTATTTTAATTGAAAAAGAACCTGAATATATTGATATAGCTATAAGAAGGATTGAAGCAATATGATTAGAAACAGTATAAAAGGATACAACATACGAATAAGGAAGATGCTTACAAAGGCTAACAAAGCCCAAGTTAAATATCCTGACTTTGTTCAAAACAGAGCGTATCTTCAGGTTTTGCCTATCTCTGGTTTTGTATTTAATCCGCGTAAATTTAAGGAGTTTATTTCTTTTACTTTGGTAGGTGCTGATTTTGTTTTAAATTGCTACTACAGCTTTAAAGTATTTGGGGATTTCTTTTTTGAGAGTAAGGTTAAATATTATTTTCTTGGTTATATAACAGTTAGATATGACCAATCAGTTAAGATTTTAGTAAGACCTATTAGTAGAGACTTTTACTTATTTGCAAGAGGCTATTGGAATTTGTTTAGAACGGTTGTGGGTATCGGGTATAATGTAGACGAAAAAATAAATTGGGATAAAGCGTTTGAAGATGTAGAAAAATGCATTAGGCACAATATAATCGGAACAGACTTGACAAAGGCGCATTATTGGAATATAATAGGAGACAATGATGAGTGAAGTAAAAGATTCATCTGTTATTTATACGGTTGATATTCCTTCAGGTGATTATTGTAGGCGTTGTAGGTTTTTAACTGATTGTTCTGGAGGATATTGTTTTCTATATGGGTATTTAAAATATTATGATGAAAAAAAACTCTCATTTAAAAAGTCAAATGGGTGCAAAAGAGATTTTCCAAACAGCACAACAATTTATGTAGTTAAGGGTGAAGAAAATAAATTTGAAATTAGTGAGGAAGACGATGATAATTTGTAAATTAATCAAAGAAGATAAAGAGTTGGATATTGTTGGTATTGATTTTATGAATCAATATGTGGTATATTATGAGGTGCCTTTAACTTTTAACACAGGCTTACAAAGTGTGTCTGAATGTTATCATCAATTACCTTTATCTAAATCTAAATTAAAATTTATAGTAATAGGTGAAGAAAATGAATTTAGCATTAGTAAAGAATAATTATCTTGAACTTTATAGCAAGTATTTGGATATTAAAAAAGTTGGAAATAACTTTTTAGCTATTTGTCCTTTTCACGAAGACCACAACCCAAGCTTTGGTATCAATCCTAAAACAGGAGCATTCCATTGTTTTGGTTGTGGTATACACGGTAACTATAAACGATTTTTAGAATTAATGGGGGTTAAAGAAATGGGTGAATTTAAGAATGATAATATTGACTTAAATAATGCGGACAATGTAACGGTGTATGTTTATAGAGACTTGGATGGTAATGAGTTATACAAAAAATATCGTTACGAAAAAGACGGTAAAAAGACTTTTAAGATAGAGCCAAAGGGTGTAACCCAAGTGTTGTATAATTTGCAACAGTTGGCGCAAAAGCGCAGTATGGACACTGAAATTTGGTTGGCTGAAGGTGAAAAGTGTGCTGAAGCATTAAAGCCGTTTGCCATTGATGCAAATGCAATAGTGCTTGGTTTTAATAGTTTTGAGGTTCAATATCAAGAATATTTGGAAGAATACTTTAGACAAGCAAATATAGTTATATTTGAAGACAACGATGAGACTGGATATCGTAACACAAAAGTTATACAAAAGACACTTGAACCCATAGTAAACACGATAAGAGTTGTTAGGTTTAGATACACCAGCGACAAAGGTTATGATATTGCTGATTATATTCAAGGGCATTCTGAAGAAGATTTTTGGATATTATTAGATAATGCTGATTATTTGTATAAAAATGTGGAAACTCAAAAGTATGTAATTGATATGGAAGCCTTTACACAACCCATACCAGAACCGCAAATCCTATTACCAGACCTCTTAAACATACCAAAGGGTGTTATAGGTATATTAGCAAGTAGGGGTGGTGAAGGTAAATCTATGTTTAGTTTATACTGTGCTATTTACGGTGCTATTAACGAAGGATTGAAGACAACTTTTGTAAGCCTTGAAGACAGCTACTATATTATTCTCTACAGAATAAAGCATTTAGTAGATACTTATTTTAACAGCAATTATGAAGCGGTAGCAGGCAAAATAGTAGTTGAGAGAATTAATCATATAAATCTGTTAAAGGACGGGGAGTGGACAAGGCGTGGCAATTATTTCTTTGAAAAGGTGGAAGAGCATTTAACTAATAGTGATTTGGTTTTTATAGACCCTGTTGGTATGTTATTCCCAGATGAAAACAATAACGAATCAATTGAAGCTATCTTCCAAAGATTAATGAGATTGACAGAAAGAACTAATGGCAATATCGTAATGATACATCACTTGAGAAAAAAAGACAATGATAGCAAGGAGGGTTTAAGGGGTGCTGCGGCATT
>Ga0078972_1016035_pt1 | contig 11240 bp, 12 predicted proteins | sample YelNatPaOPGAMG01_FD_67568 | JGI IMG/M metagenome (GOLD analysis project Ga0078972, IMG submission 67568) | Hot spring thermophilic microbial communities from Obsidian Pool, Yellowstone National Park, USA - OP-RAMG-01 (SPADES assembly) (version 2) | ecosystem: Environmental > Aquatic > Thermal...
GGCCTCGCCCACATAACGGCGTTTCCATTCCTTGAGCGTGGAATAGCTGATGCCAAGTGCGGCGGCAATCTGCGTGCCGGGCTAGCCGCTCCGCAGCCAGTGCTCGACAGCCTGTTTTTTTCCTTCTTCCGGCTTCATAATGGGTAAATGTTGAGCTTGCCGCAGAAGAACAGGATCCGAATCCGGTAATTCTCGAAGCTGCGGAAGCCCCGGGCGTTGGATTTGATCGTCTGAATCTTCGAGTTTAATCCCTCCGTCACCGCGTCCGTGATCGGATGCCGCAGATACGTCAGTAGGTTTTCTAAGTGCGCCTTCAACATCCGCGCCACTTTGATCAACGGCTTGAGCCGGCTGCGACTCACCCACCCAAACCACTGCTTGAAAAAGCGCCGCGCCGCCCTGCTGCGTCCGGAATTGGAAACTCGGGCGATCGGGGCTGGTGAGGAAACCAACGGCGCACGCCTGGCTGCCGACCTCGAACGACTCCGGGCACGGCCACACTGAGAAGAGTATTTTTTGAACAAGCTTGCTCTTTTGTCGGGCTTGCCACCAGGCGGCGAGCGTGTAAAGTGTAATCGGGCAATGGAGTTTGCCTGCCGCATGGCAAACCGTCCCGCGAAAGGTTTCGGGGGACTGATGACTCCTGCCAAACAGACGGTTGTGACAGAAATTTTAGTGCGCCACTGTTTTTTTGTAGCGGCACTCTACGAGCGTCGCCCGAGGTGCCGCTTGCGGCGGTCGCGAAGTGCCCCTTACAGTGTAAACTCGAACTGGAACTGTGCTGAATTATGAAGGTGCTTATCGTTTCTGACATACACGGCAACTGGCCTGCACTCCAAGCCGTCTTGCGTGCCGAGCCGGATGCGGACGAAATCTTGTGTCTGGGTGACCTTGTCAACTACGGCCCGCAACCTGTCGAGTGCGTGCAATGGGCGATGCAAGACCTCGGCTCGGAGTGGACAGTGCAGGGGCAACCACGACCGCGCCGTGGGCCGGAACGAAGACCCACACTGCGTCGGGCCGTACAAGCCGCTGGCTGCCGCCACGCAAGTGATCAGCGCACGATTGTTGCCTGAGGAAATGAAGCAGTTTCTGGCGGGGTTGGACCCGGTACAACGGTTTCAATTGGGCGAAGCCGTGTTCATGGCCTGCCACGCCCTGCCATCCGAGCCGCTCTATCACTATCTGTCGGCAGCCAGTCCAATGACATTGTGGGAATCAGAAGTCAGAGTGGCTGGTTACCCCGACTTTTTGTTGCTGGGACACACGCACCAACCGTTCCAAACTCGCGTGCGCAGGACGCTCGTGGTCAATCCGGGCAGCGTCGGCCAACCAAAGCACGGCGATGCGCAGGCTGCGTATGCGCTGTGGCAGGACGGCAAGGTCACGTTGCGCCGCGTCGCTTACGATGTTGAGCAAACCATCGGCGCTTACAACGGACTTGGGGTGGAACCGCACACGATCGAAGTGCTGGCCGAAATCCTGCGCACAGGCGGGCACATGCCGTTGGACCAAACGGCTGAAGAGTTGTGGCAGGCGTTTTATCAGGCGTACCCGGACAAGCTGGAAACCATGTTTTATCTCCAGAAACTACTCAACAGGCGTGTCGGTCTCGACACGGACAAGCTCACTGACGCCACGCGGCCGCAGTGGGCGCTGAATTATTGCAGGGCGTTGATCCAGGAAACGGCCGAATTGACCAACTGTTTGCCGTGGAAATGGTGGACCTGTTACCAGAAGTTTGACAAACAACATGCCTGTGCACATATCGCCGAGCTGTTGCACCTGGTGATTTCCATCGCGCAGGTGTTGGGCGTCACACCAGATGAACTGTTTGATCTGTTCACCAAAAAGCACCGGCTGCACCTCTCGCCCCAGGAAGCAGCTCAAAACGGTCAAAGATGAAAACGATCGGAGGCTCATCTAATGCCGATAATTCAAGATTTGCGGATTGTGATTTGCGAATCTCAGCAAAACCAGGTGCGCGTGTAAATCGCGAATCAGAGTTCGTAAACCCAAAGGACGGCACGCTGCTGCGACTCATCCCGGCAGGCGAATGCATAATTGGCTCGACAACCGAACAAATAATCGCCGCTGCAGCAATGGACCCGTGGGGCCACCCCGATCTATTAGCCTGCGAAACGCCACAGTTTGTTGCGTACCTGCCCGACTACTACATGGGCGTGTATCCGGTTACCAACACGCAGTTCGCCCAGTTTCTATCCGCGATGCATCCCACACCGGCCGAGCTTGCGCTTTGGGCGCCCGCGCTCGGTCACATCATCCGACCTGCCACTGGCGACGGTGCTTATAGCGTCGTGCCGGGATACGAAAACCACCCCGCTGTGCACGTATCATGGGCGGGTGCCGAAGCCTATTGTCGTTGGGCAGGCTTGCGTCTGCCGACGGAGTTGGAATGGGAAAAGGCCGCACGCGGGACCGACGGTCGTATTTTCCCCTGGGGCAATCAGTGGCGCGACGATGCATTGCGTTGGTATGGAGGCAACCGCCGCGAAGGCGAAACAACCGCGCCAGTTGATGCATATCCGCACGGCTGTTCGCCTTATGGCATCTTCCAAATGGTCGGCAATGTGGATGAGTGGTGCGCCGACTGGTATCAATGGGACGTGTACCGGCGGTATGCCACCGGCGACCTGCGCCCGCCACAAAGCGGTGAGAAACGCGTGGTACGCGGCGGCACGTGTTTGCGTTGGCATCGCCACCATTTCCGCTGCGCCTACCGCCGCGGCAACGACCTAGTGTTGGTAAACATCCATTACACAGGCATCCGCTGCGCGGCTGATGCGCCGCCAACTCAAGCGGGTACCCGACATTGAAACATCATGAGGTTTTATTGCACAAACTGTTGGGCGGAAGTAACCGAATCGGCAACGATTTGTCCAAAATGCGGTGACGACATCGTTGCCAGACAAGCGCGCTCGGATTATGTGGAAAAACTGATCGCAGCACTGCGGCACCCGGAACCGACCACACCCATACGCGCCGCGTGGATTTTGGGTGAACGGCGCGAACCGGTGGCGGTCGAGCCGCTCTGTCGTCTGGTGCGCGAATCGCGAGACGCGTTCATTGTGGAAAGCGTCGTTGAAGCCCTGGGCAAGATTGGCGACGCGCACGCACTGACAGTGATCGAGTCTGCCACACGGCACCCGAGTCCGCGGGTGCGGAACGCAGCAAAAAAGGCGCTTGCACAGTTGCGCAGGACAAAGCCCGCCTGATGGATAATGTGTGCAATCCGTGAAAAGTCCGCTTGCGGTGCTGCCCGTATCCGGGATTGGACGCCGAGCTTGGGAATCGTCGTGCACACCAATAAGTCTCGTCACCAACACAACGTTACGTGGCCCAACCGGCATTGTTGTTCCCGTGCGACGCAAAGTTCGCTGCAACCAAAAAATCCGCTTGAACAAAGCCGTGTGGGTGCTACAATGCGGTGCCGGCAATGGAGTTTGCCTGCCCCGGCGCTTTTCGGGGCGAACCGCAGTTTAACCCGCTGATAACTCCTACCGAAAAAAGCGTTTGATTGCGCCTTTTTGGATCGGGTATGAGAACAGAAGTGCAAACGAAAATTGAAATGCAGGCAGGTCAAGGGCAGGCCGGCACAGCCGAAATATCAGCGGTAACAGTGCAAGCGTTGCTAAGCCGAGTTACCGAAATTGCCAATGAACTCCGGCTGGAAAATTTGCGCCCGCAAATTGCAGCGTGCCAACACCAGTTTGGCGTGCGCGAAGGGCTTGACGTGGCTGTATTTGGGCGGTTCAAAGCCGGCAAAAGCTCGTTTCTAAATCATCTTGTGGGCCGACCCGTGCTGCCTATTGGCGTGGTGCCACTGACAGCAGTCATTACACGACTCCGATACGGCCCGACTGAACGTGCAACAGTCAGGTTTCTCAACGGCACGACCGAGACCATTCCACTGGGGGATGTGGGGCTTTATGTGAGCGAGAATGAAAACCCGGATAATGCAAAACAGGTCGAGTCGGTCGAAATCGAGCTGCCGGAGCTGGAGCGTTTGGCTCCGCTTGAATTTGTTGACACACCGGGTCTGGGCAGTGCGTTTGCGCACAATACCGAGGCAGCGTTGCGCTGGCTGCCGCAGGTGGGTGCGGCGCTTGTGGCTGTCAGCTCGGATGCACCGTTGTCCGAGCGCGATCTAAACCTGTTACAAGAACTGCGTCAGCACACGCCAAAAATTGTTCTACTGCTGACGAAAGCCGACTTGTTAACCGAGCCACAACGCGTCGAGGTACAGGCGTTCGTGCAACAACAACTGCGCAGGAAACTCGGGGTCGAATGGCCCGTATTTTTCTACTCGATCAAGCCCGAGCTGGCCGGGTTGAAAACGGTACTTACGGAACGATTGTTTCTGCCCCTGCTCCAACGTTCGCGCGAAGCGGCTGCGGAAATTTTGCGGCACAAGCTCGTCTCAGTAGCGAAACAAACATTGAATTACCTCGATATCGCCCTTGCATCGGCTACGCAAAGTGAATCCGCCCGAGCTGCCCTAGCGGAAAAAGTTGCCGATGAACGCCAGCAATTCGAGCTGTTACGCGAGGAATTGAGCGTACTTGCGCGCGAGTGGGATGCAAAGGCATTCGAGTGGGCACTCGAACATCTGCATCCGCGCACACGCGCCCTCGAAAAGAAAGTCACAGAAGCGCTCCAGGCGCAATTTGCCCAGTGGCGATTTCGGTTGCCTGTGTTGCTTGAGGTTTACACTGAATGGCTGACGCAATTCCTTGCGGAAGAATTGCATGCTGTGTCAGTGTCCGAACGGAGAATGTTTTGCGCACCGATCGAGAATGTGCGCCGGCACCTCGAACGCACGCTGCGTGCGTTGCAGGACAGACTGGCCAAGCATGTTAAGGAAGCGCTTGGTATTGAACTTGCGCCGCGCGAGTTTCAGTTTCACGTCCAGGAACCCACCTCGCCACCTGTGGCAGTTGGTGTTGCATTTGACGTGACACTGGACCTGATAGGCTACCTTGTGCCGATGACAATTTTCAGGGGGTTGATACACCGGCGTTTGTTGAGACAGGCGCAATTCGAGGTGCGCAAGAACATGTCGCGACTTGCGGCTGCCTGGCGCGACCGCGTGAGCCGCGCAATCGAAGAACTTAAACAACAGGCTATTCAACACGCCGAGAACGAGTTGGTTGCACTCGAGCAGATGCTCAGCCAGCGCACATCCGATGCACCCAAATTGCGTGCAATCAAAGCTGAACTGGAAACACTGCTTCAGCAGCTCGGTTAATTGGTGCTGTCTGCCCGGAACCACAGCAGCCGGTCAAGCGCGTTTCTCCCATCGCGCGGGTGCATGGCCTGTTCGGTGTTGCAGCGCTGGTGAATCACAAGGTAACCTTCCGCGCGGAACCGTATGAAAATTGCCTTGGATGCAGTCAGATATGTTTTGAGTGCGGTTGTATTGGCCATTGTGACTTCGGGTTGTGCAACTGTGCCTGAAACCGGGCGCAAACAATTGCGACTGATACCTGCGTCCGAAGAGATGCAGTTGGGCTTGAGCAGCTTTGAAAAGCTAAAGAAGGAAACGCCAATCAGCAAAAACACTGCAGCAACTGAAATGCTACAGCGCGTTGGGCGGCGAATAGCCGCCGTTGCGCCCTTGCCAAATGCGCAATGGGAATTCGTGTTATTCGAAAATGACGAACCGAATGCGTTTTGTTTGCCCGGCGGCAAGGTCGGCGTGTACACCGGCATACTCCAAATCGCACGCGACGAAGCCGGGCTTGCCACGGTAGTCGCGCACGAGATTGCACATGCAGTTGCACGACACGGCGCAGAACGAATTAGTGAAGCGCTGTTGATTGAAGCTGGCGGACAACTTCTTGGTGTGACGTTGTCAAGCGCAGACCCACGCACACAAGCCGCAGTCGCCACTGCGTACGGCCTGGGCACAACACTGGGTCGTGTGCTGCCACACAGCCGCGCACAGGAATCCGAAGCCGACTACATCGGCCTGATCTACATGGCGCGTGCGGGCTATGATCCCGAAGAAGCCGTAAAGTTCTGGGAACGGTTCGCCGAGTTCAACCGACGGAGGGGTGCTGGCGGCATGCCGGTGTTCCTGCGCACGCATCCGCTGGATGAAACCCGGATTCGTCAGCTACAATCCTGGCTGCCCAAGGCGAAAGAGGAATACAACAAAAGCCAGCACCCCGCGCGTTAAGCGCACCCGGCTACAAAACTGGAAAAAATTTTGGGCCGGCCTCGACCTTAACCAAGTCCGAGGCCGGCTTAGCAAAACACTCAATTCGAACGAGCCGAGTTATCTGGTTGCGGCTGGTCTATCTGGCCTATTTGGTCTTTCGGGTCTGTCGGGACGCGGCCCACGCGGCTGAGCCGGCTGATTTGTTTGGCCCTGCGCACCCGGCCCACCCGGCCGACGCAACTGCCCACGCGACATTGCATCAAACTTTTCCTTCTGTTCAGCGGTTAGGATCTCACGGATTTTGTTGTTTGTTTCCTCCCTGATCTGGCGCATTTTACTCATTCGCTCAGGGGGTGCAACTGCTGTATTTGTGCCCAGCTCTTGCATCTGCTTCTCCTCGTTTTCGAGAATCGCACGCAGTTTGGTCTGTTGTTCCTGTGTAAGGTTCAACCTCTGCGTGTACATTTGCACACGCTGGTCAATGTTGAACCGTGGCCCGGGCGGCTGTTGGCCCGGTTCAGGCCGACGCGCTCCCGGTGGCGGTTGCGCAGGTTGAGGTTGATTTGTTGTTTGTGCAAGGGCGGCACTCGGGCCGGCTACAAACCATCCCAAAGCAATCGCACTGCACAATGCAAACGTTCTTGTTCGCTTCATAAAGTCTAGTTGTTGCACTGCAAGATTTCTTTCCTGGCAATCTGGTTTTCCGGTTGCCCCGAGCCGCTAAAAACCCGACCCACCCGGGCCGGTTGGGCTCGGGATTACCCGGCTCATAGTATTAGACGAGCCGGTTCAGCCATAGGTTACATTGCCAGGCGACTTTTGCAAGTAATGGCTGCGTGGCCAAATCATGCCTGGTAACGGTGCCAGCCAGTGAGTCCATCTTCGCAAGAATGCGTGCGCAATCACACACCAAAATTGAGTTTCGCGCACGAGCAAGCTCGGCAATTTGTGGCGCATTATGCACGTGGTTAATCTGGGCATGATAGGCGGTGGCACAGTCGGCAGCGGCGTGTTTCATGCGCTGCAGCAGAACGGTGAACTATTTGCCAAACGTACCGGCGTGCGGATCAACATTGTCAAAATCGCCGTCAAAGCATTTGATGAACCGCGCCCGTATCCAATCCCAAGTCGGTACCTGACAACCGACTGGCACAGCGTTGTCAACGATCCACAAGTGCAGATTGTTGCCGAGCTTGCCGGCGGAACAACTGTTGCACGCACAATGGTCTTGAGCGCGCTGCGCCTCGGTAAACCGGTCGTCACAGCCAATAAAGCGCTCTTGTCCGCACACGGCGAAGAATTGTTTGCAGCAGCCAGGGCCAATCACACTAATCTCTATTACGAAGCCAGTGTAGCTGGTGGTATCCCGATCATAAAAGCATTGCGTGAAGGGTTTGTCGGCAACCGAATCACGCATATCTACGGCATTGTTAACGGCACATGCAATAACATCCTGACCCGGATGAAGCGCGACGGGATGGAATTTGACGTGGCGTTGAAAGAAGCGCAGCGGCTCGGGTACGCCGAAGCGGACCCCACACTTGACGTGGACGGGCTGGATGCAATGCACAAGACAGGGATTTTGGCATCGCTAGCACACGGTTTCTGGGTTGAGTCGCGCCGGATTTACGTCGAAGGCATACGCGCAGTTACACAGGCCGACATCAGGTTCGCAGACCAGTTGGGCTACACAATCAAACTGCTCGGCATAGTAAAACTGTTGGACTACACCAGGCACACCGGGCCGCAAATTCAGGTCTCGGTGTATCCTGCGCTTGTGCCGAAATCGCACCTGCTGGCAGACGTAAACGACGTGTTCAATGCTGTGTTTGTGCGCGGTGACGTTGTCGGCGACACAATGTTTTACGGACGCGGCGCCGGTAAGGATGCCACCGCAAGTGCGGTCTTGAGCGACCTCGCAGATGCAGCACTTGACCTGATACTGGGCACCAAACACCGTGTGCCTGCCTTCGTTGCGCATGAACGGACCGGTACCGTCGTACCGATTGGAGATGTGAATTCGCGTTACTACGTGCGGCTGAGCGTGGTAGACCAACCGGGTGTGCTCGCGCAGATTTCCTCGATTCTCGGCCGGGCAAAGATCAGCATCGCATCCGTCATTCAACCCGAGGAACACAAAGGGCCAACCGTGCCGGTCATCATGATGATGCACCAGGCGCGTAATGCTGCCTTGGCAAAGGCATTGCAACAGATTGGCAAACTGCCGGTTGTCAAAGGTAAACCGGCAATGATCCGAGTCGAGAACTTCGATTGAACCGACTGGCAAGTTTACAGTTTCTGCCAACTGTGCCGCGTGACTAATTCGGCATGAACAACTCAACCCAGGACAACTTTGATGGTCTTCATGCCGCTGAAATTGCAACAACTGACGTGCATAATGCGCATTACAGTTTGCATTGCATCGCACCGGGTGGCCGAAGGCAGTATTTTGTGTCACCAGAGATTCGTTGATCCATCTGTTCAGCTCTTTGCACGCTCGATTTTCGGGTTTGAGGCGGGGATAGTGACCGGCCAATGGCTTTGATTGTCCAGAAATACGGTGGCACATCGGTCGGTAGCATCGACCGTATCAAAAACGTTGCTGCGCGTGTTGCTGATTATCACACGCGCGGCCACAAACTTGTTGTTTTGTCGGCCATGAGCGGCGTCACAGACAGCCTCATTAGGCTGGCCAAAGAAATTACACCGCTGCCGAGTGAACGCGAGTTGGACCTGTTGCTTGCCACCGGCGAACAACAGGCAATCGCACTTACTGCAATTGCACTGCAGGCAATTGGTGTACCAGCAGTTGCACTTACGGGCGCGCAAGCTGGCATTGTGACGGATGGCGTCCATACGAAGGCAAAAATTCGCAATGTCACACCCAAGAAAGTTCACGAACTGCTTGACACTGGCAATGTTGTCATTGTTGCAGGGTTCCAAGGCGAAACACCCGAAGGCGACGTCACAACTCTTGGTCGGGGCGGGTCGGATTTGACTGCCGTTGCGCTGGCTACCGCGTTAAAGGCCGATCTGTGCCAGATTTACACCGACGTTGACGGGGTTTACACCGCTGATCCGCGTATTGTGCCTGAGGCGAAAAAACTTGATGAAATTTCCTACGACGAGATGCTTGAGCTGGCGAGCTTGGGCGCCAAAGTTATGCAGTCGCGCTCCGTCGAGTTCGCCAAGAAATTCGGTGTCACGTTTGAAGTGCGTTCGAGTTTCAACGATAACCCGGGAACAGTCGTGAAAGAAGAAACCAAAAGCATGGAAGCTGTTGTCGTGCGCGGCGTTGCGCTCGACCGGAACCAGGCGAAAGTAACAATCGTAGGCGTGCCGGACAGGCCCGGTGTTGCTGCGCGCATTTTCAAGGCGCTGGCTGATGCGGCCATCAACGTTGACATGATCGTGCAAAACGTCAGTCACAGTACCAGATCGCCCACCACGGATATCTCGTTCACGATCGAAAAGGCCGACCTGCCCAAGGCACAAAAGGTCATCAGCACTATCAAAAACGAGCTTGGCTTTACCGGGGTGATAGCGACCGAAAACATTGGCAAGCTCTCAATCGTGGGCGTCGGCATGAAAAGCCACACCGGCGTGGCGGCCAAGATGTTCGAGGCGCTGGCAAAGATCGGGGTCAACATTGACATGATCTCGACCAGCGAGATCAAAATTTCGGTCGTGATTGACGGTGCCAGGGCAGAGCAGGCTGCACGCGAAGTGCACGCAGCATTTTTGGGCTGAAAAAACGCACAGCAAAGAAACACCCGCACAGCATCTACAGTGTGAGCTGCTGTGCAATTGCGCAAAAAAGCTGTTGCTGTGAACGCGACCGTTTCGGATAACTCGAGCTCACCACCGACAAACGGTGTTGCGGCCGAAACGCAGGCGCGGTTGTCACCTTATGCGGCTTTTGGCGCATTTGAAGCGCACATAAGCATTCCGATCCGGCTGACTGGCAATTATCTCGTTTTCGTTCGCGAATCAGACCTCATCTTCATCAGATGTGATGCCGGTGGTTCACCTTTGATTTCAGCCGTTCTCCACATGCTCGGGCCGGTTGGTGGTATTGTAACTGCATTCGCGTGGCTGGGTAGATTGGTTGAAAATCTGATCTCGAACACAAAAACGCAGGATGATAAACAGCAGTTGGCCCACCTCGATCCATACGAACTGCTGCAATCGAGTGAGCATAATTTCAAACTGCACATATCCGAGATTCGGCACGGCACGGTTCATCCCGGCACATTCTGGTCATTGAGCCAGGGTAAAGCAGGCAGAATCGACCTCGCTGTTCGGCTTGGTGAACGACTGAGAATCGAATTTGCAACTGCCGATGAACTCGCAACCGCACTGCATCTGCTGAAGCCGTTACTGTCAACAAACCTGGAAGTCAATGTGGTATGGAACCCGACGACACTGAGGTTCGAACGCAAAAGTACCGGAACAGAACCGTAAAAATCACGCTAATTAAACGCGCCGGTCCCCTGGATACCGGTCAAAAAAAACCTGACACCACAACAAACCGCAATCAGTAAACTGGTGATTTCGGGTTAGTTAATCCAAGCATCCAGAGCAAACAACGCTGGCAACCCCAATATTTCACGCGTTCTTTCCCAGCGCAGACTTCCAAGTCTGCTGTCTCGAGTCAGGCTATTGCGGGACAAACCTGCGAGGCGCTTGCTGAAGCGCTGCACTCCAAAAACCCTGAACGCACGCCAATTGGAAGATCGGCCTGCCTGCCGCCCCTTCTTCCGGCTTCATAATGGGTAAAGGTTGAGCTTGCCGCAGAAGAACAGGATGCGAATCCGGTAATTCTCGAAGCTGCGGAAGCCCCGGGCGTTAGATTTGATCGTCTGAATCTTCGAGTTTAATCCCTCCGTCACCGCGTTGGTGATCGGATGCCGCAGATACGTCAGCAGGTTTTCCAAGTGCGCCTTCAACATCCGCGCCACTTTGATCAACGGCTTGAGCCGGCTGCGACTCACCCACCCAAACCACTGCTTGAAAAAGCGCCGCGCCGCCCCCTCATACCGATACGTCCACAGCT
>Ga0078972_1016036_pt1 | contig 11240 bp, 8 predicted proteins | sample YelNatPaOPGAMG01_FD_67568 | JGI IMG/M metagenome (GOLD analysis project Ga0078972, IMG submission 67568) | Hot spring thermophilic microbial communities from Obsidian Pool, Yellowstone National Park, USA - OP-RAMG-01 (SPADES assembly) (version 2) | ecosystem: Environmental > Aquatic > Thermal...
CAAGTCAATTTAACTTTATCTCTTGCATAGCCCAAGATAGAGAAGCTTCGCCTTCGTTTGAGGATGGGCTTTACGTTCAGGAGGTGATGGAAAGGGCTTATAAATGAGAGGATTTATAAAACGAACTGAAAGATACTTCGGTCTAGTTAACCTGAGAAGGTAGGGTTTGGATAGCAGTCTCAAGAAAATGCACCTTGGAAGTTTAATAGGGGGGGGTTAAATAGTGGAGGGTGAAGTATAGATTTACTGCTTAAGGAGTTGAGGATAGAGGAGTAGATAAATTACTAAGAATTTTAATTAATTTTAGAGAAGGAGGAATTAGAGTATGAAAAAGTGTTTAATAGTATTAATGATGGTTGTGTTTTTTAGTTCTCTTTTTACAGTGCCTGGGTTTAGTAAGAAGCTCGTAATATCTGATTTTTATGATGTACCTACATACACACCAGGGTGGCCTAAAATAGTGGAAACATTTAAGAATAGACATCCAGAAGTAACTGAGATTGAATTCCAAGCTATTCCTTGGGACGAATATCTTCCCAAGATACTTGCTCAAATTGCTTCAGGAACGGCTCCAGATATTATATTGGTAGAGAATACGCCTTTCCCAGCATTTTATGGTAAGGGGGTCTTAAAAGACCTTACAGAATATGCCCAAAAAACTAAGGGATTTACAACAAAAGACTTCTTCCCTCATTACATAGATAGATACTCAGTAAATGGTAGACTATATGGGATACCCTGGGACTGCGAGCCTGTAGCTTGTTTATTTTATAACAAGAAACTTTTTAATGAAGCTGGAGTAGCTTATCCTAATGATACCTGGAGATGGGAACAATTATTAAACGCTGCACAAAAACTTACAAAAAAACAGGGGGATAGAGTTACTCAATATGGCTATGACCCAGAAGGTAACTGGCAGTACTTTGTCTATACTAATGGTGGATCTTTAGTTGATAATATAAAGGAGCCTACTAAGTGTACACTAGATTCTAAAAGAGCAATAGATGGTGTTCAATTTTATCTAGACCTTATGTATAAATATGGAGTAAGCCCTTCCCCAGCAATGTTGCAAGCTTCAGGAGCTACTTCAGTAGACCTTTTCCTTACTGGGAGAGTAGCTATGTCATATGGTGGAATCTGGGATGCTTTCTTCCATCCTAAAGAATATAATGAAATGGCAGGACTAACGATAGCACCAGCTGGTCCAACAGGGATAAGAGGGTATCCTACAGGAGGAACTGCATGGACTATATGCGCTACCTCAAAAGAGCCAGATTTAGCTTGGGACTGGATTACTTTCTTTATGGGACTTGAAGGATTTAAAATTCAGTTTAAAGGTTCTTATAAAGGAGCTCTTGATGTCCCCGCTTATATCCCATCATGTAATTGGTATCTTTCGCAGAAGGATCTCTATTTAGAAAACCTTGTAGTGAATAAAATAGCAGCTAGATATGCTATATTTAACCCATTTGATCCTAGATGGCCCGAGATTGCATCGAGATATATTAATCCAGAAATGGACTTAATACTTAGGAATCAAAAACCTGTTGCTCCTACGATGAAGGATATTGCTCTCAATGTAACAAAAGCGCTTCAGAGCAAGTGATTGGGAGTGCTTCCTCAGGTAGCCTACACCAAATGTAGGCTACCTGAGAACCTCAGTTAGAAAGGAGTAGTGATATACTTGTATAGCAAGAGTTCATTGAAGAGAAAAGAACATGTAGTTGGTTATTTGTTTATTCTTCCTAATATGATAGGGATCCTCGTCTTTGTTTTAGGGCCTGTAATAGCGGGGTTACTTTTAAGTTTTACCCAGTGGGACATACTATCTTTACCTAGATGGATAAGTATTGGCAACTATAAAGAATTGTTACATGATACTTTATTCTGGACAGGTTTAAAAAATACAGCATACTATGTGCTCTTAACAGTTCCAGCCGGTATGGTAGTTTCTCTGTTATTGGCTATTCTAGTAAATGTTCCTTTGAGGGGAGTTAATTTTTTTAGGAGTACTTATTTTTTACCTGTAGTAACTTCAACAGTAGCTATTTCCATTGTCTGGAAGTGGCTTTATAATCCAGAATTTGGTATCTTAAACTTTATCTTAAACCTAATAGGGCTTCCTTCTAAACAATGGTTAAGTGACCCTAAACTGGCTATGCCTTGTATAGCTATAATGAGTATATGGCATGGTATGGGTTATGATATGGTGATTTTTCTAGCTGGGCTTAAAGGGATTCCTACTCAATTATATGAAGCCGCTAAGATTGATGGCGGTAGTCGTACTCAAATGTTTTTATGGATTACATTGCCTTTACTTACTCCTACTTTATTTTTTGTATTAGTTATGAGTGTAATAAGCTCTTTTCAGGTCTTTGGAGAGATATATGTAATGACAAATGGAGGCCCTGGAAATGCTACATTAACATACAACTACTTCCTCTACCAGAATGCCTTTCTCTGGTTTAAGATGGGTTATGCTGCTTCTCTAGGGTATGTATTATTCTTAATAATATTTCTCCTTACTCTTATGCAGGTAAAATTTTTAGGAGGGAGGGTTTCTTATGAATTACTCTAAAGTAGATAGAAATATGTTCGAGAGAGTTTTACTGTATATCCTGTTTATAGGCTTAACTTTAACAACCTTAACTCCATTTCTCTGGATGTTGACTACCTCTTTTAAGGAGTATAGAGAGGTTTTTATTTATCCACCTCGTCTCCTACCGTCACATTTTACTACAGAAGCTTACCGTAAAATATTTACCTTTATCCCATTTGCAAGACAATTCCTTAATTCTGTAATTGTCACCTCTCTAGTCCTTATAGGGCAGTTGATATGTTGTTCCCTTGCGGGATATTCCTTTGCTAGATTAGAATTCCCAGGAAGAGACATTATATTCTTATTGTATCTTGGGACACTTATGATCCCAGGATATGTTACTCTTATCCCTACATATATTCTTGTACGTTTCTTGGGATGGATCAATACTCTTTATGCTTTATTTGTGCCAGGACTATTTGGAGGGGCATTTGGTACATTTTTACTTAGGCAATTCTTCTTAACTATTCCAAAAGAGCTTGAGGATGCTGCTAAAATAGATGGTTGTGGCTATTTTAGAATTTATAGCACTATAATGTTACCACAAATTACTCCAGCATTAGCTACTCTTGGAGTATTTACTTTTATGGGAAGCTGGAATGACTTCTTTTGGCCTTTGGTAGTAATAAATTCCGAAGATAAAAAGACTATAACTGTAGGGATAGCTACCCTCACTAGAGGCTTTCATGCGACAGACTGGACTGCTCTTATGGCTGGGGCAACACTATCTGTTTTGCCAGTTATAATTGTGTTTCTGTTCGCTCAGAAGTATTTTACTGAAGGGATTGTACTTACAGGAATCAAGGGTTAAAAATCGTTGGAAGGAGGAGATGGTTAATGTCTACAGAGAATATAGAATATAATGAAATACTTATTGGTTGGGCAGAGAAGGATATAACTCCAAATCGATCTGTGATTTTGTTTGGGCAGTTTTATCCTAGAATTTCTGAGGTAGTTCATGATTCAATTACAGTAACCGCGCTAGTTTTAACAGATAAGAATGAACAGGCTATAATGGTTTCCTGTGACCTTTGTGAAATACCTCCGTATATTCTTGATAGATGTCGAGAAGAAATACATAAGCGGATTCCTGAAATAGATGTAAGCAAAGTCATTCTTAATGCGACTCATACTCATACCGCCCCTAGCTTACTTGAAGGGGTTTACCCTCCACCTCCAGATTATGTCATGACTCCTACAGAGTATGCCGATTTTTTTGTCTCTAGAGTAGCTGAAGCTGTAGTTGAAGCATGGAATAATCGAGCTATTGGAGCTGTAAGTTGGGGATTTGGACATGCAGTAGTGGGACATAACCGAAGAGTAGTATATTTTGACGATATAAGTCTAAGACCAGGGTATAAAAGTATGGATGGTGGAATTATAGATGGTACCAGTAAGATGTATGGTGATACTAATGATCCAAATTTCAGTCACATAGAAGGTTATGAAGACCATAGTGTAGACATGCTCTTTACATGGGATCCAACTGGCAATTTGACAGGAATAATTATTAATCTTGCTAGTCCTTCACAGGAGACAGAACAAGAAAGATATATCTCTGCTGACTTTTGGAGTGAGATAAGAACTGAAGTACGAAAACGATACGGAGAACGTATCTTTATTCTTGCTCAGTGTAGTTCCGCAGGAGATCAATCTCCGCATCTATTGCTATATAAACAGGCGGAGGACAGAATGTTAAAATTGCGAGGATTGAATATGCGAGAAGAGATTGGGCGACGGGTAGCAAATGCAGTAGAGGATGTATTGCCATATGTTCAAAAAGATATTCAAACGACTTTACCTTTCAAGCATATGGTAAAGATTATTAATTTGAAGCGGCGTCTAGTCACAGAAGAAGAACTAACAAGAGTAAAAGAAGAATATAGCAGATTAGAAAAATGGCAAACTGAAGATCCCATAGAAGAATCTATACGTTTTGTTAGTATGGGACGATGTAAGGCCATTATAGAAAGATATGAAGAACAAAAAGGACAAAAGACACTACCAATGGAATTACATGTTATCCGCTTAGGTGATATAGCTTTTGCTACTAATGGATTTGAACTCTTTCTAGATTATGGGTTACGGATTAAAGCACGAAGCCCAGCTATCCAAACATTTATAGTTCAGCTTGGTCCTGGAATCCTAGCGACTACAAATCCATATCTTACAGGTTCTTATCTACCTACTCAAAGGGCGATTGTAGGGAGAGGATATAGCGCTAATGTCTATGATAATGAGATCGGCCCAGAAGGAGGACAGGAACTTGTTGAACATACTGTGAAATTACTTAGCGAAATGTGGGAAGATACCAAGATTTTAGATTGATAAAGGAAGGAGGCGAAAGTATGAACTTCGAACCAAAGTTTATAAGTTATCCTTTTTACTGGGATAGTGTTCCTGTAGATCTCTCTTTTGTATATGATAATGAAAAACCAGCAGGAAAGCATGGATTTTTAAAAGTAAAGGGGAGTAAACTCGTATTCGAAGATGGCACAGAGGTAAGATTTTGGGGAACAAACTTTAATAGTGGGCTTAATTTCCCCCCATTCGAATTCAGTGAAAAGGTTGCCAAGAGACTAGCAAAGATAGGTATCAATATAGTGAGATTCCATCAAATGGATGCTGAATGGGCTAATCCTAATATTTTCCAGTTTTCTAAGGGTAAAAGAAAGGGTAACACCTTGGATCTTGACCCCCAAAGTATGCAAAGATTAGATTATTTGATATATTGTCTTAAGCAGGAAGGAATATATATTTATTTAGACTTGTTGACCTATCGTAGATTTAAGACAGGAGATGGCGTGGAAAACTCTTCTAAACTCTCTGATGCAGCAAAACCATACAATAATTATAGTAGGAAATTAATCGAATTGCAGAAAAAATTCTGTTATGATTTATGGACTCATATCAACCCATATACAGGGCTTGCCTATAAAGATGACCCTGCTATAGTACTAGTTGAGATAGTCAATGAGAGTGATATGTTTGCATTTAGGAAGAATATTTCAGTTGAACCTTATAGAACAGAGCTAGTTAATATGTATATTAACTGGCTTGCAGAAAGGGGTATAAAACTTAGCAAAGAAGAAGTACAAAAGATGGACTTTTCAAGTGACGATGAGACTATGATGGAGTTCTTAAGGGAGGTTCAGGAGAACTATTACAGAGAAATGATATCCTTTATGAGAGAAATAGGAGTGAAAATTCCTATTACTGGAACTAACTGGTCAATAAATGCAGCTAATCGCCGTGCTCAGTTGGTTACTGATTTCTGTGATGGTCATGCTTATTGGTATGGATGGAAATGGGGAGAATACAAAAAAATGTTCGATAATACGCCGATGGTATCGGTAGCGGATAACATCCTACTGAAAAACCTTACTTTCTGTGGAGTTCCTGATAAACCCCTAGTTGTTTCCGAATGGGATGATCCATGGCCTAACGATTGGCGTGCAGAGAGTCCGATCTTTATAGCTTCTGTAGGTTCTTTCCAAGATTGGAGTGGTATTATAATCCACACGTATAGTTATTCTCCTAATATGGAAGTTAAAGTAGTAGGTAAAGAATTCCCAGCAAGTGCAATTGGAAATGTTCCATACAGAGAAGGAGTATTTGCTACTTGGAATGACCCTGCAAAGTTTGGTTTATTCTATCATGCTGCTCTATTATTTAGAAGAAAAGATGTCGATTCAGCAAGAGAAACTATTGCTATAGAAGTAGAAGATATGAAACTTACCCCTTCTGATATTCCAAATTTAGGATTAGCTACAGAAAAGCATAAAGTAAGACTTCACTTTAAGGGTTTGACAGAAGGAACCTATGACAGAAAGATAAGATGGGATGAAAAAATAGTAGAAGAGAGTGAGGGCAAAATAATATCAGATACCGGACAACTTCAGCGTGATTGGGTTAAAAAGGTAGGTATTATTGACAGTAAAAGAACTAAGGTGGCCTATGGATTTTTAGGTGATAAGGATAAGACTCTACTGGATGGCTTAGAGGTAAAAGTACATAATCCATTCGCGGTTATAGCAATAAGTTCTCTGACAAATGATGCAGTAGAAGACTCGAATAATCTACTACTTACAGCGGTAGGAAGAGTACGGAATACAGGTATGGAGTTTAATTTCGAAGGAGAGTATGCAGAATTAATAAATCTCGGGCAGTTACCTGCACAAGTTGAAGTTATTGAGGCTGAGATAAGTATAAAGACTAATATACCTAACCTAAAAGTATGGGCTGTAAGTAGTGAAGGATTTTATATAGGAGCTATCCCTTCTACCTATGAAAAAGGAATATTAAGATTCAAAATAGGTGAAAGTTTTTGCTCAATCTATTACTTAATACAGGCAGAGTAAATTATGAAGATATCTTTTTCGAAAGGAGGAACAATAAATGAGTTTAGGAAAAGGGATCCGAATGGCAAGGTTATTCAATGCTAAAAGTGGGAGAATGGTATTGGTAACTGCTGACCATGGAATATGCATAAATCCTATGAAGGAGATTGAGAATCCCAAGGAAGTAGTAAGAAAAATAGCACAGGGAGGAGCGGATGCGGTTTTATTAACCCCAGGGATTGCCCGTATTGTAAAAGAAGAATTGGTTGGCAAGATTTCTCTTATGCTACGTATAGATGGAACCGCAACTTCTATTGGGCCAGATCTAACAAATGATAGGCTTATCTATTCCGTAGAAGGGGCATTAGCTATGGGTGCAGATGCAGTAGCTACATTTGGAGTTATTGGAGTACCCAGAGAAGCAGAGCTTTCTCAAAAGATTGGACAGGTAAATGAAGTCTGCGAAAGATGGGGGATACCGATGATGGTAGAAATGATACCACAAGAGATGTTAGAACATCAATTTAAAGATAGGGCAGAAAGAAAGTGGCCTAAGGACCCAGAGATAGTTAAATATAGCGCAAGAGTAGCGGCTGAGTTGGGAGCGGATATAGTTAAAGGCTATTATACAGGAGATCCAGAAAGTTTCAAAGGAGTAATTAGATATTGTCCTGTTCCTTATGTTGTTCTAGGTGGCCCTTCCTCAGAAGACCCTAAAGTATTTCTGAAATTTATCAGAGAAGCTATGGACTGCGGGGCAAAGGGAGTATCGGTTGGAAGAAATGTATGGGCACATAAAGATCCAGTAGCGATAACTAGAGCTATTTGTCGGATTGTTCATGATGATGTCTCTGTTGAGGAAGCTTTAAAAGAAATTAAATAGTAATCTCTGAGAATATAGATATCCAAAGGGGCGCATGTAAGAACTGACTAAGTTATATGCGCCCCAGGAATGACTCCGAAAATACATTATAGTAAGTTTCTATAAAGAGTTTTGAGGAATCAAAAAATAAGTGCAAGGAGGTTAAAGAAATGTTTACTCAACAAAAACCAATAGCCGCCTTTATAGGGTTTGGGGAGGTAAATTCGCCGCGGGAGTTAATTAATGAAAAATGTAGGAAAGTGGCAAAACAGGTAGAAGAAAGCGGAATAGAGTTGATATATATTGATCCAGTAAGCGACGACCCTCAGGGAAATGACATAAAAAGAGCCTTAGAAACTCTTTCCACGAAATATTTTGACTTCATTATAGTCTGTATAGCAGGGTGGATCCCTACACATGCAGTAATTAGTGTAATAAGTGAATTTTCCTATAAGCCGATGGTACTTTGGGGATTAGCAGGACACTATCAAGACAATAAATTGGTTACTACTGCAGCTCAGGCTGGCACTACAGCTCTTAGGAAAGTTATGGAAGATATGGGTTATAATTTTAAGTATGTTTATGATACACCTAATTCTCCTCCTAAAATTAAAGAGATAGTTGACTTCGCTAAAGCTGCAAAAGCTATTAGAATGCTTAGAGACTCTAAAATAGGAATGATGGGCTATAGAGATATGAATCTTTACACTACTCTTTTTGACGCTACTTCGTTGAGAGGTAAAATTGGAGTGGAAATCGAAATATTTGAAATGCTCGAAATAGTACAGAGGCTCAAGCATGTGAAAAAGGAAGAAGTAGAAAGAATAGTAAAGAAGATGAGGCAGAGTTGGGAATTTGAAAAAGCTGTAGATGAGGACATATTAGAAACTTACGCCCGATATTACTTAGCACTAAAAGAAAAAGTAGAAGAAAGAAGATATAAAGCTATCTCTCTTATTGATGTGGATGGTATGAAAAAACTGTTAGAGTTACCTCCAGCTCCTTTATTTATGCTTATAGGAGAAGAGCTTGGGTTATGTACGATTCCAGAAAATGACTCATTAGGTGCAGTGACACAGTTAATTGTAAAATATCTAACAGAACAAATAGCGCCTTATATGGAGTTCTATGAATTTTTGGAAGATCGTTTGCTGGTAGGGGTACCAGATTTTGTTCCCTCAGAGGTAGTAGATGGAAGGGTGAAAGTTACACCTACAAGTTTTGGCGGTTTTAATGAGGGTCTCTTAAATGTTTCAAAAGTAAAAACAGGAAGAGTAACATTATGTAGGTTAATGTCTAAGGGAGAGGAATATGTAATGCATATAGTAACAGGGGAAGCATTTTCCCCTCAACCCTGGGAGGAAGCTGGTTGGAAGCCTCCTGCTCCTCAACTTCCTAGCCTAGAGATAGTTTTAGATTCTTCTATGGAAGACTTTGCTAATAAAGTGGGCTCACAACATTACATACTGTCATACGGTGATAATTCTTCGTTACTAAAAACTTTATGTAAAGTGTTGAAAATTAGGGTAGTATAGTAGGATTTTAAGAACTTATAAGCTTCCCTTATGGCTACAACTATATTTTAAGTACTCTAAAATTGTAGTCATAAGGGAAGACTCTCTAGAATAGAGGTGAAGAATTTGAAAAAAGGAAAGATTTTAGTATATGATTATGGTACTACTTCAATAAAGACTGTACTTTTTGATGAAGAGTTAAATATCATTGACAAAGTAACTAAAGAACTTACATATGAATATCCTCAAGAAGAATATATAGAAATCGAAGCAGAGAAGTATTGGGATATGCTTATAGAGGCTACTCAGATGATATTAGATAAAAATGATTGTCGAGATTCTTTAGAAGTAATTTCTGTTACAAGTCAAGCTGAAACGCTCATTCCTATAGATATTGACGGTAAGCCATTAAGAAAAGCTATAGTATGGCTTGATGAAAGAGCTAAGGATGAATGTATAAAACTAAGGAAAAGAGTAGATATAAATACTTTTTATGCGCATACAGGACTAAGTAATATAGATCCAATTCTTCCTTTAAGTAAGATTATGTGGATAAAAATTCATGAGAACGATATATACAGGAACACTTATAAATTTCTTCTTCTGAGAGACTTCATAATAAATAGGCTAAGCGACGAGATAGTATCAGATTTTTCTGTGGCTTCCTGTACTGGCTACTTCGATATAAGAAGAAAAAACTGGTGGATTGATATCTTAGACCTTGCGGAAATTGACAAAGACAAACTCCCAGAAGTAACCGATCCAACGTGTTGTATTGGGTATTTAAAGAAAGAAGTAAAGTCCATACTAGGCTTAACTAAAGATATCAAAATAATAAATGGTATGCTTGATCAATGTGCTTCAGCTATAGGTGCAGGAAATATAGAGACAGGAATCCTTACAGAGACTACAGGTACAGCCATGGTACTAGCTTTTACAATTGATAGTTTAGAAGAACTAAAAGTAGAAGACAAAATACCAGTAGTATATCATGCCATTCCCAATAAATATCTGCTATTACCATATTCTCCGACAGCTGGCATAGTATTAAAATGGTTTAAAGATAACTTTTGTAGTGAAGAAATACATTTAGCGCAAGTTCAAAATAAAGATGTCTATCAGGTAATTGATAAAATAGTAGAAGAAAGAAAAGTTATACGCCCTGAACTTATTATTCTTCCTTATTTTTGTGGTACTATTACTCCAGTTAATAATCCAAATGTAAGGGGTGCCATCTTTGGCTTAGATCTTAAAACAACTAAAAGCGACATAATAAAGGCGATAATGGAAGGCGTAGGTTTTATGCTAAGAGAACACGTTGATTTTCTCTCTTCTAAGGGCTTCAGAATAGATAAAATTGTATCATTAGGCGGAGGAGCAAGAAGTGACATATGGTTACAGATAAAAAGTGATATACTAAATCGAAAACTTACTACGCTAGAAAACGAAGAGTCAGCATCCTTTGGATGTGCACTGGTAGCTGCAGTTGCCATTAATTTCATTAAGGACTTTAATGCAGTAAAAAAGATGATTAAAGTAAGACAGGAATTTGTGCCTAATTCTGAGAATGTAAGTGTATATGACAAAAAATACAAATTGTACTTACAACTTTATAAGAGATTTTCACCATAGACTTAAACTAGTCTAAGTCTTACCAGGGAGAAGACTGCTATGGAAAATAGAAATCTTTAGGAAATTATACTCAAGCAATTTGAACAAGTAATAGAAAGATTAGAAGATTAAAGATTAAAACTTATATAAAGAAAGGTTGAAAAATCCAAGCTAGCTTTTACCTCTTATTGTTGGTATTGCATACCTGAGGGTTACAGATGCCAGTATTATACTCCCACCTATCAGGGCATACCTTCCTGGGGTTTCTCCTATTGCAAGAAATACCCATATCGGATTAAGGACAGGCTCTATTA
>Ga0078972_1016037_pt1 | contig 11239 bp, 7 predicted proteins | sample YelNatPaOPGAMG01_FD_67568 | JGI IMG/M metagenome (GOLD analysis project Ga0078972, IMG submission 67568) | Hot spring thermophilic microbial communities from Obsidian Pool, Yellowstone National Park, USA - OP-RAMG-01 (SPADES assembly) (version 2) | ecosystem: Environmental > Aquatic > Thermal...
TAATAATGCGAAGAATGGAGATGATAAAGCCATTGAAGAGTTGTGCAGATATCTTTACAATAAGATATACGGCTATGTTTTCTATCGGGTCAAGCATAGAGAAGATGCTGAGGATTTAACCGGTGAGGTGGTCTTGAAGATTATCAAAAATTTAAAGAATCAAGGGGGTAATTTCTATGCCTGGATATATAAGATTGCCAGCAATGCAATCATTGACTATCATCGCCGAAAAAAATCAGGGTTGGAAATGAGTTACGAAGAACTGCCCCAGGAATTGCCCGCAGACGATAATCATAAAGAAATCCTGCGGGTTGATAGGTTAAAAGAGGCAATGGCAAACCTGACAAAAGAGCAGGCAGATGTTATAACTTTAAGATTTATTCAGGAGTATGGGATAAAAGAGGTGGCGCAGATAATGAAAAAATCAGTCGGTGCTATAAAGGTCTTACAGTTCCGTGCCTTAAAATCATTAAGGGACTATTTTAAGAGAAAGGGATATGAAATTAAAGATTGAAGATATTTTTGACCAGATGATTTCTGAAATTGGCAAAGGCAAGGATATTGATAAAATATTAAGAGAGTATCCTGATTTTGCTCAAGAATTGAAGCCTTTATTGAGTATGGTCAGGGAATTCAACAGTCTTGGCAGACCTTTGCCGGACGAGGATGTAATAAAAAAGACGATTATAAAGGCAAAAGAAGTTTTGAAAGAAGAGCCTAAATATTTACCATTTAGATATCTATTCAAGCCCGCACTGGTCAGGGCATTGGCGGTGATAGTTTTGGTAATAATCATTGGCACCGGGGGTCTCTTATTCAGTTCCAGAAGTATGCCTGATGATGCCTTGTATCCAGTGAAGATTTTTAGTGAGAAGATTCAGGATAGATTTACCCCAAGCAACGATGCCAAAGCTGAACTCCACATCAGATTTGCTCATCGCAGAACTGATGAGTTGTCATATATTTTCAACAAAAAGAAGACTATCGATAAGAACTTGTTACAATCAATGCTCAATGAGACCGAGCAGGCATTCCATTGCATAGAATTATTAAAAGAGGATAGGGTGGCAAATCTTCTAAAAAGACTTGCGCAAACGAACCAGTTCCAAAAAGATATGCTGAGTAATATAAAAAATAATGCCTGTGCCTGTGATACAGGTCTCTTAAATCAGGCATTAAATATGTGTGAAAAAAGGCATAGGTATCTGGAGCATAGATTAAATCCTGATAGTGAATTACCCTGTCCCTGCGATAAAGACTCCTGCACCTGCTGGTAGAAGGATGTAGTAAAAATATTCTTAAAATCCCTAAAAAATTTGTAGCATTTTCCCTTACCCTTTCCTCTCCACGCCAATCTTTGTGGCGGGAAGAGGACTAAGGTGAAGGGCCTTAAGGTTACGACACAGTCTCTGGAGTAATTCAACAGAAGGTATAATTTTAAAAAGCCCAATAAATTGGGCAACTACAATTTTTTTTCGAATTTTTTATTATTTTATTATTCCATTATTATTTAATAATGGAATGATGGAATGTAGTAATGTGTTGGACGATAAGTATGCCAATAATTTGGTATTGAAAAATTGACCGATGTAGCATCCATCTTTGACCTGCATTTTAACCATTTAACCAATTACCATTTAACCAATCTATATTTTCTGTAGAAAAAGAATCATCAACCAGTTGAAACTGGGCGCTGATACTCTCTACTCGCTACTTTAGAATGGATATGAGGGTGATTATGGGATTTATTCAGGGAGAATAAAAGGCTGACGCCTTAACTCCTGATCATCAGACCACCAGACAATAAGACTATCCGACCATCAGACTATCCAACCATCAAACCATTCAACAAATTTTTTATTTCTTCTGAATCCGGAATAATCTTTAGAACCTTTTCCAAAACCCTCTTTGCATCACGCTTGTTGTTATGCTCAAGGCATGCCCTGGCAAAGTTTATTGCCTCATTCTCAAGTTCACTCAAAATCCGAAATCTCATATCCACTGACCAGTCATCAAAGTTTTTCTTAAATGGCTCACCGCGGAATAGTTTAAATGCCTGCAAATATTCTCTTTTTGCAAATCCCCATTCGCCTGCCCTTTGTAATGCCTTTGCCCGGGCAAGTGTCTGCGCAAACTCCTGATAATCTGTGGTAAAGTAAATCCCCTCGTTTATTAGAGAAGTTTCTCCATAACTTCTTGAAACCGTCAAAAGATGGCTTGGAATCTTTAGTGCCTTTTTTACCCGCACTAATAAATGCGAAAAATTGCGGGATGCCTTTTCACTATTAGGCCAGAAATTACGATATACTTCATCCAAATTTATGGCTCTTTTTGGCTCCATCGCCTTCTGGCAGAGGTAGATTAAAAAATGCCAAATCTTTTGGTTTCAATTTTGTCTTTAAATATTTTTGATTTTTGAAAACCATTAAGGAACCAAGAAATATTATGTGATAGGCCGGCGCTTCTTTATTAAAAATCGGCAATCTTAAAATTGTTTTCGGTAATCCTGTCCTCTTTCCTTTTTCTATTAACGAAATTATACATTGAGGATAAAAGAAAATAAATCTATGGAAGATACCCATGAGACCATTTTTTGCGGCATATTGATATGCCCTTTCATAGTCGCTCTTTCTCATAGATATTGATGCCCGTTTTATCAATGATATGAGACGAATCGGTGGAAATTGTAAATGGTTGGATGGGATGGTCCATTGCAGGAGCGCCTGTCTTACCGCAATATCCCTCTGCATCTTATATTTCCTTAAAAGTGGTATATATTTTTTTATCAACCTTTGTGCCTTCTTATGCTCTCCTAATGCAGAAAAAATCGCCGACTGAATTAAGGATGCACTATGAATTTGGGGTATGATCTGTTCCTTCTTTGCTTCGTTAATAATCCTGTCAGCCAAATTTAATGACTCCTCATACAATCCTCGAACCAGCAAATATTGTGCCTGGACGAGAAGATTATTCATCACTAATCTGTTATTTTTTCGTTCAATTATTTTTAAACAAGCCATTGCCTTAGAATATTCACCAGCAAGGGAATACAGATAACAGAGATATTCATATAAAACCCCTCTACTTTTGCCCGGGACACTTTCTAACCCCTTCTGAGCAAAGCAGATTGCTTTCTTTATCTCTCCAATAGATGCGTGAAAAGCGGTAAGGTCTAAATACAGATAAGGGAATCGGGTGAGTCTTTTCATACTGAATTTTGTGATACATTTTCGCGCATCATTAGTTCTAAACAGACTGGCATAAGCCAGTCCTTTCAGTAGAGATAGGGTCATCCGTAGAGGGAATACGGCTTCTCCTTTTGTTTTCTGTTCAAGGTGCTGTATTAAAGACATCATTGCTTTAGGTTTACCCATCCATTGTAATGCGAGGGCTTCTTCAATGCCGATCCTGATCGCAGAATAATACATCCTGTTCCTCTCAAGTTTGTTTCTCAATTGACTCATCTTTCGGTAATAATCAGGAAAGGGGATAGCCCCAAATGAGAAGGGAAACTTTTCAACCTGTCTTCTTAAGGAAAGAAATTCATCTGGTATCCGATTGAGAATTTCAGTATCCGGGCATACTGGAAGGGAATTGACTATGCGCGCCGCCTCTTGGATATTATTCTCATCCAAGAGTTTCCTTGCAAATTCAATACTCCTCTTTATTTCAGATGTTTTGGGGAATAATCTAACATCATAAGAAATAGTAGTTCTATTGTTGGAAATCTCAATAAGACCATATCGCTTTAGGATACCCCAGATACCTTTTAGTGAAACGTGGATTCCTTTTAATTTTAATAAGTTCTGTAACCTCCGAATACTAATCCCGGGTTTCTGTTCTTTCATTGACACCACGATGTTCTCTAATACTCTATCCGCACGATTCCAGGGGCGAGATGGTCCTGGCTGTTCAGTCAAATTATCTCTGCCATTCTCTTTATATCTCTTCACCCAGCGAAAAAGGCTCAAGTAATGAATATTAAACTTCTGCGCCGCTGCCCTTAGTGAGGTATCATGAGCAAGGTAATATTCTACTGCTTTAATTCTCAAATCACTTGTTATAGTCATTGTGGAAACATTATATATAAATAATTATAATTTGTCAACTGTCTACTGCATAGCCTAAAAATTCCTTGAAAGACGATGATTTTTAAGCACCTGGATAATTGAAATGAGACATATCTTGGATTATAATTTTTTCAAAAGGAGATATTATGAAACAATTTCTAATCTTTTTCTTGCTTTTATCACTATTCACGAATGCCCAATTTCTAACGCTTGAGAAATTGAGGCATTCAGAGCTCTTTTTTGATAAATACGGTGAATCAAACAGGGTATCATATGGCTACACAATGGTTAACAGTAATCTATCTCTGTCATTTAGCCTCAATGAGTTTCTTATTGATACCTCACGCTATTATACAAATCCTCCTGGAGTCCAACGGTATCCACAAATCGCTTATGGTGGCACAAATTTCCTTGCAGTATGGAATGATTACACCCGGGGGGAATTGGTGGGTAATCTGATTGCTCCAGACGGAACAATATTATTCCCTTCACCATTTGTTATCTCTCATACCCCAGGGAATATACCTGCTCTTTGTTTTGATGGAAACAATTATTTTGTCGTTTGGTTTAATAATTCTATTATATACGGTGCACGTATCAAGCCCGATGGGACAGTTATTGATACTGAAGGCTTCATAATTTCAGCCAATGGAAATATCAATCTAAATGTTGCTTACGGCGAAGGCGTTTACCTTGTAGTCTGGGGTGCAGGTAATAGTACGGGAGTACCCGGAGTTCATGCTGCGTTCGTAGATACAAATGGGACAGTAATATCAGAACAGATTCTCTGCCATAATAGTGGTTCGCCTGATGTTTCATTCAATGGGGAGTATTTTTGGGTTATCTGGCAGGGTTGGGGTATACCTTTCCATGGGCTTTACGGTTGTAGACTTACATCGCAGGGTATAAATCTTGACCCTGGAGGGGTTAATGTTGTTTATCAGAATGCTATGATGCCAGTCATTGATTTTGATGGCACAGACTGGTATGCAGTCTGGAGTTGGCAATTGAATGATTTCTCTTCAGTAAGGATCAACCCTGAAGGTATTCCCTTTGGTGAGAAACATGACTTGCGAGGTAGTTGGGGTATGTGGATACCTCATGTGGTTCAGGGTGATTCACTCCATTGGCTTACTGGTGTTCTGGCTGGGGGCGCCTATCCACCAGTTGATATTTACCTTACAAGGGTTGATTTCAAGGGTAATGTTATTGACAGCCCATGGATTCCGGTTGATGTTTCTCAGTATTGGCAATCTTGGCAGGATAATGCCTTTGGTAATCACACCTTTATAACGGTTTGGGAAGACCAAGTGCCGAATTGGGATATCTATTTCAGGCGTTATGCCCCTGACGGTAATCCGCTTGATTCTACAAGGGTCCTTTTGAATCGGTCAATTAATTCTTCACAAAATCCCGAAGTTGCGATTCTGGATACGGTCTACATCGTTGTGTATGAGGATGATAGAGATAATAGAAAAGGAATTTATGGTGCACGAGTCACTGAAGGTGGAGTGGTTTTAGACCCTGAGGGATTCCCTATTTCTTCTCTTCCTCGTGGCGGTATACTGCCCTCAATTGCATCGGGTGACACGATATCCCTGTGTGCCTGGACCGATATTTATGATTATAGCAATATCTGGGGAGCACGTATACGCGCCGATGGGACCATCCTTGACCCGACCGGAATTCAGATAACAAATGAACAAATTGAGCATGATAATGCTTCAGTCGCATATAATAATGGAATTTTTCTTGTATCCTACGCTCGTTATGCTTTGAATTATCAATGGGGGATACTTGCAAAAAGGATAGGTGTAGATGGACAAGTCCTTGACTCCGCGGACATAACGATAAGGGCACCGGAGACGATGGCTGAAGCACCAAGACCGGAGGTCGCTCCTTACAGTAATGGATTTCTCATTACCTGGCGATCATCCTATAATGATCTTGATGGAGCCAGAGTAAATTTCAATGGGGTGGTGATGGATTCAACACCAATCCAGATTTCTCCCCCTGGCTTAAATTCGCCCTGGCATGGCTTGGCCAGTTCTGGGGATACATTCCTTGTTGCTTGGGAACAAGACGGAAACAAAATCTTTGCGAGGCGCATAGATTCTTCCGGCACGATCCTCGACCCCACACCCATTTCTGTATGTATAAACCAGCCCAATAACCGAAGGAATCCATCGGTAACCTTTGATGGGACAAATTTTTTGGTTGTCTGGCAGGATGCCCGCAATAATAGCGGAAAATACGATTTATTTGGCGCGCGTATCTCACGCGGTGGTATTGTCCTGGATACGAATGGTGTTGAATTAATAAATGCAGAATATTCACGCGAGTTTGCGGAATTAACATCCTCAAATGATGGGAAGTGTCTCCTTGTTTATCAAGGGTTCAAGGGTGCTCCCTATAGCACCATCAAGGTTCTGGGTGCAATTTATACTCCAACCGGGATAGCTGAATCCTATAATGAAACCTTTGATATCACTCCTGAGATGGATGTTATACCTCGTATCTCTTTCAAAAGACCATTTATTCTGCGACATCATCTTGCTCCAGGGGTGGACCTCAAGATAGATGTTTACGATGTGTCTGGCCGGCTGGTGAAAGTTGTTTATAATGGTAGAGTAAAATCTGAGGGGCAGATCAAATTTACTTTAGAACAGCTGCCTGCTGGGATATATTTTGTAAAAATCAATGCCGCTAATGAAAGCAAGACTATAAAAGTTATCTTGTTTAGATAGGAGGTAAAAAATGGATAATCCTCAAAAAATGAAGTTAGTTGCAGTTTTTCTAATAATGCAATTTATTCTTTTCGGTCAAACCACAAGATGGGTCTTCCAATACAATGGTCCAAATAGCAGCAGTGATGATTTTGCCAACTCCGTCATTTATGGAACAGACGGTAATATCTACGCTGCTGGTTGGACGAATGTTGAAGATACCCTTACAGATTTCATTATAGTGAGTAATGATAATATGGGTGCATTAAGATGGGTATATTCTCTATCTCTTTCTCATTACAGAAGTTCTGCCAGGTCGTTGGTTTATGGTGCGGACAATAATATCTACGCCGTCGGCTATTATGATGATTTTCCTGGTCATAGGCAACTTTGTGTTATTAGTCTTACAAATGCAGGTACCGAACGTTGGTCATATACCCCCATCCTTTATGGATATTTCTTAGAGGATAGGCCAGCTTCCATTATCTATGGTCAAGATGGTAATATCTATGTCTCTACGACTCTTGTTGATGAGAATAGCAATAGAGAAGACATTGCAGTTATCAGTCTAACCGCTTCAGGAAGCGAAAGGTGGACTTATACATATAATGGACCAGCAAACTCTTCAGATTTTGCATCAGCAATGGTTGCTGATTCATCAGGTAATATTTATGTCGCAGGGAGTAGTATGGGAGTAAATGGGGATATGGATATCGTTGTAATCAAACTATCCTCAGCAGGAACACTGCAGTGGGTATCGCGGTATAATAGTCCATTTAATGGCAATGATTTTGGCAATTCTATCTGTATCGCTCCTGGCCAAATTTGTGTTGCAGGCACGAGTTTTAATCCAACCACCTCTTATAATTTCTTTATTATTTCTCTATTTCCTATAAGTGGTGGGCTATATTGGGTTTACAGTTACAATGGTCCAGGCAATTCAGTGGATATGGCAAATAGTATTACCTATGGTGCTGACGGCTGGATATATGCGGCCGGATTTTCAACAGGACTCGGCACGAAGCGTGATTTTACAGTCGTAAAGGTTTCAAATGGCATCCCGGCTTTTATTTATCGCTTCAATGGTGAAAGTAACTCTCTTGATTGTGCTAATTCTATTGTATATGGTTCAGATGGGAATATCTATGCAGCAGGTTATAGCATAAGCAATCAAACAAAGGATGATATCATAGTTATCAGTCTTACTAACACCGGAACATTGAGATGGACTTATTTATATGATGATATCCACCATTCTTCTGATGCTGCGCGGTCAATCATTTATGGTGCTGACGGTAATATCTATTGTGCTGGTTACAGTTTTGGTTCTTATAATAACTATGATTTTACGATAATAAGTCTTGGGACAGTTAAAAGTGAGTAGACTTTTTATGCGAACTTTAAAAAAGGGGATTAGATGTTAAAAATCAAAAAATACCTATTATTCGTTCTGTTTTGGATAGTGTTTGGCAGGACCGGAACGGTTATGTTTAGTAAGAGACCGAATGACCTTGTGAGTGCTTTACTGATGGCAAAAGGGTTATTACCTTCCACTGCCAGCAAAGATGAAGCTATTGTAAAAGAACAAGATGCGAGGACTTTCTACCTTGATTCAATCCCTTATTGGACATCACAAACCTATAACCGCTCAATATGGGGTGTTGGACTTGCTGATATTACTGGCGATGGTTATCCAGAAGTTATAACAGTTTATGAAGGATGGTATAACTATCTCTACCTCAATAATTCTGGAGTCATTGAAGATACACCATCTTGGCAGTCTAATGATATGGGTTTTCATATTTCGCCAGCATTCGGTGATTTAGACAACGATGGTGATTTGGATATGGCAGTTGCTACCTACTATTTACCAGGCGGTAGATCAAAGGTCTACAGAAATGATAATGGGATATTAACAAGGGATCCGGTCTGGATTGCATCTTCTGGTGGTGGTACCAGTGGCGAGTGGTGTGACTTTGACAATGATGGAGACCTGGACTGGTCAATTGTGGATATATTTGCTTCGCCGATGATATTTCGAAATAATAATGGTATTTTGGAAAATTCCCCCTGCTGGACCGGGATTGATGGATATCTTGATTTTGGTTGTGCCTGGTTAGATATTGACAATGATGGTGACCTTGATTTTGCAGTTGGTGCAATAAATGAACAGTATCCGCTTGTGAGGGTCTATTATAACCGTAATGGTGCATTAGAAACTGAGGCATCCTGGAGGTCGCAGGTAATGGCAGGTGATCTTATAGCGATAGGGTTAGCGGTTGCGGATGCAAATAAAGACGGCTGGCTTGATCTCGGCGTCTCCTGCGGGTTTGTTGATACTAACTACAATGTTGTTTTTATGAATCTTCACGATAGTCTTGAATCTAATCCTTCTTGGATTTCAAATGATGCCTCCGTGTCGGGTTTTAGTATCTTCGGTGATTTAAATAATGACAGTTATCTTGACTGGGCTGTTAATAATGGAGACGTTGGTTCTTGTTATGAGAATATTAACGGCAACCTCAATCCTTCTTACACCTGGCATTCCGCTACGGTTACCGGTGGGTTGGGCATTGATTTGGGCGATGTTGACCAGGATGGTGTAGTGTATAGAGAGGATACAATCATCGCGGATGGCACAAAGAAATTATTCTATCTCTCTATAATTCCGGTGCAGAAGATTGAAAGGATAACGATAAATGGTGATTCTGTGCCCCTTACCGGGTATTGTTGCAATCTGAAATCGGGCTGGGTTTCATTTAGGGATTCTATCCCGGCAGGAAGTCAACTAATATTTAAGTATTACTATTCGTTAGATATGGATCTATTATTATCTGATTATTATAATGGCGAAGCCCATCTGTTCAAAAACAATGTGGGTGTAGGTATCTTTGAACGAGCAAGTAAACCGATGGCAATCAGTTTATTGGTGTATCCGAATCCATTCACTGAAAAGATAGAAATTAGACCCAGGTTTCAGGAGGAACAGTTGACGGTCAATGGTAAACGTTCAACGGTTAGTTTAAAAATCTACGACGCCACAGGCAGATTGGTGAAACGATTTAACCATTTAACTAATTACAAATTGTCAATAATGTGGGATGGCACTGATGATTTCGGTCGTAAACTACCTACCGGTGTTTACCTCGTGCAGTTGGATACTGGTGTGTTTAAGCAAACGGAAAAGGTTATCTTATTGAGGTAAAATAGCGGGCTAATAAATAAAAATAATGGGTTATGATAATTAAAAGGCGGAGTTATTCTCCGCCTTTTTAATAATTGAAGGGAGGAATTCTGGAACATATTTATCTTGATGTCCTGATTGCCTGTTTGAAAGAGATTGTGCAGGCATTGAAAAAAGAGCCAGAAAAGGCATTGGTTGAATTAAGGGAAATTGGCAAGACCCTTGATAGCATTGTGCCTTATAGAGATGGTCATAGCCAGCGGGTGGCAAAATATGCTCTAATGATTGCTCAAGAAATGGGTTTTAGCAAAGACCAGTTGGTGATGGTTGAAGCAGGTGCCTTATTGCACGATTTGGGTAAGATTGGCATTGATGAGGCAATTTTATATAAGCCCTTGCCTTTGACAAAGGAAGAGAAAGAGGAGATAGATAAACATGTTTTAAGGGGTTATCATATCTTATCAGGTTTTACAGATATACCTGAGATATTAAATGGTGTTAAGACCCATCATGAATTCTATGATGGGTCGGGTTATCCAGAAGGGCTTGATGATGGACAGATTCCCTTGATTGGTAGGATTCTTGCGGTTGCTGATGCCTATGATGCGATGACCTCAAAACGACCCTATCGTAAGGTTTTTACCAAAGAACAGGCGATTATGGAATTAAAAAGACTTTCTGGGATTCAATTTGATGAAGATGTAGTAAAGATATTTTTGAAATCCCTCAAAAATTTGTAGCATTTTCCCTTACCCTTTCCTCTCCACGCCAATCTTTGTGGCGGGAAGAGGACTAAGGTGAAGGGCCTTAAGGTTACGACACAGTCTCTGGAGTAATTCAACAGAAGGTATAATTTTAAAAAGCCCAATAAATTGGGCAACTACATTTTTAAGGTATTGGATTTTCAATCCAATACCTCGGATTCAAACGGAGAAAGGCAGATTAAAAACAGATAAAATTCCCCTCACCCCTGCCCTCTCCCCGCCAATCTTTGTGGCGGGGAGAGGATTAAGGTGAGGGGCGAGGTTTCAGGGGTGAAACCCCTGAAGTATGTTCGATTATTTTAGAATAATGGAATAATAAAATTTTATAAAAGCCTAACGGCTTAAATCCAATCTTGAAAAGGGTTATTAAGAAACCCCAATCCAGCAATAAAATCGCTGGATTTTTCTCTCTACTTGCTACTCTCTACTCGCTACCTTAGAATATAGTTACATAAATCTTTCAAATCTTTCTTTCTTTGCCTTACAGATCGGGCA
>Ga0078972_1016038_pt1 | contig 11235 bp, 15 predicted proteins | sample YelNatPaOPGAMG01_FD_67568 | JGI IMG/M metagenome (GOLD analysis project Ga0078972, IMG submission 67568) | Hot spring thermophilic microbial communities from Obsidian Pool, Yellowstone National Park, USA - OP-RAMG-01 (SPADES assembly) (version 2) | ecosystem: Environmental > Aquatic > Thermal...
CCACATGCCGAGCGCCCCGTCGGGCAAGCCGGCCCACAGGTCGCGCCGCCAAGTCGCACCCCCGATGGCGGCGAAGCCGTCGTCGTGGGGGAACGCCCACCAGTATCCGCCGGGCAAGGAGGAGAGGTCGAGGCGGCAGGCGTCCGCATCCCTGGGCACCGCCACTTCCACGCCGAAGTGGAGGCGCTCGCGCCGCTGAAGCCGCCGCCCCATGAGAGCCGCCGAACCCGTCGCGTCCACCACAAGGGGTGCGTCCCCAGGCCGGGCCGCGACCCGCACGCCGTCCAGGACATCGGCACCGGCCCGCCAGGCCGCCTCTGCGAGCGCCAGGTCGAAGCGCGGCCTGTCCACCAGCCGGATGGTGCGGTGGTGGAGCATATGGCCGTTGCCCAGCAGGGTGCGGTCGAACCTGCCGGTCGTTACCTGCTGCAGGGCTTCGGGGCCGATGATCGCCGCCGCGTCCCGCTCGCTCCAGTAAGTGAGCACACCCGAGCACAGCTTCCGGCGGGGAAGGCGCCTGGCCTCCAAGACCAACACCCGCAGGCCGCGCCTGGCCGCGTGGTAGGCGCAGGCCGCGCCCGAGGGCCCGGCGCCGACCACCACCAGGTCGTATCGCCCCATGTCTCTGGTTCACCCCGCGGTGTGGACGATGGTCGCCACGAGATTCGGTCCGATGACGTCGGCGGCACCTGCCAAATCGTAACAGAACAGGTCCACCTTGTCGGTCGCGCCGGCACCGGGAAGACCAGGGCCGGCCACCGTGAGCGACAGGGGCACCCATTGGCCGGGCGCAAGCGAAGCCCCGATGGGGTTGCCCACCGCGGCCCCATTGATCTTCACTTCACAGGCCACCAGCTCTTGTGCACTGGCCTTGAGGTCGGCACTGGCCGTCACCATCACCGTCCCCCCGCCCGACGGGTCCGTGAGCGCCACGGAGTCCACCGTTGCGCCGCCGGCCTGCGAGTTCACGGACGGCACCTGGACAGACTGAACCGAGTAGTCGGTCGCCACTGCAACGATTCCGCCGGCGCCGCTACCCCCACCCGTGCCAGGAGGGCCCGCCGGCCCCTCTGGACCCTGCGGTCCCTGTGGCCCTTGCGGCCCTGCTGGGCCGGCAGGTCCGCGGGGGCCCCGCGGGCCAGCCGGTCCACGTACGTTCCACTCCACCGCCCTCTGCCCCTGGGGGCACGAGGCGCGTAGGTAGAGCGCCCCCCCACGCCCCACGCAGGCACGTATCACGCCAGACTCCGGCCGTGCGCCCGCGCTTACGCCGAGCGCCCCCAGCGCCGTCATACCTACGACCACCGCACCGGCGGCGGCTATCCTTCCCCGCATGCGAGCCCTCCTCGTCGTTGCCAGACTCTTCCGCCGCCAGGGTACCGCCTCCAGCTCGCCGGCGCCAGGGGCAATTCTGTACGGACAGCCACCCCTACGCTCCGGGCGAGGGGGTGCAGAGGTGGCGGCGTACGTGCTCCGGCCGCTGGCCCAAGGCAGGACCAGCCTGGGCTTGGCATCCGTGCGCCGCGGCCTGGCGGTGGTGGAGACCGCCCAGCCGGAGGGGACGAGGATGCAGCTCGATCTCGACTGGGCGGACCTCACTCTGCCGGTCGTCGGTCGGGTGGACCTCGCCGCCGCCGCGGCCGCCGCCGTGAACGCCTTCCACCAGGCCACCCACACCCTGACCCTGTGGCCGGGCGAATCCAGGCCAGCGACCCACAGCGGCCGGCGTACCACAGTGCGGTGGGTGAAGATGGCGCCCGGGGTAGCTGCCGTGCTGACGGCGGTGGAGGATGGCACGGCGGCTGAGGCGGCGCCGGAGGCGGCGGCGGGCACCGCGGCCCTCGCCATCCTGGCCGCCGCGCTCGCCGGCTTTCTCGTATGGCAGTACCTCACCCACTGGGCGTTCTCACGGGCGGTCATCCAGGGCGCAGGTAAGGCCGCCCAGGCGGTGGGCGGGATCGGTAAGGCGCTGATCGTGGGCGGCACGGTGCTTGCCGGCATCATGGTCATCCGCGGCTTGCGCCGCATCTAGGGGGGATCGACGTGGCGAAGGGCGCGGCCAGGTCGGCGGGTAGTCGGGTCGGCCTGGGGGATGTGTTCACGGTTGCGGGCGCCGCCGTGGCCACCGGCCTGTACAACCAGGCCCTCAAGCAGCGCGGCGGGGACCTGCCGGGGGCTGCGGCCATCGAGGGCCTGGTGTCCGGCCTCATCCTGGCGATGGACACGAACAAGGGCTTCCTGTGGCAGGGATCCGCCGGTGTGCTCGGGACGGCGATAGCGACGTTCATCTTCGGCTAGCCCATCATCGACCTACGCCGGGTGGGCGCAATTCTTGGCGCCCGCCCGGCGTTTTGCTTTCCCCGTGCCACATCCCGGCCGCCCGGGGCGGCAAGGAGGCATCGACCCGTATGGCGCTTGGCATCCGCCTTGGACCCGACGTCTACTACCCGTCCGTCGGCAGCGCCGCCCTGGCGGTCGCCACGGACATCGCCGACCTGCGGATGAACCGTTGGTTTCCGCAGGTCGAGAACGGCCAGCTCCTGGAGCTGGCCACCATCGCCGCCGACGTGTTCAACGTCCTGCCCGACGGCACCCCCGCCGGGATGCTCCTCGACGGCGCCCGCGACTTCGCCGTGGGCACCCTCGTCCGTTCGTTCACTTCGTCCCGCCTCGCGCCCGTGCCCGTGGCCGTCGCGGCCCCCGCCCCGGCTGCGGTGCAGACCAGCACGCCTTCCGCCGGGGCCGCCGCGGCGCTGCAGGCCGGCAACCAGCCCAGCGCCGGCTCGGCCGGGGCGGAGCAGGCGACCGCCGCCTACTAGCGGCACCACCACCTCCCGCTCGACAGCACCAAGGAGGCATGTGGAATGGCCGACGGATACAAGTTCCTGCAGACGCTCATGGACGTGACGATCCCTTCCATGAGCGCCAACCAGGTGCTCAACATCAACAGCCAGGGCTACGCCGGTGGAACGAATTACATGACCGCCGGCACAGTGACTACCACCAACGCGCAGCCCTACGCCGTCGAGGTCGTGTCGGTGGAAATCATCAGCCCAACCGACGTGAACGGAAACTACGAGGACCTGACCGAGGTCTGGTTCACGGTGGACGGTCAGAGCACGCAGAACGTCGTCAACGTCTCGGGCAACGGCTGGCTCAACATGTTCCCGCTCCACCAGCGTGTCTACGGCGGGCGCGACCGCGCAGTGGTGCTCGGTGAGCCGTTCTGGAAGGTGTGCATGTCCGGTGGCGGCAACATGCCGCTGCGAAACAGCACGATCAAGTACGTCCAGAGCCTCGCGCTCAACGTCCACAGCGTCAGCGGCTTCACCGGTGCCGGCAACGGCGGCGCCCGGATCATCGTGAAGGGCTACCGCTACACCCCGGCCGACCTTGCGTTCCTCGCCCCCAAGTTCCAGCCGGCAGTGTCGATGTCGACCGAGGGGCAGATCACCCAGGCGCTTCCCGGCCTGAGCCTGACCTTCCCTGTCCCCGACCTCTCGACCGTGGCCGGCTTTGCGGCCTTGCCCGGCGGCGTCGGCCAGAAGGCGGTCAAGATCAACCCCTACTGGCACTTTGCGACGAACGCGCAGACGACCCAGCAGATCAGCCCCTTCGTGCTGTCGGCGGACAGCAACCTCGGCGGCGCGAGCGGCAACGTGGCGAACCCCTATCAGGACCTGGGCTTCGCCTTTGCCGGCACGAACAAGGCGGCGGTTATCCGGGGCTACGGCGTGCAGGTGCTCTCCCGACCCTCGTTCCTCCAGCGCATAGGCTGGCGCATCAACGGCAGCGACTGGCCGACGAACAACGGCGGTCCGGGCACTGGCCAATACGCGAGCGACACGGTGAACGACTTCGTGTTCGGAGACCCCGGCTACTACGTCGGGTCGTCTACGCCGAACACCCAGCTCGGCCTGTACGAGCCCATCCCGCGTGTCCAGGGCGAGTCCCTGCTTCTCGCGGGGGTCAACGCGGCTCCGTGGGTCGCTTCGGCCAGCGGCAACCCCATCCCGCAGGGAGCCGTGGCGTTCGCGCTCAACGGTGTCCTCATCGAGCAGTAGGGGGGCGGTAGACCGTGACGTACGCACAGCAGATCACGGCGGCGCACGTGAACGGCGTCGTCCTCACCCTCGGCGCGCAGTTCGACACTGTTGCGGCAGTCGAGATCCTCAACACCGGAAACTATCCCAACGCGTCGGCTGTCGCGCCTGAGACCTTCACCGTGGTATCCACCGCCCCGGCAAGCGCCAGCCAGGTGCAGCTGACGGCACCCAATCAGTTGACCTTCTACACCGGCACCACCTTCGACACCACGTACGGGACCGTCGTGGTGACGGGGCACCTCAGGGGCCAGATCCAGAAGGTCGCCTAGCGCGGCCATCCCATTCGGGATCCCAGGCCGCCTAGCGCGGCCGGGGGTTTCGCCAGAAGGAGTTGTTCCCTATGGCACAGGTTTTTGGCGCATCGACCATCAGCAATGCGCTGGCGTATTGGTTCGAGCGCCTTGCGTACACGACGACCATCTCGCTCTCTCCTGGATCGACGCAGGGCGTGTTCAGTGTGAGCGCGTGGAACGGAAACAACGGCGCACGCCAGGTCGTGTCCATGCCGTACATGGCGTCCACGCAGGATCCCACTGTGCAGTACACCCTTGTGTACGACCAGCAGACGAGGTACCTGTTCGGGGACCAGTTCCCGCCGAGCCTGAGACCCGAGGCGACAAACGGCTCCGACGCCTACCAGGCGCTGCGCCTGACGGCTACTAACACGTCCGCCACCCAGGCGACTACGAACGCCCAGGTAATCTATGGCATCGACGTCTGGACCGCGCCCGTGGCCTACAAGGTCATGCGGGGCTTTCCGCTCACTCTGGACGAGGTGCAGACTATCGCCCGGCAAGCCGGCATCCAGACCAACCCCGTGCAGGAGCGGGGCACCTTCCCCATCCCCCTCCCGACGATCATCGAACGCACCTACGCAAACCGCATCCGGCGCATTGTCCAGGGCATGGGCCTTCCCTCCCCCGTGGCCACCACGCAGGGCAACGCGTTCGATCAGATTACCGCCTTGTCCAACGGCATGATCGTCCTGCGCTCGCTCGCCGCGGAGGCGGACGAGGACTACGGGGTCACCATCACCGTCGATAGGGACAACAATCCGGCGCACCTCGTGGTGGACGCCGGACACCTCTCGCTCGACCACCCCCTCGACCTCTTCATTCCCGCCATGCAGTCGCTCACCTTCCACATCCAGGCGGCGCAACAGCCTCCTGGCCCGGTGCCGGTGCGGTACGAGGTGTGGCACGTCGCCATGGACGCCATCCTCAACGTGCGCTTGGGCCGTCTGACCAACGTCGGCCTCCCGGAGCTGCAGGGCCTGTATGGCCAGGCCAACGGCAGCAAGCTGTACTACGACATCCTGGCGGGGGTGAGGTAAGTGCAGACGGCGACGCGGGACCTCGTGTGGCAGTTCGGGCGCGGCTTCCGCCAGGTCCTCAGCACCACGAATCCGACGACCGTCACACCGGCCATCCCCGTGGGCGGGCGGAACCGGCTGGTGCTCCTCCTGGGCTCCGTGGCGGTCACGACGGCCGCTACGACCCTGACCGTCACCGTCACCTACACCGAAGCCACGGACCCCGAGGCGGGTCCGCAGACGCAGACGGTCGTGAATGCCGTCTCCGAACCCGTCGGGGCGACGGGCTTCACGGGAGGTCCGTTCTTTTGCGCGGCCGGCACGACCATCCAGGTCACTGCCACGGCGGGCACAGCGAACCAGGCGACCGTCAGCGTGACCTTCGTGGGGGCGTGATGCGATGGGGCAGGACGATACCCTGGTCGCCCTGGCCAAGACCGTCGGAGAGGTACAGGGGACCATCGGGCAGGTACTCGCAACGGTCGAGCGCCTGGAGCAGCGGATCGGCGGCCTGCCGACCGTCGTAGCAGACCACGAGCGGAGGCTTCGGGACCTGGAGGAGAGGCGCGCCGTCACGCGCTCGTGGTGGCAGCACGCTCTCGGCCCCCTCGTCAACTTCATCATCGGCGCCGGCGGGGTGGTCGTCGGCCGCTTCATCCACTGAGGGGGTGTGGGCATGGCCACGGTACGAGTCCTGTCCGGCTACAACCGCTTCGGCACGGTGTCCGCGTCCGCCAGCGCCTACAACCGGCTCGTCCAGCTCCTTCAGAGAGCACGCCTGGCAAAGAACCCGACCATCGTCGTCAACGCCGACGGCGAGACCCCGGCGTGGTCGGAAGCCCAGGTCGCGCAGTTCGTCTTGTCCGGCGGGGTGTATGTCGACTTCCTCGGCTGGCCGTTCTACTACTCCGGTGTGGCCGGAGGCAACTTCGGCAACTTCCTCCACGACCTCGGGATCACACTCGGCGCAGACCACGCAGTGCAGTTACTCTACTCCATTCCTGGGCAGGACTTTTACTTCAACCTCACACGTTACAGCTGGTGGAACCAATACCAGACGGTGATTCCGTACCCTTACGGCCTGGCAACCACAACTAACCTTGCCCGCAAGGGCATGGTGGTGGCCAAGGGATATGCGACCACACTCCCGCTCCTGCCGCCCGTGTACGTATACAACATGTTCTACCTTCGGGCCGGCCGTGGCTATTACTTCTACGCCTACCACAACGGGGACGCAGGGGTTCCGGTCGAGGGCTACGCCAACTACATCGTCCAGGTCCTTGGCCGGCAGGCGGTGTCGCCGTCGTCCCAGCCGGCCGAGTCCACGCGAAGGGTGGTGACCACCGTCCGCCCCGTGCCGCAGGTGTCCCTGCGCGAGGGCGCGACCGGACCCCTGGTGGTGCTCCTCCAGCGGGCCCTTATCGCCCACGGCTTTGGCGTAGGCCCGGCGGGGGCCGATGGCATATGGGGCCCGGACACGCAGACGGCCGTCCTCACCTTTCAGCGCGCCAACGTGGGGCGGACAAACCCCTACGGTCGGATCGTCGTCGATGGCGTCGTGGGGCCGGCCAACTGGTACGCCCTCGGCGTGTTCACGTCCACCACGCCTAGCGTGCCAGCCGCGACGGTCGCCACCACCGGCCACCAGACGCGCCAGGCGGCGGTGAACCAGAAGGCGGCCACGACCGCCAAGACCAAGACCATCAGCACCACCGGCGCCACGCCTGAACCTGCGACGAAGCCCGGGATCCTGGAGAGCATCGTGGACCCGCTCGCCAAGGCCCTGCATGTGCCGCCGCAGGACGTGGAGATCGTGGGGGGCCTCGCGGTGGGGGCCGCCATCCTTCTTGCGCTCACGGGCGGCGGGGGGAAGTAGGGGGTGACGGGCCGTGGCGACGGTCGCCGGGCAGGAGGCGTTCTGGCGCGCCGTGGCCCCGTACGCGGCGGCCGTGCATGCGGCCATACCCAGCCTGTGGCCGCAGACCCTCCTCGTGCAGTGGGGCGTGGAGACCGGCTACAACCCCGCCGGGTATCCGCCCTACAACCTCGCGGGCATCAGCCCCGGCGGTCACCTCGCGGCCTACCGGTCGTATGGGGACTTCGTTCGGGCCTACATTGCTACCATCTCCTCCCCCCTGTACGCGGCGGTGCGCCAGGCGCCAGACGTGGTGGACCAGCTCTATGCCCTGGGGGAAAGCCCATGGGCGGCCGGGCACTACCACGGGCCGGGCCAGCGGCCAGGTCAGACGCTTGTGGACGTGTACCTCCAGCACCGCGGGTACCTCGACAGTCTCGCCGGCACCATCCCGGTTTCCGTCGGCGGCATCACGGCGGCGGTCCCCACATGGGTGGGCGCGGCGGTGGTCGGCATCCCCTTGGCCGCGCTCATCATCGCCGACCTGCGGAGGCTTTAGTCATGGCCACGGCGGTGTGGGGCCCATTGGCGGCGGCGGCATGGGAGGAGTGCACGGCAGCCACGCGGGCCTGCGGGCGGGCGAGGGCGATGGGACCGGGAGAACCGGGAGAAAGGAGGGGCGCACGTGCTTGACTTCCTTGGCCGCATCCCGTGGGACCACCCGCTGGTGCAGGCGGGCATGCGCCACGGCATCCAGCTCCTGACCGGCACAGACGAAGCCAGCCTGCGGCGCGAGCAGCAACGGCAGATGGACGAGCTGTTCCGGCGGCACGAGGAGCTGTTGCAGCGGTTCTCGGCGGCTGCGCCCGTCGCCGCCCCCCAGGCGGGAACGACAATGGCCGAACCGCGCCCGGGAGACCCCCTGGCCCCCATCATCGAGCGGCTGACCGTGGTCGGCGTGTCGGTGGACGAGGCGCTGCGGTTCGCGCGAGAGGACGGCGTGAGCCACCCGGAGGCGGCGAAGCGCATCGCCCGGGCCCAGGAGGAGCTGGTGGCCATCGAGCGCCACGACCTCAGACCCGAGGTCATCGTGTCCCTGCCGCCGGCGCAGCGGGCGGTGGTGGAGGGGCAGATGCAGGCCCTGCGCGAGGCGCGGCAGGCGCTGCACAACGGCCCGGGCGGCGCACCGCCCACACTGGAGTCCATCACGCGCGCGGGTGCCACCATCGGCGATGTAGCTACGCGCCTGCGCGTGGCGCGCGCTGTGGGCGGGGGTGGGGTGGACCATCCTGGGCCCGCGCCGAAGGCGTCTTCGCAAACGATTTCCCAGGGCCCTGTGCCGTACTCTCGGTATGCGCCCGAGATGGAAGTGGCCGCCGGGTGCCTGCCCTGTGGTCGGGCCCACCTGGCCGGCGCCGTGGGCGAGCTTCGGTCGGCGGCGGCGCTCGCCCAGGAGCGGGGCATGGCCGACCCCGAGGTGCAGTCAGCCGTGCAGAGCGCTAGCGAGGAATTGCAGGGCCTCTGGACGGACGACTGGACCGAGGAGAAGATCGCAGCGAGTCCGCCCGGGGACCAGGCCATCCTGCGCGAGTTCCTGCCGCGCCTCAAGGACCTGCACGGTCGGCTGGAAGCGGCCCGCACACCGGAGGAGCTGGCCGCCGTCACCGACGCGCTGGCGGCGACCCGGGAGGAGTTCGTCCGGCGCGACCTAAGCCGGGCGGGTGCCCAGGCGCCCGCCTCCGTGCCCGCCATGGTCGTGCGCGGCATTCCGGTGCCGACGGGCACGCACGCCGTCGAGGAGCCGCCGTGGCTGTACTCCCCCCCGACACCGGTAGACGTGGCGGCCACGACGGTGCCTACCGACACCGCCCGCGCCTTCGACCAGCTTGTGGGCGCACTCACGGCCAGGGGGGTGAAGGTGCGCATCCGCAACCTCTGGTCGAGCGAGGAGGGCGTGACCGAAGGGGCCTACGTGCCCGAGACGAACACGATCGTGCTCGGACCCGCGGCGTTGGCCAAGGACGCCTACGCGGTCCAGGTGCTCGCCCACGAGGCGAGCCACGCCCTCAACGACCACCCGCCCTGCCGCGTGTACAACGCGGCGGAGCTGCCGTACGAGGAGCGGCAGGAGGAGCAGCTTGCGCGGGACGTGTCGGTGCTCGCCCTGTTGGAAGCCGACCTGCCAGTGGAGCTGCAGGACGGGCGGGAGATCGAGCCGGGCGAACGGGAGATCGACTGGCAGGCGCTGCGGTCGAGCCTCGACCCCGCCGACTACGCGCGCCTGGTGTGGACCGCGCGCTGGGTGGCGGACGCGATGTCGGGCGTGCCGCGCGACTACGCGGCCGACACGTGCCCGCCCACCGCACTCCCGGAGGAGGTGTAGGAGATGGAGGTATCGGAGGCCGCACGCAACTACGGACGGGCGATGTGCCTGGACCCGTCGCGCGAGGGACTGCCTCTCGAGGATCTTACCCCTGACGAGCAGGCGTGCGTCCTGCGAGTCGGCAGGGCGTTCGAGCGGCGCGTGGACGAGGCACTGGGGGCGACGCCCCCCGAGGGTGCGGCTTCCCTGCCCGTCCAGACCCCAGGGGGGCGGCAGGTGGCACGCCTGAGCCTCGACGGGGAGGGCAACGTGCTCCTATGCCTCCCCGACCGGTCGTGCGCTGTGGTGGGGCGCGGCATCGACGCAGCGGTGGCGGCCGAGCAGACGCTTGGCCTCATGGGCCTGACCGTGGCAGAGGCGTAGCTCAATTCTCGCCCTCAGCGGGGCCGTAGGCTTGGCTCGGTTCCACACCCTCTAGAGGGGGAACGATCCAATGGCTGTTTCGCTGCAGGAAGCTGCGCAGAGGTGGGCGCGTAAGACCCAGGCGGTCGGGACGCGCTGGGCGCAGAACGCCGGCAACCCGGCGGCGTACTGCGAGGGGTTGGGCAAGCTCGGCATCAACGTGCAGGCGTGCATGAGCGGCGCCGGCGCCAGGTACGCGCAGGGCGTGCAGTCGGTGAGCCCGCAGCAGTTCCAGGCCAGCATCGCCGGCAAGGAGGGCAGGTGGGCGCAGCGGTGGGCCCAGGCGCTCGGGTCGTAACCCCATGGGCGCGCAACCGCGACTCTGCCCGCCCTGCGTGGCGATGCTGGGAGAGCTGTGCCGGATCGGCAAGGACGCGCGCCTGTGCGAGGCGTACGAGGGCTACATCTCGACCGGCGATGTCCGGTGGGTAGAGCGAGCGTCCGAGGTGGCGCCGCCCGACCTCCTCCGGCGCGCCAAGGCAGAGCTGAAGACGCGCGCCGTGCTCCCGCCGGGGGCATGACCACTCGGGGCCGCTCCCCATGGGGCGGCCCTCCGAGTGTGACAAAAGCAAGACTTTGCGCGCGCCCCGCGAAGGGCGCGGGGGGGGTGCGGAAATGGTCGACGAGTATGCGCTCACTCTGAGCGCCTGGGGTCGAGCCCTCGAAGCTTTGGTCGAGCGCGATGCACATGCCGCCATGGCGGCGGCATCTGATCACCTCCACTTGCTACACACCTTGGCCGGGGCAGGCGTGTACGCCGTGCCAGTGGACGAGTCCCTGGGTGTCCCCGCCGATCTCCACTTGGCCTCGGCCGATGCCGTGTCTGCTACGCGCGCCGTCTTGACCTTCGCCTGGGCGGCCGTGCCCGGTGCGACGGCCTACGACATCTGCCACGAATTCGGTTCCCCCTACGTCCCGGGCATGCGCCTCATCGCCACGGTCGCAGCCACCGAAGCGACCGTGGGCACATCTCCCCCCTTCACGGTCGCTCCCGGCCACCCGTACACCGTGGCCGTGTACGCGCGCAGTGCCAAGGGGCGGGCACCGGTTCCCGCCGTGCTGGAGGTCCAGGCCCCGGAGTACGTGCCACCAGCGGTGGCCACCCCCGGTGGCCGCCCTCCCATCGCCACCATCCGGGGCCAGATCGCGGCCGACTCGTTGCAGGTGCCCATCGCCC
>Ga0078972_1016039_pt1 | contig 11235 bp, 9 predicted proteins | sample YelNatPaOPGAMG01_FD_67568 | JGI IMG/M metagenome (GOLD analysis project Ga0078972, IMG submission 67568) | Hot spring thermophilic microbial communities from Obsidian Pool, Yellowstone National Park, USA - OP-RAMG-01 (SPADES assembly) (version 2) | ecosystem: Environmental > Aquatic > Thermal...
GATTCGAGCACGCCGCGCCAGCAAGTGCTCTCAAAACGCGTTTTGATTCGAGCACGCCGCGCCAGCAAGTGCTCTCAGCTCTCAGTCCCTTGCTGGCGCGGCGGGCTGGATATAGACGCCTTAGTGTTTCTCGTTGCGGTCGCCGCCGGGAACCAGCGACTTCCAATCCTCGACTAGCGCCGGTTTGACTGGCTGGCCTTCGCTTAGCTCGCCCTGATTGCTGACGATGACTTCCTCCTTGCCCGTCAGCGGGCCGATGACTCCACCTTCCTTGTCCAGCAACTCGACGTTGACTAACTTGCCATCATCGACCAGGACCTTGACCGGCTGCAATTGGGCCTTGCCGTCCTTGACCACATAGATGTACTGATAGCCGCCTTTATTGACGATCGCCTGGCTGGGCAACATGTGGACGTTATCGAATTTGTGCAGCACCAAGGTCATTTCGCCGAACATGCCCGGCATCAGTTCGCGGCCGGCCAGATTGCCCTGAATTCTCGGCACGACCGGCAAACCACCCTTGGGATCGCCCGGTATGCCTCTCTTGAGGCCGTTAATGAACGCTTCTCGGGTGTGAGGATCTTTCATGATTTGCTCGAACTTTTCCGGCGAGCGGTTCCAGAGATCGACTTCCACGAGCATGGTGCGGTCTTTTTCGGGGTTGAGCAGCGAAGGCGGATAGCGCGTGACTTTGCCGTGGATCTTGACGCCGGGCAAAGAAGGCGTCTCGAAAATGGCCTCGGTCTCCGGCGTAACGTAGGCGGCGTAAACATCCGGCAGACGCATGACCACGGTGACGATATCGTTGCGCTGAATGGTCAACAGCGGGGTGGCATGGCCGTCGCCTGCATTCTGCACAAAGAACCCCGGATCGGCGTTGCGGCGGACGATAACCCCGTCAAACGGCGCCTTGATGGTAGCGTAATCGAGCATGGCCTGGGCATAATGCAATTCGGCCTGGGCGACCTTGACTTTGGCCTCCGCTTCATGCTGTTGTTGGAGGGCTTCGGTGATGCGCGTTTTAGCGGCCTTGGCGTCTGCTTCGGTCGAAGTGACCTTCTCCTTATCGGCAATGACCGTTTCAGAGGCCGCATGGTATTGGTCCTCTTGCTCATCCACCAGTTCGGAAGCGATGGCGCGATCGCGGAGCAAGCCCACGTAGCGGTCCCTCTGTTTCTCGCGAAATTCCAGGTACTTCTGATCCGCTCTTAGGCGTGCCTGGGTGGCCCGGACGCGGGCCTCGGCAGCCTCCCAGTCGGCCTTGGCGACCTCGACGGCGGCTTTCTTTTGCTCGACCACCGCTTTGGCATGCTCCACGTCGGCCTCCCGTTGTTTCACCCGCGCTTCCTGATCCGGCACGGAGACTTTGACCAACTCTTGCCCGGCCTTGACTTTACTGCCAACATCGTAGGGCATCCACTGGATGATGCCCGGCACGCGCGTGACCAGATCAGCCTGGTAGTACGGCAGCACGTCAGCCGGCCGCTTCTCGGTCATGGTGAACGACTTGTCATAACGAGGATAAACGACTTTGACAGGGATTTCCGCTTCCAGCGCTTCGTCGTTTTCCGACTCATCGCTGCCGGCTGTGGCCTTGGGCGTGACCTTGTCCGCGGCATGGTGCAGGAAGGCGAAGCCACCGCCCAAAAGACCCAACACTACCACAAGGACTACGCCCAAACGTAATGCCCCTTGCGTCGTTAAAATAGATTTCATGGTCCTTGATACTCCTCAATGAGGGCCGGCCGAACCTACTACCCTGGGCCAGCCGACTAATCATACCAAAAGTTGCAAGGGATATCCCAGCCCGCAGCGCCAGCAAGGGATACAAGGGATACCCAGCCCGCTTTGAAACGATCACGCCCCAACTCACAATTCCGCCGGTGTCGGAACAGGGTTGGCCGCATCGTCTTGCGCAGGTGTGTACCCTGCGGCCAACTCGGCCTCGAAGTCGATCTCCGGCGGCGCTCCATCCTGCACCCACATCGAGTAGAGGACCGGCAGCACGAAGCGCGACAACAATGTAGAACATAGCAAACCACCAATGACGGCTCGCGCCAACGGCACATTCGCCTCGCTGCCGCGCTCCAGGCCAATCGCCATCGGAATCAGGTCGATGAAGCAGGCGAAGAACGTCATGAGAATGGGCCGGAAGCGGATGGTGGCTGCCTTGATGATGGCGTCTTTGGCCGACAGGTTGTGCAAGCGCCGCTGCTCGTCGGCGAACGACACCATGAGCACGCCCGTGTTGACTTCAATGCCCACCAGGAAGATGGCCCCCATTTCCGATTGCACGTTGAGCGAGGTACCCGTCAGCCACAGCATGAACACCACGCCAATCAAGCCCAAAGGTACGGTGAACATGATGATGAACGGCCCGATCCAGGAGCGGAACAACGCCACCTGCAACAGATATACCAGCACCACGGCGCCGGCCAGGCCCTTGGCCAAGTTGGCGAACGACTCATTCATACGTTCGTATTCACCGCGCATCTGCCAACGCATGCCTTCGGTAATAGCATAAGGGCTTTCGACATCTTTGACCTGCTTGGCTGTGCCGTCGCGGTCGATTTCCCAGTGATAGCCGGGACGCGGCGCCACGCCATCATGTGTTTCCTTGACCAACTTGGTAATTTCGGCACCGGTGGTCTGATCGATCTTCGATTCCCAGCGCAAACCAGCGGGCGTTTTCAGGGTCTTAAGCGCTCGGACAATGTCGGCGGCGACATGGCCGATGTCGCGCTCCTCCAGGTTCATTTGCACGTTAAAGACGGGAGTAAGGCTGTCGTGGCTGATTTCCACCGCCCCATCCCTGCGCTCGAACCGCGCCAACTCGGACAACTTGACCGGCGTTTTCTGATTGGTGCCCCGCGCTTCAATGTTGAGCAAGTCATTGATGGTCATACTCGGGTATTCGGGATACTGCACGGCCACAAAGTATTGGTTGCCGGTCTTGGCATCGACCCAGAAATTGCGGTTGATGGAGATGCTGGAATTCATGGCCGCCACCGCCTGATTGATGACATCGGCGGGCGACAAACCCAGCTCGGCTGCCTTGGCGCGATCGACATTGATAAACAGATAGGGCGCGTCCAAACGTTGCAAAACGCGGGCGTCCACCACGCCTTTGACCGTGGCCACACGGTTGCGAATCTGTTTGGCCAACTCCAAACAGCCCCGCCGCGAGCCGCCCGCCACCTGAATATCGATGGGCGAGGAAGCGCCGTTGTTCAGCGCGTTGGAGACCATGCCGCCGGTGTCGAAACTGACGCGGATATCGTTGAAGCGCGGATCCTCGGCCAGCTTGTGCCGCATGGCAATGGCATATTCCTGGGCGCTTTTATGGCGTTCTTCCTTGAGTTGGATGCGGACGATCACGTCCTGCTGACCAGAGTTGGCCGTGTACGCCGCTGACCAGTCGGGGTCGATGCCCAACTCACTGACGACCATTTCCATGTCCTCGGAAGGAATGACCTCTTTGATGAAGTGCTCGAACTCGGCGAGGCGTTTTTCGGTGGCGTCCAGGCGCAGGTTCGAGGGAGCACGGAAATAGACAGTGATTTGCCCGGCATCGACCGCAGGAAAGAACTCACGGCGTAAGTGCGGGGCCAGAAACGCCGCCACCACGACGAGGCAGCAGACAAAGCCAAGGAACTTGTAGCGATGCCGAATCATCGTCACCAGCTGCCGTTCGTAGGCCTGGTTAGCGCGATCGAGATAGCCTTCAAACCAGTGATGGAAACGAGCAAACCAATTCCAGCTGCTATGACTTGGCGCGCTATGAACGGCGCCGTGGCGGTGCTCGTCGGGCAGGAACTTGGCGCACATCATGGGCACGAAGGTGCGCGACAGCAAGAAGGAACTGAACATGGCGAAGGTGACGGCCAGGGCCAACGGCCGGAACAAAAAGCCGCCCATGCCCGGCTGCAATGCCACCGGCGCCAACACAATGTTGGTCGTACAGGTCGCCACCAACACCGGCACCATCACCTCGACACAACCGTCCAGGGCCGCCCGCACACGCGATTTGCCCATGCTGTAGTTGCGGTGATTGTTCTCCAATTCGACGATGGCGTCATCGACAAGCGGCCCAATGGCCAAGGCCAGCCCGCCCAGCGTCATGCAGTTGATGGTGTTGCCTGTGATGTACAGACAGATGATGGCGCCCAGGATGGCCAGAGGAATAGACATACTGGCGATCAGCGTCATGCGCCAGTTGCCCAAGAAGATCAGGATCATGATCGACACCAAAATGGCGCCGACGATTCCTTCCTGAATCAAGCTATGGATGGCCTGCCGCACGAAGATGGTCTGATCAATGACGAAGTCCAACTTGGTCCCAGGAGGACATTGCAGCTCTTCGATGTCCTTCAACTTGGATTTGAGATCATTGACAACGGCCAACGAGCTGGCCCCCATCTGGCGGTAGATCGGCACATAAACCTGGCGTTTGCCTTCCCAGCCGGTCTCCTTAGTGGCAATGCGGACACGCGAAGTCTGAATCGTGGCCGAGTCCCGTATTTCACCAATGTCGCGCAGATACACCTGATTGCCAGGTTCCATACGAATGGGCAGGTCGTTAAGCTCCGTGATCTTGTCCGCCATCATGTTGGAGTCAAGCAACAGCTGATTATCGCCGAAATAAGCGATGCCCGGCGTGGTCATCATGTTGCCATGCTTGAGCGCCTCGACCACGTCCGTAGCGGAAACGTGCCGCGCTTCCATGTCATCGGGACGCAGGTAGACGAGGATGGTGCGGTCTTTGCCGCCGACGACCACGGGAGCAACGCACCCTTTGACGGCGCCCAGAGCATTGCGCACCTGAATCCGGGCCACGTCCTTGACATTGGCTTCATCCATGTACGGATTGCTGACGGTAAGCACGCCCAGCGGCATGGTGGCGGTGGGGTCGAACGGTAAGACTACCGGCGGCAGAGTGTTGGGCGGCAGGGTCGGCAGCGTGCCCAGGGCCAACTGCCCAGTCATGGTCAGGGCGCCGTTGGGATCGATGTCGTCGCGGAAGTAGACGCGGACAATGCTGACGCCAGGGACCGATTTCGATGTCACCAACATGGCGCCGGGCGATTGGTTGACCCAGCGTTCGATGCGGTTGGTGATGGTCTTTTCGATGGAGGAGGCCGGCATGCCCTGATAATAGGTGATAACTTGCACGGCCGGCGACTTGAATACCGGAAGAATATCAATTGGAATTTGTGACAACGAGATGATCCCTAAGAAAAGGATCATGAAGACGATAGTGGCCACCATGTAGGGGTTGCGAAGGGCCGCCTTGATTAACCACATCCTAAGAATTCCTTTCGCGAGAAGACCGTTGGCCGCATTTGGCAGGGAGAGTTATTCTTCGTGCCGGCACACGCAAATCAGAGACCATTTTTTGCGGCCTGCTATCGAGAACTGCCGACGTATCTGAAATGTAATTCTACGTCACACCTGCATATTATGCTACAGCGAATCCGATTACTTTTTCGTTAGGGTAATGATTACTTTTTCGTTAGCATAATAAGCCCAAAACACAATCAATCTCATCAGCTATGCCCCCAAATTGGGGCGAGCGAGGTTGCGTTAGCGCTCCGAGGGTGAGCGGGGGTGTGAACCCCCCCGTTGTGCTACCGGGGGGTTCACACCCCCCGCTCGCCCTTGCAGCGCTCGCGCAACCACAAACAGGGGCCCTTATATTATTCGGTTTGTCAGGGAACCAATTGGAAACAGAGAAGTTCCGTCTTGTCCCGTACATACAAGCATCCGTCGGCCAGCGCGGGATGCGCCCAGGTTTCGGGACCGCTGACTTTTGCGCGCGCCAGCTCTTGATATTCCCTGGGGTTTGGTTCCAGAAGGGCCAAATCGCCGCCGTCCGTCAGTAGGAGCAATTTCCCATCGCCCATGCGCATCAACGAGGCATGATACGTGCCCATCTTCGCTTTCTTCCACACTTCCTTGCCGGTCTTCGCTTCGATGCAATGCAGGTCGGCCGACGGCCTCGTGAAGGGACCGGGCGTTGTGCCGGTTATCATGTAGATGTGTTCGGCATCGATAGCGACCGGCGTGGAAAAATAGGAAGTCAGCTCCTTGTTCCTCCATGCCTCCAGGACGGCGGGTTTGCTGTCTTTGGTCTGGAGCTTTAAGCCGACGCTGCCGTAAGTAATGGAGCTGGCCAGCAACAGATCGCCGGCCCGGATCGGCGTCGTCGAGCTTTCCATCAAGCGGTCCACCAGGGGAAAGCGCCAGAAAACCTGGCCGTCGGCTGGATTGAGCGAAGCCACGTTCGCCCCGGTCAGGAAGATGACCTGGCGTTGTCCGTCTTTATCAACCACAATCGGCGAGGCATAACTGGCTGGATCATCCAGGCTCTTCCAGACGACTGCGCCCGTGTGGCGATCCAAGGCGACAACCGAGTTGCCTTTGCCGCCGATGTGGACCAAGACATGATCGCCGACGACCAGCGGCGAGCTAGCCATGCCGAAGAACAGGTTCTTGACCTTGAATTTTTGCAACGTGTCCACTTGCCAGAGTTTGTCGCCTTTTTTCGTATCGAGGCAGGTGAGGACGCCGGTGATGCCGAAAGCGTAGAGGCGGTCGCCGACGACGGCTGGTGTGGCGCGGGGACCGTTGCCGAACAGGCTGGTAAAAGCAGCGCGTTGATAACGGCTCCGCCACAATTCGTCGCCGCTTTTGGCATCGAAGGCCACGATTTCTTCTTCGTTTTGGTTGGCTACTTTGGTGTGGAGGAAAAGGCGGCCCGCTGCAACGACCGGCGAGCTGTGCCCTTCGCCAACCGCCTTGCGCCACAACAGCTTGGGTTCGCCTTTCCAAGGGGCAACGGTTTCTGTGGAGGAATTCTCGCGGCGGGGGCCAAGCCACTGCGGCCAATCCTCGGCCAAGGCCGGCACGACCGCAAAGGGGCAGAGAAACAGCGTCAACAGCAACGCATAGCGGACATGCATAGCGGAACCTCCTTCCCGTCGCGCAGGAAAGCGTGCAGCGGCGCATAGAGCCACGGCACGTCATGGGCGCGGGCCAATTCTTTCAAGCGGTGCAGATACGTTTCGGTGATTTGCTTGCCGGTCTCCTGGTAATTCGGATCGCAATAGAAGACCCGGCAGCCTAATGGCCGCGGCTGCCGCGCCGTGCAGAGATTGCCCTGCTGAAAGGGACAAAAATCCGGCGTGACGGCCTGCGGATCGTAGGGCGGGGCCTCGTGCAGCAGCACCTCGGCCTCAAGATTGCTAAGAAACAGGGTGTGGCCATATTCCTTGAAGCGGCAGCAGCGCCCGCTGGCCAGGCACACCGGCCCGGCAGCCGCCACGGCGGCATCCACTTCACGATACAGTTCCAATACCTGACGGCGAAGCGCTTCGGACATGGGCACGTCTTCCTTTCGTTTAAAGGCGGATGATCCGCAAGCGCCGTGTAATTTCTTCTTCGGGAATTAATTCGCCCTGGCCCGAGCCGGGACAGATCGCGCAGGTGCGCTGCCAGGCTTCCGGCGTCAGGACGTTGCTTTCCCAGAACGGCCAGGTGCGGCACTGCGGCGGCCGTACTTCGTAAATGGTGCAGCCCTGTTCCCGGTCATAGAAAATGCAATCGCCGTTGCTCTTTTCGCGGAGGGTCCGGCCGCGCGAGGTCCAACGAGTGTACAGCGCCTTGACTGCCTCAAGGGTTTCGCCGCGCTTGTGGGCGATGGCGGTCAGGTCCGCGTCTTCGACCCAGACGTAGCCCGGCTCGCCGGTGCAGCAGTGGCCACAGCGTGTACAGGTGAACCGTAAACCGTCTTTGTACCAAGGTTCGGACATGGACCCCTCCTTGCCGTACAAATGATCTACTGTACAACGAAGCAGTCCTTTGTGCCAGGCGAGGCCGAGCGAACCGGAAAAATCAATGCCACAAAGGTTTTAGGATAGCTTGACGAGGTGAGAGAAGTTTACTACGAAGAGATTGCCAAGAGAGTCCTGGGGCCGTCGTTGCGGCTTGCTCGCGGACCGCGTTCCGCTACCTTTGCTGTGCCGCCCGATGGTGCGAAAAGACGATCCGCGCCGACCGTAGGGGCGGCGAATGAGAGTTTATCTGCGGCTTCACCGCCGCAGTTATCGGGAAATAAAAGGTCCATGCCGATAAGACGGGGGACCGTCAGGAAGCGTCCCTCTGCTTGAGGCTTTCTCTTGATCGAGGATACTCCGATGTTCGTTGGCAAGTTGTGGTTCACTCCCTCTCCACGGCGGGCGGAAACCGAGATGCCCCAATGGCTCCCCCCTGAGCCCGCTCCTGCTTTCCTCTGGGCGGCACGCTCCCGTGATGAAGAAGAGGACGAAGACGAAGAGGATCTTGAAGACGAAGACGACGAAGACTTCGACGACGAAGACTTCGACGACGACTACGAGGATGAGGACTTCGACGACGAAGACCTCGAGGACGAAGACTTCGACGACGAGGACTTCGACGATGAGGACTTCGACGACGAGGACTTCGACGAGGACGACGAAGACGAGGACGACGAAGATTTCGATGATGAAGATATTTGATCTCGCTCTTTCAGAAAAAACCTAACGAGCCGGAAGCGTAAGCGACAGAATACCTCCGTCGCTTACGCTTCCGGCTCGTCGCCTTTTCGCGTGCCGACATCCTTTGCACTTCCTTCGGTATCGGTTATAATCAGGAACGGATTAGTAAGAGGAGCGTTCTCTCATGCGAGGGAGACGTTTCTCACCCATCCGGACCAAGCAGGGGGGAAGCCAATGGCGCAATCAGGCAAGTATTTCAACAACAAGCCCGAATCCTCCGCCGCCGGTCATCCGTCGGCCCGCATGCACGATCAACAGCAACTGGATTTCGAGTTGGAATTCTTTGAGGGTGTGCTGAGCCGTTGCCCCGATTATGTCGATGTTCTGCGTATCATGGGCAACCTGTTGACCCTCAAGGGCCGTTTCGCCGAGGGGTTGCAGATCGATAAGCGTCTGGTGCAGCTTCGGCCCAACGATGCCCTAGCCCATTACAATCTGGCGTGCAGTTTCGCTTTGCTCAAGCGGCCGGAGCAATCACTTAAGACCCTGCGCCGCGCTATCGAGCTGGGCTACCGCGACTTCCGCTACATGAAGGAAGACCGCGACCTCGATTCGATCCGCCATGACCCTCGTTTCCGGCAGCTGATCCGAGAATACGAGAATCGCTAAAAGCTCCAGGGGCGTGGGACAAGAGGGCGAGACGAGGGAAGAAACCGCTCCTTCTCTGGTCTCTGGCCCCTTGCCTTGCGCCCTGAATTTTTGGTGTGAGCTTCCTATGGACATCCTCTTTCAGGGTGACGGGGCCCTGTTGGCTGATCCGTCCACGGGCCACGCTCGTCAATTCTTCGCCGACAAACCGCGAGCTTTGATTGACAAGGTCATGACCGTGGCCGAGGCCGTTTGCCGATTTGTCCATGACGGCGACTACTTTGCTTGCGGCGGTTTCGGCTGCGTGCGCATTCCCACGGCTGTGCTGCACGAAATTTTGCGCCAGGGCCGGCAGCGGCTGCGGTTCGCCGGTCATACGGCCACGCACGATTTCCAGTTGCTCTGCGCCGGCAACGGCCTGGGCCAGGGGCAGACCTTGGCCGCCGTGGATGTTGCTTATGTCGTGGGCCTAGAGGCGCGGGGGCTATCGCCCCACGCTCGCCGTGTCATGGAATCTGGCGAAATCGCCTGTACGGAATGGACCAATTACACCCTGGCGCTGCGCTTCAAGGCCGCCGCTATGGGGGTGCCGTTTCTGCCGGTGCATGCGATGCTCGGCACCGATACACTGCGCCACAGCGCCGCCCGCGTCGTCGCTTGCCCATTCACCGGCGAGAAGGTAGCACTGGTGCCGGCCCTCTATCCCGACGTGGCCGCCATCCATGTTCACGAGGCCGATCGCTACGGCAACTGCCGCATCCGCGGCCCTACCGTCGCCGACCTCGACCTGGCCCGAGCCGCCAAGCGCCTCATCATCACCTGCGAACGCCTCATTCCCAACGACGACATCCGCCAAGATCCGGACCACACCGTCATCCCGTTCTTTTGCGTCGATGCCGTCTGCGAGGTGCCCTACGGCAGCTATCCCGGCAACATGCCGTATGAATATTTCTCCGACGAGGAGCATCTCCGCCAGTGGTTGAGCGCCGAGAAAGATGTCGAAGGGTTCCGCGCTTTTCTCCGTAAGCATATCTATGATGTGTCCGATTTCACAGAATATTGGCAGCGCTGCGGTGGTTTGCCGCGGATGCAGGAATTGCGGCGTCAGGAGTTTCTGTTGCATCGCGGTTTGTGAGGGGTTGTCATGTCCGCCACCTACAACGCTATGGAGCTGATGATCTGCTGTGCCGCACGGCTTTTGGAAGACGGCAAGACGGCGGCGATCGGCACCGGCGCGCCCTGCGCCGCCGCCATGCTGGCGCAGCGGACGCATGCTCCGCACCTGGTCATTCTCTTCGAGGCCGGCGGCATTGCTCCTCAATTGCCGACTATGCCCATCAGCGTCGGCGATTCGCGCTCGTTTCATCGCGCCGTCATGGCCACGAGCATGGCTGACATCATGGAAACCTGTCAGCGCGGCCTCATCGATTACACCTTCCTCGGCGGCGCTCAAATTGATCCCTACGGCAATCTCAATTCCACCTCCATCGGCAGCGATTACGTCCGGCCGAAGGTGAGGCTACCCGGCAGCGGCGGGGCCAACGATCTCGCTTCGTTTTGTTGGCGCATGGTCGTCATTACTCAGCACGATCGCCGCCGTTTCGTCGACAAGCTCGATTTCCTGACGACGCCGGGCTATCTGACCGGACCCGGAGCGCGCGAGGCGGCGGGTTTGCCGCCGGGCAGCGGCCCCTATCGCGTCATCACCGACTTGGCCGTCCTGGGTTACAACGATGCGACCAAACGCATGGAGATCCATAGCCTGCACCCGGGCGTCACCCTGGAGCAAGTCCGCGCTGCCACCGGCTTCGAACTGGCTGCCCGCGAACCATTGACCACGACGGAGCCGCCCACCCCAACGGAATTACTGCTGCTGCGCGAGGAAGTCGATCCCCACCGCTATATCATCGGCCGCTGTTATACTGGGCACAGTTGAATTGGGCACGATTCCCCCCCCACCCCCCCCCCCCCCCCCCCCCCCCCCCCCCCCCCCCGGCGGCGAGGCGTGCGCCCCCGCCCCCCCCCCCCCCGGCGGGGGGGGGGGGGGGGGGGGGGGGGGGGGGGGGGGGGA
>Ga0078972_1016041_pt1 | contig 11234 bp, 10 predicted proteins | sample YelNatPaOPGAMG01_FD_67568 | JGI IMG/M metagenome (GOLD analysis project Ga0078972, IMG submission 67568) | Hot spring thermophilic microbial communities from Obsidian Pool, Yellowstone National Park, USA - OP-RAMG-01 (SPADES assembly) (version 2) | ecosystem: Environmental > Aquatic > Thermal...
CATCGGCGCGCCCTGGTCGAACACGATGCGCGCCGCCGCGCCACGCCCGGCCAGGCCGATGACATCATTGCCCTGCTCATCGCGGCAGGCGCGCAGGCAGCGGGGGCCCTGGATGCAGGCGTCGGCGTGGGAGGGGAGCATTTCAACACCATGCGCGAAGCGTTAAGTCATTTCCAATCCCTTCTCGGGGACAGGCTAAGCGAGAAGGTCATAGTGGAGGAGAAGGTGGAGGGTGAGGAATCAAGCTTCCAAGCGTGGTGCGATGGAAACGTTCTAGTTCCCATGCCGGACACCAGGGATTATAAAAGGGCTTACGACGGAGACATGGGCCCCAACACCGGAGGAATGGGTTCCTACCGAAACGTCGAGGACCATCTCCCCTTCATGACATCCAGCGACCGTGAAAAGGAGGTTGACATCGCCAACAAGCTGTTAAACCACTTGAAGGGTGAAGGACACAACCCCAACCTCATAGGCGTACCATTCTACATCGCGTTCATCCACACCGCTTCAACCCCAAAGATATTGGAAATCAACAGTAGGCCAGGAGACCCTGAGATAATGAACATTTTACCCACGATGGAAACAGACCTAGTTGACCTATGCTATGATATGGTAAACGGATCCTTAAGCCAAGTTAAGTACCGGAAAGAGGGCTCAGTGGTCACTTACGCCGTTCCCATGACTTATGGCGGATACAGAAAAACCTACAGCGGGGATGGCAGAGTTGATTTAACGGAAGCCTACAGGCTAAGTGTTGAAAGCCAGGGAAGATTGTTCATCTACCCTGGGTCAATGGAGGTTAGGGATGGGGTCATGTACGCTTTAAAGTCCAGGGCCGTAGCCGTTGTGGGAGTTGGCGAATCGATAGAGGATGCTAGACAAACCTCTCTGGAAGGCGTTAGAAGCATTGATGGGCCTCTATGGAACCGATGGGACATCGGCAGCGCAAAACACATCGCCCATAGCATTCAACATCTAAGAGAGCTTAGAAAAGGTTTAAGAATTGCTTAGGATCGGGTGGTTCTCCACCGGCAGGGACAGAGACGCGTTAACATTATTTTCGAAGGTTCATAAAGCCATACAGGAAGGATTTTTAGAAGACGTTGAGATAAGCTTCGTGTACTGTAACAGGGAGCCCGGTGAGTTTCCTGAAAGCGACGAATTCATGGCTTATGTGAAGAAGTGTAATGTTCCACTCATCTATTTGTCGCATAGAAAATTTATGCCCAAGTTGAGGGAGCGTGGTTTAGAGGAATCTAAGCGTGGAGTAGGATCTCAAGCCTTAGAAAAATGGAGAGAAATGTACGATAGAAGGCTTGAAAAGTTGATTCAAAATTACAGCGTGGACTTGAACATGTTAGCCGGCTACATGCTCATACTCAGCGAATATTTCACGCGGAGGCATGTTATGATTAACTTGCATCCCGCTCCACCCGGGGGACCTAAGGGAACATGGCAGGAGGTAATCTGGGAAACCATTAAAAGGAGACTGTCGGAGGCTGGATGCATGATGCACGTGGTAACAGAAAACCTGGATGAAGGCCCCCCCGCCACTTATTGCACCTTCCCCCTTAGAGGACCTAAATTCGACGGTTTATGGCGTGAGGTTGATGAAAAATTGGAAAGCCTGAGTTTCGAGGAGTTAAAGGCCGCGGAGGGGGAGGAAAACCCGTTGTTTAAAGCCATTAGAAGGGAAGAGTTCAAACGTGAAACCCCACTTATAATTGAAACCCTGAAGGCCATGTCTCAGCAGAGGATAAGAATTGACGATGGCACCCGCATGGTGCTCGTCGATGGAAAGGCGTCGAAGCGGGGATTATGCTTAAACAGGGAGGTGGAGAAGCATTTGGGGTCAGAGGCGTGAGGAAATACGTCACCGACGGGGAAGGCCCCGTTACGAAAAACGACAACGCTTACGAGCTTTCAAAGCATTACGTTAAAGGTAAAGGGGTTGATGGAGGAGAGTTCTTCACCGTCATAAGCAGCTACGACGACGTATTAGCCTACATCGTCAAACGAGAAAACTACAAGGCCGGAGATACTTTAAGGCTCATACTTCCATTTTTGAAAGCGTACGGGGCCAGTAACCAAGGCATAATCGAGTACTCAAAGGCCAATATTTTATTGATGCCAAAGGTAGAGGAAACCCTCCTATACATTCACGGAGAGCTGAACATGCCGACGTACATGATAAGCACAAGCTACGAACCCTATGTTAAAGCCGTGCGTAGCATCCTGAGGATTCCATTCAGGGAAGTATATTGCACGAAACTGGACATTGACCGATACAAGCTTCCCAAAGATGAAAGACGGCGGTTAATGAAACTCAGCGAAGAGATATGCTCCATGAAGCCGATTAAAATACCTTTAGGAGCCCAAAGCCTTCAAGAGCTATCGGAGGAGGATTGGGAAACCTTCCGGAGACTTGACGAAATCTTCTGGAGAATAATGCCTGAAATGGAGGCTTACAAGATGGTTCAGGATGTTAACCCCATAGGTGGCCCTGAGAAGGTTAACGCGCTACGGAACATATGCGAATCCACTGAAACGCCCATCTCAGAGCTAATGTACGTGGGTGACAGCATAACCGACGTCGAAGCCTTAAGAACCGTCAAGGAGGCGGGAGGGCTTTCGGTTTCATTCAACGGAAATAACTACGCTGTATTTGAAGCTGAGGTCGCGGTTCTCTCCCCTGAAGCCACTCCCCTAGCCATCCTCGCCGAGGTGTTTAAAAAGCATGGTTTACAAGCCGCGTTAAGGATTGCGGAGGATTGGGGCAAGAAAACATTGCGAAGCCAGGGAGTTAACCGGAAGCTTGTTGAAAAGGTGTTTACTACGACGATTCCTGTGAAGGTTTACAGGTTAAGGAGTGACATCAGAGACCAAGTTTCCGCTGAAAGCTCCGTTTACCGCAAAACGGTGAGGGGGGAGAAGGTGGGGGCCCTTGGCTGAGGGGCTGGACCTCGTAGCTGTAGGCGCCGCCAACGTGGACCTCATCATGCTGGTGGATAAGTTCGCTGGACCTGATGAAGAAGTATCGGCTAAAGGCTTCAGATTAGTGGGTGGAGGCTCCGCGGCCAACGTCGCGGTAGGGGCCTCCAGGCTTGGGTTAAAAGCAGGATTTGTCGGAAACATCGGAGCAGACGTCTTCGGATCGATTCTCGAAAAACTCTTCAAGGAGGAGAAGGTTGACATCACACATTTGAAAAGGCTGAACGCCCAAACGGGGGTTGCAGTGTGCGTAGTTGATGGAAAAGGGGAGCGTTCCATATACGTGTACAATGAAGCAAACTTGATGTTCAGCGAGGAGCAACTGGACGAGGCGTATATAGCATCCTCGCGATGCGTGTACGTCAGTAGCATGCAAGGGGAATCAGCCTTCAAGGCCGTTGAGCATGTATGCGACATAGCTTACGCCCATGGAGTCCCCGTGTTTTTTGATCCAGGCCACATTTTAGCGGAGAGGGGGATCCAAGGGTTGAGGAAGCCCTTGGAGAAGTCTTTCGTCCTGAAGCTTAACAGAGAGGAAAGCATGATGCTTACAGGAACTAGAAATGTTGAAGAGGCTTCGCTTGAAATCCTAGCCCGTGGACCGACAGTGGTGTTGATAACACTGGGAGAGGAAGGATGCTATCTGAGAACATCTTCTTTAGGTAGGATGATTCCAGGTTACAAGTCTTTTAAGGCGGTTGATAGGACTGGAGCTGGTGACTCCTTCAACGCCGCTTTCATAGCTGGCTTCATCAAGGGTTGGAGCCTGGAGAAATGCGTTAAATTCGGCAACCTCGTAGCCGGCGTTTCAGTGACCAAGATAGGGGCTAGGTCAACTCCCACCGTTAAGGAGCTTAAAGCCTACGATGAATACGAGGAGTTTGAGGATTGAAGGTGGTTAAATGACCGCTGTTCTAATGGATGGTAAGGCGGTGTCAGGGCTTGTGAAACTCTACGTTTCAGAGGAGGTTAAACAGCTCATGAGCAGAGGTGTCCATCCTAAACTGGCCACGGTGATGGTGGGCGATGACCCCGCTTCCAAGATCTACGTGTCGATAAAGCATAAGGCTTGCGAAGAAACAGGCATAAAGTCGGAAAACCATCAGCTGAACGGCGATGTAAAAGAGGGGGAGTTGTTAAACCTCATCGACGAGTTGAATAAAGATGGGGAAACCCATGGAATACTGGTCCAACTTCCATTACCTCAAAGCATAGACAGCTATAAAGTGGTTGACCGAATAAAACCTGAGAAGGATGTAGATGGCTTAAACCCATACAACATGGGAAAACTATCGTATAAAAAACATACTTTGGCTCCATGCACCCCAAGTGGCATCGTGACGCTTCTCAGGTACTACAACGTCAGGTTAGCGGGTCAACACGTAGTTATCGTCAACCGAAGCCCCTTAGTAGGGAAGCCGTTAATGCTACTTACGAGATTCGACCCCATGCAAATGCACCTCTTCAACGCCGACATGCTGTTCCTGAACGAGGACGCCGTCGTCTCCATCTGTCACTCCAAGACAAGGGACCTACTGTACTTTACAAGGAACGCTGACATATTGATTTCAGCTGTTGGCAGAAGACCCCACTTCCAAGTGACAGCGGACATGGTTAAACCAGGGTCAGCGGTGGTGGATGTGGGGGTAAGCCGGGTTGACGGCAGAATCATTGGAGATGTGGAGTTTGATGAGGTCAAGGAGAAAGCGGGCTATATAACTCCCAACCCTGGGGGCGTTGGACCCATGACGGTGGCCATGCTACTACATAACACCTTACTGGCGGCTTCAAACCAGACAGGCGTACCCTTAACGCAGACCCTTGAAAGCTTTTTGAAAAAGAAGAATGTGGAAATGGAGTTTAAGCCATAAATTGTTATCGTTGCGTTGAAAGGTATATGCCAGTCATCTCCCATACAGCCCCCACCGCCAACAGAATGATGACTATGAGGTATATTTTCAAAGCGTCTTTCCAGGCCTGTTTAAAAGCGGATAAACGGGACCCAACGCCGTATCTTCTGGGGAAAACCGTTGAAAGGCTTATGTTAACTCCTGCGGCCGTGGAGAACACGTAGGCGCCTAGCTCTAGGATTAAAGTACCTACAACTAGAGTTGTGTAACCGGGTGAAATCCGGTAAATTCCAGCGTATTGGAAAACCGCTCCTAAAAGGAACCCTCGAACCCCGCTGACGAGCATCGATCCCACACCGCCTATAAGTGGGATTACCCCCGGCAAAGTTGTTGTAGCGAAGGCCCCGCCTAAAAGGTTGATCAAGAAGGTGTAGGCGATCGCGAGCATAAGGTTCCCGCCTCTCAGAGCTCCGATTACGGGAACGAAGATTGGTTCAACGGATAATGTTTCAACGGTGGATTTACTGAGTTTCACAGCGGAAGGGATGTTAAGTTGAACCATGTAAGAGCCCGCTAGATAAGTGGCCACATAGGTTAAGGCGGTTAAAAATAGAATGCTCCTCAACCTCGCAGCCGTCTCCAAGGATTGACGTAAAACCTTCATAACCTTTCAACATCGTTAACCTTGCCTTCCCCTAATAAAGGATTAGGCTCATCCGACACTACGGCATGCCTTGTTGATGCTCAACAATCGTCCATGGGAACAGGTGGACTACAATTTTGCAGTTGTTTTTCAACCTCAAATAAATGGGAGCGAAGCCTTTAAATTCACCTTTATCGTAACGCGTTGAGCAGTGATATGTTTGAGTAGCTTAAATTTAACCCATCCAGCTAATGGCCGCGGCCGAATATACATGTACGCGGTTTTTCTACTCGCGCTCATCTCGCTTTCAGGCTTCTTCCTCTACGTTTACCGGGATTTACAGCAGAGGAACATCGCCTTGCAGGAGAAATATGAGGAGCTAAGCTCGGAGTTCACGAGGCTGAGCGCTGAGCTTAAAGCCAACGCTTCTAAACCATCGGGGCCGTTGGAACAGTTAACTTACAATGAGATATACCGGTCGACTGAGCCGTCGGTGGTTAAGATAACCGTTTACCATTCAACTGATCAGGGGTTAACCCCTTATGGCGAAGGCTCCGGGTTTGTTTACGATGAAAAGGGGAGCATTGTAACGAACGCCCATGTGGTTTCTGAGGCCGATGAAATAGAGGTGACGTTTCTAGATGGGGAGAGGATGAAGGCTTCGCTGACCGGAATCGACGTTTACAGCGACCTAGCGGTCATCAAGGTTTCATCTGGAAAAGATTTGAAACCCCTTAAGCTAGGGGATTCCTCTCAGCTATACGTGGGGGAGAGGGTGTTGGCGATCGGAAACCCCTATGGGTTAGGCGGCACCATGACCGAGGGCATTGTAAGTCAAACGGGAAGATCCCTGAGGGCGCCTGGAGGCTACTTGATAGTAGGCGTCGTGCAAACCGACGCCGCCATAAACCCCGGAAACTCAGGGGGACCATTGCTTAACCTTCAAGGCGAGGTGATCGGCGTAAACACGGCCATAGCGTCTCTTACAGGGGAATTCTCCGGCGTAGGCTTCGCCATACCATCCAACCTGGTTAAAAGGGTTGCGACCTCCCTCATTGAGAAGGGCGTGTATGTTCACCCGTGGCTAGGCGTCCAAGGCCTCGACGTGACCGCGGACATCGCTGAAGCCATAGGTCTCAAAGAGCCCCGAGGATTCCTGGTGACCGAGGTGTTACCTGGCAGCCCGGCTGAAAAGGCTGGCTTAAAAGGAGGGGGTGAGGTTCAAACCATAGGTGGCGTTAAGATTCCGATTGGAGGAGACGCCATCATAGGTGTTGACGGCAAACCCATCAGGGGGCTGGAAGACATATTATTATACGTAGAGTATAACAAATCTCCCGGCGATGTTGTTTCGCTGACAATCATGAGGAATGGAAGCCAGATAACCGTTATGGTTACGTTGGGGGAGCGCCCCCCTCCGGGGACGAGTCAATAAACCAGCCCCGCCTTCCTCAAGGGTCTTCGTCGGCATCGTCCTCCTTAAAGCAAGACGACCCTTTATGAAGCTTTCATCTTCTTTACCAGGCAAAGTTGAATGAGCACAGTTGACGTATTTGGCCTCTAGGGGCAAAGGATTCTAAAACATCGAACCCCGGTAACTTTCGTTTTAGAAGGTAACGATTCACCGACGTTAAGGTTTTATGTTAAACCTTGCTTGATGGGGTTTTCAAACCCTTCCAAACAACTTTTTTAAGGCCCTCAGGATTCTACTCCACTCTTCATCCATGGACATAGGCGCCTTTAACCGTATTTCGGAGAGCTCTCTACCAACCCTCTGCAGGTCTTGAATTTCAGCTTCAACCATGTCTTTGAGAATGTCTGATACGCTGATTCCATTAAGCTCTGGCCTCTTCTGAGCGATTGAAAGCATCTTTTTAAAATGCTGTAGGCATAGCCCCTTGGAGTTTTTCAATTTCTCTCGAAACTTTACGTCATCTACCAGTTCCATGAGGATTTCCTCAAGGTATATGTTTTCAGTCTCCTCGATCCGTTTACAGATGGGGCATTCACCACTGTCTAGAGCCTTAATGAGTTGAATCTTGCGCAGTTTCTTCCACATTTTCAACCCTCAAAACTTTAGTCGTTCTGTTCAAATCTCCAAACTTTCCTTTTCATAGATAGAGCCAAATTGATACGCTCCGATAAGCTTGAGAACCGTTCTTTCCACCACATCTATTTCAGACTTCCATGGCTCGTCATGGAATCGGTAATCGTATTTTCTGATCAGCTCTTTGAGTTCAGAGTCAAGACGGCTGAAATTCTTCACTTCCAGCGAAATTAATTTCTCCGCTAAAGATAGGAGACCCATTTTAGATGAAGATTTCAGAGACTCGAACAGCTTAAGAAGATGAGGTAGGCAGAGTCCTTTACCTTCCTCAAAGCTCTTCAAAAAACTTGTGTTTGTGGTGAGCATTTGGGCAAGCGTATCTACATTGATCTTATCGGACTCTTTCATTGAATCGCATACCGCGCATAACTGCACCCCGTCTTCGATTGTCGATCTTACGCGAAGCAAGAATCTAGTAATCGCTTTCTTCCCATCTCTTGATTCCCTGTTTATCAGAAAGTTTAGGGATCTCTTCGATTTAAGTTGAAGTAGGTCACGGCTAGCAAGGTACAATTCTTTCAGATCTTTGAATCGCGCCTCCACTAGATTTTCAAGCACAAGCGCCAGTCCGAGCTTCTCGTAACGGTTAAGAGCGTAATCTAATAGACGATAGAAATGGTATCTGCAAAACCCACGTGAACGGATGATTTTACCTCTATACCAAGAATCCATGATACATTCAGAAAAAAAAGTTTCAAGAAGTCTTACCTCGCTCTTTTCGAGAAGCCAACAGAGGGGGCATTCAGTACCCTTTTTAACAGCCTCCTCGATCTTAATGGTCAGCAGATCCCTCTGGGCTACGCTCATTCACACCAGCCTCAACAATGTCTGGAGGGATGAGAGAGCGTAGTAGGTAGCTTCAAACGTGGAGATTCCCATGAAGATGGACCGGCGGAATCCACCGTTCCGATTCTGGAATTTACCGATCAAACGTAAATGTTGGAGGGTGTGGCGTGCAGGTTCACCGAGGATTTCCAACGCTTTAACCCCGTAGTAGAGCTCGTCGACGAGAAGGTAAGGGTCATGAACATCTGGGCTTCGATTGAAGCCACCCTTAGGGTTTTCACATCCGAGAATCCATTTAAGGGTGTCTTCGAAGGCTACGTTGACCCCGAGAATCCTCAAACATGCCAGCGCGTGGTAGGTGGAAGCGAGACGGGAGTATCCGTAACGTCCGAAGCTTCCATCAGGATTCTTCAGGCTTAAAATAAATTTCGCCGTAGCTGGTTCCGGAGAAACTTTTAACAGTTTTAATAGCTTAAGCGCGAGGTAAGTGGTTTCAACCTCCGATGAGGTTTCAACATCCACGCGGCGGCTTCCGAACCCCCCATCTCGCCGCCGCAGGGAGCAAATAAATTTTTTAACGTCCCTCCGAGGTTTAGACCCCAACTTCCTCAACGCGTCCACCGCGTAGTAGGCTACTTTCACCGAGCAGTAACCTCCATCCTCTTGTTGCATTCTCTTCAAGAAGGCAACTGTGCGATCCTCGTTGGGAGGTTTCACACTCAGCATCCTCAGTATCCTGATGGCGAAATAGGTGTCTTCAACCGAGGAAGGCCCTCCTTGAGCAAACGAGTATCCTCCGTCGTCATTCTGCCTACTGGATACGTAGCGGACTACCTCAGCCACTTTAATCCACCTATTAAACCTAGATTCGAGCTCTGCGGTCTCCGAGACGTGCTCTCCTGTTTCCAACCAAACCGCCGGTGCAACCGACGTCAATCTTTGAGAAACAGCTACGGATAGAGGAAGATGGGAGTTTAAGTCCATGGCTGTCATCCCCGTTTAAATGGGTAGAAGCTATCAGCCTGAGAATTCTCAGGCGGTTAAGGTGAGCCTCATCACCTTGGTGATCTAAACCTACGTTTAGATCGTCCCAGTTGGGTTTTTATGGCCGTCATTTTTAAACCTTTCTTTAACGCGTAGGGCTTGTCAACCTTTCAACGCTTCAACATTTATAAAGAACATTTACGAATGGTCCTCCGAGTTAACGGGTGGAGGCTTTTCAAGGTAGTAGGTAACTCAACCATGATGAATACTTTGACTAATGAAGGTTAATATCTATGTCCTCGCTTGTAGAATAATGGAGTTTTCCAACATTTAAGAAAGTGGTTCGGCCGGCGTCCGCGATGAAAAGGTTTGAAGAGGGATTCGCCAATCCCCTTGGAAGCCCCGCTTATTTTCCCCTCCCTACCCGTTCAGAAACGCTGAAACGATCTTAATTGAGTTTGAGGCGTCTCCTAAATCCGTGGAAGAGGAATTGCCGGAACCCCTGGAGTTTCAGCCGGGAACGGTTTTCGCGGTGATTCAAGACGCGGAGATCGCCTCCGGCGCGTCTTTCCATGAAGGCTACATATTCCTCCGAGCCAAGTATAAAGATCAATTTGGTTTTTACGCGCCCTATGTTTTCGGTTGCCCTGAAGAAGTGGTGCTGGCGAACAGGGAAATGTATGGTTGGCCTGAGATGATGGCGGACTACCCACATCCCAAGATCGCGAAAAACGGTCACACAGTTACGGGAACGGTTCAGAGGAGGGGTGAAACATTGATGAAGGCGTCTGTGTTTCTTGAGCGTAAAGCGAGGCCGGAGGAGGTTCCAAACATGGACGATAACCTAACACTTCGCAAGATTCCATCTCCCTTGAAGGATGGGCAACCCATCCGCCAAGTAATCCATATCCGGCTTGAAAACAGTCAGCTTCATGAGGCGTGGGCTGGACGAGGCTTCCTCGAACTTGGGCGATCAGCACAGTTTAAAATCGCTCGACTGCAACCGCTTCGAATCGTAAACGCTTACTTCATGATCGTTTCTTGGACGTTGCCCCACGCTAGATCCATCTGGAATGTGTAACCGACCTTGAATCTACAACAGGCTTAACCTATCTTTCTGCCGCTGGGAACCCTAATCCTGAGAACAGCGGGGACTTATGAAACTTGCGCCAGGAGGGAACTGAGGATCAGAAATAGGTAAAGGCTCGTGACGTTTAATAATTTAAATTACCGGGTTAAAGGGGCCGGAGTCACCGACAGACTTTGAAGGCAATGATTGAATGAAGGCTCGTTGAAAGCGCTGAGGTGAAAATTTAAGGTGTGACCACAAGCACATATAAGGCACCCCTCTTAAATCTTCCCGCCCCCCTATTAGGGGGAATGTTTGTCATCGCGTTCTGGTTAAAAAGGCTGTTAGAAGGCTGCAGTTATTTTATTTAATCCCCCCTCATCCTGTACTCTGCTTTCGCCCCTTTTCTCTCGACCCTTTTCTGTATCCAGCGTACGCCGAGTAGATGGTTTTTGAGGGCTTATTCTTCAGCTAGTTAAGAATGGTAAGCTTCGCTAATATGAACCTGGTTGTTTCTTAAGTTGAACTCGCTCTATCACTTTTTCTTTGAGCCTTTCTTTGAAGCTTTCTTTTTCTTGGCCATCTTCGCTCTCAACTATTATGGTTTTCATAAATAATTTATAAGTTTTTACATTTTTCTTCATGGTTTTTCATCATAATATTCTGATGAGTGCATGTTATAGGTTCAGTCAAGGGGGTCATGAGGGGCGTGAGAGAATAAATGGTATGGTGCAAACCATTGCGAAAACGATTCATGGAGTTTTCTGAAGTTGAGGTTAACTCTGTGAATGATTCGACAAG
>Ga0078972_1016043_pt1 | contig 11231 bp, 10 predicted proteins | sample YelNatPaOPGAMG01_FD_67568 | JGI IMG/M metagenome (GOLD analysis project Ga0078972, IMG submission 67568) | Hot spring thermophilic microbial communities from Obsidian Pool, Yellowstone National Park, USA - OP-RAMG-01 (SPADES assembly) (version 2) | ecosystem: Environmental > Aquatic > Thermal...
TATTTCGCGCACTGGCTCTCCTTCGACAAGCCCGGCGCGCGGCTGCCGAAGGTGTTCCACGTCAACTGGTTCCGCAAGGGCGCCGACGGCTGCTTCCTGTGGCCGGGCTTTGGCGAGAACCTGCGCGTGCTGGAATGGATGATCGCCCGGGTGAAGGGCGATGCCCATGGCGTATCCACCGCCATCGGCACCCTGCCCGCCCGACACGAACTCCGGCTCGACGACCTGGCATTGACGCCCGACCAGGTCGACCAGCTGCTCGCCGTAGACCATGCCGGATGGCAGGCCGAGCTCGACGCCATCGGCGACTACCTGCGGAGCTTCTCCCCGCGCCTGCCCGCGCGCCTGCACCGCGAGCAGCAACGCGTCGCCGGCGCCCTGGACGAAGGGGCCGCCGCGCGCCGCGCCGCCAGCGCCTAGCACGACGCATCCCGCATCGGTAACGATACGGACCGACCCGGCCGCCGCCAGCAGTGGCGGCGGCTGGCGATGGCCAGTCAGCCGCCCCACCGTTGCCCACGACTTAAACCTTCGCAAGCGGCCCCGCATCCAAGCTGGCAAGATGCGACAGGCCTGCCTCGCCACCGGACACTCCATGCCACCTGCGATCGCCGCGGAACAGCCCGACACGGCCGACGTCCGGGCCGCAGCCGGCGGCGACCGCCAGGCCTTCCAGCGCCTTTATCGGCGTCATGCCGCGCGCGTGCATGGCGCCGTCTACCGGCTGGCGGGCTACGATCACGCCCGAGCCGAGGACCTCACCCAGGAAGCCTTCGTCCGCGCATGGCAGAAGCTGGACAGCTTTCGCGGCCAGAGCGCCTTCGGCACCTGGCTGTACCGTCTGGCGGTAAATGTCGCGTTGATGGACCTGCGCGCGCGCGGGGCCGATCCGGTCGGTTTCATGGACGACGAGCAGTTGCCCGATCGGGGCGAGACGCCGTTCTGCGCCGCCGAACGTGACGAGCTCGAACGTGCGATCGGCCTTCTGCCTCCGCGCGCGCGCGCCGTGCTCGTGCTGCACGACGTGGAAGGCTGGAAGCACGAGGAGATCGGCCTCGAACTGGGCATGGCGACTGGCTCTTCGAAGGCGCAGCTGCATCGCGCACGCAGCCTGCTACGCAAGCTACTTGGAGAATCGCGATGAACGAATTCGAATGGCGACGCCAGATGCGCGAGCTGCGCCAGCCGGTCGCGCCGGGCGACCACCTGTGGGCGCGCATCGATGCCGCGCTCGACGCCTCGGCCAACCGCACTGACGAGAGCATCGCACCCGTCGCGACACACCGCCGACGCCGGTGGCCGGTCGTCGTGGGCATGGCCGCCACGCTGGTGCTGGCAGGTGGCATCGGCTGGCATCTGCGGCAGCACATGACGTCGGATGCTTCGCCGCCACGCATCGTAGCCGTCACGCCCTGGAAACCGGCCGATCCCCGCCTTGCCGGCGCCGCGATCGAACTCCACGCCGCACAGATCGAACTGCGCCAGGCAATCCGGCAGGCGCCGGGTTCACCCATGCTGCAGCGCCTGCTCGCCCGCACCGAACAACAACAAGCCAGCCTGCGCCGATTCGAACGAAACGCCGGCTGAAGTCACGAGGACCACCATGAAAACCGCCCGCCATCTGTCCCTGCTGCTCTGCCTCGCCGCCGGTCCGGCCCTCGCCGATACACCGATCCAGCTGCAACATGCGGCGACGCCCACCACACGCGTCAGCATCACCAACACGGTCGGCGAAGTACGGGTCACCGGGTGGAACCGCAACCAAGTCGAGGTGACCGGCGACCTGGGCAGCGGCACACGTCCGCTGGCCATCACCGGCAGCGACGACAACCTCGTAATCAAGGTACGGCCGCAGGGCGGCGGCGGCTGGTTCAACTGGAACAGCAACAGCGACATGGGCCCCACCACACTGGACGTGCATGTACCGGTCGGGGCGTCACTGCATGTCGACGTGATCAGCGCATCGACCGACATCCAAGGCATGCGCGATGGCGCGATCAAGCTCAATTCGATCAGTGGACGGCTCCGCATCGACGCCCGGACGCCCCGGCTGGAGGTCGACAGCGTAAGCGGTGGCATCGCCTTCTCCGGCCACGCGGATCGCGCCGACCTGCAGACCGTCAGCGGCGACATCCTGGCGCCTTCGCTCGGCGGCAGTGCCGACCTGCAGACGGTCTCCGGTCACATCCAGGCCGGCGGCGGTCCATGGAAGCAGTTCAAGCTGAGCACGGTCTCGGGCGACGCCGACGTCAGCGGCAGCCTCGCCATGGATGGAAACATCGACATCGACAGCATGAGCGGCGACATCGACCTGCGGCTGCCTGCCAGCGTCTCCACGACGATCCACGCAAGCACCTTCAGCGGCGACCTGCACAGCGACTTCGGAACCCCCAAATCATCCGGACACGGGCCCGGCAGCGCACTGGACACCACCGTCGGCCAGGGCAACGGCACGATCAAGGCGGAAACGTTCAGCGGGGACCTGCGGATCCGGAAGCAGGGTTAGTCGGGCACCCGCGCCACGACATCACGCCTCGGACCACATGACCGCCCCGCCACGGGCGGTCTGCCCGTCGGTGCGACGCAGCAGGACCACGAATCGCAATGCGCACACGAGCGCTGCCGGCCAGGACCGGCATCATGGAACATGACGAACGAAGGGGGATCAGAGGTCCTGGTGGTACTGCACGTACGGTGTACGCGACTGATCCGGCTCCGGCCCCACAGGCGTGCTCGCCGACGTCCCGGACGACCACACGTTCTGTGCGCCGAAGCTCAGCGAACCCTGCCACGGCAGGTGCCAGGTCACCCCGAGATCGATGCTGCTCCAGCGCCGGTCGCCATTGAGCGAGTTGGTCCCGCCGGCCTCGGGCTGCATCACGCGACCGATGATGTTGCCGCTGATCGGGCCGTGATCGATGCCGAAACTCAACGCCTTCTGGTTCAGCGTATCCAGGCCCAGAGCGTTGCCGGGCAGCAAACGTATGCGTCCCACGCTGGCACCGATGTCGATACCGCTGCTGCCACCGAAGGCAAGGCGTCCGCGGGCGTTGAACTGCGTGCTGCTGTCGAAGTCCGCCAGACCGTTCACGCCCGGCGTCATGCCCGGGAGTACACGGGGCAGCACCGGGCTGTTGGGCGTGCCATTGGCACCTACGCTCACACCCACGCTATAGCGGCCGACCTCGTAGCTTGCGCCCAGTTCGCTGCCGATGATGCGCGGCGCGCGGTTGGCCCAGGACCGCTCGCTGACGCCTGCATGCGCGGTCAGGTGCGACGTGAGGCCATAGTTGAGGTTGCTGGACGCCACCGTGCCCGAGCCCAGCGGAGGGAACGACAACGGCGTGCCGCGCTGCGATTCCGCCTCGGTAGCCAGGCTCGACTGCAGGGACAGCGTGTGTTTGTCCGCGCCGGGCCACATAGGCACCGCGGAGGCATTCGCCACGTCCTGGGCCGAGGGCGCCTGCAGCAGCTCCGCGGCCACCGATGAACCGTTGCTGCCTCCCAACGACTGCCCTGCCGCACCGAGCGACATCAGCAGTAATGGCAATGTGAGCAGCGAGCGACGCATGATGATCTGAAGACAACCCCGGTAAAACACCCTTCCCGCGCAGGCGGAAACCCCACGTCGCAAGCTTACAACTTTTTACTTCTTTCTAACACCCTGAAATTGCGCTCGACCGCACGAAAAACGCTTTCCTCCCCTCCGTGGCGACAGGCCGAGCCCGCCTTCAGACACACAACGCTCACCAAGTTGATGCTTGCGGATATATAGTCTCGATGTCATCCGGTTACATAGACCCGATCGCACCCGATGAGTTCAGTGCCTGACAGCGGATCCCACCCGACCTGCCGGCTCACCGGGGCTGAGACGGCAGTGCTGCACGCGTGCGCGGAAAAGCTGTTCAGCGCCCCGGACACGGCAGCCATCCAGGACATCTGCGCCGAGGCCGTACGTCAGCTCGGCATCCCCGGCCAGGTGCGCTGGCGGACGACCCGGGAGGCGGCAGACCGCGCGCCCGATTCGCTGGATCTTGCGACGGACCCGCAGGGCACTCGCACCCTGACCCTGGTCCCCGACGGAACGATCGCCCCCGAACGGCGCGAAGATCTGGCATGGCTGGGACGACTGGCCGGGAACCGGCTGCGCCAGCAGGCCGAGACCGGAAGGCTCTACGAGGCCATTTCCCGGCTCGCCCTCGCCGAACGTCTGCAGAGGGCGCTGTATGCCATCGCCGAGCAGGCCGCGTCATCGCACTCCATGCCCGAGATGATGCATTCGCTGCACACCATCGTGGCCAGCCTGATGTATGCGGAGAATTTCTTCATCGTGCTGCTGGACCCCGCGGCGGGCACCGTACGCTATCCCTATTACGTGGACACGCTGGACCAGCACCCGCCGGGACCCGACCAGGACATCCCGCTCGAGGACATCCGCTTCAGCCTGAGCTGGAACCTGCTCGAAAGCGGCCAACCCGTCATGGGATCGCTGCAGGAGCTGAAGCATCAGTTCCACGGTCACTTCAAGCTGGTAGGACCCGCCTGCGAACACTGCCTGGGCGTGCCCTTGCTGCGTAACGGCCGGGTCGTCGGGGGCATCGTCATACAGAGCTACCGCTCGGACACCCGCTACACCCGCCAGGACATGGAACTGCTCGGCTACGTCGCGCAACACGTGCAGACCGCGCTGGAGCGCCGCGAAGCCCAGTCGGAACTGGAACACCGCGTCGCCGATCGCACGGCAGCCCTGCGCGCGGCCAACCGCGTGCTGCGCCAGCAGGTACTGCAGCGGCAACGCGGCGAGCAGTTGCAGGCGGCGCTGTTCCGCATCGCGGAGCTGGCCAGCACGCCGGAAAACCGCGAGGACTTCTATGCCTCCATGCACAGCGTGATCGGCAGCCTGCTGTATGCCCGCAACTTCTACATCGCCCTGTACGACAGCAAGGAAGAACAGATCACCTTCCCCTACTCGGTGGACGAGATCGATGCCGCCAGGATGCCGCGCAAACCCGGCCGCGGCGCCACCGAGTACGTGATGCGCCACGGCCGGCCACTGCTGGCCGACCAGGAAACCTTCGACCGGCTCGCCGAAGAGGGCGAATGCGTACAGGCCGGGGCACGTTCGGTCTGCTGGCTCGGCGTTCCGCTGGTCTGGGACAACCAGGTGAAGGGCGCACTGGTCGTGCAGAGCTACTCGCGCGAACACGTCTACGACGAACGCGACCAGGAACTGCTGACCTTCGTTGGCTACCACGTCGCCAATGCCCTGCAGCGCAAGCAGATCGCCGACTCGCTGAAACAGGCCTATGCCAGCCTGGAGCGCCGCGTCACAGAGCGCACCCGCGCACTGGCGCTGGCCAACCGCGACCTCCGCGAGCAGATCGCGGAACGCGAACGGGTAGAGCGGCGACTGAAGTACGAAACGCTGCACGACTCGCTGACCGGCCTGCCCAACCGCACCTTCCTGCTGCAGCGGCTGGAGCACGCGCTGCAGAAGTACCTCAAGGACTCCGCCGCACTGTTCGCGGTGCTGTTCATCGACCTCGACCGCTTCAAGGTCATCAACGATTCGGTTGGCCACCTGGTCGGCGACGATCTGCTGTTCCAGGTCGGCGGTCGCATCCGTGCCTGCCTGAAGACGCGCGACGTGGTGGCCCGCCTGGGCGGCGACGAATTCGCCGTACTGCTCGGCAACGTCGACAGCCAGGCCACCGCCGTACAGATCGCCGATCGGATCATCAGCGAACTGCAGATGCCGTTCCGGCTTGGTGCCAAGGAGGTGTTCACCTCCGCGTCGGTCGGTATCGCCATCGCCGGGCCGCACTACCAGCGCCCGGAGGAACTCCTGCGCGATGCCGACTCGGCGATGTACCGCGCGAAGGACGCAGGCCGCCACTGCACCGCCGTGTTCGACGACCGCCTGCGCTACGAGGCGCTGTCGCTGCTGGAGATGGAAGGCGATCTGCGCCGGGGACTCAACCGTCGCGAATTCGTCCCGTTCTACCAGCCGATAGTGACGCTGGAAGACGGCCGCACGGTGGGTTACGAGGCCCTGCTGCGCTGGCGCCACCCCGAGCGGGGCCTGCTGACGCCCGGCGATTTCCTGGCCGTGGCCGAGGAAAGCGGCAGCGCGGAAAGCATCGACTGGCAGATCTTCGAGCAGGTCTGCGTGCACGCGCGGGCGCTGGCCGGCGAACAGGTCTTCATCAGCTTCAACGTATCGGGCAGGCACTTCCGCTCGCCCGACCTGGACCGCCGGCTGCTGGACCTGTTCAAGGCCCACCAGGTGTCGCCGGGCAACCTGCGCATCGAGGTCACCGAGCACACCCTGCTTGAAAATCCGGCGCAGGTGAGACGCATCCTGGGCAACCTGCGCGCGCACGGCGTCGGCATCGCACTGGATGACTTCGGCACCGGCTACTCATCCCTGAGCTACCTGCACCAGTACCCGATCCAGACATTGAAGATCGACCGCTCGTTCATCGTGGAGATGGAGCACGAAGGCGGCATCGCGGTGGTGCGCGCGATCCAGGTGCTGGCCGACTCGCTGGGCATGCAGGTGATCGCCGAGGGCATCGAGGAAGAGCAGCAGCGCGAAGCGCTGCTGCAGATCGGCAGCCGCTACGGCCAGGGCTTCCTGTTCTCGGTGCCGCGAGCGGCCGAGCACTGGATCGGCAACGTGCTGGCCATCACCGACTGAACCGTCCGGGCTACTGCACCGTGGACGCTGCCGAACCACCGCCGGCCAGCAGGTGCTCGGCGTCGATGCGGTCGAAGGTGTAGCGCTGGGCGCAGAATTCGCAGATCACCTCGATCTCGCCATCGCGCGCCGCCAGTGCCGCCTCCACCTCGTCGCGGCCCAGCGAGCGCAGCATCGCCTCCACCCGCTCGCGCGAGCAGCTGCAGCCGAAGGCCAGTGGCCGCGGTTCGAACAGTCGTACCGATTCCTCGTGATACAGCCGGTAGAGCAACTGCTCGGGCGGTGTCGAAAGCAGTTCCGCAGCACCCAGCGTCGCGGTGAGATGCTCGATCCGCGGCCAGGCATCGACATCCTCGTCCGCGGCGTCACGGCCACCCTCGCCCGGCAGCTTCTGCAGGATCAGCCCGGCCGCATGCTCGCCGTCCGCGGCCAGCACGATCTTCGCCGGCAACTGTTCGGACTGGCTGAAATAGTTCTCGAGCGCGCCGGCCAGCTCGGCGTGGCGCAGGTCGACCAGCCCCTGGTAGCGCTGGCCGCGCTCGGCGTGACCGATGGTAATCGCCATCACCGCCTTTTCCAGTGCGTCCAGGCGCAACGGCGTGGCCACGTCGCCGCTCCAGCGGGCCAGTCCGCGCAGACGGCCCTGGTCGGTGCACTCGGCGAACAGCAGATGCGGCGCACCGGCGCTTTTGAGCTCGATCGAAAGCGCACCGTCGAACTTGATGTTGCCGGTCAGCAGCGCACTGGCCGTCAATGCCTCGCCGAGCAACTCGCGCAGGGCCGCAGGATAGTCGGCACGCCCGGCCACCTCCCGCCAGGTCGGACCAAGCCGCACCAGCACGCCACGCACGCCGGCGCGTTCGAGCAGAAAGCGGTGCAGCACATCTTCCACAAGCACGGTTTCCACGACGGATACCTCGATCAGGACAGGCCTGCGTAAATGGGGGCACGCTTGCACATGGCAATACCGGCGCCACAGGGAGATCATCGCCGGCCACGTATACTCTCGCCAGCTTAGCTGCTTTCCCTGCCATGTCCCTGCGCCCCCGTCTTCGTCGTCTGTCGCGCTGGCTTGCCTATATCGCGCTCGCCTGGGTCGCGCTTACCTGGCTGCTCGTGCTGATCATGCGCTTCGTGCCACCGGTCACTTCGGCGGTGATGATCGAGCGCCGGATCAGCGCCTGGCGCCAGGGCGACAGGGACTTCCGCATGCACCAGCACTGGGTACCGTGGTCGCGGGTCTCGCCGTGGGTGCCGCTGGCGATGGTCGCCGGCGAGGATCAGCGGTTCCCGTTCCATCACGGCTTCGATTTCGGCTCGATCCACCAGGCCATCGACGCGGCCGAGGACGGCAAGCGGCTGCGCGGCGCCAGCACGATCAGCCAGCAGACCGCGAAGAACCTGTTCCTGTGGGAAGGCCGCAGCTACGTGCGCAAGGGGCTGGAGGCCTATTTCACCGTGCTGCTCGAAGCGACCTGGCCGAAGCGACGCATCCTTGAGGTGTACATGAACATCGCCGAGCTGGGCAACGGCATCTACGGGGTCGGCGCCGCCAGTGACATCTACTTTCACGAGCCACCCTCCCGCCTCACTCCCGAGCAGGCCGCGCGACTGGCCGCCGTGCTGCCCAGTCCGCGCCGCTTCCACGTGGATCGCCCCAGCCCGTACGTGCAGCGACGGGTCGACTGGATCGAGCAGCAGATGCGCCAGCTCGGCGGCCCCGGCTACCTGGACAGCCGGCATCCGCCCAGGGATACCGGCCACCGCTAACGGCGCGCACGCCGTCATGGTGTCGCCGCGCCACCGGCGCGTTCGCGATCAAGTCCCGGCATTCGCTAGCATGTCGATCTGTCTACCCATCCGGCGCCGTCATGCCCAAACTCACCGTAGTCGTTCCTGCCTATAACGAGGCTGCCGTGCTGGAAACATTCCACCGGCGCCTGTGCGGCGTGCTGGCGACTCTGCCGCATGCCTGGGACGTGCTTTACGTGGACGACGGCAGCCAGGATGGAACCTGGGACATCATCGGCAGGCTGTCGGCGGACGACCCGCATTGCGGTGGCATCAAGCTGTCGCGCAACTTCGGCAAGGAGGCCGCGCTCACCGCCGGACTGGACCAGGTCGATGCCGATGCCGCAGTGGTGATCGATGCCGACCTGCAGGATCCGCCCGAGCTGATCCCGCAGCTGGTCGCCAAATGGCAGGAAGGTTTCGACGTGGTCTACGCCACCCGCAGCGCCCGCGCCGGCGAAAGCCGCCTGAAGAAGTTCACCGCCGCCGCGTTCTATCGCACCATGGAAAAGATGTCGGACACCGCCGTCCCGCGCGATACCGGCGACTTCCGGCTGATGTCCCGCCGCGCGCTGGATGCGCTGCGCCAGCTGCGCGAGCGCCAGCGCTTCATGAAGGGGCTGTTCGCCTGGATCGGCTATCGTCAGACCGCCGTCTACTACCAGCGCGACCCGCGCCAGGCCGGCCAGACCAAGTGGAACTACTGGCGGCTCACCCAGCTGGCTATCGAAGGGATCACCTCGTTCTCCACGGCACCCTTGAAGCTGGCCACCTGGATCGGGCTGGCCACCGCATTGCTGGCTTTCGTGTACGGCATGGAAGTGATCGTCAAGGCACTGCTCTACGGCAACGCCGTGCACGGCTATCCGTCGCTGATGGTGGTGATCCTGTTCCTGGGCGGCATCCAGCTGCTGGCGCTGGGCGTGATCGGCGAATACCTGGGCCGCAACTACGCGGAAAGCAAGCGCCGACCGCTGTACTTCATCGAGCAACAGCACGTCCCGCATGCCACCACGCCGACTTCACAACCGCACCAGGCGACGGCGCTAGACTGACCCGCACGCGGCCAGCCCGCGGCCGCCGGGAGGCTCGGACATGCGTCAGGTCAGGCATCTGCTGGAACGGAAAGGCAACGACATCTACGCGATCGCGCCGGAGACGCCGGTGCTCGAGGCCATCACGCGCATGGCCGAACGGGGCGTCGGTGCGCTGCTGGTGATGCGCGGCGAACATCTGCTCGGCATCGTTTCCGAACGCGACTACGCACGCAAGGTCATCCTGCAGGGACGCTCCTCGGCGCAGACCGCCGTGGCCGACATCATGACCGACTCGCCGATCACCGTAGGCCCGGCGACGGACGTCTTCGACTGCATGCGCCTGTGCACCGATCGGCGAATCCGCCACCTCCCGGTGGTGGAGGGCGGGCGCGTGGCCGGAGTGATCTCCATCGGCGACCTGGTCAAGGAAGTGATCGAGGCACAGGCCGAACAGATCGAACAGCTGCAGCGCTACATCACCAGCTGAAGACCCGCACCGGCACAGGCATTCACCCGCTCCGTGCAGCGGCCGTCGCCGGCTGCCGGTCGCCATCGTCCGGCAGCAGGTCCGGCGAGTGGCCTGCGCGACGCGCCACCCAGGCGGCCAGCCCGGAGATGCCCGCCCCGACGGCGGCCATGCCACCGACACCGATGCCGATCGCCGCGAACAGATTGACGCCACTGGTAACCACCACATCGCCGAAGCGCCAGACCAGCGTCTCGACGACATTCTTGCCCTTGTAGCGGGTTTCGCGCGGCACCCGCGTGTAGAGCGCGTCCGACGAAGGCTTGGTCATGCCGTAGGCGAAACCGCGCGTGACCGCCATCGTCACCGCGAGCGACGGGATCGCCATGCCCCACACCATGAAGGTGCCATTGCCGTAGACGAGCACCACGACCATCAGCACCAGGTTCACCAGGGCCGGCACCACCAGGCCCCAGACCGCGCCGCGCCGGACCAGCAACCAGCGGGTCAGTGTCAGCTGCAGCACGATGCCGATCGTATTGGTCACCCAGTCGATGTGCGCGTAGAGCGCCGTGCGCTCGGTGCTGGTCGCCAGGTGCGCCTTGGCGTAATTGGCCACGAAGGCGTAGGCCAGCGTGCCGATGCCATCGCCCAGCAGCTCATCCTCCTCACCCCCGAGGGGCGCAGCGCCCAGAGCCAGGAGCGCGAGTTCGCCTCGGAGCAGTTGGCCGATTTGAAGGCCAAGATCGCCCAGGCCAAGGCGGAGATCGAGCGCCTCACCAAGGAGCGCGATGCCGCCATCAGCGCCCGCCGCATTCAGGATCTCCAGAGCCAGATCAACGCCCTGGAGACGAAGGTGAGTGGCTGGCAGAGCACCTATTCCCAGTTGCTCACCTTCTTACAAGGTGGCAACGTCAACGTAATCCGCGTGGTAGAAGAGGCCGCCGTGCCCACCGTGCCCCTTGGCCCCGATGTGGTGGGAAACGTCCTCCTGGCGGCGGCCATCGGCATGGCCCTGGCGATCGGCGGAGCCTTCCTCATTGAATATCTGGATAACTCTATCAAGGATCAAGCCGAGGTGGAGCAGAGGCTGGGCCTGCCCACGCTGGGCGCGATCGCCCGTGTCTCTAACCACGACGCCCCGCCCGAGATGGTCGCGGTGAGCGATCCGCGTTCGCGCTTCTCGGAAGGGTATCGTATGCTCTGGGCTAACTTGCGTTATTCCCTGCCCGCCAGC
>Ga0078972_1016044_pt1 | contig 11231 bp, 11 predicted proteins | sample YelNatPaOPGAMG01_FD_67568 | JGI IMG/M metagenome (GOLD analysis project Ga0078972, IMG submission 67568) | Hot spring thermophilic microbial communities from Obsidian Pool, Yellowstone National Park, USA - OP-RAMG-01 (SPADES assembly) (version 2) | ecosystem: Environmental > Aquatic > Thermal...
TCCTCACTATCTCAACAGTTCCATCTGTTGAGCGTCCATCCACAACAAGTATGTTGTAATCCCTGCTCTTCAGCTCATCTATAAGCTGTCCTATTGCCCCTGCCTCGTTTAAAGTAGGAATGAGGACCGTTAGATCCTCCTTTCCGATGCTCATCTTCCTTAACACGAATAGGGGAAATTTATAAATTTATCTTTATAAAAATTCCGTCAAACGGCCATCCTTCAGGACGAAGTCCCTGTTTGTGGGAAGCTTCTCATAAAGATCTGTCGTCGTCATCACTATCGCAACACCTTCTTCTCTGTTTATCCTCCTGAAGAGGTCCATAAGAAGCTCGGAGTTCTCGTCATCGAGGCTTGATGTCGGCTCATCTGCAAGTATTATCCTAGGATTGTTCGCAAGAGCCCTCATAACTGCAACTCTCTGCCTCTCCCCTCCGCTCAAAGTATCGGGAAATCTTTCAGCCAGATTTATCAGGTCAAAGTACTTAAGAAGCTCTGTTACCCTTTTTCTCCTCTCTTCCTTCCTTATCCCAGCAAGGGCCAAAGGAAGCTCTATGTTCTCCCTGACTGTTAGGGATGGGATCAAGTTGAAGAACTGGAAGACAAATCCTATGTTGTGAAGCCTCAGCTTTGACCTCTCATCATCATTAAGACTGCTTGCTGGAATTCCAAAAAGCCTTATCTCTCCTTCATCAGGGGGATCAAGAAGGCCCATTATCCTCAGCATTGTGGTCTTTCCCGCACCCGATTTCCCCCTTATCGACGCAAAATCCCCCTCCTCTATCCTCAGATTTACGCCTTTGAGGACCTCAACTGAGCCATAGCCTTTCCTCACGTTAAGGAGCTCTATCAAGAGATCACCCGTATATCTCAACCTGCCCGTTTGAGTAAATCAGGCTGAAATCGAGCAGCTTTTTCGGGTCAAAGTCCATGATATAGCATCCGTAAAGGACATACCCGTTTCTCAGCATCTCTCCATAGAGGAAGAAGAGCTCGGGTTTACCCCTCAGGTACTTAAATACATCTGTCCTCATGTTAAAGTAATCCGAGAGGAGATAAGATGCTTTTACATCGCATGAAACGGTCAAATTAGACGAAGAAAGCCATGAGGCTGCCAGATATTCCTGCTGATTGTAGAGCCAGAAGTACCCCATGTAGCGCTCCCTAAGGCTCACAGCTGCGTATATGCTGTAAAGGTTTAGTGCGATTATCAGGATTGCTAAAATTTTAATTACTTTCTTTATATCTCGTGATCCCATGGCTGAGATAGCTGCCAGAGGGGGCCAGACAAAGTTCAGGATCCTGTATGCCAAGTCAATTGGAGGGTTGCTGAAGACTGAATATGCCTCAAGGCCCAGTGTTGCCGAGAGCCAGAAGATAACCTCTTTTCCCTTAAGCTCAATGAAAGCCAAGGGGGATATTAGCACGAATGGAAGTGCGTAGATGAGATAATGAGCTGGAAGCTTAGGGGCTCCTGGAACAACATTGCCTTTTATCCACATCAGAGCTATTAAGAAAGTGAATATAGGGGCAACTACCGATGGAACTGTTCTTTCCTGCTCTGAAAGGTAAAGGGCTACAAAGAAGAAGATAACTTGGTAAGAGGCAACCGAGAGAAGATCGCTTGGTGTCACCGATATCTTCATCCCGTTTTTTGCATAAAGCTGGAAGTAAAGGAGTGTTATCGCAACTAAAGCTAGGAGAAAAGCTATCCTTGATCTTTCCATCGATCCCTTTTTGATTACGTAATCAGCTATGGTTATGCTCGCAAGAACTGTTATTGTAACAGCAGTTGTAAGGTGATGGGCCATTACCAAAGCTAATGATGATATTAAAAAGCCGATAAAACAGTTTTCAAGGAAAAACAGGATTAAAAGCATGTAGATGGGGTTTGCATATGTCTCCTTTGTCACTCCTGCTGTGAAAAATGCATATGGATAAGCTGTTGCCAGAAAAGCTGATGAGAGGCATGCTACACTGTAGCTCTTGCTGATTCTCTTCACCAAAACATAGAAGATCAGAACTGTCATTGATCCGGAGAAGGGGATGAATATCCTCATCGCATCTATAGGCTTCATCCCCGTGATAATAGAAATGGAGGCACCGAAAATGCTGTTTGCTGGCCAGTAGCAGTTGTAGTTATCCAGAATTCCGCTGTCCAGTTTAACAGGTGTGTGCTTGAGGATGAGCTCCGTGTTCCTTATGGGACTCCAGGCATCTGTTGAGAAGGGAAGCCCGCTCAGAAGGGTTGGATAAAGCCTCACCGCAATGGAAAGAGCTGTAACCAATAGAAGAAGCTTCTTCAATTTATATCACCTCTGAGGGATACAAGCATGAGGAGAAGGACGAAGAGAAAGTTGAGCAGGAATATAAGGGGGTCAACGGAGATCGGAGGGCTGTGGGATAGAACCTGAAGGAATCCAGCTCTTTGAATCAAGTTGAGGGTAAGAACTGCGAGAAGAAGCCCAGTTAATGAGGCTGCAGCTGCCCAGGGCAGAAGCTTTACAAGTATATCTGCCTTCAAAATCCTCTTTGATGCCCCAACAGATCTTATAACCTCTATCTCATCTCTGTGCTGTGCCACCACAGTCCTGAATGCAACAGCTATGCTTATGCTTGATAGAAGGAGAACTGTGGATGAGAGAACAAGAAGCGATTCCCTTGTCAGGCCGTATCTCTCCATGTAGCTCCTCATGAGATCGTATGCCTCCTTTGCACCTATCTCCCCAGCTTTAAGGGGCAGGGATGACGGAACAGAAGGGCTCAAGCCCTTTTCTTCCTTCTCTTCAGATGGTTTGATTCCAAGCTCCTCCAGTATTTTTGATTGATTCACCTCCCCCTTTATCCTTATCAGAGTGACATAGCTGTAATCAGCTCCCCTTAGCCACTGTCCCACGTGCAATGGGGCTATAATTTCATCGTCCATCGGAGAGCTGGAGGAGAAAATCCCTTTGACATCAAGCTCGACATACCTGTCTGCCAGAACCCCCAGAACAAGGAGCTTATCCCCTGTCCTTATGTGAAGCCTCTCCGCCAGATTTTTCCCAACAATAGCTGAGTTGAGGTCATCGTTCCCCAGAATTTCCCCCTCCTCCATTTTAATCCTGTCTATCCTCAGGAAATTTTGCGGGATAACCCCTCTGAGAAAGACCGATTCATTCCTCAGGATGCACGGAACTATAATTTCGGGGCTTCTTGTTATGTTAAGGTTATCGCCCAGGTTTGCCGGGACAAGGCCTGTGAAGGGAGTCCTGCTTTTGATATCGTATATCACTATCACACCCTTTTCCTCACCGAGGTAGTAGGTGAAGCCCCTGTAGAAGCCCATCAAGCTGAGCGCTGTCGTGAAGAAGAGCATTGAGGAAAGGGAGAGAACGATGAAAAGCGCAAGAATTCGCTTAAATCTTAGGTATCTGAAGCCCAAAATCATAGGCATCTCCCACCTGGTTTAAGAGCTGGATAGATGCACCCTAAAACTGATGAGATAAGGGTTAAAAGAAGGATTTGAAATGCCTGGAGGGGATCGAGAAACGGGGATATTCCCGTGTTTTTTATCCATCTCAGGAGTGTGGAGGCAATCTGAGCTCCTGCTACACCTAAAGATATCCCAAGAATTGATCCTATTAGGGCAACTGTCGTCGTGTAGCATAAAATTAGTGCGAATATGAGGCGCTTTTTGGCACCTAAGGCTGAGAGCATTGTTAATTCATAGCTTGACTCTGTTATAAGCCTTGTCGCAATGGTATAGGAGGCTGCTGACACCGCTGCATAAACAGCTATCGACCATGCATTAAGGAAGCTCAATGTCTGCAAGTTTGTCTGTTGCACAAATTCCCTTATGCACTGAGCCTGAACAAGCTCCAAATTATCAGGAAGGATGCTTCTTATCTTATTAACATCCTTTGGATCCTCAATTAAAATAAGGGATATGCTTCTGTCCCCGCTGAGCTCCCATGCAGTCTCCAAAGGAACGACAATCTCAGCATCGAGCTGTGTCTTGCTCTCTATAATCCCCACAACCCTGACCGTTAATGCTTTTTTTGCTGAAAGGGTTATGTTTTCCCCGGTGCTTATGTTCAACGTTTTCACAAGGATCTTTCCTACATCAGCTTCATCAACGTTCTCCGCTGCCCTTCCTTTTATCCCTGTTAAAAAGCTCATGTTGCTTATCCCTCTTACCCTGACTTTAAATCCTGTAAGGTTTGCCTGAATAATCTTTTGGGGGAAAATCTTGTTTGATACCGCCCTCAGCTTCTCTAAGCTTATGTTAACCCTGCTTTCAGATGGAGTTGAGTTCTTGCTCATTATTATGTAAGTTTTGCTCGGTATCACTAAACCTCCCAATATTTCGACCTGCGAGTTGATGTAATTTACTACAGAGCTCATGGAGGCCGGAATTGCCACAAGGAGGGAGATTGCCAGGATTGAAAGCCCAGTTCCTCGCTTTCTAAGGAGCATTTTGTATCCCAGTGACATCTCTCTATCTGACAGCGGATTCTATAAAATCTTTTTTGGCAGTTATATCAATAAACCCTATTCCAGCTCTGTCAAAATGCTTTGGCTAGCATTTAGCTATCTCTTAATAGAAGCATGCAGGGATTCTAAGCATCTATCTGAAGCATCCGTGACGATAAAAAAAGTACCTCCAAGAAAGCTGAATCCTGATTATTAGATCATTACTGGTGGATCTATGTCTCGCACACAAGAGACCTATTCTCACTTGTAATAATAGCTAATGCTCCAAAAACAAGTTATATTGGAGAGCATTAAGCTGAATTAAGAGGAGATAGGTTTTAATATCATCGAAGGCTTACAGAAAAGGTGCCCAGAAAGCCCAGAGCTTTAGCCCTAGGATGAATGGGCAAAGCTTAAATATAAACTCACGATAGTTGTGTTGAGCGTGTCGCTCGGATGTGGCTCGGATGTCCAAAAGCTGGAATAAGGCTCCGAGCCGAAAGGGGGAGAGGTTCCAGCAAAGCGGGGGTACGGCTATATGCCGTATCCGGGGGCTGATGGGGCATCATGCCCTGGTCTTGACACAGCCCTGAACTCGGTAGGATGAGGCCTCAGGCTGACAAACCGGGAATCTCCCGGCTTCAGCCGTGGAGAATGTCAAATGTGCACACAAAGAGTGTCAACTTTATATTTTTCTCTTTGCATCAAATCTTATGGTCGAGGCTGTTGTGACATCCGTTCTGGAGGAGGCATTAAGGCAAGCTTCAGAGAGAATTGCTAAAAAGATAACTGAGGGAAAGAAACTCACTAGCACCGATGTGATAATCCTTCTCCTCGATCAGATGAACAAGAGGATTGATGATCTGAGTGCTTCCCTCAACAAGAGAATCGATGATACAAATAAGAGGATAGACGACCTAAACACTTCACTCAACAAGAGAATAGACGATATCAAGGAGGATCTTAGGTTGCTTCATCAGGAGGTATCCTCTATAAAGTCCGACATAATAGCCTTGATGAGGGAGAAGCTGAAGACAGGCTGATTAGCATTTTAGCAGATTAATATATCTTTATTATAACTTTATAATTTGAGAACCCAAGAGACGTATACTAACTTATATCCAAAGCTTTTTATACTTCTGTCTTCACCAAATCGGGGATACCTTGAACAGGACAAAAGCTGTAAGGATATTGATCACCCTGCTTTCCATTGCTGCATTTTTGCCCCTTCTTTACGGTCTTAACAGCTACAACTGGGATTTAAAAGCCCTGCTTACCCCCTCATACACTCCTCCTAGGGTTGACTTCAGGATGGAACCAGAAGGCCTGAGATTTGAGCAGGGAAAGCTCATTTTAAGCATCAAGCTCATAAACTTGGGGGAGATAGAGGCGAAAATAGAGGGGTTAAACGTCACCCTATATTCGAATGGAATTGCTGTGGCCACAGGCTCCTTGGAAAAGCCCGTTTTATCACGTCCCAACTCAACAGAGGAGCTGAATATAAGCATCACTTCCTTTTCATGGGATCCCATCCAAAGTAGAGGCAAAAGGAGAGGCCTTTATCAGGGTTATGGGCTCTCTTGTGAGGGTTCCGGTTGAGATAGGGGGGTGATTGACATCAAAATAAACTTCTTTGGAATTGTTGCTTCCCTCCTCCTCTTCTACATCGTTTTATCGAATAAACCATGGTGGATTCTCAGAGGAGGTGAGGGAATATTTTATGCCGCTGTCTCTCCATTCAACGTAAAAATAGAGATCTTGGGAAAGCCCGTAATTGTGCCCATAATTTTTTACCTCAACCTAGCTGCAACACTTAGCATGCTGCTTGCTGCCTCAACCATGCTCCTCGGTTCATTTCTGGTTGAAAAGGAGTGGTCAAGGCCGATGATAGGATTCAAGGGCTTAATGCTTCCCATTCTGTTCTTAGTTGGGTTGATAATTTCTCTGGAATTTGTGAAAAACATGGGCATAGCAGTTCCCCTGATGGGCGAGTTCGTCCTGAGGTATGAGATCCCCATAGGACAGGGCATCATCACGGAAACTCCTTCTGTTGCGATGCTCACTTCAGATTACTGGATAGCGCTTTTAGCTGGTATAATCTCAGTTCTCGCATGGTTTTTCCAGAGAAGATCCTAAGTTCTGTATAAATTGCTCTTTCATCAATAGAAAGATTTTTAATATACACCTTTCGTCTGCAATGGGATCAAAAATGAGCAGGGATCAGATTATAGGGACTGGAATTCTCCTTATATCAGCAGGGGTGAAGCCTAAAAAGGCATTCTTCGCATCGCTTTTCTCCCTTCTTCCCGATTTTGATGCCCTTTTCCTCGTTCACAGGTCTTTTTCTCACTCCCTTTTTGTCATAATGTGTGCAGTTTTTCCCTTCATGGTAATAGCCATTAAACTTGGGCATTCCGGATGGAGGGGTGCTCGAGTCATAGCTGTAGAGCCCTGTCCATGCGTCTACGGAGGAAGCTCGAAAACCTCAAATTGAATTGTGTTGAGGACAAAGTTGCACTAATTAATGCTGCTATTTCAAGCACTCACGGCTGCATTAATGTTGTACGCCCTCATGGGAAGACCACTGTAGATGCAATTACACTCGAAGATATAGTAAAGAAATTTGACGTGTACAGGGGAGTTTTAAAAATGGATTGTGAGAGCTGTGAGTACGACGTCATCCTCAATAATTATGAATATGTAAGGGTATTCGATGAAGTATATTTTGAATATCATGCTTTTATAACAAAAATACCTATGGATCTTCTGCTCAAGAATCTCTGTAAGGGCTTCATGTATGAGGTAGTAAGTGATGATGAATTTTACAAGAGGCATGGTTTTAATAAAAACTTCTCGGTCTTGTTAGATGTATTAGGAAGTAAGCTGGAACCTTTATACTAAATGCATGGTTTAAACGTAAGGTTTAAGTTCAGGATTATTAGAATTTGAGGGAATTAAAGTTTATAGTATTTTTCTCGTCATGCTAGCGTTAAGTCACTGTAATCGGCTAAGGAGGATGCAATGAGTCTATGGAAGCAAATTCCCACAAATGAGAAACTTCAATCCCTGAAGGTGAGGTAGTTCACTCACAGGTGGTGTTGAGATCATGGCATGAGGAGCTGTCCATGGTCTCGTAAAAGTCTTTGTCAAAGCCGACCCGATTAGAGCCCTCAATGACTCTAGCAGCTCTCAACTCGCTTCATAATCCCTTTTAATATTCATGCAGGAAGTACCTCTTATGGAGGAGAAGCTGAGAGAAGCCGCGACTGAGGCAGCGAAAGGGAGCTTCTTCTTAATTTCAGGCAATATTATGTCAGCTGCTATACTAGCATTGAACTCAATGATATTAGCTAGGCTCCTAGGTCCCGATAGCTACGGCCTCTACTCCCTCTCTATCTCCCTCCTCCCGCTTTTGGTGGGTTTCTCAGACATAGGGATAACATCATTTCTCACAAGGACAATAGCCTTAATGAGGAATGACGAGAAAGTCAAGGAATATGCATCTTTTGGCTTAATAGTTGCTCTCTCAATCAGCATCTCTCTATCGATAATCGGCATTCTGATATCGGACCTCTACTCATCTTACATATTGAGAAGGCCCGATCTCTGTATTTACGTGAAGCTCTCAGCCCTAGCAGTCCCTTTTGCGATAGTAGCGAACTCAACTGCATCGATACTCTTGGGCCTAGGGATGGCAAAGAGGAGCTCCACGATACCAGTTCTCCAGTCAGTATCAAAGCTCATAATCTCTACATCTCTCGTTATAGCAGGCTTCAGCGTACTTGGAGCTATCTCAGGTCATCTGATAGGATACTCGGCAGCTGGAGTCTTCGGCCTCCTCCTGATAAGGAGGTATGTGAGCAGAAGGGCGAGTGGCTCCCTCTCATCCCTACTAGGGTACGGGATTCCCATCTATCTCTCCTCAATAATAGCTATCTTAGCTAATCAATATTCAGTGATGCTCCTCTCCTCCTCTTCGGATTTCGAGATAGGAAACTATTACGCAGCTTTATCTCTCTCATCAGCTTTAGGGATGATATCATCTCCTATAGCTACCTCGCTCCTCCCAGCTTTCTCAACCGTTCTCAATGAGGGAGTTGAGAGGATGTTTAAGCTCTCAGTTAAGTATTCATCTATCCTAATGGTGCCTCTAGCTACCTCCGTCATGATTTTCTCACCCGATATCGTCAGAATTCTCTTCGGGGGAAGGTACAGCCTATCTCCACTCTATCTCTCAATGCTCTCAATAAATTACTTCCTCGTGAGCTTCGGCTCCCTATCCATAAATCCGTTCCTCAGCAGCCTCGGAAAAACTTGGAAAATCCTTATTCTCACAGTCTCAAATGTCCTTTTCTTCATTCCCTCGTCATCCACCTTAATGAGAATATTTGGGATAGCTGGCTTGATAGCAGCTCAGATATTATCTGGTGCCTTCTCTCTCTCCTTGGGCCTCCTCATCATCAGGAGCTTCAATGCGTCCATCGACTTGAGGGGCTCCGCATCCATATACATATCGTCCTTAATTCCAGCTGTTCCTATCTCGATTATAGGGATCTTTATCCCATCCCCTGTCAGGATAATACTCCTCCCGATTTACCTCTTACTCTACGTCTCCCTCCTCCCTCTAATATCACTGAAGGAGGGAGATCTGGATCTCCTAAAGGAGATGGCCTCTAGAATGGGAATTTTGAAGGGAGTCGCTGATCTCATTCTCTCATACGAGGAGAGGATCATGGGGATGAGAAGACGATAAGCTCTCTTTCAAGGGAGTTCATCAAACTCTCCCGAAAGGATCCGGAGATCAGTATGTTTTATAAATCTATTTTTAAAGTATACCGCGGAACTATCCATTAATACGATGAAATAAATCAGAATCGTGAGATTATAGCGTTAAATTTTTAGAAACTGCCTTAAATATTCAAATTATCAGAATAGTATTAATGATAGCTCAAGTGAGCGTCAACATTAAATCCTCTCAGGTCCCCGTTCACTATGTACACGTTGATCCTCGCTGGAGGAAAGGGGACGAGGCTATGGCCCCTCAGTAGAGAATTGATGCCGAAGCAGTTCATAAGGTTCTTCAACGGTAACTCATTATTTCAAATGACTGTGAGAAGGGCACTACTTCTCTCGAGTCCCGATGAAATATATGTCGTAGCTAAAAGGGAGTATAAGTTCAGGGTCCTAGATGACTTGAGCGATATCGGAGTCAAAGTCCCTGAAGATAATATCCTCCTCGAGCCCAGAGGGAGAAATACTCTCCCAGCGATATACTGGGGCGTTAAGACTGTGAACGAGAGGAAGGGGAAGTCGAAGATACTCGTCCTACCATCGGACCACTACATCGATCCGAATGAAAATTATGTGAGGGCCGTGAGGGAGGGGGAGGGGATAGCTGACGAATACATAGTCACTTTCGGCGTTAAGCCGACGAGACCTCACACGGGATACGGATACATAAAACCGGGGGAGAAGTTGAAGTCAGGATTCAGGGTGGATGAGTTCAGGGAGAAGCCCGATGAGGAAAGGGCCAAGATATATCTGAGTCAAGGGTACCTCTGGAACAGCGGGATGTTCCTCTTGGATACGGATCTCTTCATGGAGGAAGTGAAGAGAGTGATTCCATCCGTTGCTGAAGCCTTCAGCTCGAGTGATCTCGAAGGAGCTTATGAGAGCGTCCCCGATATCTCGATAGACAAGGGCCTGATGGAAAGGACGGATAAATCAGCAGTAATACCTTTGGATGTGAGCTGGAGCGATCTCGGGGGCTTTAACTCCCTCTATGAGATCTTGGGGAAGGATGAAATGGGGAACGCATTCAGGGTGAACTCTAATGGTTCTTACATCCAGTTGAGATCATCAGGAAACCTAGTCATAACTGAGAGGCTGACAGCGATAGTTGGAGTGAGTAACCTCATGATAGTCGACACTGGAGACGCCCTCTTAGTAGCGGATAGGAAGGAGGATCAGGGGGTAAGGGAGGTTTATGAGGAACTCATCAGGAGAGGAGATGAGAGGGCCCTAGTCCACAGGACAGTCTACAGGCCTTGGGGAAGTTACACAGTGCTGGAGAACGGGGATAGGTATAGAGTGAAGAGGATAACTCTGCTCCCTGGGAGAAGGCTTAGCTTACAGAGGCACTACAACAGGAGCGAGCACTGGGTTGTGGTGAGGGGGACTGCTAAGATCATAATCGATGGAGAGGAAAGAGTTCTGAGGCCCGGGGAGAGCACTTTCATCCCTATGGGCTCTGTCCATAGGCTTGAAAACCCGGGAAAAATAGATCTAGAGGTAATAGAGGTTCAGATAGGGGATTACTTGGGAGAGGACGATATAGAGCGTCTAGAGGATGATTATAAAAGGTAGAGCATATAGATCAGCTCATTAACGTGGAGAGATGCTGTAAGGTCAATGATTCCTATCTAAAATCTTATTACAGTGAGGAAGGAGATTTCGGATCTCTTGATGAGGACCGCATGATTTGCGATCGGGGATACGGAGGGATTGGAGGAGATAGTTTAATGGAGAGGGGAGCCTCTTGAGATGCACTTGGATGTTAAGATATCATAAAAATGGTTTTTAGGGCCGTTTAAATATATCATAAGATCCCCCCGCCTTAATTTTATGGGAGCTTATGCAGGAAGAAACCTTCAGAATATGAGGAAAATCGCGAATTCTCTCACTTCTTCACTCGACTAAGAGAGTTCACGATTTCATACTTCCTGTATGCTCCTATGAATGAGAGGAAGCTGCTTAGAGCTGAGAGGGAGAGGAGA